>Ga0265294_10000600_pt1 | contig 48019 bp, 47 predicted proteins | sample MunlanPumphouse3_FD_192504 | JGI IMG/M metagenome (GOLD analysis project Ga0265294, IMG submission 192504) | Groundwater microbial communities from a municipal landfill in Southern Ontario, Canada - Pumphouse #3 | ecosystem: Environmental > Aquatic > Deep subsurface > Groundwater | place...
CCTGGATTCTTTGGGCGGCGTGTTGGGAATGTCCAAATTAATAGAAACTAATTTTGGTAAAAAACCGATGTGTCTATATGATGGAAATATTCCCGCCTACCAGGATTTTTTGCCAGGTCGCGATGATTTAATTTATGTTGGAAAATTACCAGAAACGTTTCATGCGGATTTGTTAATTTGTATTGATTTTGCAGATTCAAATAAACAGTTTGGTGATTTTAAATCGGATGTTTTTTCACACAGTGATTTTATAATAAAAATAGATCATCATCCAAATTCTGAAAAATTTGGTGATATAAATATAGATGATGAAACTGCGTCTGCCGCAACGGAAATAATTTATGATATTGCACGCATAGCGGGTTGGGAAATTGACGAGGATGCGGCAAATTGTTTATTAGCTGGTATAATTCATGATACTGGAACGTTTAAATGGATTCGTAATTCTGTTCCTTTGCGAGTAAGTGCAGATTTATTGGATTTGGGCGCATCAATGGGGATGGTTTTGGAAGAAATGAACTCGGCGCCAAAAAAACATGTAATGGCATGTAGTCGTTCAATTGCAAATGCAGAGTTTTATGGGAATTTAGCAATAGCGGTAATTCCACGTACAGATTATAAAAATTTAGATGGCAGTGCAGTAGAAGTTTTGGATTCTTTGCGTCGTATTCCAGGTATAGAATATTTTGTTCTTTTAACACAAGCGCATGAAGATAAAATTCATATTTCTCTCCGTGCACGAACAAAGCCCGTTAATGAAATTGCAACAAATTGTTTTTCTGGTGGTGGGCATAAATTAGCCGCAGCTGGGATTTTTCACGGCAGTTTAGAAGATGCTAAAAAAGCAGCTATAGAAGCTTTTTCAAAAATTTAAATTTTACCCGCGCTGCCCATTACATTTATATTTTTGTCTTTATAAAGTTCTGTCATTTTGTCGCGGGCAACAGATAAATAAGTTCGTGGATCAAAATTTTCTGGATTTTTTGTTAATGATTCTCGGACCCCGGCGGTAAATGCAAGACGTGCATCAGAATCAACATTAATTTTACAAATATTCATTTTGCGTGCAGCTGTCAACTGATCTTCGGGAATTCCACGTGCACCCGCAATTTTCCCGCCAAATTCATTTATTTCGGTAATCAGGTTTTGTGGTACAGATGATGCGCCATGTAAAACCAGTGGAAAATCAGGCAATTGTTCTTGGACTTTTTCTAAAATATCAAAACGTAATTTATCTGTTGGGGATTTCATTTTATATGCCCCATGCGAAGTGCCGATTGATATAGCCAATGAATCAACCCCGGTTTGTTCGACAAATCGAATGACATCATCTGGATTTGTATAACATGTTTTTTCAACTTTTAATTCGTCTTCTATCCCGACTAATGCGCCCAGTTCAGCCTCTACCGAAACTCCATATTTATGTGCATAATCTGCAACTTTTTTTGATATGTCTACATTTTCATCAAATGGTTTGAACGAGGCGTCAATCATAACTGACGAAAATCCCATATCAATACAATCTTTGCAGATATCAAAATCCGCACCATGATCCAAATGCAGGGCGATTGGAATTTTTAACCCATGTACGGCCGCACTAACCATTGCCATTAAAATTTCCGGGCCGGTATATTTTCGTGCACCATTTGATACCTGTAAAATAACGGGCGATTCGGTTTGTTCACACGCGGACAGAATTGCTTGTAATTGTTCCAGATTGCTGAAATTATATGCGGGCACTGCGTATCCGCCATGCAGAGCACGTCCCATCATTTCATTAGTATTTACCAAACCAAGTTTTTCGTATTTCATGTAAATTATTATATCATATTTTTATAAATAAATAAATCTTGACAATGAGCATAAAAGTCCTATAATTTTGTCAAACAACAAAAAGGGTTGCTTATGAAAAAACTAATTTTGCCTTTCACTGCGGTTGCTATTTTGGCCGGATGCGGGGGTTCTTATAATCATTATGAAAAAAATGAAACTTATACTCAAGATGGTTACGACTGCATTGTAGAAATTAATGAAGAAGGTGCAATCAATCATGCAAACACAGATAAAAGCGATAGCACAGTTTATCCAAATACATCTTGTGGGGAATTGTTGAATAAAAAATCAGAAGCTGCTGCACCAGAAGCTCCAGCTGTCCCAGTTGTTGCCAAAGTTGTTCTTGCTGAACCACAACCAACAACTACAACAATCCGCAGTGTAAAACGTGTTTATTTGCGTAATAATTGCAAAGCTTCTTATGGTACTTGGTGTGAATAATAAGAAACATTACAATAAAAGATCCCGCGGCTAGTTGCGGGATTTTTTTATACATCTAAATCTTTTACAAACCTGGCGTGTTCGGTTATGAATTTGAATCGGAACTCGGGCTTTTTCCCCATTAATTCTGTTATCAGTGTTCTTGTTTTTTCGGCGTCTTCTGCACCATCTTCGGTTTTCGGTGGTAATTCAACACGAATCAATCGACGTGTTTTTGGACTCATTGTGGTTTCTTTTAATTGATTTGGCATCATTTCGCCCAAACCTTTGAATCGGCTGATTTCCAGTTTTTTACCCTTGTACTTGGTTGCCTTTAATTCTTCTAATTCTTCATCCGTATCAACATAAATCGATTCGGTTCCGTGTGTTAATTTATAAAGAGGTGGGCAAGATAAATACAAATGTCCGCCATGAATTAACTGTGGCATATCACGATAAAAGAAAGTCATCAGCAGTGATGCAATATGTGAACCATCAACGTCAGCATCGGTCATTATAATAATTTTTTCATATCTTAATTTTGATTCATCCCAATCTTTGGCAGTCCCAGCGCCGATAATATCGATTAATTCACCCAGTTCTTTGTTTGCGCTAAATTTTTCATCACTGTTGCTCATAACGTTCAGAACTTTACCTCGCAGGGGCATAATAGCCTGGGTCGCGCGATCGCGCGCTTGTTTGGCAGTGCCGCCAGCCGATTCGCCTTCGACTATGAATAATTCTGTTCCGGCAATACCATGTTTAGAACAATCTGCCAATTTTGCCGGCATACGTGCACGTTTTGTTGGTGTTTTGCGTGCGATATCTTTGACCGCTTTGGTTTTAATACGCGCATTTGCCAGATTTATTACAAAATCTAATAAAGCATTTGCGGTTTTGGGATCAGATGCCAAGAATATTTCCCACGGATCAGAAACCGATTTTTCTGTATAGCGTGCAATTTCTGGATTGCTTAATTTTTCTTTGGTCTGGCCCAAAAATTGTGGGGCTTTATAAAACACAGATAATAAAACAGCGGCGGAATCAAAAACATCCTCGGCGGTAATTATATTGCCAGATTTTATGCCCGCTTTTTCTGCATAATTTTTCAAGCCTTTGGTAATAGCACTGCGAAATCCGGATTCATGGGTTCCCCCATCAATTGTTGCAATAGTATTACAATAGCTGGCGAAAAATCCGTCATCAGAGGCCGCGCCATTTTCATCAGTTAAAAAAGTTAATGCCCATTCAACGCGAAACCCGGTGTCTTCGGACCAATCTGTATTGCCTGCAAAAACTTTTGGCAGTATTTGTGGTTTTTCCGCTGTGGTTTCAGCCATACGATCTGCAACGCCATTTGGATAATAGAAAGTTGCAGTTGCTGGTAAATTCATATCTTCGGTCAGCAAATCTGATGCGCAATTCCATTCAACACGAACCCCGCGCGACAGATAAGATTTTGCGCGTGCTAAACGGTAAATTTTTATAGGTTTGAACACGGCGTTTGCACCAAAAATTTGATCATCCAACGTAAAGCGAACGCTGGTTCCCTGTGTCTTGGTGGTGTCCCCCCGTTCAATTGGCCCCAGTGATTTCCCACGTGAAAATTTCTGAGTCCAAAAATATCCGTCCTTAGCAACGCTGACAATTGTTTCAGCAGATAAAGCATTTACAACAGCTGCACCAACACCATGCAACCCACCACTGGTTTTATAAACATCATTATTAAATTTTCCGCCCGAGTGCAGTGTGGTAAATATTATTTCCAGCGCGGATTTGCCGGGGAACTTTGGATGTTCGCCCACGGGAATTCCACGACCATCATCGGTAATTTCAATAGTTTTGGAATCAATTAACGAAACCGTTATTTTTTTGGCGAATCCCGCAACCGCTTCGTCAATAGCGTTATCAATTATTTCAATCGGCAGGTGGTGCCAGGCTTTTTCATCCGTACCACCAATATACATGCCGGGACGTAGACGAACAGGCTCTAAGCCTTCTAGAACCTGGATATCAGATGCGTCATAAGAGTTTTGGGTTTTATTTGCCACGGCGAACAGCTTAGCGGAAAAATAAAAACATTTCAAGTGACTTGATTTTTTTATGTATATCATTATATTCTAAATCACTATGAGCAAGAATCCTTATGAAATTTTAGGCGTTGCAAAAAACGCATCTGACGCGGATATTAAAAAGGCTTATCACAAGCTGGTTATGAAGCACCACCCCGATAAAAACCCTGGGGACAAGGCATCAGAAGAAAAATTCAAAGAAGTTAATAATGCCTTTGATATTTTAAAAGATCCACAAAAACGTGCGGCATTTGATCAATTTGGCGAAGCGGCCTTTGCCGGCGGCAATGGGGCATCTGCGGGTGCGGGTGGTTTTGGCGGAAATCCATTTGGGAATATGGGTGGGGGCGCTTTTCATTTTGATATGGGCGGCGGCGGAATGGAAGACATTATAAAAGAAGCCATGAAGTCTTTTGGAATGGGCGGTTTTGGAATGGGGGATGGCGCTGCAGCAGAGCAGGCCGGACGCGATATGCTGCATGAAATCTCAATTTCATTAAAAGAGGCGTATCTTGGAAAAACCGAAACAATAAAATTTACCAGCAATGTTAAATGTGAAAAATGTGGCGGATATGGAACGGCTGATGGTAAACCTGCGCCAGTTTGTAAAACTTGTGGCGGATCGGGCGCCGTTCGTACGCGTCGTGGACTGTTCGCAATGGAATCCGTTTGCCCAGATTGTAATGGTTTGGGCCGCAAAATTTCCAAAAAATGTAACGCTTGTGATGGAACGGGTACAACACAAAAAAGACGAGAAATCAATGTTAAAATCCCAGCCGGAATCCAAGATGGTGCCAGAATTCGTTTTGCGGGCCAGGGCGAAGCAGGCATGATGGGCGCGCCCGCTGGCGATTTCTTTGTTGATGTTCATATTTCGCCAGATGCGAAATTTACACGCGTGGGGCGTGATTTGTTGATGCGCGAAAGTGTTCCGTTTTCTACGCTTGCGCTGGGCGGGGAAATTGAAATAGAAACACTGGATGATAAAAAATTGGGTGTGAAAATTCCAGGCGGAACCCAGGTTGGCGAACGTATGCGTGTTCGTGGCCGCGGTTTCCCGGGTGGGGATTTATTTATAGAAATTGCAACCGAAGTTCCAACGAAGTTAACAGATAAACAAAAGAAAGCGCTGGAAGAATTCGCCGGCGCGAGCGGAAAAAAGAAACACGGATTTTTTTAATCTTCTTCTTTTGCTGGAATTTCGCCATTAGCAGACAGCAAAATTGCAACCCATCTGGTTTTATCAAATTGTGCGGTTATTATAAATATTGTCATTAATAATGGTACGCTGAAAAACATTCCGATTGCGCCCCATATCATTCCCCAAAAGATCAAATTTATTAAAATAGCAAGTGTACTGATGTTTAATGTTTTTCCAGTCAGTTTTGGTTCTATGATATTCCCTAGCAAAATTTGTATTATTACTAAACCGCCAGCAACCAGCAATGGTGTTTGTAATGTGTCGGCTGTAATTAATGAATAAAATAATGGCAGCGCAGTTGAAACAATTGCACCAAATGTTGGAATGTAGTTTGTAATAAAGACTACAAACGCCCAAACCCCAGCAAATTCAATGCCAAGATATTTAAGCCATAAATAAGCCAATATAGATGTTGCCAGGGAAATAGCGGTTTTCATAAACATATATTTTTTCATATTGGCAGCAATCGAATTAAGAATGAAATTTATCTTTTTTAATTTGCGATTATCTGGAAACAAGTGCGATATTTTCTTTTTGAATGTACTTTGTTCTATAAACATAAACAGCATATAAACCAAAACCATTCCGAACGACAAAACTGCATTCCCCAAAGACATACCAATGTTTGCAGCAATAACAGTAAAGTCAGGTAAAGAAGATGGGTTAATTCTTATCCCTAGTGCATCAGATAGATAATTAACCAAAGTTATCATGCTAGATTGTATTTCGGGCAGACGAGAGGAAAGCTCTGTAAACATGGGTCTAATCTGTGTTGAAAATGCAAAAACAAAAATAATTAATGTAGCAATAGATAATAAGAAAGCAGTTACATCAAAAGTTTTGCATAAGGTAAGACCAGATTCTTTACAGGGTAATAATTTTCTATAATATGCAGAAATCGCGTTTGTCAGATACCATAAAAAAGCCGCGATTATTAAAGGGATAAATACAGGTTTGCCCAAAACCAAAACAACCAAGGTCCCAAGAAAAAGTATAAGTCCGTTCATAGTTCTTCCTTATTTAACTTCGACAATTTGTATTTGTTCGTTTGCCACCATTGTTTGTTTTGGTGTGTGTATCAATACAAACAATATTCCAATTATAGCAATAAAATTCAATAAAACAGCAACGGTTGCATATCCTTTGCCCAGATTATTTTGTAATTTCTTCCATCCTAGTAAGAACAGCATAAGCAATAATGAAATTATGTAGAATACAATCATAGCGTTGATATTGTTTGCCATCATTATTCCCCCCACGGTAACGGAAAACAAAAAGGCAATAATTGTATTTATTGGTTTTTTAATTATCCAACTAATCAACGTATCAAATGCTTTGACCCGTGTTTTTAAAACAGGGGTAATTTTTTTATTATCCGGCAGTAAAAAACCAGAATACCAGAATAAGCTTATTCCTAATGGAATAGACATCCATAATTTCCATGACGGGATATTTTGGGCACGACCACGACGACATAACCCCTTTATTTTTAATATTCCATTTGCGATAAAGAAAATTGTTAATAATCCAAAGATTGTAGATGTTATTATAGCCATGTTAAAATTAGTCAGCTTATATATATAAATCGACATAAATCCAATTATAGCAAGTAATGTTAAACTGATTAAATTTTGGGCAGTATTAAGCATAATAAAGCTTTTGCGATCCAAAGGGGTTTTTGGGGTCCAATGTATAATTTTATAAACAGAAAACGCCGATATAAATAATATTCCGATAACTGATATAATATAAGAAATGTCAAATAATTGTATTGAAAACAGAAAATTCATCAAGAGTAATAAAGGAATTATTAATGCCGCGAACAGCCCTGTAAATTTTAATGGGGCCCATAATAACCAGTTTAAAAGAATTGATTTTTTATTATCTGAAGTTTTATGTTTCTTTGGCATTTTGTTTCCCTCTTGCTCTCTCTAATTTATTCTATCATAATTTCGCCTTTGGATAAAGATGTGATTGCTGTTGGCGATACTAATTTTGTAAACTTTTCTTGGTGCGAAATAAATAGAAATGTAGTCTTAGCAGACATTTCAAGTATAATTTTGGCAAATAATTTTTGTGCTGTTGCGTCTGCGCCAGAATCTGGTTCGTCCAAGATTGCAAGGCGTGGTTCGGTCATCAGTAATCGCAAAAACATTAATCTTTTACGTTCCCCGCCTGAAAAACCAACATTTACACTGCGGTTTAACCATTCTTTTGGAATGTCCAGTTTTGTGCGTGCGATTTCTAGTTTTGATAAAAATTCGCCCATAGATAAATCTTTGCCGGTTTGAAAATGATGATGCGCAACCAAGGAATGTTTTAAAAAACTTACTATGGTAAGTCCACTAATTTCAGGAACATTTTGTGAGCCGATGAAAATTCCCATTAATGCACGTGTCGTTGCGTTTTCATTTGTAATGTCGCGGCCATCAAAAAGAATTTTACCAGATTTAATTTTGTATTCAGGGTTGCCAGCAATTATTTGTGCCAGGGTTGTTTTTCCCGAACCATTATGACCATGTAATAAATGGCGAGCGCCACTTTCAACATTTAAGTTGATATCACTTAATAATTCTTTGTCGTCAAATAATGCAGTAAGATTTTTTATTTCAAGTAAGTTCATGTTATTTACTCCTGGCTTTTTAATGCCATTTGAATCAGTTGTTTGCTTTCTACTAAAAATTCCATTGGCAATCTGGAAATTACAGGTGCAGCCATTCCCCCGACAATTAATGCGGTTGCTTCGTCTGTGGACATTCCCGCCATTTCAAGGTAAAGCAGGGCGGCGGCATCAATTGCGCCCGTGGTTGCTTCGTGGCTTTGGTCATTTTCACAATTTCCCAAAACAATGGTTGGCAAAGTATTTAATACAGCTTGGTCCCCGATCATTCTGCTGTCGCATTTGCTTGCGTTTTTTGCGCCCTTTATATCTGTTCCAAAAGAAACCAATGAACGAAAAGTTTGTTTAGATGTTTCCAACGCAATACCATAAGAAACTATGTTGGATGTGGTTTCGTTTGCGGCGTGAATCATTTTTGTTCCTGTGTCGGCTTGCTGAATGTCGCGTGTAATAGAAAGCGAATAAAAGTCGCTGTGTGCGCCAGCTCCTGCTAAAACAGAAGATGGGTACTTCCAAGTTTTTGCGCTGCCGATTTCAACCTGGGTCCATAATAATTTTGCATTTTTTTCAACCCGCCCACGCTTGGTTACGAAATTATAAATATTGTTTGCCCAGTTTTGGACCGTGGCATATTTTACAACTGAATTATCTATAGCAACAATTTCTACAACCCCGCTGTGTAACTGATGATTCAGGCGACGTGGTGCGCTGCATCCTTCTAGATAAGATAGCTGGGCACCTGTATCTGCAATTATTAATGTGCGTTCAAATTGTCCTATTTTTGCGGTTTCAATTCTGAAATAGCTGGCTAAATCAATTGGGCATTTTGTGTTTGGCGGAACATAAACAAAAGTCCCATCTGAAAATACGGCTGCATTTAATGCTGCGAAAAAGTTATCGTTTGATGATACAACAGTGCCCAGGTATTTTTTTACCAAATCTGGGTATTTTTGTGTTGCTTCGGAAAAAGGTAAAAATATTATACCCAAACGTTTAAGTTCTTCGGTATAACTGGTATTGACGGATTTAGAATCAATAACTAAATCTGTCGCCATTCCCAGCAGAGCATTTTGCTCTTTGATTGGCAGTCCCATTTTTTCATATGTTTCTTTCAGGTCAGAATTATCAACGGGTCCAGATTCATGAAAATAATCCAGGGCATTATAATCAATAGGATCATAATCTATCTCGGCCCAATGGGGTTCTTTCATTTTTTTCCAAATATCAAATGCTGCCAGTCGCCAATCGGTTAACCATTTTGGCTCTGCGCGTTTTTTAGAAATTTCTAAAATTGTTTGTTCAGACAGCATTTAATTATCTGTTGCTAATCCACGTGCCTGACTTAGCAGCGTTATTGTTTGTCCTAATAAACCATCTGAAAAAGCAACCGCCAATAATCCTTCGGAATCTGTTTTTGCAATATGGTCAAGAAAATTAGATGCATGATCAATATACGTATCGGTTGCTTGGGAAATGGCAGAATCAAGTTTTATTGCCTGGCGAATTTGTTCCAATACGTATGGATTTTTTGAATATTCATCCATTAATCCGCCGGCCCATTGCCACAAAGGGTGTTCGGGTGTTTCCCTTTGTTTTATTCCAATCCCAGCAGTTATTGGTATCAGTTGTTGTAATAAATTTTGGTAAACTATTTCTGCGTTTTGAGCAATTGCGCTGGCAACTTCTTTGGATTTAAGAGCATTTTGCATTTTTATAATTATTGCTGCCATGGCGGCCAGTTTTGAATTTAATGAACTGAGTTTCTTAATTAAAAGTATAATCATGATAAAAAGCAAAAAACCAAATCCGGCAGATATTACAGAAAAAATTTCATAGTTCATGTGTATATTCCTTTTGTATGTGATTCTAACATAATTTTTATTAATCGCAAATCACTAACAATAAGACGACTATTGTCTTGACGACGATTCGCAAAAATTGCTACAATATAGAAGATATCATAATACAAAAGGAAGGATGATGTTCCGAAAGTTCTTTATTTTCGCTCTTTTTGCGACGGCATGTGGATATGTTTTTGCAGCCGATACATATAATAATTGCTATGACACCCAGCAGATGCAACAACAGGTTTGGCCGGCCCCCGGATCAGAGGCTGATGTTCAATATAATTCAGCCGGCGAAGAAGGGGTTGCTCAAAATAATAATAATGCCCAGGGATATCGTATTGTTTCTAAAAGTGGGACAGGGTTGGTGATTGAAAATAATTTGAATATTGACAGTAAACGTGGTGGTTTCGCATATGCTGGGGGTGCAGATTTAACTCATCCTTATCAGGCACCATCAGGTTTTAATATTTTTGAATCCCAGGCAGAAATGCCATTGATGCATACAGAAATGATGGAAGATGATGGTGGGTCTATTTTGGCGATTTCCAGGTCTAATAAAACCCAGCCAAAAAATACACCAACTATTGCAAAAGTAACAAATGACGAAGCTGCTGCCAAGATGGAATATTTGGATAATGATAATAATTTTGAAGTAGAATCAGAAGAAGTTACTAATACAACGTCTAATGAAATTATTGCGGCATCTTCGTCCTCGACCCCTGGTCAGGTTCGTAGTTGGGTTGTTGCGTCGGGACAAACTTTGCGTGAAATTTTACAAGATTGGTGTGATAAAGAAGGTTGGGATTTGGTGTGGAATACTTCGCGCGAATATCCAATCCAAGCATCTGCTGTATTCAAGGGACGTTTTATGGATGTATCCAGTGCACTGATTCGTAATTTTAGTCGTGCAACACCAATACCTTATGCAAAATTCTTCAAGGGGAATCGTGTATTGGTTATAACAACAACAGAAGAGTAAAAAAATTGCAAATAATAATTGGCAATAAAAAATGTTTGCCTAAATTGTTAATTGCCGTAAGATATATCAGTAGGAAAATATAGTATGAAAAAAATAATTGTTATCGGTTCTTTATTATTTGCTCTTTTCCTAGTAGGTGGTTGTGCCAAAAAAGATTCTGCCCAAGTTGCAGCAGCGGTTGATCAAGATTTTATAAATGCTTATGACGCTTTTGAAATGTCCAGAAACCCCAAGGCAAAAATATCAACCGACACAATTTCTACTAGCGAGGGCGTTTGGCTTGGTAACAGCAGTACTGTATTGGATCATAAGAATACATTGCCAAAAGAATTTGAAACAGATGCCGGTATTACAATTATGCTGGGGAAACAGGTAAGCCTGCAAGTTTTGGCGAACAATATTTATTCTATTACCGGAATTTCTTTAAAAATAGACAGTCAGATAAACGATGAAAAATTAAAGAAAACGATGAGTGTTGCGTATACTGGGAAACTGTCAGGATTGTTAAACCAGGTCGCAACAGATATGGATTTGCTGTGGTATTATGATAAAAGCAGCATAGTATTTTACGAAACAGAAACAAAAACATTCGCTTTGTTTGCATTGGGAACAGATGTTACTTATCAGTCTGCGATTCGTACAGACGATGGAAACCAAGTATCAATGGAATCTAATTTGCACGAATGGGAAGAAGTTGAAAAAACTTTGGAATCTATAATTGGTGACAATACTGATTCTAAATTCAAGGTTTCACGTGCGCTGGGAACAATAACCGTTACCGCGCCCCCGTCCGTTTTAAACCGTGTCGGGGAATATATTGAAAAACAAAACAAACGTTTATCCCAACTGATTACAATTGATGTCAAGGTTTTACAGGTTTCAATTCAAAATGCATCAGCGTTTGGGTTAAACTTGACCGCGGCAATTAATTCAGCATCTGGATTAACCCTGGCTGCAAATTCAAAGAATAATTTGGGACTTACAGATTCCAGTTCTATGAGTATTGCTGTTTTGGATTCAAATACTTTCGGTGCGTCTAATGGCTCTTTAACCAGTATCGAAGGCAGTACCGCTTTGATTACCGCATTGGCCAGCCAAGGTAAAGTATCATTGGTTACAAATGTTGGTGTTACAACCCGTAATAATCGTATCGCTCCTGTTTCTAATACAAAAACAACGGGATACATAAAACGATTCGAATCGCGTAACTTTACAACGGTTGAATCAAGTACTGTGGACCAGGAAGATTTGGAAACTGGATTTTCTATGCAGCTTTTACCAAATGTTTTGGAAAATGGTAAAGTTTTATTGATGTTCAGAATGTCTATTCGCGAGCTAATAAATATGCGTTCAGAAACAATTGGCGAAGTTGTATTGCAATTGCCCGAGGTTGAAGAACGCAGCTTTATGCAGGAAGTTATTATGGAATCAGGCCAGATTTTGGTTCTGTCCGGATTTGAACGTCAAAGTAATAACGATACCAGATATGGACTTGGGGATGCTGACTTTATGGCATTGTCCGGTTCGCGTGATACTACGGCCCAACGTGATGTGTTGGTTGTTATGTTAACTCCTCAGGTCCTGGTCAGTCCAATGGATGCAGAAAGAAATATTCAGCAACATTGGGGTGCCCCATTAAATTAAAAAAATAAATAAAAAAAATAAACTCCGCATAAAGCGGAGTTTTTTTATTAAGAACTAAATCTTATTTCATTGCGTTTAATTTTTTAGTCAAACGAGAAACTTTGCGTGATGCACGTTTCTTTGGCATGATTTTGCCGGCAGCTTTCATAATTTTGCTGACTGCTGTGCGTAATGTGGTTGTTGCAACTTCTTTGTCGCCAGATTCTATGGCCTTGACGGCTTTTTTAGTATATGTTTTAACCTGAGTTTTACGGGCAGTATTGACCGCGTTTTTCTTTGCTGTTACCAAAATTCTTTTTTTGGATGATTTGTGATTTGCCATTTGATTATTTCCTTTTATTATCTTTGGTTTTGCGTTATTTTACATTCAGAATAAAGGAAATGCAAATGATTTATATAATTTTATTACTTGTTTCGTATCTGTTGGGCAGTATCCCATTTGGTTGGTTGCTGATTCGTATAATGGGCAAGGGCGATATCAGAAATATAGGCAGTGGCGGAACCGGCGCAACAAATGTTGCACGTGTTCTAGGATTGGGTGGATTTGTAGGTGTTTGGGTTCTGGATATGGTCAAGGCAGCAGCAGCAGTATGGATTGGCACACATTTTGTTTCCCCTGTATTTGGGGCTTTGTGTGGATTTATTGCGATTGTCGGACATTGTTTCCCAGTATGGTTAAAATTCAAAGGCGGCAAGGGTAACGCCAGTATGTTCGGTGTTTTATTAGCTATAAATCCATTAACGTTTTTAGTAATTGGTGTTGAATGGTTATTAGTAGCGGCAACAACAAAGTATTCCAGTTTGGGTGCAATCGTTGGATTTCTAGTAATGCCTTTGTTGGGATTTACAATTGGGTTTGATATGGGGTTGGTATTTGTTGCTATTGCTGCACTGTGTTTATATCAACATCGTGCAAATATAAAAAGATTATTATCCGGCACAGAATCAAAAATGCAAATGGATCCAAAAAAGTTGATAGCTGCTTTGGTGGTGGTTGGCTTGTTGGTTTTGGGACTTGTAATCGCGATCAATGCATGATTTGTTTAATAAACTTTTAATTCTTCGTACGCCTGGCATTGGTCCGGTTAAATATAATGCTTTGATACAAAAATTTGGTTCGGTTGATGCAGCTGCCGAATCGTTGAACGCTGATATTGAATTTTCCGATTCGATAAAACGAGAAATGGATTTGGCCGAATCGTTGGGAATTAAATATATCTGTGATGATGAATCGTTTTATCCAAAGCTTTTACGTGAAATAAAAAATCATCCACCTGTTTTATCTGTTCGTGGAGATATAAATACATTATCAAAAAAATCTGTTGCTATGGTTGGTACCAGACACGCATCGGCTGCGGGACTTTTGTTTATGGAAAATCTGGCAAATGATTTTGTAAATCATGAATATGTGGTTGTATCGGGAATGGCAATGGGAACAGATACTGCAGCGCATACGGGCGCTTTGCGTGGTACGGGGGATTTGCAAACGATTGCGGTACTGGCGGGTGGGGCGGATTATATTTGGCCACTTGAAAACGAAAGATTGTATAACTATATAATACAACGTGGCGCGGTAATCAGTGAAATGCCAGTTGGCAGCAAACCAATCGCAAATAATTTTATTCAACGAAATCGATTGATTGCTGGAATTTCTGAAAAATTAATATTGGGTGAGGCAGATTTAAAGTCAGGCAGTATGACAACTGCTGGATTTGCATTGGATTACGAACGCCCGGTGTATGCAATTCCATCACATCCATCAGATGAACGCGCTGCGGGTCCGAATCGGTTGATTAAGCAAAAAAAGGCGATTTTATGTCAGGGCAGGGACGATTTTTTCCAAAATGACGCAAAAAAGGAAAATAAAAAATTATCCCCAAAAAATGATAGCGAGCTGTTGGATAAGATAGGAATAATTCCAGTTTCGGAATCTGTATTGACGCAACTTGTCAAAAAAAGCGTATCAGAAATTAAATGTGAATTAATAATACTAGAACTGAGCGGAAAAATTAAAAAAACAGATATGGGTTATGTAAAATTATAACGCCTTTAATGTCAATACAGTGTCTATACAATATGCAGAAAACTGCGAAAAAAACGAATCGGATGCAAGAAATTTTTTTTAAAAAATCGCTTAAAAAAATTTGATATTTCATTTTTATCTTATACATTAAATCTCATTAGGGTTATCCATTTTTGGTAAGGAAAGGGGGTCAGGTAATGCAGGTAGCAATTCAATGCACAAATTCAGCAAATGCGGAATTGATTAAAAATGCTATAGCAGCAAAAATGCCAACGGCTGCATATGAATCCTGGATTGCCCCTTTGAAAATTTCTGTTGATGAAAACAATTTGGATATTGTTGCACAAAATCAATTTTCTGCTGACTTTATTTCTAGAACATATATGAATATATTGGAATCAGTTGCCAAAGAATTTGAATTGAATTTATATTTGGGGACAGGGCGCGTTGCACAATCTGTAAATATAAATGCTAATGATAACAAAATTGAAAACTTTCAACCTGTAACTGAAAATAAACAAATATCTACCGTTAATGATTTTGATTCGTTTATTTTATCTGACGAAAACGCTTTTGCTGTATCTGCTGCTAAAAAATTAGCATCTGGTACGGCTAATTTTTCGCCGTTATTTATTTATGGTACTGCTGGCTGTGGCAAAAGCATGCTAGCTGGCTGTATTCATTCGTCTGCGCATGGTCGTGCTTTGATGATGAGTGGTCCACAATTTGTTTCTGAATTTTTACGCTCTATAAATGAAAAATCTGTTTTTGCTTTCAAAGATTTCTGTCGTAATTGCGATATATTCATTATGGACGATGTCCAGGTATTGGCCGGCAAACGTGCATGTATGGATGAATTTTTATCTTTGTTATTGGATTTATCAAATGCGGGGGTTGGTATCGTTTTAACTGCTAATGCTGCGCCATCTGCATTAACCGGTTTTGATCGTCGTATGCAATCTGTATTTGCCAGTGGGTTGACAGCGGATTTGATGGCTCCAAATAAAATGGTTCGTCGCGCAATGTTGCTTCGTTCTGGAATTTCTTTGGATATTGCAGAATCTTTATCGGATCGCGCCCAGGCAAATGGACATTTGGTTACAGGTATTGCAAAAAAGATTGTCGCATACAGTGATTTAATGGGTGAAAAAATCACAGATGAAATTGCAGAAAGATTAATGGCAGATACATTATCAAAAAATAAAACGCCACTGGCTATGGTTCGTGCTATGTGTGAAAAGTTGGGCGTATCGTTTGATGCGGTATCCAGCCCTGCGCGTTGCCGCGGTATTGTTCGTGCACGTGGAATAATGTCGGTTGCGCTTAAATCTACAACTAAATTATCTTTGTCAGAAATAGGGCGATTAATGGGCGATCGCGATCATGCAACAATTTTATATGGTATTAATCAAATTGAAAATGCACGTAAAACAGATTTAATTTTGAACGCTGAAATTCAGCAAATGATAAACGAATGTAAATAATAAAAAATCCCGCGAGTGCGGGATTTTTTTATTTCAATTTTTTTACTTTCTTTTTGAAATCCAATGTATAAGTTGTTGCGGACCACAAGCTGGCAATCAATGACAACCATAATCCCCATATGCAAACATATGGCAATCCAACCAATACAAACATCATAAATTTGCTGATTATTGGTTGAGCAATAGTAGAGCCAATCGCAATCAATAAAAAGAATGCGCCAACAGCAATCATTTGCAAAGTAGTTTTGATTTTTGCAATTGAAAAACGTTCTTTGGTTACTGGCATTTCAATTTTTTGTGTTCCCAAAAATTCACGCAGACCGCTGACATAAATTTCGCGGGCAACCATTAATATAATTGGAACCATAATAAACCAAACGCGCATCATAACGGCCAATATGATCATTGAATTTATAATCAATAGTTTGTCGCCTATATGATCCATAACCCCGCCCAGTTTGCTGGTTACTTTATATTTCTTTGCCAGATATCCGTCAAAGAAATCACTGGCGGCTGCTAAAACAAATAATATAAATACAGACCAATGCATTTGAAATAAAAACAAAGGAATTATTGCGAATGCCGCAAGTATCCTGAATATAGAAAGTGAATTAACAAATTTTTTCATGTAGGGTTCTCCTTTTTTGCAGTACAATTATATCATAAAAATGACGTTTGGTCATTATTTATTAAAATACTCCACCGACTTCGGCCGATTTGGGCGTAGTGTCAGAATCTTGAACTTTATCGGTATCTGTGGCCGGGGAATTTGGCTTTTGACCGACTTTAAAGGCTTCTTGGATAATCACATCGCCATTTGATCCGCCAGTTGCGGCGGTGCCGGTTTTGTGATTTACGGGTCTAAATTCAATGCCGCCAGGGACCGAGAAGGGTTGATCTTTGACGTCTTTTAATGCGGCGGTCATAAATTCTGAAAATACTTTGGCTGACATATAGCTGCCGCTGCCGGCGCCCATTGGTTTTGGTGTGTCATAACCCATCCATACCCCCGCAACCAAGTTTTTGGAAAATCCGACAAACCAAACATCTTTGACATCATTAGTTGTTCCGGTTTTCCCGGCAATGGTATGTCCAGGGACCTGGGCTTGGCGGCCCGTTCCATGTTTAACAACGCCCTGCATAATAGAAACAACCTGGTATAAACTTTGTGGGTCAGATAAAGGTTCGTCTTTTTCTTTCATTTTTGGCGGTTGTAAATCATCGTGCCAATCCTGGATTTTTACGGATTTAGAATCAAAGACGCGACCATATCTGTCTTCGATATAGTCGACCATTTTAGGTTCCAGTTTATATCCGCCATTGATAAAGGCTGCATACCCAAGAGTTAATTTCTCAAGGGTTGTTTCCCCAGAACCCAATGCCAAAGATAAATTTATGTCATGTAAATCTTCGGGATACACCCCGAATCGTTGAGCAGCAGATACAGCATTTTTTACGCCGATTTGTTGTACCAAACGAACAGTTGGAACATTTCGTGATTGTTCCAAAGATAAACGAAGTGGTACGGGTCCTAAAAATTTCTTGTCATAATTTTCAGGCTTCCATAAAGAATCGTCCTCTTTCCAACCAACAATAGGAACGTCCAATATCAATGATGTTGGATTCCAATTTTCCGAGTCTTCCAGTGCAGTTAAATAAACAAATGGTTTAATTGTGGAACCAATTTGACGATTCGCCTGGGTTGCACGGTTAAAACTGCTTTCGGCAAAAGATTCGCCACCAACCATTGCCAAGATTCGCCCAGTATGTGGGTTTAATGCGATCAGAGCACCTTGTAGTTTTTCACTGCGACCGGCATTATAAGCATCCAAAGATTTTTTTAATGCGCTGGTTGCAGCACGTTGCAGATCTGGATCAATAGTTGTTTTTATATAAAGTCCCCCGTTATAAAGATCTTCGCGACCAATTTTTTCCAATAACTCACGGCGAACTTCTTCGGCGAAATATTGAAAGTCATCAGATTGTTGTTCCATAAAACCAATATTTATATTTAATTGTTCTGCAGCGGCCTTATTCATTTGTTGTTTTGTGATAAATCCCTTTGCGTTCATTCGGCGCAAAACATAGTCGCGGCGTTCGATTGCACGGTCGCGATTATTTGGTGCCTTTGGCAAAGATGCCAGGAATGCCGCCTCGGACAGGGTTAAATCTGTGACTGGTTTATTAAAGTACATTAATGATGCTGATCCCACGCCATAAGCACGAGCCCCCAAAAATATTTGATTCAGATACAGGGTCATAATATGTTCTTTGGAAAAAGCGCGTTCCAGTTTTAATGCCAAGATACCTTCGCGAATTTTTCTTGAAAAAGTTCTGTCATTTGTCAGAAAGAAGTTTTTCGCTACTTGTTGGGTAATGGTTGATGCCCCTGTGAATCTAGTTGGGCCACCAAAAAACCGAATAATGTTATTTGCGCCGGCACGGGTAATTCCAAAAACATCAACCCCGGGATGATGCCAGAAATTTTTATCTTCGGCAGCGATAAAAGCATTTACCAATATTGGTGGAATATCTGTATAATCTATAAACACGCGACGTTCTTCGGCGTATTCGATTAAAAGCGAACCGTCTGCTGCATATAAACGTGTTGCAACGGGCGGGGCATATGTTGCCAGCTTTTTATAATCAGGTAAATCTGTACCATAACGCAACACTAGCAAAGTTAATGATACAATACCGACAAGGACAATCCAGAACATGGCTTGTAATGAAAATTGCCATGCATTTTTTAAAAATAATTTTAATTTTCCCATAAAGCAAATTATACCAGTCGATATTTATTAGTCAATAGTCATTAGTCTTTTTATCTGGTGGGTTTTTCAGACCTTTCTTCTTGACTTTTTTGGGATTTTTTAATAAGTTTAATGCAAGGGATTTCCCTGAGGGAGAGAAAGATGCCAAAAAAATCTATTAAAAGAAAACCAGTATCAAAAACTGCTGTAAAAAAATCAGCAAAACTGGTGAAAAAGCCCGTTAAAAAAGTTACTAAAAAGGTAGCTGTAAAACCAGTGGTTAAAAAAGCTGTCAAGAAAGCAGCGGTGAAAAAACCAGTGGCTAAGAAAGTTATCAAGAAGATAGTTGCAAAACCAGCGGTTAAAAAAGCTGTTAAAAAAGTAGCAGTAAAAAAACCAGTGGCTAAGAAAGCTATCAAGAAGATAGCAGTTAAAAAGATAATTTCAAAATCTATCCCCCAAGAACAAAAGCCTATTGTTATTACACCAATTGCTGGGGTAAAACAGGTTAATCCTCATTCACGTTTTACTATGTTTGTTTATTGGGGAATAATACTTTTCTTTGTTTGTGCTACTTTTTATATCTTGGGTCGCGGACACCAAATTTTATTAAAAAATAATATTCTGGGTACTAGTTATACAATGTCGGCCCAGGGTTCTCAATTATTAGAATCTGGCAAGAAAAAACTTTTACAGGGCGATGTCCAGGGTGCATTGGTAGATGTCAGCGCAGCAATACAGTCGGATCCAGAATCTGCAATGGCGTATACTTATCGTGGTGAAGTTTATATGTCAGATGCAAATTATGGTGCTGCTAAAACAGACTTTGATAAAGCAATAGAATTAAAATCAAGAAGTTCATTGGCATTTTATGATCGTGCATTACTGAAAATACAAATGGGCGAATTAGACGAAGCCATGGAAGATTTAAATTCTGCCTTGAAAATATTTGGGAAAAACCCAAATGAAGTTTTAACTATCAGTAATATTTATGCTAAACGTGCCCAATTAAATTTATGGATGAAAAACTGGGATGCTGCTATTTCTGATTATGATACTGCAATTTCTGAAACTGATAAAAATCAATCTGAGGAAAATATCGCGGGTCGCGGGGATGCATATACCGCAACAGGAAATTATAAAGAAGCATTAAGAGATTATATTTTAGCTATAAAGATTATTTCTGAAAACATCAGAAATAATGCAGACCAAGCTGATAAAATTAATATGTCCAGACGCGCAATGTCTTATTTTGAAAAAAGCGCAGCTTTGCACATACAATTAAAAAATACAGAAGAAGCAAGATCTGATCTTGAATCTGCCAATGCGTTGGCATCGGCATTGGGTGATTTAGATACACAAAAAAGAATAACAGAGTTATTGATTGAATTGAACGGCAAATCTGTAAAATAATTTAAATTATTATGTTTAATAAAAAAACGCGTATTACGCGTTTTTTTATTTGATAATAAGTTTCATAAATTCTTCGTGATTGGTTAATTCTTCAGCTTTTGGTGTAAAGTTGCGTCGTGGGAAATCGGCCCCTATTTTTGGGTGTTTTAACATTGCTTCGTGATGATTGTTTATTACATCAACGATTTTTATTGCTGGTGCGGAATTTTCCAGCTCTAAATAAATTTTAGCCAAAATTTCAGTATCTATCAAAGCCCCATGAGAATCTGCACGCGCAGCCAAAGATACCCCAAACCATTTTGCTAGCGCATCCAAAGTATATTCTTTGGGGCCAAAAATTTTGTGGCGCGCAATTACCAACGTATCCATTTGTCGGCTTCGTTCAATTTCAGGCAGATTTTGCGCACGCAATTCCCAATTGATAAATGGAAAGTCAAAATCAATTCCATTGTGTGCAACAATCGGTGAATCCCCTAAAAATTCCAGCAGATTTTTTGCAACATCGGAAAATTTTGGTTTATCTTCTAAAAAAGCATTGGAAAGCTTATGAACTTTATAAGAATCGGGGGGAATTACTTTGCCTTCGGGATTAATATATTCATGAAAGTTATTACCAGTTACTTTGCCGTCAATCAATTCCATTGCGCCAATTTCAATTATCCGCTCGCCACGGGAATAATCAAAACCAGTCGTTTCAAGGTCAAAGCAGATGATTCTATTCATGCTTTTTGTTATATCAAATTATTGTTTGGAATGATAGAACTTTTTAAGCTAAACTGACAAAAATGATGATTGATAATGGAAAATTAAACAAAGATCAAATAAAAGCGGTTGAAAAAACCGAGGGTCCAGTTCTTGTTTTATCCGGTGCAGGGACTGGCAAAACCATGGTTATTAAAGAAAGAATTCATCATATTTTATTTTTGGGTTTGGCCAAAGGTTGGCAAATTTTAGCACTGACATTTACAAACAAGGCCGCAAATGAAATGAAAACACGTTTGCACAAAAATGTAAGTGGGGATTTTCATACATGGGTTAATGATATTTGGTGTGGAACCTTTCATTCAATATGTTTAAGGATTTTACGGAGCAATGGCGCGCGGATCGGTTTACAGCAAAATTTTATAATTTTTGGCGAAGATGATCAGAAAGCTGTTCTGAAAAATGTAATTACAAATTTGGGTTTGGATATAAAAAATTATAATCCGGCCGATTGGGTTGAAAAGATTTCATTTGAAAAAGATAAGGGGATTCAAGACAAGCATAGTAACCAAGAATTAAACTTTGATAAAATTTATGATGCTTATAACGTTGAGCTTGTGCGATTAAATGGATTGGATTTTGGTGATTTAATTATAAAAGTTTTGGAATTATTTAACCGCGCGCCAGACGTATTGGAAAAATATCAAAATCAATTTAAATATATTATGGTTGATGAATTCCAAGATACTAATGCTGCACAAATGCAGTTATTAAAAAAATTAACCGAAAAAAATCCAAACATTTGTTGTTTTGGGGATGATGATCAATCCATTTATTCTTGGCGTGGGGCACAAATTAAAAATATTTTGGATTTCAAAAAGGTTTTTCCAGACGCAGAAATTATTCGTTTGGAAACGAATTATCGCAGTACCCCGGCAATTTTGGGCGCAGCAAATTCGCTGATACGGCATAATATGGGACGGTTGGGCAAAGATTTAAAAACACCAGATGGTGTATCAATGGGGGAAAAGGTTCATGTTTTAACATTGCCAACCGATCGGGATGAAGTACGAATAATCGCTGGTGCAATTATGGACGAGCGCAATTTCTCACAAACAGCAATTTTAATTCGTTCGGGATCTTTATCCCGTGGATTCGAAGAAGAATTTACATCACGTGGCATTCCATATCGCTTGGTTGGGGCGGTTAAATTTTATGATCGAATGGAAATTCGCGATGCGATTGCTTATATCAGATTGTTGGTTTATTCCTTTGATGACTTGTCTTTTTTACGAATTATTAAAAAACCCAGACGTGGACTTGGCGAAGCGGCAATTGCAAATTTGCGTGCATCTGGTGAAAATCTAATGTCTGCATTACGGGCCGCAAAGTTAAGTGGAAAACAGCGCGCTAACGCGGATGAATTTCTAAAAGCTTTTGATTTTGATTGGGAAATTATGACCCCGATAGAGGCCGCGACAAAATTATTAGAGGATTCAGGATATTTAAAAATGTGGCGTGAATCAAAAGATACAGATGCGTCAGAACGTTTAGCAAATATAAATGAATTGATTGGTAATGTGATTTCTAAATACGATTCGTTGCCAGAGTTTTTGGAACATGCCGCATTGATGATAACAGAAGACGAAAATTCTGATGTTGGCGAAGCGATAAGCATAATGACAATCCACGCCGCCAAAGGCTTGGAATTTGATACTGTGTTTTTACCCGCCTGGGAAGAGGGGATTTTCCCAAATGATATAGCAATGCGGGACGGGGACATTGAAGAAGAACGTCGTTTGGCATACGTTGCAATTACGCGCGCCAGGCATAAATGTATTATTTCTCATACTATATCCAGAATGATTTTTGGTAAACGGGAATATAAATCACCCAGTCGCTTTATAAATGAAATTGATAGTGATTTTGTTGAATGTTTAGGGCAGGGAATAAATCCCTATAATCATCATCAAACAGAACAAAAAACGATTAAAAAAGTAAAATCAAAGAAATCTGTTATTCAAAATAACATGATTGGAAAATTGGTTTCTCATACTGAATTGGGCAGTGGCGTAGTTATAGAAGAATCAGGCGATATCCTGACAATTGCATTCAAAGACAAAGGGATCAAAAAAGTTGCCAAACAATTTATTAAATTATAGGTTTTTATACGATTTTTCTCTTGCGTGCGATTCGTGATTTGTTCTAGAATGATTACAAGGAAGGATTTTATGCAGCTGAAGTTTTCTGTTTTTCCAGCATTATTTTTTATGAATTCGGCTTTTGCTGGGGCATCATTGCCATCGGTTAATATTTCGCATTCTGTATCAGCGCGCGCAATGTATGGTGATGTTCCTGTTACTGCATCAAAAGTTGAATATTCCGCGAAAAAACAAGATGTTAAAAACGATACAAAATCCAGAATTTCAAGTCTTAAATCCACCAGTACAGATATTTTGGTTCCGCATCGTCCAGATGAAAATTTATGGGCACGAAATACTTCACGTGCTCCAGAATTAATAGCAGAAAAAATTGTTTTGCCCGAAGAAACTTTGGCAGAACCAGTGCCTGTAAAAACAATTGCTTTGCGCCCCGCACCCAAGGTTGAAGCGCCAAAGAAAATTGTTGAAAAAGCTGTTATTGATAAAGAAGCCCTGGCCAAGGCCTATGAAGCTGGCAGAATTTCCGAATTACAACGTATTGCTGATAAAGCATTGGCTGCTAAACCAGTGGCATCAAAAACGCGTAAATTAATTGTACCAATGGAAGACACCAGTGCCGCCGCTATTGCAGCAGATAAATCTGAAAAATCTTATCCAATGACCGAAGAAGATTTTGCATATAAAAATTCTGACGATATACCGTTTACAAAATTATCGCCAATGCAATTAAAACGGGCGTTTAAAAAAACTTATGTTTCAGAAAATAAACACTTATCAACATATCGTGCGCTGGAAAGTTTTGATACCGCCAGTAATGATTCAGATGATATAACAGAATCTATCCAGGGGTTTGATTCTTCGCATGATTTATCCGAAGGCAGCGATATTCGTCCACTTGAAATAAAAATAAGTTTCAATGGCCAGGATTCTGCGTTGTCACGTGATAATTATATGTTGTTATCAGAATACGCAGGAATTGTTGTTAACAATCCAAAACGTGCTGTTCAGGTTTCAATCCCAGAACAAGATACGCGCAGCTTTGATGGGCGCAAGCTATCGGCAAAAAGGTTGGCAATCATTGAACAGGTTTTACGTGATTCCGGTGTTCCAGAACAAAAGATAGTTCCAGTGTTAGCGGACAGGGATGATAATTCATTGGTTTTGCGCGTAATTTCCAGTGATGTATATAAATCTTTGACTAAAAATCGTGGCAAGAAAACCACGACAGAAAAAAGTTTAGCTTGGTAATTTAATAAAAGATTGGTTTGATAAAAAAATAATCCATTTCTGGATTATTTTTTTTGTGATTTATATCTATCAATACTTTCCATAATAATTTTATCGGCGGTTTCACGATTTCCCCATCCAATTATTTTGGACCATTTATTTGGTTCCAAATCCTTGTAATGTGAAAAGAAGTATTCTATTTTTGCCTGCAAAATAGGGGGCAATTGTTCTATGAAATGTGTATTTGTATGAAATGGATCTATTTTATCCAATGGAACGCAAATTATTTTTTCATCTCCACCTGCTTGATCTTCCATCAGCAAAACACCAATTGGTCTGACATCAATTAAAACACCAGGGCGCAAAATAGCATTCGATATAACCACACAATCAAGCGGATCACCGTCATCCCCTAAAGTGCCGGGGAAATAACCGTAATCTGCGGGATAACTGAGTGGGGTATGTAAAATTCTGTCTACGCGTAATAACCCCGTATCTTTATCAATTTCATATTTTGCACGTCCCCCATCGGTAACTTCTATAACAGCAGTCATTTGCTTTGGTGGATTTACACCTGGCTTTAAGCTTTCTATACTCATAAAACACTCCGTAAAATTAGGATTTTAAACCCGCGCGAATGCGCGGGATTATTATTTTTTACATTCTTATCGGCATCAAGATAAATAATGCGTCCGATTTTTTATCCTTGGATTTCATAATCGTCGGACTAAGCGGATCTTGCATTTCAATTTGGAATTTATCGCCTTCAATTTGATTGGCGATATCAAGTAAGAATTTTACATTAAATGCAATTGCAAAAGATTCATCGCCATTATATTCAATGTCTATTTCTTGGGTTGCGGTTCCAGCATCAGGGCTGGATGCGTTTATAACCAATTTGTTCATCGAAAATTCTAGATGTACAGATTTAGTTTTATCCTGGCTGGCAATGGATACCAAATCAACAGCAGAAATAAATTGTTTTCTGTCGATGGTCGCGATTTTATCGTTGCCCTTTGGTATTACAACGCGATAGTTTGGATATTGTGCATCAACCAATTTGCTGGTTAATGTTGCTGCGCCAACACTGAATCTGGCCTTGGTGTCGGATAATTCGACAATCGCATCATCAACAGATGCATCTTCGAGTAACTTTGACAATTCGCCAATAACACGACGTGGTAAAATAACGGCCGGCATTTCTGTGCTGTCATCGGGGGCCGCAATTTCGCACAAAGCCAATCTTTGAGAATCGGTTGCAACAGCGGTCAGCATTTTTTTCTTGTTCTCTTCGGTAATATGGAAATAAATACCGCCCAGATGATAACGAACATCATCTGTTGGAATTGCAAATTTGGTTTGATTGACAAGATGGGCCAAATCACCGGTTGTCATTGTGAATTTAGTTGTCAGATTTGCATTTGCCATCATTGGGAAATTTTCAGCCGGCAAAGTTGGTAATTTAAACAAAGCACGACCACTGGACACAACCAATTGACCGCCAGATTGTTTAAATTTGATTTCTGAATCTTCGGGCAATTTACGTGCAATATCATAAAGCATTTGAACAGGAACGGTTATTTTCCCCGCCAAAGTAATGTCCGCGGGAACGTGTTCAATCAATTCCAGGTCAACATTAGTTGCACTTAATATCAGATTATCTGTAACCTCTAACTTAACATTCATCAAGATGGGCAAAGTAGCACGTTTTTCAACGATAGATTGCATATGTCCCAATGCTTTGATTAAAACCTGACGAAAAACTGAAAATTCCATGACGATAATCCTTTATTTATAATCTGTTCTTTGGGCAGATTTTACAAAAAACGCCGATTCGTGGCAAGAGTAAAATCGCGCCCAACAAGAGGCGCGATTTTAAATGGTAAAATAATGATAATTTATTGCTTGCTGTTCAGGTAAGCAATAGCATCCATTGCACATTCACATCCGGTACCAACCGCGGTTGCGATTTGCATTTTCAGTTCACTGCGAACGTCGCCGGCAACAAACATTCCTTTTGGCAATTCCGCAGGAATCAGGCGTCCCAAAGCATCACGTTTGATTTCTTCGGACAGATAATCAGTGTTTGCTTCGTGTCCGATCGCGACAAAAACGCCATCGCAATCTATTTTTTCGCCTGTTGTTGTTACCGCGAATGTGACACCAGATTCATCTCCGCCTACCTCGGCCAGTTCTGTATTCCACATAACAGAAATGTTTTCGGCTTTTTTTACACGATCAACTAAAATTTGTTCTGCACGGGCAAAAGAGTCTTTGCGATACAAGATTTTTACTGACTTTGCGATATCTGCAAAATATAGTGCATCGTTCAGGGCAGAATTTCCACCACCAATAACCAATACCTGTTTATCTGTATAGAAAAATCCATCACAAGTTGCGCAATAAGAAACCCCACGGCCCATAAATTCCCGTGCACCTTTAATTTCCAACTTTTTTGGTGTTGCGCCAGTTGCAATTATTATTGCTTTGGATTCGTATTCTTTATCATCAGTCGTAATTACAGAAAATTTATCATCATGTATTTTGACAGATTTGGCGGCGCTTAATATAACTTTTGCGCCAAACATTTCGGCCTGAGCTTTCATTTTATCAGCCAGTTCTTGGCCATGACCCAAAAAGCCAGGGTAGTTTTCCAATTTATCAATTGATGGCATATATCCGCCCAGATGGTCGCCTGCTAATACTAATGTGTCTTTGCCACCACGTGCTGTGTATAATGCTGCAGTTAATCCTGCTGGGCCACTTCCCAGTATTAAAATATCGTTCATAATTTTATTCCCTTTTCATAAGTGAATAGGGAGAATAACATAAAAAATATATAGGGAAAAGAAAAAAGACTACATTGACAAAAATATAATAATGTATTATATCATAGAAGTTAAAAAAATTTTTGAGGTAAGAAATGTCGGGAAAAGATATGTCAATTAAACTTTTAAACCCTGTTGATGTAATAACAGGGACGGCAGAGCTGTACTCAAAGAGAGAAAGTAATCCTATATATTATACTTATAAAGATATTAAAACGAGAGATATGATAAGAGTAAAATATTCCGCGGAATATTTTACAAAAGGCGATTTATATATAACAATTGAAAAGACGAATGATCAGCCGAGACGTATTTATTATGCTTTTGGTGGTAATAAATTAAGTGGCGATTTATTAAACATGGTTTCAGATAAAAATATATTAAAAAGGTATTTTGTTGGGAGTGCTTTTTTTGAAGAATTTATAGCATCTGCAGTAATAAAGAAAAATTTTTCCCCAATTAATAAAAAACAGACAAGTGTTATTTTCGCCGATTATGAAAAACATGATGGTTTACAAATCTCTTTTTGTACAATTGACCCAAAAAGCAGCCCATATAATGTTAAGCATAATATTGAACATAATGCGGATTTAAATATTATAATATCAAAAAGAAATGAAACAATTTTACCAAAAGCCGCATTGAATCAGGATTGGGTGTTTAAGTTAAAGCATTCTTTAGCAAATATAAGAACTCTTTAAAAAAAATCCCGCAACCGCGGGATTTTTATTTAATAAACTTAATTATTATTTTGCACGTTCTACGTATTCCAATGTTTCGGTATTTACCACGATTTTTTCGCCTTGTTCAACAAATACAGGAACTGACAAGCGAACGCCATTATCCAAGATAGCGGGTTTTCCACCACCTGCGGCGGTTTGACCCTTTAACGCTGGTTCGGTTTCTTCAACTGTTGCAATAATTGTTTTTGGCAAAGTGATTGAAACAGGGTGACCCTCTACAAAATTGGCCTTGACCGACATTTCTGGTTTCAAGAATTTTTCTTGTTCCCCCAATGCGTCATTTGGCATTGTAAATTGTTCATAATCAGACAGGCGCATGAAAAAGCTGTCGGTACCGTCGCTGTATAAATATTGGCATTCAATATCTTCAACCATTAATTTTTCGACTTTGTCTTCTGATCTCCAACGATCACCACCCTTGTTCCCAGTATCAATATCACGCAGATCAGCCTGGACAAAAGCGCCGCCTTTGCCGGGTTTAACCTTGGTAATGCTGGTTACGGAATATCTTTTGCCATTATGGGAAATTACCCAACCGACGCGCATATCATTTGCAGTAAAGCTTGCCATTTTTACCCTTTTGTTTAACCCGTTGATTATAAATAAAAAAAATCCTGTGTCAATGAAAGTGATTATAAATTTTTTGTGCGATTGATTTTGATATCCCTGGAGCGCGCACAATATCTGATTCGTGGGCGTCCGCAATTTGTTTTACGCTGCCAAAATGGTTTAATAAAGCTTTTTTACGTGCTGCGCCAACACCATCAATTTCATCCAGTGCGCTGGAAAACCCTGTTTTTGCACGGTTTGTACGATGAAAAGATATTGCAAAGCGGTGCGCTTCGTCCCGAACGCGGCGAAGCATTAAAAATAATGGCGAATCTTTTGCTAAATCGTAATTTTCGCGTCCATCTGGCATTATAAAATGTTCATCGCCATCACGAACTGCGCCTTTGACCACACCCATTATTTCCGAATCGTCGCCCAGTATTTTTTTCGCAATGTTCCATTGTGCGCGACCGCCATCAACAATTATCAAATCGTGCTTTTCGGCCCGGGATAGAAATTCTTGCATCATTGCGATATCATTGCCGGCATTTTTTGTATCGCGTAATTTGAAATGACGATACCCAGTTTTAATAAACCCATTTCGGCCAAACACAATCATTGCACCAACAGGGTTTTTCCCAAATAAGTGTGAATTATCAAAAACAGCAGCGAATTCAATTTTGACTCCCAACCATTTTTCCAATTCTGAGAAAGTATTTGAAAAATTATCTGCCTTTTTCAAATTTGGTCGCCCACGATTTGCGGTTGTGGTCAATGCAGAAATTTTATCACGGATTTGGGCAGCGGTTTCATATTCTTGTTTTTTTGATAAAATTCGCATTTCATCTGATAGTTCTTTGACGGCCGTCTGGACATCCCCAGATAAAATTTTTCTGGCCAGTTTTACCTGGTCTTCATAACCATTGCCATTCATACATGGTGCGCTGCAACGGCCGATTTGGTGTAACAAACACGGACGCGTTCTGTTATTCATAAAAGAATCGGTACATGTTCGCAGCTGACAAACTTTTTGAATTGTTTTAAGCGCTTCATTCAATGCGCTGACCGAAGGATAGGGACCAAACACATCTTTTTTTTGTGAAATCTTTTTACGAAATTTTATTAGTCTGGGGAATTCATGTTTTGTTAACGCCATCATTGGATACATTTTTCCATCAGTCATCATGATGTTGTATTTAGGTTTTAATGTTTTTATTAATTCTTGTTCTAAAACCAAAGCATCAGATTCGGTCGCCGTTGTTTGCCAGTTGACGGATGCGACCAAGCTGCGCATAATACGTTTATGCCATTCCAGTTTGGATATATCTGTATATTGACGAAGTCTGGCGCGAATGTTTTTAGCCTTGCCCACGTATAAAAGTGTTTCGTCAGCGTCATACATCATATAAACACCGGGCAGGGTGGGACTATTTTCTATAAGATTGGCAAATTGAATAATCATTGTAATTATGATACAATTAACAGTGAAAAAATCAAATGGGGATAAAATGAAATTTATAAATCAAGAATCAGGTCGCAGTATGATTGAAATGTTGGGTGTTTTGGCGATTATGGGAATTATAACAGTTGGTGCAATTACCATGATTTCCGCCGCTATGCGCAGTCAGAAAAGAACCACTGTACAAGACGAGGTTGCCCAGGTTGTAACCGGGGTCAGAACAATACTTGGAGAATATGATGATTTTTCAGGATTGGATAATACAACTATTTTTGCGGCAATCGGTATGACAGATAAAAATCCGTATGGCGGAAAATATTCTTTGATGGTGGATTCATCAAATACGCGTCAGTTTATATTGACTATTGATGGCCTGAATTCATCCGAGTGTTTATTTTTCAAGTCCAAGGCATGGATAGATTCAATTGGATATCAATCATCAGATGGAAAATCTGGCGGGGCAGTTGCAATGCCAAATGATTGCAGTGCTGTGACTGGACAGAACTATATTCAGATAACTTATGGCGAATAATCAAATTGTTTCAATGACCGAAGATGGCATTCGTCTGAAAAGATGGGTCAAAAGACACTATCCAAAAATTTCAGACGGAGAATTTCATAAATTATGTCGTTCTGGTCAAATACGTATAAATTCATCCAGATGTCATGGGGATGAAATTTTGCACGCTAATGATGCTTTGCGTTTGCCACCATTTATGAGTGAATTGAAACAAAATAAAAATGAAAAAAAAGAATCAGGAATAAAATTTTCATTGGCAGACTTAGAAAAGCTGCGTAAATGTATGATCCAAAATGATCCTGATTTTGTTGCTTTTAATAAACCGTCGGGATTGGCGGTTCAGGGCGGAACGGGTGTAAAAAAAGCCATGGATAAAATGGTTGCGGCTTTGTTCCCATACGATTCGATTTTGCCGGTTCACAGATTGGATAAAGAAACTAGTGGGGTGATTGTTTTTGCAAAAAATCAACGTGCCGCACAAAATTTGGCGTCCCAATTTCGGGATAAAACAGCAAATAAAGAATATTTGGCATTATTATCCGGCGCGGTTTCCAAAAAGACGGGAATTATTGATAATTTTATTATAAAGGGTAAAGTTTTTGACTCGGACGAAGAAATTCCCTCTAATGCTCAACAGGCAATTACTAAATATCAAGTTTTGGCGGAATTGCCGGGGATCTTGGCATGGGTTAAATTTGCCCCGATGACAGGACGAACCCATCAATTGCGTGTTCATGCGGCTTTTTCACTGGGGGCCCCCATAGTTGGTGACAGATTATATATGAAGCATAATGACGAGATTAAGAAAAACAATTTATTAGGATCGGTTTTAGAATCTAATAAATTGTTTTTATTTGCATATAAGTTATCATTTCAACATCCTGCTACGGGCAAAATAGTAACAATTCGTGCACAAATGCCTGATTTTATGGCATCAGTTGTAAAATTTTTAGAATTCAAGGTCGATTAAAATGAGAAGAATGCGCAGAAGAAATTTTTATAAATTTGCACGAATTTTCGCAATGTTTCTTATTGGTGTGTTTGTATCTTTGGCAATTGCTTTGTCCAGGGTGGATCTTGAAACTTTACGTGGGGAAGTTTCTAAAACTTTATCCGAAGCAGTTGGAATGCCGATTGAAATTCGCGGAAAAATTTATTGGAAATTTTCATTAACGCCACGTGTAGTATTATCTGATGTTGCTATAAAGTCAAAGGATTGGGCCAAGCATAAAGATGGTGTCAGTATAAAATTATTAGAAGCAAGATTGAATTTAATTTCTATATTCAATTCAAATACTTCGGTTCGAAGTGCGGTTTTGATAAATCCAATAGTTTATCTGGAAAAAAATGCCGAAGGGGATGTTTCTTTGGAATCTAATCGTAAAATAGAACCCGAAGCAGAAGAAGATAACCCCAGCAAATTTCCAATAGATATAGATTTGGGTATTAATTATATTCGTATGGAAAATCCAAAGTTTATCTCTATTGATGCGAACGGAAAACAAGAATATAAAGCCGAAGAAATAATTTTAAGATATAAAAAATCAAGGGATGTAATAGAATATGGTGGGAAAATTGTTTTGGGTGGTCAAGATTATTCTTTTGAAGCATCAGTTTCAGAATTGGATGAAAAACGTGCGGTTTATCCATTGCGTATAGCGGTTGTTAATAAACTAGCCCCATTGACAGCAAGTATAGCCCTGGATCAAACCAGTTTAATCCCCATAGATTTTATAATTCGTGGAAAAATTAATGATGCCCAGGTTTTTTTACAAAACTTGGGGATAGATATACCAAAAATTGGTTCTATGAGAATAAATATAGCGGGGGGTATGGATCGGAAAAAATTTACTTTGCATAAATCATCAATATCGTTTGATGAAAGTGATCTGGATTTATCTGGCGTATACTCATGGAAAAATAATAAATCACAAATAAATTTGAATCTGAAATCAAAAAAGTTTGTTTTGGATGAAATTTTTCCAAAAATTTACAAAGGTGATGTTCCATGGATACACCCAGATCGCGAACTTTATATTTTTAAAAATGCGCCATTGCATTCTGAAAATTGGCACAAAATAAATGCCACAGTAAATATAGATATTCAAAATATGGATGTTTATAGAGATATGTTTTTGGAAAACATGAAAACCAAAGCGTTGTTGGAAAATAATGAGCTTTTGATACGAATCGACAGTGGTTTTTCTGATGGACAATTGACCATGGCTGTACAGGCAAACGATTCGGCAGGTGTTGCGGTTGTACGTGCAGCAATGACAGGTACCGGAATATCAGTTGGTAAAATTTTAGACAGTGTAGGCGAAGATAATTTTATATCTGGTTTACCGACGGACTTGGATTTTTATGTAGAAGGACGCGGGCGTGATATGTCGGAACTGATGGGCAGTTTAAATGGTCCATTTCGTGCACGCAGTACTGGTGGTGGAATTGCATTACCAAATGCGTCGGAATATATTTATGGTCGTGATTTTTTAACGTCTGTTCGTCATAGCGTTCAAGACATAGTAACGGTGGATAAAAAATATGACAAGGTTGCAATCTCGTGCGCGGTTGTAAATCTGAAATTACGAGATGGCAAGGCAGAAACTGATAATGGAATAGCCCTGCAAATGCGAGATGTAAATATGCGTGCAGTGGGATTTGTTGATTTGGGTAAAGAAACTTTGCTTCTTTCGGTGGCGTCTACACCAATACGTGGTATCAGACTAAGTCTTTCTGGAAATATATTAAGTGCAATAGAGTTTAGCGGTAATTTAGCTGAACCAGATATAAAACTGAATAATAAAGAAATAATCAGCCGTACGGCGACTACGGCCGGACTTGGTATGTTGGTGTTGGCACCTTTTACAGGCGGACTTAGTATTGCTGTCGGTGCCGGTGCTGGATTTTTAGCGGGGGATTTATTAAATAATTGGCTATCTGATGAACACCCTTGTGAAACTGCTTTGAATAAAGGCGTATCGATAGAGGGCAGTGATCCGGCATTTATGAATCGCTCATTAGAAGAACTGACCAGAGAAGTTATAAAATAAAGGTATATAAAGTAATGAATTTTTCATTTAAAATTTTAACAGATGTTATGCAAATTATTGCCGTAGGTATGTTGTTATGGTTGTTCTATAAACGTTTCATAAAGAATACGAATTCTGAAAGAATGGTTCATGGTCTTATCGGATTGGTTGTGATTTGGTTATCCAGTTGGTTGTTTATGTGGCTGGAATTGCGTTTATTGGGAGAATTTACCAGAATTGTTGCAACTTTTCTTTCAGTTGGTGTAGTTGTTGTTTTCCAGCCAGAATTACGTAAATTTTTTGCCATGATGGGACACATACGTTTAATGGATGTTTTGTTTTCTAGACATGCCATGAAAGATGCAGAATATAAAAATAAACTTAATCACATGTTGGACGAGATAATGAAATCGGTAGAATATATGTCCCATAAACATACCGGCGCATTAATAGTTCTGCATAGTGATTTTGATGGGTCTATAGAGAATTTAGGGACAAAAATAAACGCTGAAATTTCAAGCGAACTGATGCTGACAATATTCTTTAATAAAACGCCTTTGCATGATGGTGCAATGGTAATTAGCGATGGTCGTATTTTATATGCGGGTGCGATATTGCCTTTAACAAAAAAATCAGATTTGAATTGGAAATATGGAACCAGGCATCGTGCGGCAATTGGATTGTCCGAAGTTTCTGATGCGGTGATTTTGGTCGTTTCCGAAGAGACAGGGGATATATCAATTGCTGAACATGGTAAATTAACAAAATACGAAGATATGAAAAAATTACGTACAAAGCTGGTAAAGTCAATTAATTAAAAAGCGGACAAAATGTCCGCTTTTTTTATGCGCTATGTTTATCAATCGCTTTTGCTATTTGATCCAAAGATGCCGTGCTGGGCAATAAATCTTCGAACCACAGATTTGCTGTACCACTGCGCATTTTTCCTTTTTTGGGCCAATATAATCCAGAATCCGTTCCAACCGGAATAATTGGTAATTTTAAACTTTCAGCGATAAAAAGCAGGCCGCGTTTCAGTTTTACGCCCATGCCTGGCTTTGCGCGAGTTCCTTCGGGGAAAATGATTAATATCATTCCTTCTTTTATTTTTTCAGCGACCGATGCCGTCAAATTTTGCATATTTGTTTTTCCTCTGGAACGATTTACAGGTTGCATACCGGCGCGCCAAAAAGACCAACCATAAAATGGGATCCACATTAATTCACTTTTTATTATAAAAAATGAATTTGGTAATTCTTTCATAAGGATTGAAATTTCCAGAATAGACATATGTTTAGATGCAATAATTGCCTTGCCGTCTGCACGTAAAAAATTACAAGGGGCGAAAGGAATTCCATCTTGGGAAACATCTGGGTAATGAACATTGTATTTTATCCCGGCAATTATACGTGCCAGCCAGAGAACCCCCGCCGAATTTTTAGCAATTGCCCAACGAGTTAATTTACGTGATGGCAAAGCAACAAACATAAATGGCACCCAAAGGGTAAACCAAGTAAATAAAGCGATTTTAAATAGAATTGTTTTTATCATGGTAATTTTGGACTCCACGTTGGTTCAAGACCGTTAACATCATCAGGCAAATCAATATTATAAGAGGTTTGCCCAGTTATATCAATGCTTCGTATATGGCTTTCGCGTTCAGTATCACTTATTTTTTCTGTTTCATAATAAATTATTCGGCGGGACCCCGGTGCCCAGCTGGGTGCTTCCATAAACCATCCACCAGCCAATATTTTTTCATTTCTGCCCTTTGGCGACATAATCCCAATAAAGAAAGTATCATCTGCTATTTTTGTGAATGCTATATAGTTTCCATCAGGTGACCATGCGGGAGTTGCATATCTGCCAACACCAAAAGTAATTCTTTTTTCAGAAAGATTTTCCAAATCCAACATATGAATTTGTTGGCTGCCCGAGCGGTTAGAATTAAATGCCAATAATTTACCATCGGGGGAATAGCTGGGAGAGGTATCAATAGAACCCCCAAAAGTTAATTGGCGCAGTTTACTTGTTTGTAAATTGAATTCATAAAGATTAGTAGTGTTTCTTTTTACCAAACTTAATGCAACGCGTGAACCATCGGGCGAAAATCTGGGAGCAAAGGTCATTCCTCCGAATTTTCCCAATTTTCTTTGGGCGCCAGTATTTAAATCCAGTGTCCAAACCATGGGATCATTATCACGATAAGATAAAAATACAATTGTTTGCATATTTGGTGAAAAGTGTGGTGACATCACCATTGTTTTTCCATCAGAAATGTAACGAAATCCAAATCCGTCGCTGTCCATAATTGCCAGACGCTTGTTTCTATTGCTCATATCGCCGGTTTCTGTGGTCATAACTATTTGGGTGTCAAAATAACCAGATTCACCGGTTAATCTTTCATAAATAGCATCTGCCATTATGTGCGCCAGACGACGTACAGATTTTTTTTGTGCGACCAGAACTTGGGCTTCTATTTGTTCTTGGCCGGTGATATCCCAAACATAAAATTGTAGACGATATTTCCCATCTTCTGTTTTGGTTAATTTGCTTTGGACCATTACTTGGGCTTTGATTGCGGCCCAATCTTGAAACTCGGGCATTTCACCCATTTTTACCATTTGTGGATGAGCAGCTGGTTTTATAATTCTGAATAACCCCGTTGATTTTAAATCATTTTCAACAATTTCGCGTAAAGTTTTCGCCAATTTTGTTTCTGTTGCTTCAAAATTTTGAATGGCAATTGGTGTTGGGGCAATATTTCCGGCAACGATATCCACGCGTAATTCAGCAAATGCCGAACCAATAAAAACAGATAATAGGGCGTAAACAGCGAATATTTTTTTAAGCATAAATAAATTTCCTTTTCCGTTCGCAGATTTTAACATAGCGAAACAAAGAGTGCAAGCGACACATCTGGTTAATCACACCATTTTTTTCGTTTGCCACCGTTATATTTTCGTGCCAACTTTTCTTTTAACATTATTGCTCCAACATCCCGACCATCAGATAATCTGACATTGGCATCTATGCGCCCCAGATATTTATCGTCTTTTATATCAGATAATTGAACAATAGAGTTTTCAGGGAGCAGTGCACCAAGTTTATCACGTGCTTTTATTGCTACCTGGATTTCAGAATCACAGTCCCCATGAATTTCTGGGGTATCAATTCCCAAAATTCTGACGCGGACAGAAACCATAACGTTGTTTTCCAGTTTAACCTTGGCCGCAAAGGTATCCCCATCATAAATATATCCAGTCGTTGCATAAACAGGGGCGGTTTCATCCGCAAAGCTGCCATTCCAAGGCAGTAATAATACAGGAATAAAAAGAAAAAGAAGTTTTCTCATAAAGGCATGTTATTAAAAACAAGAATAAAATCAAAATAAAAAACCGCATTCGCGGCATTATTTTTTTGTTTCTTCTATATTTGCCAAAGAAAACAAAACGGACGATATTAATGATTGATAGGGCACATGTTGTTCATCTGCCAGTTTTTTTATGCGTGTCAGGATTTCTTCAGGAATTCGCATATTGATAACACAATTAGATTTATTGAATGCGCGATAGGCCGCATATTCTTTTAATAAAGATTCTATGTTCATTACGAACAATTGTTGCATTACATTAGGCATTTTAATCCCCCTGGATAACTATCAATATAGTTGCAAACACAAACGTGCATACTGTCGTAGATACAAAGAACTATACCAGTGTATTTACAATTGTCAATACATTTGTAGTGTCGGTAGTATGTACGGGTGTAATGGCTTTTGTGTGGATAGTTGTGTTGAAAAAAACCGCAATAAAATTGCGGATTTAATAATAAATTAAAATTATTTTTTATTTATGCGCGGTTTTCCAGGCCGAATAATGTTGCGATATATTTGATATATTCTTTGCCCCAACGTACCAGTTTTTCTTTTGATGGCATATTTAGTAATTTAACGGGACATGGTATAACCGATGTATTTGGAAGTTGCCGTTTTATAAGTAACATTGAACGGTTTATATGGTCTTCGGTTGTAACAATTACTATTCTAAGTAAACCTTTCTTTAATGTTATTTGTCGTACAGCTACCGAATTTTCATATGTAGATTTTGATAATGTTTCCAGTTCAACCTGGTCTTTTATTCCTTCGGGGATAAAAGCGGAATATTCATGACCGCCAACCCCTACGATTTCTAGATGTCGATTTGGATGATTTTCTAATAGTCTCATAGCGTATGGAATTCTGCGTGAATCACCAGTTAAAACAAACAAAGTATCATCATCACGAATAAGGTCGCATTTATTTGGAGTTGCTTCTTTGAAAACAAATGCACCACCAGCAAGAAAAACAAGAGGCAATAAAGAAGATTTTAAAAGACTCATTTTACTGTCCCAGGATTTTTAATGTTGTTTTTCGTGCCAACCATGCGGTTGAAACAATAATAGCGATTGGTAATAATGCGATAATTCCCCATCCGGCTGATGGTATGCTCATTTGTGCCATTAACCCTATGCGTGTACCAGATGCCATAGATATAATTAATAGAATCATGGGTACGGCAAAGATTAATCCGATCGCTGCTGCCAGTGCGCTTATTTTTGTAATAATTGTCTGCATTTGTTTGGCAACGAATAAATCGCTGGCGCCAATTTGAGTCAGTATTTCCAGTTCACGTTTATGTATTAATGTAATGTTTCGTGTAATATAAGAAATACATAAACTGATTGCGGATAAAACCATCAGCATAACAATGACCGAAATAATCATAATTTGCCAACCAGCCTTGGTAATGTTTTTTGCGCCACTTGCGTGGGTTATAAAACGAACATTTGGCATATTGGCTGTTTGTTGTTCCAATGTGGTTAAATCAGATTTCTTTGCAACTTCTACTTCTATTATTTTTGGCAAGTATTGTTTTAATGTATTACTGCCCCCCAACCATGGTTTTAACATTTTTGCGACATCTTGGTCTGGAATTATATTTGCATGTTTAGCGGACATAGTTAATTTTTGGGCCGCATCAAAATCGCCACCAGGCAAAACCTGGATTGTTGCAAATGTATTCCATTTTGAATTCCAACTGTTAACGCCCGAACCAATTCCGATTGTAATTCCCAGCGATAATATCGCCAGAAACGATAGCAAAGCGATTAATGCCGTTAAAAAGATAGATTGTTCTTTTACAAAAGAAAATACCAGGGGTTGTCTTCTCATTATTTATCCCCCGCCAGTTTAGAAAACTGTAATTCTAGTTTATTAGACAGTTCTGTAAAATAATTTTCACTTTTCTTTGGCGACATTTTTTCAGTTACAGGTTGTATGTTATTTTTTACGTCGGATTGGAAACGGACGTGATGATTTTCTACGAAAATTTTTGGGAATTTGTATATATCCATTAATTTTTGACTGTGTGTTGCCAAAATTATCGCTGTGCCGAAATTTTTATTCATTTGTAGGAATAATTCCATCAAGCGCGAAGCCGAATCGTCATCCAAATTTCCAGTTGGTTCGTCCGCCAACAAGATTTCAGGCTGGGTAATAATTGCACGTGCAACCGAAACCCTTTGCTGTTGACCACCGGACAAGTTCAATGGTTTTTGATTTGCATATTGCGCCAAACCAACCCATTCCAAAGTTTTAGTTACGATCTTTTTTATATATTTTTCATCTGATCCGCGAACGCGCAGGGGCAGGGCAATGTTATCAAATACGGATAAATTAGAGATCAAAGAATATTCTTGGAACACAATTGCCATTTTGTTGCGCAATTGATTTATTTCATCACGGGAAATACCAATGGTATTTTTCCCAAATAATTTAATTTGCCCACGTGATGCGGGATGCAACATATAAATCAATCGTAATAAAGTGGTTTTTCCAGCGCCAGACGCGCCAGACAAGAAATAAAAAGATCCGCTGCTGATATTAAATGAGACATCAGATAAAACTTCGCGACCACCTTCGTAACGAGCGGCTACATTTGCAAAAGATATTGCTGTTCCTGCTTCCATGTTTTCCAGTATAGAAATAAAAATGTTTTCGGGCAATAGAATTTATTACATAATAAACATCATAATTAAACCAAGCGAAGTAAATACGATGGCGCCAAAAACCAAGGGCCAGAAATACTTTTTTACAATCTGATTAGATTTTTCTTGGAATTTCCACAATAACCAACCAATTATCATAAATCTTAATGTTCGGGTTATTGTTGTAAAACCAAAATAAAGCAATGGATTAAACCCGATAAATCCCGCACAAATGGTTAAAATTTTAAACGGCATAGGTGTTAATGTCGCAATTAAAATAATCAACATTCCATGGCGAACAAACATCCCGCGTGCAATTTCAAATTGTTCGGGGCTGCTGAAATTATTGATTATCCATTGACCAACAGAATCATACAGCCACATACCAATCATATATGCGATGGTTGTCCCAACCAGTGATCCAATAGACGCCATAACAACGGCCGGTACAGCACGTTTTTTGTTCGCAACAATTGGTGGGGCCATATAAACTTCGGGCGGGATAAACAAAAATACTGAATCACACAAAGTCCCAAAAAATACCAGCCATAATGCCCCGATACTGTCAGCTTTCTTTAATAAATATTCTTGAAGTTTCATGGGGCACATTGTAAAGTGTTTACATAAATATAGCAAAGAAAAAATAAACAAAGATAAAAAATGAAAAAGCAAAACAATAAAAGTTTTTCCCGCAGCGACAGGATTGAATCCAAAGTTCAATCAATGGTTGCGGAAATTTTACGTGATAAATATTCGGATGTAAATATAACTTTGACTGGGGTCGAATCCAGTGGGGGGTTGCAATTCGTGCGTTTGTATTATCAAGGGGATAAGAATCTCCAGAAAAAATTAGATGATATAAAACCACATATTCGTCATGAACTGGCGATTCGTATAAATCAAAAATATACACCAGATATACGATTCGTTTATGATGATACTCTTGAAAAATCGGAAAGAATTGAAAAACTGTTGGGGGGATTAAATGGTTAAAGTTGGTGCAAAGTACAAACATTTCAAAGGAATAGAAGTAGAAGTTTTACATATCGCAAAAGATTGTGAAAATTTAGAAGATATGGTTGTATATCGTGAATTATCAGATAACAGTATTTGGGTCAGACCGGCAAAAAATTGGTCAGATCAAATTGTTCGACCCGGAATAAATCAACCTAGATTTGTAGAAATATAACAATATCATTTTTTGTTGCTTGAAAAATTTTAAATACTGGTATATTATTGCCGCATTATGAATCAAAAGAATATCAGAAATTTTGCTATTGTTGCACATATTGATCACGGAAAATCAACTTTGTCCGATCGAATTATTGAATATACTGGTGGCTTACAATCCCGCGAGATGAAGGCCCAGGTCCTGGACAGTATGGATATTGAACGTGAACGTGGAATTACCATAAAATCACAAACTGCTCGTTTAAATTACAAGGCCAAAGATGGTCAAGAATATCAATTAAATTTAATGGATACGCCAGGGCATGTGGATTTCACTTATGAGGTTTCTCGTTCATTGGCCGCGTGCGAGGGCGCAATTTTATTGGTTGATGCAACCCAGGGTGTCCAGGCGCAAACTTTGGCGAATGCTTATTTGGCAATTGATAATGACTTGGAAATTTTGCCGGTATTAAACAAGATTGATTTGCCTTCATCAGACGTTCAATCTGCGCGCGAACAAATTGCCGATGTAATTGGATTGGACGCAAATGATGCGCTGAGTGTTTCTGGGAAAACCGGTGCTGGTGTCGCAGAACTATTGGAAACGGTTGTTCAAAAATTACCGGCGCCACATGGCGACGCAAATGCCATTACGCGCGCGTTACTGGTGGATTCTTGGTATGATTCTTATCTGGGCGTGGTGGTATTGGTTCGCGTTACGGATGGGAAATTAGTCCGCGGTCAAAAGATTAAATTTATGGCAACCGGCGCGGAATACGTTGTTGATAAAATTGGTTATTTCACACCCAAAATGATAAATATCAATGAATTAAATACTGGTGAAGTTGGTTTTATTATTACAGGGATGAAAACGATTCGTGATTGCAAGGTTGGTGATACAATTACAGACGCTAAAGAATCAGATGTAAAACCATTGGCCGGATTCAAACCATCTATTCCCGTTGTGTTTTCTTCGTTCTTTCCGGTCGAGGCTGACGATTATCCAAACCTGCGTGATAGTGCGGAAAAATTGGCATTGAATGACGCCAGCTTTGTATTCCAGGTTGAAAAATCTTCGGCGTTGGGGTTTGGTCTGCGTTGTGGATTTTTGGGATTACTGCATATGGAAATTATTTCCGAACGGTTGTCGCGTGAATTTAATTTGAATTTAATAAATACAATTCCATCGGTGCTTTATAAATTACATTTGCGCACGGGGGAAACAGTTGATTTGGAAAATCCAGCTGATATGCCAGACCCTACGATGATAGAGAGCATTGAAGAACCATGGGTTCGTGCAACAATAATGGCACCGGATAAATATCTGGGCGCGATGATGTCTTTGTGTATTGAACGCCGTGGTATCCAGGAAAATATCAGCTATGTTGGCAGCAGGGCGGTTTTGGTTTATAAATTGCCATTGGCGGAAATAGTTTTTGATTTTTACGATCGTGTAAAATCGTTGTCCCAGGGTTATGCCAGTTTTGATTATGTGCTGGCTGGATACGAAGTTTCAGATTTGGTAAAGGTTTCTGTTTTGGTAAATGAAGAAACGGTAGAGCCGTTATCATTTATGTGTCATCGCTCGTTTTCAGAAAAACGCGGTCGTCAAATTGTGGAAAAATTAAAAGATTTAATTCCTAGACACCAATTTAAAATCCCACTCCAGGCGGCACTTGGTGGAAAAATAATTGCCCGTGAAACAATTGCGGCATTTCGCAAAGACGTTACAGCAAAATGCTATGGTGGGGATATTTCGCGTAAACGTAAATTGTTGGAAAAACAGAAAGAGGGTAAAAAACGTCTGCGTTCATTCGGAAATGTTGAAATTCCACAAACCGCATTTATCAATGCTTTAAAGGTGGGGGATTAAATGGCACATCAGTTTTTCTTTTCACCGCGTATTTTGGATAATCTGCCCGCGCCAGAGTCAGGATTTAACGTTGTCCAAGATATTCTTGAGCCCAGACTTCGTTTGTATGTTACAGCGCGTGGAATAAAAACATTTTTTACACGTAAACGTGTTCATGGCAAAGACGAGCGAATAATTATTGGGCGTTGGCCAAAAATTTCCATAGAAGATGCCCGCGCAGAAGTTTTGAAAAAAATATCTATTGCATCCAGACCGGTACCGATTCGTCGTAATGGAATTATGTTTGATAAATTGGTCCAAGTTTATATAAATCAAAAAATAAGACGTTCAGCAAAAGGGTTAAAAAAACTGGAACGTGCGGTTGCCAGACATTGGGCACCATTGATGCAAACCAAAGTTTTATCAATCACCACAAAAGATTTAGAAAAGATACATGAAAAAATTCATAAAAACACGGGGGTTGCAACTGCAAACCGAATGCTGGAAATTCTTAACAGTGTATTTAAGTTCGCGTGCGAGAATGGCCACATTCGTGAAAATCCAGTCAAAGGGATAAAAAAAATTCAAAATGTTATTAAAAAACCAAAATTCGGTTCACGGGAATTTGCGCGTATATTGTCAGCAATAAAGAAAGAAAAAAATCCTGTTTTACGCTGTGCTTTTTTAATGTTGGTTTTCGGGTTTGCACGCAAATCTGAAATTTTTGCTATGCGCTGGCGTGATTTGGATTTTAATAATGATACTTGGCTTTTGCGGCCACTTTCTGATCCGGCGGTTGTCTTGTTGCGTAATATTCCACAAAGTGGCCCCTGGGTTTTCCCATCTCATGGACGGCATTTAACGGATCCACGTACGGCATGGAAAAAGTTGATAACGTCGGTTGGTCTGCCAGATGTTCAAATGAATGACATTTATAAATATATGATCAGACAGTTAAACTGGACCTCTGACAGGGAACAGCTACGTAAAAATATGAATAAAGTATTGACAAATATAGACGTGTTATAATTTGTTATAAAACTTGACATGGGGTGTAATAGGGTGGTATCTTATACGAAGTCGCCCGTAAAAAAACAAATAAAGGGCACAAAAAGTTTAACTTAAACTAAGGATACAAAATGAGCACTTTTGATAAAGTTCAAGCAATAATAGTTGAAAAATTGGGTGTGGCCAAAGAAAAAGTAGTTATGGATGCAAAATTCGTTGCTGACTTGGGCGCAGACAGTTTGGACGTTGTTGAATTCGTAATGGAAGTTGAAAAAGAATTCAATATCACAATTCCAGACGACGCAGCCGCTAAAATGCAAACAGTCGGCGATGCAGTCAAATATATTGATGCTACTGCTAAACCAGCAGCAAAATAAAAAATATACAGTTATGTAGGAAAAGAGCCCGTATTTTTACGGGTTCTTTTTTTAGTATAAGTTTCTTGAATTTTTCTTTCAATTATGTAAAATCTATGTGTAGTTTATACAAAAAGAAAGGATTTCTTATGACACGACGAGTAGTCATTACCGGTATGGGCATAGTGTCCCCTGTCGGAACAGGCGTTGAATTCGCTTGGAAAAATATTATTGCTGGAAAATCTGGCGTAAAAAAAATTACCGAAATTGATGTGTCTGATTTGGCATCTCAAATTGGTGGCGTGCCAACATTGGGCAAGGGCGAAGGGGAATGCGATTTTGATTTAATCGCTGAACTTAAAGAACAACGCAAATTAGATAAATCAACAATGTATGCAATGGTTGCTGCAGATCAAGCAATTAAAGATGCTGGTGATTTGGGCGATCCTGAACGCATTGGTGTTTGTATCGGTGGCGGTATCGGTGGTTTGCAAAATATGTACGAAGTTTCAGTGGAGCTGGAAAAAAATGGTCCTAAATATGTAAACCCATTTTTTATTCCAAAGGTTTTGATAAATATGGCCGCAGGTCATGTTTCAATCAGACATGGGTTCAAAGGTCCAAATATTTCAATCGTTACAGCTTGTGCAACTGGGACGCATTCAATTGGCGAAGGTGCACGATTGATTCAACACGGTGATGCAGACGTTATGATTTGCGGTGGAACCGAAGCGGCAGTTTGCCGAATCGGAATCGCTGGATTCTGTTCTATGCGCGCTTTATCAACCCGTAATGATGACCCGGCAACAGCATCGCGTCCATGGGACAAGGGTCGTGATGGATTTATAATTGCCGAAGGCTCAGGGATTTTGGTTTTGGAAGAATATGAACACGCCAAAGCGCGTGGCGCAAAAATCTATGCCGAAGTTGCAGGATATGGAATGAGCGGTGATGCTCATCATATTACTGCCCCTGCCGAAGGAGGCGAGGGTGGATTTCGTGCAATGCGTGCGGCATTAAATGATGTGGGGATTAAACCTGAAACAGTTGATTATATAAATGCACACGGGACCAGTACTGGTTTGGGCGACATTGGTGAAATGCAAGCAGTTAAAACTTTGTTCGGCAACGCACCAGTTTCAATGTCTAGCACGAAATCTTTGACAGGGCACTTGTTGGGCGCCGCCGGCGGGGTGGAGGCAATATTTACAACGTTGTCGATTCGTGATCAAATTGCACCGGCAACCATGAATTTACAAGATCCCGAAGAGATAACCGAAGGATTTGACCTGGTACCAAATGCACCGAAAAAGCGCAAGATTGATGTTGCGGTCAGCAACTCGTTCGGCTTTGGCGGCACCAATGCCAGCGTGGTGTTAAAAAAGATATAAAAAATAAAGGCGAATTTTTATTCGCCTTTTTTAGTATGCTAACTTTCGCTTTGCTTTTTATTAAGCAAATGCTATCTTTGTTTGCAATGAAAAAAAGAAAATCTAAAAAATCAGCTTATAAAAAGAAAAAGGTGGGTTTTTACGCCCAGCATCGTTTTGTCTTATCCGGAATTGGATTGTTTTTAATTGCTTTTTTATTTGTTTTTTGGGTTATTGGTATCAGCAGTCCTATGACTCAGACTGAATCATTTCAGGTTACAGATGGATCAACAGTTGGCAGTGTCGCGACCAAATTAAAAGACAATGGTTGGATTAATTCAGTTGATGTTTTCAAGATTATGATAATCAGTTTTGGTGGCGGGGTTCAAACTGGGGTTTATGATATTCCAGCAAACACCAGTGTTTGGCGTATTGCAAAAATGATGGCCAAGGGTGAAATTGCCAGTACAACAGTTGTTATTCCCGAAGGGCTGACAACAAAACAAATAGTTTCCATTATAAATAAAAATAGTTTCTTAACTGGATCAACATGTGAAACGTCTTGTCCAGCAGATGGGGATTTATTCCCAGACACTTATCGTGTGGGCAAGGGAACCAAGCGTTCCGCGGTTATTGAATTGATGCAAAAAAAGATGGCTGAAATTCAGCACAGTTGGGAAATTTCTGGTCACCATGCCCCAAAGCCATTAAAAACATGGAATGATGTTATTACTTTGGCCAGCATAGTTCAAAAAGAAACCCCAAAAACAGGTGAAATGCCCACCGTTGCCAGTGTTTATTTAAACAGATTAAACAGGCGTATGAAATTACAGGCAGATCCAACCATAGTTTATGTAATTACTAAACAATTGGGCGATATGAAGGGGAAGCCATTATTTTCAAAGCATTTACAAATAGAAAGTCCATTTAATACTTATAAAAATTATGGATTGCCCCCGGCCCCAATCGCAAATCCAGGGCGCGAAGCAATTACAGCCGTATTAAATCCGGCCGATACAAATTATTTGTTTTTTGTTGCTGACGGGCAGGGTGGACATAATTTTTCTAAAGACTTTGAAGGCCATAAAGCATATCGTGAATTATGGCGCGAGATTAAGAAATCTAAGTAAATTTGACAATTTTCAAGATTTATTTCCTGTTTAGAAATGTGTGGTTTTACTTGACTTTTGTTAAATATAATAGAAAAATTAGTTAGTAAACCGATAAGGTTTAAAAAATCATAAACCAAAAGGAAGGAATATGAAAAAACTAGTATTAACTTCTTTGTTTGCGATGTTCGCTGTTTCCAGCGTTCAAGCTGCAAATGTAATCAGCAACAATCCATTATATCGTCCAGCTGAAGGCCATTTTTATAATGTAACAGATGCAACAACATATACTGGCATAGGGGATGATTTCCGCGACTGGATATTTGCAACCAAATTGGGATATGGAATTACTGACAGATTATTCTTGGCATTGAATACAGATGTCAGCATGTATTTACCAGAAGATGCAGACAATGAAACAGATTGGCATAATTTTGGTGGCGAATTAAATTTCCGTGGCATTGATGATGCTAATTGGAAAATGGATGTTTACGGAAAAATTAATGTTTATGGCAGCGATTGGTATGATGAAGATTTGAATATGTATCACTGGACAATCGGAACACGCGGTGGTTATGTCGCAAACGATTGGACACTGGCAGCCATGGCAGAATATACTTATCACAATACCGAAGCATTCAATTGGAATGATGAATTTTATAAGAATCACAATTGGACATTTGGTTTGGATGGTCAATATTTAATGAATGAAAACTGGAATATTACTGCCGGTTTGCGTTATTATGTAATCGAAGATTATAGCGATGATGATCCAATTACGGGACTTTTGGGTGTAAACTATAACTTTGATTCTACAAAGTTCATAGGTGTATACACAGAAAGACAATTGAATGCTGATTCTAATGATGATATGTATAAATGGGGCATGAAATTCGGAATTGATTTTTAATTGGTTAATTTTGAATAAAAAAGCCGCGACATTTGTCGCGGTTTTTTGTTTCCCTTGTTTTATGGTCCATTAAATAGTAAAATATAATTATCGCCGAAAGGCTTTGAAATAATAAACCAAAAGGAATAAATATCTGCCGGTATTGGTTATGCTGTCAGCCCTAATATTATTCTGGATTTGGGTGCAAAATATACAATGCAAGATTTGGCATGAAGTAAACATACAGATTTAGAATATGATACACCGGTATTAGCATTCATGCTGGGTGCAAGATATATGTTCTAATTGTGTGATTAAAATAAAAAAGTCCAAAGTTTTCTTTGGGCTTTTTTTATTGCAAAATTTTTTTCAGGGATTATAATCAGCGCGCACTTTGGGGCATCATCTAATGGTAGGATACCGGATTCTGATTCCGTCCATGTTGGTTCGAGTCCAGCTGCCCCAACCAAAATTAAAGCGCCCTGTTGGGGCGTTTGAATTTTGATCGGGAAAGATTGATTACGAGAACCATTGGTTCGGAGTTGCTAGTTGCTGAAAACGAGTCTGGTTAAGAGCGAAGTTTGAAGCATACGAAACGAAAGGGGCCCACGAAGTGGGAATTACAGTCCAGCTGCCCCAACCAAAATTAAAGCGCCCTGTTGGGGCGTTTGAATTTTGATCGGGAAAGATTGATTACGAGAACCATTGGTTCGGAGTTGCTAGTTGC
>Ga0265294_10000602_pt1 | contig 48008 bp, 45 predicted proteins | sample MunlanPumphouse3_FD_192504 | JGI IMG/M metagenome (GOLD analysis project Ga0265294, IMG submission 192504) | Groundwater microbial communities from a municipal landfill in Southern Ontario, Canada - Pumphouse #3 | ecosystem: Environmental > Aquatic > Deep subsurface > Groundwater | place...
GGAAATCGGCTATGGCGCGTCCTGCTTTTGTTGGTTCATATTGTGCATAACCCAGATCTACCTCTTTCACGAGAGAGTGCAACAGGGAGATGATCCAACGGTCAATCTCAGGTCTTTTTTGCAGCGGAATCTGTGGATACTGATCGCGATAGTTGTCCACATTGGCATATAGGACAAAAAAGGAATAGGTATTGTAGAGCGTACCGAAGAATTTTCTACGGGTCTCCTCCACACCCTCAACATCGAATTTGAGGTTGTCCCATGGCGCCGCATTGGTGATCATGTACCACCTAAGGGGATCGGATCCATGTTTTTCAATGGTCTCGAATGGATCCACGGCATTGCCCAGACGTTTCGACATCTTGTTGCCGTTCTTATCGAGCACCAAACCGTTTGAAATCACATTCTTGAACGCTACGCTCCCTTTTACCATGGACGCAATGGCGTGCAAGGTATAAAACCAGCCGCGGGTTTGATCGACACCTTCGGCAATGAAGTCGGCAGGGAATACTTTTCCAAATTCCTCCTCCGAAATATGCGGATAAAAAAACTGGGCAAAAGGCATGGCTCCACTATCGAACCAGACATCAATCAGATCAGCTTCCCGTCTCATGGGCTTCCCGCTATCGGAAACCAGCACAATATTGTCGACATAAGGACGGTGCAGATCAATCTGATCATATGACAGATCCTTGTATTCGTTCAGATCCAGTCCTTTCCACGGCAGTTCGGTCATTACGCCGGCATCCAGCGCCTTTTTCATCTCCTCGTAGAGTTCCTTCACCGAGCCAATACATTTCTCCTCTTTACCGTCCTCGGTACGCCAGATTGGCAGCGGTGTACCCCAGTAACGACTGCGACTCAGGTTCCAGTCCTGGAGGTTTTCGAGCCATTTGCCAAAACGTCCTGTACCCGTAGATTGCGGTTTCCAGTTGATGGTATTGTTGAGCTCTATCATCTTGTCACGAGATGCCGTTGTGCGGATAAACCAGCTATCGAGCGGATAATACAACACCGGCTTGTCGGTGCGCCAGCAGTGCGGATAGTTGTGAACTTGCTTTTCGATGCGGAAAGCACGGTTCTGTTGTTTCAGCATCACCGACAAATCCACATCGAGCGTGGCATCCTCCTCTGTGAGCGTGTCGTCGTACGCATTTTTTACATAACGTCCTGCATACTCTTTGTAGCGCTCCGCATCCATGTTGTGCTGTACAAAGTCAGGATCCAGATCTTCGAGCCGGAAGAACTTGCCCGTCAGATCCACCATGGGACGGGGATTACCTTCTTTATCGGTGAGCAGCAGTCCGGGCACGTCGTTTTCTCTTCCCACTTTCATGTCATCGGCACCAAAGGTGGGCGCGATGTGCACGATGCCCGTACCGTCTTCGGTGGTCACGAAATCGCCGGTCACCACCTTAAATGCGTTGTCCGTTGCCTTCACCCAGGGAATAAGCTGTTCATAGCCGAGGCCGGCAAGATCGGAACCTTTCCATACTTTATCGATCAGGCGGTAAGGTACATTTTTATCACCTGGCTTATAATCTTCCAGCGACAGTGCACGGTTTTTCTCCGGGAAATAAACCCCAAGAAGATTTTTTGCCAGCACCGCTGTCATGGGCTTACCGGTATAGGGGTTGTAAGTCTGCACCGCTACATACTCGATCTGCTTTCCTACTGCCAGCAATACATTTGACGGCAGTGTCCAGGGCGTGGTGGTCCAGGCCAGGAAGAAAGGCTCCCCGAATTCCTGCCACTCAGGCAGCGGGTTGTGAATCAGGAACTGTGCCGTGCAGGTGGTATCCCTTACATCACGGTAGCAACCGGGCTGATTCAGCTCATGGGTGCTCAGGCCGGTTCCGGCAGCGGGAGAGTAAGGTTGTATGGTATACCCTTTATAAAGGTAGTTTTTGTTGTACAGTGTTTTGAGCAGATACCAGAGTGTTTCGATGTAGCGGTTGTCGTAGGTGATATAGGGTTCGCTCATATCTACCCAGTAGCCCATTTTACGGGTCAGTTCTTCCCACTCCCGCGTATATTTCATCACCTCGGTGCGGCAGGCAGCGTTGTACTCCTCCACCGTGATCTTTTTCCCGATATCTTCCTTGGTGATACCCATCGATTTTTCCACGCCAAGCTCCACCGGAAGGCCGTGTGTATCCCATCCGGCTTTGCGGTTGACCAGAAAACCTTTCATCGTCTTGTATCGGCAAAAGATATCTTTGATCGATCGTGCAATCACATGATGGATGCCTGGCATGCCGTTGGCAGAGGGGGGACCTTCATAAAACACAAACCGGGGATGACCTTGGCGCTGTTCAAGACTCTTTCTGAAAATCTCCTTTTCATCCCATAAACTCAACATCTCCTTGTTTACATCAGACAGATTCAATTGATTATATTCCGGGAACTTCTTACTCATTCTCAATGAAATTTATGCCGTACAAATTTTAAGATGCAAAGGTAGTAATAAATTGAGAAATCACAATCGACTTATATTGATAAGCCGATGCACATGAACCACAAACACAAAATAAATCGCAGATAACCGGCCTCATATTTGTCGGTCCCGAGAAAAAAAACTACTTTCGGCCTCAATCATAACCTTTATATTGGGATGTAAACAAAACAAGACAACAACAGCATGACAATGACAAAAAAAACGATCACATGGATTTGCCTCATCCTCCTGTCGGTGACGGGGTTATCGGCAAAAGACAAAAAACAGACCACCCTACGTATTTCTTCATTTAATTTGAGAATGGACACACCCAGTGATGGAGAGAATGCCTGGCCCCATCGCAAAGAGCTGGTGAAAGGGTTAATTCGTTTTCACGAACTGGATATCATTGGTACCCAGGAGGGCTTTAAACATCAGTTGGATGGGATTCTTGAACTGGGCGACTACGCTTACACAGGCGGCGGCCGCGATGATGGCAAAGACGCGGGTGAGCACTCGGCCATCATCTACAAAAAAGAGCGGTTCAAGCTGCTGCAGAGCGGCAATTTCTGGTTCTCCGAAACGCCGGAGGTACCAGGCAAAGGTTGGGATGCCACTTGCTGCAACCGCATCTGCTCCTGGGCGAAATTCAAAGAAAAGAAATCGGGAAAGGTATTTTATGCGTTCAATGTGCATTACGACCACCAGGGACAGGTGGCCCGAAAGAATTCTTCGCTGTTGCTGATAGAACGCATACAAAAGATAGCGGGAAACACGCCGGTGTTTGTCACTGGCGATTTCAATGCCACGCCCCAATCGGAGCCTATTCAAATCATTTATGGATCGAAACTGTTGAACGACTCTTATCTGGTAACCGAAGAGCCTCCTTATGGAACAATCGGCACTTTCAACTCCTATAGCATGGACTCCCCCGGTGAAAACCGCATCGATTACATATGGGTGACACCGCAAATCAAGGTCAAGAAGTACGGCGTTCTCAACGAATTGCCCTATGGACGCTTTCCATCGGACCATTTCCCGGTCATGGTGAAAGCAATATTCTAAGCATTTCCTTTCTACCCGGAAACGACGGAGGGCTCCATCACAATGTGACGGAGCCCTCTGTTTATTTATTATTCTCCGCAACGGTTCTTCATCTTTTCATTCCCGTTGCGATCATTTTTGCCATTGCCGCGATCAGGACAATTTTGCCAACGCAACTTTTATACGTGCAACAGCTTTCTCAATATTTTCATCGGAGGTGGCATACGATAACCGAATGCATCCCGGGGCACCAAAGGCATCACCGCCCACACAAGCCACGTGCGCTTCTTCGAGCAGATACATGGCCACATCGGTAGCGCTGTTCACCGTTTTCCCATTGTAGGATTTGCCGAGATAACTTTTGCACTCGGGAAAGATGTAAAATGCGCCCATCGGGTTGTTTACATTCAGCCCCGGTATCTCGCCGAGCAGCTTCACAATGAGGTTGCGTCTTCTTTCAAAGGCCACCCTCATCTCGCTCACACAGGACTGATCTCCGGTATAGGCAGCCAGGGCCGCTCTCTGAGAAATAGAGGAAGGACCGGAAGTATATTGTCCCTGTAACATGCTGCAGGCAGCAGAAATCCATTGTGGCGCGGCAATCCAGCCAATGCGCCAGCCGGTCATGGCATATCCCTTCGACACACCGTTCACCACAATCACCCGGTCGCGGAGGGTGGCAAACTGAGCGATGGATTCATGCTGTCCGATGTAGTTGATGTGTTCGTAGATCTCATCGGCAATCACATAGATCTTCGGGTGTTTTTCCAACACCGCTACCAGCGCCTGAAGCTCCTCCTTGGTATAGACGCTTCCCGTGGGGTTGGAGGGAGAACAGAGAATCAGCGCCTTGGTTTTTGGGGTAATGGCTTCTTCCAGTTGCTGGGGTGTGATCTTGAAATCCTGGTTAATGCCGGCATAGACAAACACCGATTTTCCTTCGGCCAGCTTCACCATCTCTGGATAACTCACCCAATAGGGAGCAGGAATGATGACCTCTTCCTCTTTGTCTATGATAGAGAGAATGACATTGCAAAGCGATTGTTTGGCACCTCCGGAAACCACTATTTGTGCGGGTGTGTACTCCAGCCCGTTTTCTTTTTGCAGCTTGTCGCATATCGACTTCTTCAGGTCGGGAAAACCCGCAACCGGAGAGTAAAATGAAAAATTATCGTCGATCGCTTTTTTTGCAGCTTGTTTGATGTGGTCGGGAGTGGTGAAATCGGGCTCACCCACACTCATGTTTATTACATCGATACCCTGCGCTTTCAGCTCATTGCTTTTCTGCGCCATCGCAAAGGTCTCCGACGGGGACAAGGAAGACAATCTGGCAGATAATAAATCCATCATAATTATAAATTAAATAAGTCTTTTTGTTAGATAATCACACAAAGATATACAAAAATCACATCTCAAATCACCTTTTTCTGTGTTTTAGGCATAAATATCAATAAATCTCTTTCACAAACAAAAAAAGCTATCCATAGGATAGCCTGTAATATATAAGTTGTAAATAAAATTCATAGAAAAAGCTTGCGTGAACCTTTCGGTTACTCAGCTTCAGCAGCGTCTCGGTTCCCACCGCATCGGCATACTTGCAGGCCATTCCTGCTTTCTGCTCTCCGGATTAGTGATCCTTAGCTTGCACAACGCAAGCTTGCTCTCAATGTACGCAGTCTGTTCAATCTGTTGGTACGATAAGAAACAGACCCGTTTGAGATGTTTTGTTCCAGATACTTTATCTGGCTCAAGATCTCTTCTTTGGTTAGGTTTCTGATTGTCATAATTTTCTTTTTTTTAAAAGTTATGATTCATCGGCAACCGCCTGTTTAAGAAGCCATTCATTATGTAATGATAACCTAAAAATGATTTCAAACAACTCGCTTGCCATTTAAATCACGACAAAGGTAGCACAAAAAAACATGTTATACAACATATTTTCGATCATTTTTTTCTTTGGACCATCAACATTGTCTATACAATAGTCTTCATGCCGGCGCTCATCCCTGGACTAGAGGCTGCCATAATAATTTTGGAGATGGGTCTAATTTTCAAGAAAGAGCTTCCTGCACGGGTAATGCACAGGTAATGGGCTGGTAATGGGCCGTTATCTCCTCCTTGATGTTCGAGGGATATACGAGGGATATACGAGGGATATACGAGGGAAGTACGGAGGGATACCGAACAAGGTAGCGAGAAGGTAGCAAGAAGGTAACAAGAAGGTAGCAACAAGGTAGCAAGAAAAACCGTCTCATGATCAAACATGAGACGGCCTCTTTGAGCGGAAGCGACGAGATTCGAACTCGTGGTACAGTTACCCGTACGGCAGTTTAGCAAACTGCTGGTTTCAGCCACTCACCCACACTTCCCTGTGGTTTTGCTAAAATCGGATGCAAATATACAAGTTTGTTTTCAACTTGTCAAAGAAAAAGCGATATTTTCAGGCGAATCTTTTTACATTTGCGCCAGTTTTCATGTCACACCCCTGCCCGGAATGAAGAAAAAAAATAAACCCCTGCTCTGGATAGCATCTCTCCTGCTGTTGCTGGTTGTTGCCGCCGCTACATATACCTACAGCATGATCATGACACCCTTCTCCCTGTCGGAGACTACCTATATCTATATCGACAGCCGGAAGAACTACGAAGAGGTAGTGACTCAGCTCCGTGAGAGGGCTGCGCTCCCTTCTGAAAAAATATTCCGTCTGCTGGCAGATCGGATGAATTATCCGAACAAAATTAAAACAGGGCGATATGCCATCAGCGACGGCATGACGATGCCCGATGTCATTCGTCTGTTACGCTCGGGAAACCAAACACCGACGGATATCACTTTCAACAATATGCGAACGGCCGAGAACCTGGCGGGACGCATGTCGCAACAGCTGATGGTGGACAGCTTGACTTTGCTGAATGCGCTCAAAGAGCCTGCCACTGCCCAAAAGTACGGTTTCAAGGAGGAGACTTTCCTGTCGATGTTCATCCCCAACACCTACGAAGTGTATTGGGATACAAGCATCGACAATCTCATGAACCGGATGAAAAAAGAATATGATACTTTCTGGAATGAAGGCCGCAAGGCCAAGGCTGAAAAAATTGGACTGACACCGTTGGAGGTATCCATTCTGGCTTCCATCGTGGAAGAGGAAGCGACCTATGCCGATGAATATCCCGTGGTAGCCGGGCTCTACCTGAACCGCCTCAACAAAGGAATGAGGCTGGAAGCCGACCCCACGGTGAAGTTTGCGGTGGGTGATGTGACGCTGCGTCGCATCCTCTACCGGCACCTGGAGGTGGAATCGCCCTACAACACATACAAGCAGAGCGGCCTGCCACCGGGGCCCATTCGCATACCATCTATCCGCGCCATCGATGGAACCTTGTCGCCACAAAAGCACAACTACCTGTTTATGTGTGCAAAAGATGACCTTTCGGGACGTCATAACTTTGCCGTCACCCATGCCGAACATGCACGCAATGCACGGGCTTACCAGCAGGCACTAAACAAAAGGGGTATTTATTAAAATGTGATTTCGTCGGGATGGAAACCGGTGCGGTAATCTTTATTCAGCATGTCGATGAGGGCTAAATCTTCGGAAGTAAGCTGAAAATCGAAGATCGCCAGGTTTTCTTTTTGCCTGTGGAAATCTGACGACCTGGCAATTACCACCAGACCACGATCCAGATTCCAGCGCAAAACAACCTGTGCGGGCGTCTTGTCATACTTTCGGCCAATCTCTTTCAGCGTTTCTTCCTCCAAAAAGTGTACTTTACCGCTCCCCAGTGTTCTCCATGACTCAACGACAATGCCTTTCCGGCTGCAATAGTCAACCAATTCTTTCTGTGTCAGATAGGGATGCAACTCCACTTGATTCACGGCGGGCACAATGGTTGCCTTCTGCAACAGCTCCTCAATATGGTGCACAAGATGATTGCTCAGACCAATAGATTTTGCTTTCCCCGATTGGTAGATCTGTTCCATTGCCTGCCACGTGAAGTCAAGCTTCCCTTTTACAGGCCAGTGCACGAGGTAGAGATCCAGATAGTCGAGACCCATATTCAACAGACTGGTATCGAACGCCTCCTGAATGCGATTAGAGAGGATCTCGGTACCCCACAACTTCGTGGTCACAAAAATATCCTCCCGTGCAATACCGCTCTCCCGGATGGCTCTTCCTACAGGTTTTTCATTCAGATAGAGCGGGGCGGTGTCGATATGACGGTATCCGGCATCCAGTGCCATACGAACAGCACGGTAGGTCTCTTCGTCGGTACGACCTATTTTGTAAGTTCCCAGTCCGATTACCGGAATCTCAATCCCATTGTTCAATCTTTTGGTCAACATATTTTTTTTGGAATGGTTTGCTTCACTTCTCGTTTTTTAAACGCTCCTGTACCTGTGACTTATCCTTGTGTATCTGCGCAACCAGTTCGTCCATGGAATCGAACTTGCGGTCGGCCCTGATAAAATCGATGAACTCCACTGTGAGCGACTGATTGTATAAATCGCCACTGAAATCGAAAATATTGACTTCCACACTGATCTCCGGATCGTCGTGCAACGTGGGACGGGTACCGATGTAGAGCATCCCTTTGTAAATAATATCCCTGATATGCACCAACACGGCATATACGCCCAGTTCGGGGACTACCTTAAACCGCTCCCAGGAGCGCATGTTCGCTGTCGGGAAACCGATGGTGCGTCCCACCCGGTAGCCTTCCACAATTTTCCCAGAGAGCGTATAATGATAAGACAAAAGGCTGTTTGCTCTTTGAATTTCACCTTTTTTTAGCAACAATCTTATTTTGGTGGAACTCACGTTCTCTCCCTCCACCTGATATTCAGCAGCCTGAATCACCTGGATGCCCAGCTCCTCCCCGTAACTTTGATAAGCAGCAAAGCCCTCTTCCCGGTTATGGCCAAACCGATGGTCGTATCCCACGAACAGCGTGTGCACACCAATCTTCTCTTTCAAAACTTCTTCCATAAACGACCGTGCCGATAAGCGGGAGAGCTCCGGCGTGAATGGAAGGCTTATGACATAATCAATCTGGGTGGTGGCCAGCTGCTCCAGCTTCTCTTCGTAACCGCATAACAGCGCCGGTTGATAGTTCTTCTGCAATACTTTACGCGGATGTACTGGAAAAGTAACGATGGCCGACGGCAACCCAAGTCGTTTGGCTTCCTCTTTTACCTGCTTAATCAGATGGCGGTGTCCGATGTGCACGCCATCAAAGAAACCGACCGACGCCACAAACGGGGCCTCATTTACTTCCTTATTACCTGACAGATCAATACGTTCCAAAATTCATCGACAATTTTAGCGAAAATGTTCCCTGGAAATGTTCCCTGGAAATTTTCTCATGTAAGTAAACACCGGATTCTCCTTTTTGGTTTAAAACCACGCGAGAATTGTGCAAAGGTACATAGAATAAAGTAATTTTGGGTTTTACAGGCCAAATAAGCCTGAACACCAGCATCAGTAATGCTATTAATTCCCTATATTTGTAACTTGCAAAGTTTAATCCTATAAAAAAGAAAGAGAAGATGAAATTAAATTTTTTGATGTGTACAATCGCTATGGCAACACTCGCAACAGCCTGCAACTCTGGAACGAAGCACAATCAGCTTACCGAGCAAGAGAAAGCTGATGGATGGGAACTCCTTTTCGACGGCACCACCCTGGAGGGATGGCGCGACTACAACGGTGACAGCCTCACGGCGCCCTGGTTTGCCGAAGATGGCATGATACAGGCAAAAGGGGAAGGTGCCGATGAACACGGCTACATCGTCACAAAAAAGGTCTATGAAAACTTTGAACTGGTCTGGGATTGGAAGATTGCCGACGGCGGCAACAGCGGGGTTTTGTATCATGTGGTGGAAAATCCCAAGTTTGCTGTCCCCTATGTTACAGGACCTGAGTATCAGCTGATTGACAACTTAAATTTCCCCCAACCACTGGAGGATTGGCAAAAGACAGGAGCTAACTATGCCATGCATGTTGCCGACACGGCCAAAACCATCATCAAGCCTGCAGGAGAATGGAACACCTCGAAAATTGTTTTCGACAACGGACATGTGGAACACTGGCTCAATGGTGAAAAGATCGTCGAATTTGAGGCATGGACCGAGGACTGGTTCTCTCGCAAAAACAGCGGAAAGTGGGAAAATGCTCCTGAATACGGGCTGGCCCGTAAAGGTGTGATCTGCTTGCAGGATCATGGTTCGGCAGCCTGGTTCCGCAACGTGAAGATCAAGGAACTTCCCCGTAAAACAACGGAAGTATCGCTGTTTAACGGTACCGACCTGCAGGGTTGGGAGGTATACGGCACAGAAAAATGGTATGTGCAGGATAGTTTGCTGGTTTGCGAAAGCGGACCCGATAAGCAATACGGTTATCTGGCAACCCGTGCGTATTACGACGATTTCGACCTGAGTGTGGAATTCAAACAGGAAGCCGACGGCAACTCGGGCGTGTTCATCCGTTCCTTCGTGGAGCCAGGCGCCATTGTAAACGGATGGCAGGTGGAAGTAGCCCCAAAAGGCAACGACACAGGCGGTATTTATGAATCTTACGGCCGCGGATGGCTTGTGCAAATCCCCGATGAGAAGGAAGGAATCCTGAAAGTGGGCGATTGGAACACCTTGCGCATCGTGGTGGATGGAGACAATGTAAAAACCTTCCTCAATGGGGAGGAGATGGTGGATCTTACCGATGAGAAAATTGGCAAAGCCCAGGGACGCATTGCGCTGCAGATTCACGATGGCGGTGGCATCAAAGTGGTTTGGAGAAACCTGAACTTGAAAACTTTGTAATGAATCGAGAAAAAATATGACCATGTTATAGACCCACCTGGTGAAACAACATCGGGTGGGTTTATATTTTTCGCATTGTAATAAGAGATGTCAACCCTGTCCATCCCTGTGATCGTTGTTTCGGCAGTGCTGTTGCTGCTGTTCATGGTACTGAAACTGAAAATCAGCGCATTTATTGCTTTGCTGCTGACGTCTATTTACGTGGGTGTACTTACCGGCATGCCGCTGCGCGATATATCCCGTTCCATTCAGGAAGGGATGGCCGGCACGCTCGGTTTTGTTGCAACGGTCGTAGGTCTGGGAGCCATTTTCGGTCAGATGCTGGAAAGCTCGGGTGGAGCAGAGTCTCTGGCTGATTACCTGTTAAAGAAATTTGGCAAAGAACGCGCACCCTGGGCGATGGTCCTCACCGGCTTCATGGTGGGTATTCCGGTCTTTTTCGACGTGGGCTTTATCATCCTGGTCCCCATCGTGTATGCTTTGTCGCGCGACACGAAACGCTCTTTGTTGTATTACGCCATCCCCTTGCTCGCAGGACTGGCTGTTACACATAGCTTTATCCCCCCTACTCCGGGCCCTGTTGCGGTTGCTGACATCATCGACGCCCAACTGGGGTGGGTAATATTACTGGGGTTTCTCCTGGGCGCACCCACGGCCATCATCGCAGGCCCTCTCTTCGGGAAATACATATCGGGGAAAATCAATCTTTCAGCGCCACAAGGTGTAGATGAACCGCTGCAGGAACATGATCAACGCCCCTCTTTCCGGCTCATTATCATTGTGATCTCGCTCCCACTCATCCTGATCCTCCTGAACACCTTTACCACTGTAGCCGTTTCTAAGGAAATCATCACCGCGAGTGTATGGACAGACGTCGTTGAGTTTATTGGGCATCCTTTCAGCGCGCTGATCATTGCCACGTTAACCGCCACCTACTTCCTTTGTATAAAAAAAGGCATGAGCAAACAGAAGGTGCTGGAGTTAAGCACCAAAGCCCTGGGACCGGCTGGCATCATTATCCTGATCACCGGAGCCGGCGGTGTGCTGAAACAGGTGTTGATAGACAGCGGCATCGGGCAGTTGATGGCCGAAACAATGATGTATTCTGCATTACCTCCCATATTACTGGCCTGGCTTATTTCTGCTGCTGTGAGGGTCACACAAGGATCGGCCACCGTAGCCATGATTACCGCCTCCAGCCTGATAGCGCCCATTATCACTGCTTTTGAACTGAGCGACCCTCAGCGGGCACTGATTGTGATAGCCATTGCATCTGGTGCGACCATGCTCTCCCATGTAAATGACAGCGGTTTTTGGCTGGTAGGAAAATATCTGGGGATGAATGAGAAACAAACCCTTCAAAGCTGGACGGTGATGGAGACGATCATTTCAGTTTGCGGATTAATCTTCACCCTCATCGCAAGCCTGTTCTTTGCATGACAATGATTTTCCCTGACACTCATTTTTTTTGGCACTGTTTTTGTTCTCCATACATAAAAGAAGATGGGTAATCACTTTTGCTGATCGATTTTAAGAAAAAGAACCTATCTTTGTATCATTAACAGACTTAAAACAAAGAATGATAGAAAAAAACGAACTCTTACAGAGTATCATTGAAGGGATTCAAGAAAAAAAGGGAAAAAATATCAGCGCGATTCAACTGAAAGGAATGTCGGGCGCCATCTGCGATTATTTTTTGATCTGTGAAGGCAACTCTCCCACGCAGGTATCGGCACTCGCAAACTCCATCGAAGATGTGGTGTGGAAAAATATACAGGAGCATCCTATCCGCGTGCACGGGCAACAACAGGCCGAATGGATCGGGATGGATTACGGAAATGTGATCGTGCATATCTTCCTTCCCGAACTCCGCACCTTTTACAACATAGACACCCTCTGGGAAGACGCCAAATCGGAACAGATTCCCGAACTTTAAAAAAACTAATTCCCTGAAAAATTGTTACTATCTTTTCAAAGGGTTTTCATACTAAATGAATACAATCACGCCAAATAACCGTGTAACAGGATATCAACAAATGAGCAATTCAAACAAGGACAATAAACAGGACAAACAACCAACCTTACGCCCCAAAATGGGGGGAACAAACCCCAAGCGCCCCTTTAACCCCTACTGGATTTATGCCGTTGCCCTGGCCATACTTATGGGCATGTGGTTCTTCGGTCAGGACAGTACCGTGAAAGAAGTGAAATGGTCCGAATTTCAACAGTATGCGCTGGAAAACAGAGTGCAAAGTATCGTAATATACAGCAACAAAGGGACAGCAGAGGCTGTTGTGCGGGAAGAGTCGGTACCCGTTGTCTTCGGAGAAGATGCCAACCGGGTGGGAAGAATGCCGGTTATCCAGGTGGAAGGGGCCTCCGCAGATGCGATTTCCGAATTTATCGACAAGGTGAAAACGGAGCAAAAATACGACATTGAGGTAAGTTTCAACACCTCCTCCGAACTGTGGGGCATCTTGATCACTTTCGCCCCGTTTATACTGCTCATTGTCTTCTGGATATGGATGATGCGAAGGATGCAAGGCGGTGCCGGTGGTGGCGGCGGCGGCGTTTTCAGCGTGGGCAAGTCAAAGGCTCAGCTCTTTGACAAAGACGCCAGTCAAAAGGTTACCTTCAGAGATGTTGCAGGCCTCTCTGAGGCGAAAGAAGAAGTGCAGGAGATTGTGGAATTTCTTAAAAATCCCAACAATTACACCAACCTGGGTGGTAAGATACCCAAAGGGGCGCTGCTGGTAGGCCCTCCAGGAACAGGTAAGACATTACTTGCCAAAGCGGTAGCCGGTGAAGCCAATGTGCCCTTTTTCTCGATTTCGGGTTCCGATTTCGTGGAGATGTTCGTCGGCGTAGGAGCTTCACGCGTACGTGATCTCTTTCGTCAGGCAAAAGAAAAAGCCCCTTGTATTGTTTTCATTGATGAGATAGATGCCGTAGGTCGTGCTCGGGGTAAAAATACGAACTTCGGCTCGAATGATGAAAGAGAGAATACACTGAATCAGCTGCTAACCGAGATGGACGGTTTCGGATCCAACAGCGGGGTGATCATCCTGGCTGCGACAAACCGCGCCGACGTCCTGGATAAGGCGCTGATGCGGGCAGGACGATTCGACAGGCAGATCTATGTGGAACTGCCCGACCTGAACGATCGCAAGGAGATCTTTAAAGTACATCTGCGCCCTATCAAAATAGATGAATCCATTAACGTGGACTTCCTTGCCCGACAGACTCCAGGTTTCTCGGGTGCCGACATTGCAAACGTCTGCAACGAGGCTGCTCTGATTGCCGCACGCAAGAAGAAAAAGTTCGTACAGAAAGACGACTTTATGAACGCGGTAGATCGCATTGTGGGCGGATTGGAGAAAAAGAACAAGATTATCACCCAGAGTGAGAAAAAATCGATTGCCATTCACGAGGCGGGACATGCCACGCTGAGCTGGTTCCTGGAACATGCCAACCCTCTGGTGAAGGTGACTATTGTACCCCGCGGAAAGGCTCTGGGCGCTGCCTGGTACCTACCTGAAGAGCGACAGATCACCACCAAGGAACAGATGCTCGATGAGATGTGTGCCCTGCTGGGAGGACGCGCGGCAGAGGAGGTGTTCATCGGACAGATTTCATCGGGTGCGATGAACGACCTGGAGAGAGTGACCAAACAGGCTTACGCAATGATCACGTACATGGGAATGAGTGAAAAGCTCCCCAATCTCAGCTACTACGATTCGTCCGGACAAGAATATACTTTTTCGAAACCCTACAGCGACGACACGGCAGAACTAATCGATGCTGAAGTGAAGTCGATGATTGCCCAGCAATATGAAAGGGCGAAACAAATACTCACCGAGAAGACGGAAGGACATAACCAGCTGGCCAACATTCTTCTGGAGAGAGAAATCATTTATGCCGACGACCTGGAGCAGATCTTCGGCAAACGGAAGTGGATATCTCGCTCGCAGGAGATTCTGGATCACAAAAAGGAAAATGGAGAAGATGAGAAAATACCATCCAAACCAGCTCACCCTACCGACAATGTGTTCCTCGCCCAACCGGGAGAAGTTGAACAGGATCCCATTTCGAAACAGGAAGCAGAATCTGCTCTTTCAGATATAGATAAGAATCCTTCGGAATAAATATTTTAAAATCCTCATAGAGAAAAGCAATGCCTTTTCACTAAACAAATAACAGCCTAATAATAAATAATTTGGCTGTTATTTTGTTTTTATAGAAATGACTTTTTCTCTTTCTACAGTTTCTCCCAAAAAAAGTGCGAACAAATGAGGGTTGATTTCGTTATAATGAAAACGACAAAAACAATCGGAAAATGAAAATAAATCATTCGACCCTTTTGATAGGATTATTGGCACTTTCATTTATTGCGTGCAGTAATTCCAACGCGAAAAACAACGAAAACAACAATTCTAAAATTAACGTAAATATGAAATTTGAGAAAGTAGCTTTACCTTATGCAACCGATGCCTTGGAGCCGGTTATCAGTAAACAAACAGTTGAACTCCATTATGGCAAACATCACCAGGCTTATGTAGATAATCTCAATAAGCTGGTCGTAGACACCAAATTTGCAGATGCCGACCTCGAGACAGTAGTAAAAGAGAGCGATGGCGCTATTTTCAACAATGCAGGCCAGATTTACAACCACAACCTTTATTTCACCTCGTTCAAGCAAGGTGGAGGGGGCGAGCCCAAAGGTTCGTTGGCTGAAGCCATCAACAACCAGTTTGGTTCGTTTGACAAGTTTAAGGAAGAATTTAATGCTGCCGGAACTTCTGTATTCGGTTCCGGATGGGTCTGGCTGGCGAAAGACGGGAGCGGCAAACTCTCCATAGAAAAGGAAAGTAATGCCGGTAATCCTATCACAAAAGGATTAACCCCGATCTTGGGTTTCGACGTATGGGAACACTCCTATTACCTCGACTATCAGAACCGCCGTGCCGACCACCTGAAGGAACTTTGGAAGATTATTGATTGGGACGTGGTGAGTGCACGTTATTAATTGAAAGCAATCGTCCGGCAGGTTCTAGGCCACGCCTAAAAAGGAAAAAGGGAATGATTTTGAATAGTCATTCCCTTTTTTTATTTCTTCATTGGAGGCCAAGCTCCAACCATTTCGGGCTCATTCTCCTTGATCTGATTTCATCGGTAATTGTTTTTCATCAGGATACCGGTTAGCATTCTACCGGAGTGCTCCGTCTGCCTACGAGCTGAAAAGAAAAGCTCCTCTCTTTCGAAGGTGCAGAGGGTACTTTTTTCGATGTTTTCCGAAGGTATACCCAAACGAATGAGTTCCCTCCTGTTTATTTCTTTCAGGTCGAGATGATATTTCGATGCCGGATTCTTTCGGTTTGCCACGGCTACGTCAGAGAGGTCGAATCCCTCCTCGGTAAATGCAGCAACCAATTCATCACCTACTTCGTAATGTGGCTGACTGATTGCAGGTCCGATCCCGGCAAGGATGTCTGCTGGAGATGAATGATAGAGGCGGCTCATTTCTTCAATGGTTTTTGCCACAATGCGTCCCATTGTTCCTTTCCACCCTGCGTGAATGGCAGCAATGACTTCGTTTTTTTTATCGTACAGGATAATGGGAACACAGTCAGCGGTAGTGACACAAAGAAATAATCCTTTTTTTGAAGTGATGGTGGCATCCACCCCATACATTGTTTCGATGGCCGCAGCCCGATCCAACGCAAGAAATGAGTCGTCGATCACCAACAGACGGGTCCCATGGGTCTGGTGAGGAACGATAAACTGATCCATCTCCATGTAAAACATGCGTGCGAGAATCTGACGGTTCTCGTAAATATGCAAGGGATTATCATCGGAGAAATTTCCCATGTTGAAAGAAGCATAGGTGCCGTTGCTCACACCTCCCGTGCGGGTAGTAGAAAAATGCAGAATGCTCTCTTCCTTGCGAAAAAGATCAAACTGCAGTAGATTGCGGTATTGGGGATGCACCTTCATCAAGACTCGGATTAATTATCTTCTTCGTAATAATCCTCATCCGCATCGTCCTCCTCTTCGGGTTCGTAGAGATCATCATCAGCCGGAAACTGATCCTCCGGCTCAAACTCCAGCGAAGACACATCAAGATTCCTGTGAATCAGCGAATGACGGGCGGCTACGACAGGAATAACATCAGCCGAGTTAAGCTCACGCCACAGCATGTCTTTTAACAAAGATATGCCGTATCCGGTGACCGAAGAGATAAAGAGATGTGGAATAGCCGGCAGATCTTTCCTGATCTCATCCATGAGTTCCTCATCGAGCATATCCGATTTCGATATGGCCAATAGGTGTGTCTTGTCCAGCAATTCCGGGTTATATTGTTTCAGTTCCTGCAACAATATTTCATACTCCCGCCTGATATCATCGCTGTCGGCAGGTACCATAAAGAGCAACAAAGAATTACGCTCGATGTGGCGCAGAAAACGCAGTCCAAGACCTTTTCCTTCGCTTGCCCCTTCAATGATACCGGGGATATCAGCCATCACGAACGATTTCCCATCGCGGTAACCTACGATGCCCAGATTGGGTTCGAGCGTAGTAAAGGGGTAATTGGCTATCTTTGGTTTCGCAGCGGATACGACCGAGAGCAAAGTGGACTTGCCGGCGTTGGGAAAACCGACCAGCCCCACATCTGCCAGCAGTTTCAGCTCCAAAATCACCCATCGCTCCTCATTAGGCTCTCCGGGCTGTGCGTAGCGCGGTGCCTGGTTGGTAGCGGTCTTGAAATGTTGATTTCCCTGACCTCCGCGTCCGCCCTTCAGCAGCACCACTTCCTGTCCGTCATCGGTGATATCGCACAGATACTCCCCGGTATGCGCATCGTAAGCTACAGTGCCACAAGGGACGTCGATAATCTTGCTTTCTCCTTTTTTACCGGAGCGCTGCGCTTTGGAACCACCTTCTCCGTGACCTGCAAAAATATGTCGCTGATAACGCAAATGAAGCAATGTCCAGTAGTTGCGATTGCCCCGTAGGATGACACTTCCACCGTCGCCTCCGTCACCTCCATCCGGCCCACCTTTTGGGATATACTTCTCCCGACGAAAGTGTGCAGAACCACGACCGCCCTTCCCGGAGCGGCAAAATATCTTTACATAATCTACGAAATTTGTTTCTGCCATATTTTACACAATTATCCGATCCACGACAACCTCCATCTGTGAAAAGATGTCGTCAATAGAGCACTGACCGGGTATTCTCACTAAGTTGCCCTGGGCGCTGTAATAATCTTTCAGCGGGGCAGTCTGATCATAATATACCTGAAGGCGTGATACAATGGTTTCCCTGTTGTCGTCTGTGCGTCCGGAGATTTCTCCTCGCTTCAATAGCCTCATTATCAATTCTTCATCGGCTACCTCCAAGCTCAGGACCACGTTTACTTTCTCATCATATTTCTTCAACATGGCATCCAGCGCTTCACCCTGCGCGATTGTCCGAGGGAAACCATCAAAAATAAAGCCTTTGCAGTGTTGGCACTTTTTGACCAACCCTTCCAACATGCCAATCACTACCTCATCGGGAACTAGCTGCCCTTTCGACATATAAGAGTCGGCCAGCTGTCCCAGTTCACTGTTTTCTTTTATTTCCGACCGTAGTAGATCACCAGTAGAAATATGCTTCAGACCATATTTCTCTATTAGCTTCTCGCTTTGGGTTCCCTTACCTGATCCGGGAGCCCCAAAAATCACAATATTCAACATACTTAATTTCGGATTTAAGTTGCAAAGATACCTTTTTTCCTTCGTTTTGCTAACTTATTGTCATCCTAAATAATGAATTAAAAGCATAAATATTCCACACAAGACATTCACAGTGACCTCTGGTTGTGTTTCAATGGAGCAAATATGTCTTGTCGTTGAACCAATCTGTAAATCAAAATGTTTATGATTTGAAGTTGAACCGTAACACCCACACACTATGAAGAGAGAAGAATTCAAACAAAAAACGCGTGAATTGCTGAATGAATTGATCGATTATATTTCAAAATTGGAAGAGAAAGTAGATGAAATTGCCGAAGACACCAGAGACGCTTATCGGGAACGGATCGATTACTTAAAAGGTGTCAAAGATAAACTATCCTTAAAGTTGGAGGAATATGAAAATATTGCCGACGGTAAATGGGATGTAGTGAAGGATAGTGCTGCCGATTTCTTTGTGTCTGTCTCTGATGCGTGGAAGGAGAACTATGCCAAAGTAGCCGATGCGTTTAAAAAGGAGGACGCCGAAGAATAAAAACTGGGATTTGTCTGGTCGTTACCCTGACATTTTTAGGGCTGATTTTTTAATTCCCCGCTATATAAAAGATACCAGAACAGGTCATTCATGCTGACAAGTTCCGGTATACTGGAGGTACCTGGCGGACTCGAACCGCCGTAAACGGTTTTGCAGACCGGCGCCTAACCACTCGGCCAAGGTACCCTGCTTGATTAAATCGGTTGCAAATGTACTATAATTTTTTGATAAATAAAAAGATTGCTGCGCTAATTTTCGCTTCATCGTTTGGGATTTGGAAGGCTTTGGAAATCAAGAAAACAGAATCCTGAATGCGTCACTCACCCTTTTTACCTGCTGCAACTCTAACGTCGTTTTCTTTTGGATGCCTTTCAGGTTATTCGCAGGAATGAGCATTCGACTGAAACCCAGCTTTTCCGCTTCCTGTATGCGCTGCTCTATGCGGTTCACCGGGCGTATTTCTCCCGACAACCCCACCTCACCACAGAGGCAGGTTTCTCTGTCAATGGCCATATCGAGGCTTGAAGAGAGTACTGCACTGATGACCGATAAGTCCATGCCGGGGTCGTTCACACGCAGACCACCGGCAATATTGAGAAAGACATCCTTTTGTGCCAGTTTAAAGCCGGCTCTTTTTTCCAGCACAGCCAGCAGCATGTTCATCCTTCTGATATCGAATCCGGTGGCAGAACGTTGTGGCGTACCATAAGCTGCCGTACTGACCAACGACTGTGTTTCAATCACAAAAGGGCGCACACCCTCAATGGCAGCGGCAATAGAGACGCCGCTCAGCCCGTCGTGATTCTGCGTAAGCAACAATTCGGAGGGATTACTCACCTCGCGCAGTCCCGACTGGTTCATCTCGTATATCCCCAGCTCTGCTGTGCTACCGAAGCGGTTTTTGATGCCTCGTAGAATGCGATACATATAGTGCTGATCGCCCTCGAACTGCAATACCGTATCCACGATGTGTTCCAGTATCTTCGGACCGGCAATGCTTCCCTCTTTGGTGATATGACCGATTAACAGTACAGGCGTACCTGAGTGTTTGGCGAATTTTAGAAGCGAAGCTGCACACTCGCGCACCTGCGAGATGCTGCCGGGTGACGACTCCAGCGCATCGCTGTAGACCGTCTGAATGGAATCGATGATTAACAGCTGAGGCGACACCTGTTTCACATGCTTGAAAATCTCATCGAGATTGGTCTCACACACAATCAGGCAATCATCATTTTCAATGCCAATGCGTTCGGCCCTGAGCTTCAACTGCCGCGCACTCTCCTCTCCGGAGACATAAAGCGTGCGAATACCATTTAGCTTTAAGATGGTCTGTAATACCAACGTCGACTTTCCGATACCCGGTTCACCGCCGATCAGCACAACAGATGCAGGCACCAGGCCGCCGCCGAGCACCCGATTCAGTTCGATATCACGCATGTCAATGCGCGGCTCCTCATCAGCTTTGATCTCCCGCAACGTTGTCGGTATGCTCTTGCCTTCCCCGAAAGAACGGGTATCTTCCTGTTTGGAGGCAGCATCCTTGCGTATCAACTCCTCCACGAAGGTAGACCATTCGCCGCAGGAAGGACATTTACCCATCCATTTGGGTGATTCATGGCCACAGTTACTGCAAAAGTAGACCGATTTTAGTTTTGCCATACAGTCGTTGTTTAAAGAGGTAAAGATAGAGAAATTTCTTGTACTTTTGTAGTTGGTGTGCAGTTGCAGATTGCAGGAACTGCCGAAACAGAGTGGCCGGATAGCCGGCAACCTGTTTTTTTACAACGATTTAAAATACCCCAGATGTCTCTCATTCAGTCCTTGATATCCAAGTCACTCGGCCTCTCTCTTAAAAGTGTGGAAAATACCGTGAAACTGCTCGAAGGAGGCGCCACCATCCCTTTTATCAGTCGTTACCGCAAGGAAGCTACCGGCGGACTCGACGAGGTACAGGTAGGCGACATCAAGACACAACACGAGCAATACTGTGAACTGGAGAAGCGAAAAGAATTTATTCTGAAAACCATTTCAGAACAGGAAAAACTCACACCGGAACTCGCCGAGAAAATAAACAGTTGCTGGGATAGCACAGAACTGGAAGATATCTATCTCCCCTTCAAACCCAAAAGACAAACACGTGCCGAAATTGCCCGCAAAAACGGACTGGAACCGCTCGCCAATTGGTTGATGGCTCAACATCACGAACCGGTGGAGTCAAAAGCCACACAATTTCTGAATGAACAGGTAGCTGATGTAGAAGCTGCACTGAAAGGAGCACGTGATATCATTGCCGAATGGGTGAACGAAGATGCAAATGCCCGTCAGCTGATCCGGAATATATTTTCTCACGATGCCATCATCACATCGAAGGTGGTAAAGGGAAAGGAGCAGGAAGGTGAAAAATATGCCGACTATTTCGATTTCTCCACCCCGCTGTCCCGATGTCCTTCGCACCGCATCCTGGCTATCCGTCGGGGTGAATCAGAAGGGTTTCTACGGGTCGCCATCTCTCCGGACGACGAAAAATGCCTCGACAGGCTGGTTCCCCGATATGCCAAAAGAGATGTGCCAGCGGCCGATCAGGTGGAGGAAGCGGTAACTGATGCATACAAGCGTCTGTTGAAACCTTCCATAGAGACGGAGTTTGCCAATCTCTCCAAAGAGAAAGCCGATGCGGCGGCGATCGCTGTCTTTGCAGACAATCTTCGCCAGCTTTTGCTATCACCCCCTTTGGGGCAGCAACGTATTCTGGCCATCGATCCCGGTTTTCGTACTGGTTGTAAGCTGGTCTGTCTGAACGAGCAAGGGGACCTGCTACACAACGAAACCATTTTTCCCCACCCGCCACAAAACGAGTCGAGCAAAGCGGCAGCTAAGGTGGTCAAGCTGGTCTCCACCTATAAGATCGATGCCATTGCCATTGGGAACGGCACTGCAAGCCGTGAGACGGAAAGGTTTATTTCCAACCTGCGCTATGAGAAGGAAGTAAAGGTCTTTGTGGTAAGCGAGAACGGGGCATCGATCTATTCGGCCTCCAAAATAGCAAGGGAGGAGTTTCCTGAGTATGACGTGACAGTGCGTGGCGCTGTTTCTATCGGCCGGCGACTGAGCGACCCACTTGCTGAGCTGGTGAAGATTGATCCCAAGTCGATCGGTGTAGGTCAATATCAGCATGATGTGGATCAGGCAAAACTGAAACATTCTCTCGACCAGACCGTAGAAAGCTGCGTGAACCTGGTGGGTGTGAATCTCAACACTGCAAGCCGGTATCTGCTCACTTATGTATCGGGACTGGGGGATTCGCTGGCACAAAATATTGTGACCTGGCGTACTGAGAACGGTCCATTCCGTTCACGGAAAGAACTGAAAAAAGTACCCCGACTGGGAGCAAAAGCATTTGAGCAGTGTGCCGGTTTCCTGCGAATTACAGATGCAGAGAATCCACTGGATAACTCGGCGGTGCACCCGGAGAGTTATCCCATCGTGGAGAAAATGGCCCACGAGATGCATTGCTCCGTTAAAGAGCTGATTCGGAACAAACCACTGATCGCTGCGATCGACATAAATAACTACATAACCGAAGAAGCAGGCATGGAGACATTGACCGACATCTTGCAGGAGCTGGAGAAACCGGGGCGCGATCCGCGCACCACAGTGCAAGTACTGGAATTTGACCAAAACATCCGCACCATCCAGGATTTGAAAGAGGGAATGAAGCTACCAGGCATCGTCACCAACATCACAAACTTCGGTTGTTTTGTAGACATCGGTATCAAGGAAAACGGACTGGTACACATCTCGGAGTTGGCCGACCGATTTGTCTCTAATCCGACGGAGGTGGTATCGCTCCATCAACATGTGGAAGTAACGGTGTTGTCGATCGATATGGAAAGGAAACGCATCGCGCTCTCCCTGAAAAAATAGATAGGCGTCAGAAGTCAAGCATCAGCTGACGTTCCAACAGCTGGAAGCTTTTCCGGTGCACAGGCGTGCTACCGAGCTCCCGAATAGCCTGGCGGTGTTTCGCAGTGGGATAACCTTTGTTGCAGTCCCACCCGTATCCGGGATACAACGCATGCAGTTCCTGCATATATTCGTCGCGATAGGTCTTGGCCAGGACAGATGCAGCAGCAATAGATTGGAACAGGGCGTCTCCTTTCACCACGCAGGTATGCGGAATGGACCCGAAGGGACGGAAACGGTTTCCGTCCACCAGAATATGAGCCGGTGGCAACAGCAACTTTCGCAGTGCCCGGTGCATCGCCTCGACCGATGCCCAGAGGATATTCATTTCATCGATCTCTTCGGCAGAGCAGGATGCCACAGCATAACTCACTGCATTTTTTTCGATGATCGAACGCATTTCATCCCGCTTTTTTTCGGTCAACTGTTTGGAGTCGTTCAGTTCATCGCAGGAAAAACCGGGGGGTAGCACCACTGCAGCTGCAAAAACGGGACCAGCAAGACAACCCCGACCTGCTTCGTCGCATCCCGCTTCCACGCATCCGACCTTCATACAGGCCTGCAATAAATGATGTTGTTTCATTTTCTCAATTCTCCCCGATTGTTAAAGTCACTTTGTTGTCTGCCGGTGGAAAATCGAAAGCAAATGAGTCTGTTTCAACCTTTGTCCCCATCATGTCAGCAAAGCGTGTAATTAATTCCTGCAGGTCGGTATTCAACATTTCATCTCCTCTTACGTGCAAAAGATTCAGCTCTACGATCATTTCAAGCAAGTTATCTCTCACCTCTTCCGGAATTGGGAATCCCCCTGTGTCCAGTTTATGTTTTGCCACCCGGCGCGTGAACGCCTCGAGACGCCTGCGTGAGGCACCGTCCAAGTCGACGTTTCCGGGAATGGATGTGACAAAGCGGGTGTCAACCGAGAGTTTTTTACCCTCTAATTCCATGATACGATAGGCAAAGGGATACTGCACCAGGCTGGCAGTCTCCACATCATATATTTTGTGGCCCGCCGGAGAAGTGAAAAGAGTGATATCGTTGGCGTGAAAATGACCGGTAAAGATTATACGGAGCCCAGCATCAGCCAGCCTGCCGGCCTGCATTTTCCAGTCATCCACAAGATAATCAGGGAAAAAAGTTTCCTGGTGAGGCATATGCTCTACCAGTCCATGGTGCATCATCCCCAACACTGTAATCTCTTTTTCTTTAGCCTCACGGAGGATTTGAAGCCCCCATTCCAACGTTTCGGGTAGAATTCGTCCAGCCGAAAGTGAGGAGGTCTGATATTCCTGATGCCTGTTGCTGTCGATTGCCAGCAGCCAGGTCTTTTCATCAATCTCCGCCAGATAGCTGAGCGATGCACTGTCTCTGCGAAGTGCTTTATCGTAACCGTAGGCGCCATACAACTGGGCAAACTCAACGGAAGAAATCCCTTCCACAGGCCATTGCGAGTCTCCTTTATAGGCTCGGGCATCGGGGATATGGACATCATGATTACCAGGAATCACGAAAATTCGTGTTCCTACTTTCTGAAGGGGCCCAAGGAGTTTAATAAAATCCAAATGGCTCTGTCGTTCGCCGTGATTGGTTAAATCTCCCGTGACAAGAAGTATGTGCGGAGCTTCACGTTCGAGGTTTGACAACACTTCCTGTAATACTTCATGCAGTTCTGCGGTTTTTCTACCGGTTGCATCCTCAAAGGCGGAGAGTGCGACTCCTTCTTCAACCAATTGCGTGGCAAGATAATGCACATCGGTGATTACCGCAATCTTCCTTGTGGCAGCAGTGCCGAATTGGTCATCCGGGTATATCCTTGCCGCAAAAATATCGCATGAAACGGAATGGAATAAAAGGAAAAGTATTATCCACCAATAGTTCATTGGTTGTTTCGTTTGAGGAGTCCCTTCATATCCTGCAACCAGCGTTCAAAGGGGCTGCATTCAATTTTCAAAAAACTATCGGAGAGAGCCGAGGTTTCAAAGCTTGTGGTTTTGAAATCGCCCCAGACATATTCAACCAATTCGGGATAATCGATATAGGGATTTCGGTTTTTTTGTATCTGGTAAACTTTCTCATTCCTGCGCACTTCCTTGATGCTGACCGGATCCTCCCGATGCCATTTCAGCATCAGGTTAAGCGACCAGTTACTGAAACCAGGGTAACTGCTTCCTCCCACCTGGTCGGAGTGCCACAGTGGCAACAAGTCCTCATAAGCAGTAACCAGATAGAAGAAAGTGCGGGCGAAATCTCCTTTGTAGGCATCGATGGGTTCAAAAATTGTTTGTGTATAATCACCGAATGTATTTTGCCCTATTTTCGATCCGTTTGATGACTCCCAGAAGGTTATACCAGCCTCGCCAAAGGGAAGGTTCCCCCTTCGGTTGTTCACGTAACCATCGGTTGGGTATAAGTGAAAGAGATCAGAGTGGAGTTCCTCCGATTCGTTATACCAGCTCTTAGGCAAGGTATGTTCCCGATTATAGCAGTCACCCTCCTTGCGATAGGAACCACAACGATGATTACTGAAATCAAAAAGATATCCGGCTCCATTTTCAGGATTATCGGAATACATATCCCACACTTTGTTGTTCTTCTTGGAGTCGGTAATCCGGAAGAGTTCCCATAAATCGGTATATGGAACCACCTGCGGATTTTTGATGATCTCAAACAACGCAGTTTTCAATTCAGCTCCTTTTTTACCTTCAGCACTGGCATAATAGTTATTGGGTACCTGTGCAGCGAGGGTGCCCGAGATATACAGAAAAAGTAGAGCAAGGAGGCTCTGCGGAGAATAATTCATTTCTTATATGATAAGGCAGAATCATGTTAGACTGATTCCAACAAAAGAACAAATATAATGAATTCAATTAAATACCCCACACAGAATAGAGGGAAAATAAAAAAACATCCGGGAAGAATTTGTCTTTATTGAAGAATCAAGCGTTCAGTAACTTTTCAATCTCTTCGATGTCTGAACGGAATGCTTTGTCTACTTCGTAAAAATTTTTCACTGTATTGCATGCATGCAATACGGTAGCGTGATTGCGGTTACCCACCTGCACCCCTATCTGAGAAAGAGAAAGCTCTGTATGTTTCTTGATAAAAAACATGGTCACCTGTCGAGCTTGCACGATTTCACGCTTTCGGGAGGACGATTGAATCAGTTCTTTTTTGATGTCGAAAAATTCCGAAACTGTATCCTGAATCTTTTGTACAGTGATTCGCTTGCGTTCAAATTTAATGCTCTGTTCCACCACCCGACGAGCAAGATTCATGTCAATCTCCCGGTTGTTAATGATAGAATGGGCCATCAGTGAAACCACAATACCCTCCAGATCACGTACATTCTCTGTCACATTCTCCGCAATGAAATCAATCACGTTGGAAGGAATGGAAAGACCATCGGATAAAACCTTGTTTTGCAGAATTTTCTTACGGAGTTCTTTATCGGGACGCTCCAGCCGGGTGGTAAGACCCCAGCGAAAACGGGTGAGCAGCCTTTCTTCCATACCCTGCATATCCATGGGAGGACAATCGGAGGTCATCACCAGTTGTTTGTTATTCTGATGCAGGTGATTGAAAATATGAAAAAAGGTATTCTGTGTCTTTTCTAACCCCGACAATTCATGTATATCGTCGATAATGAGCACGTCGATGCTCTGGTAGAAATTGATGAAATCGTTGATGGTATTGAATCTGCGGGCATCAGTAAACTGCACCTTGAAGAGATGGGCGGATAAGTACAATACTTTTTTCTCAGGGTAAAGTGCCTCAACTTTTGAACCGATGGCATGACAAAGATGTGTCTTGCCCACACCCGAATGGCCATGCACAAAAAGAGGATTGAATGCTGTCTTTGCGGGGTTATTGGCTACAGCTTCAGCGGCTGTACGTGCCAGCCGGTTGCTCTCTCCCTCAAAAAAATTGAGAAAAGTATACTTTGAATTGATCTGTGAGTCGAATTCCGAGGTTTCTACTCTGTCGAATGGACTGGGTACCTTGGCAACAACTTTTTTGGAGACACTTTTTTCTTTCCCGACAAACGGCTTGCTTTCTCCTCGAAGCTCTACAGCAGTATTACTCTCTGTCTCTACCAGAATGCGGTAATTGAGAATGGTTCCCTCTCCAATTTCTCGGTAAAGAGTCTGCTGAATAAGATCAAGATATTTATCCTCCAGGTATTCATAAAAAAATTGACTGGGAACTTGTACGGTAAGTACATGATCCTCATATTTCAATGGCACAATAGGTACAAACCATGTATTAAATGCCGGCTCGGGGATATTGTCCCGTATGACATTCAAACAATTGTTCCATAAAAAACGACAGTCTCTTTTCATTGAATTCTATAATGATCTTTATTTTCCCACAACAGGAATACAAATTTTCAAAAAAAAAACGAGATAAAAAAATGATCTTTTTTTCAGAAAATCTATCCTGACAATACAATGCTATTTATCAACGGAATACCCGTAATTCTCTGCAAATCAATTATTAACTAATTATAACTAAATCATAAATAAATCATTAACAACAAGATACAAGCAGACGTTTTCCTTTTTAAGAAACACAGGTATATTACAATTTTGTTACTTATCTCCGAGCAGCCAAAGGGTTTTGTTTTAATTCCCGGAATCTCGCTATTTAGAATTATTCTATTTAACGTCTTTATGAGGACCTAAAACAAAACTGCTGCAATTAAAATAATCGCACTTTGATACTGAGGTATCGCTCCGGATTTTGGCGAATATCTTCTAGCAGTTTTGTCGCCGTATCAATGGTTACATTCAGGCTATCATGCAGTCTTGTATCGTTCATCAATAGACCGATCGAATTGTCACTACTGTTCATTTTTTGGGTCAGTCTTTTCAGGTTATTCACCGTCTCGTCGATGGAGGCGTAGGTGCTATCAATATCCATTTGATTGAGTTTGCCAGTCATTTCCTGTAAATCGGAGGAGACATCAGAAAGATTATTGCTAATCTGAGGCAGGTCTTTTTCCAAAACCCCCACCATCCTGTTCAGACTTTTGCTGGAGTTATTCAATTGATCCACCGTACTGCCAATACCCTCTATAGAACTTGTCCACATGGGGTGTGCCATGAGTTTGTGCAATGTGTAGACGATCGAGTCGACGCGCTGGAGAATGGAATCTGTCCGGGGTACAACTTTTGCCACACTTTCCATCAAGCCAAATTCCTTGGCTCCCGTGAGGGTATCGCCCGGTTGAAGGTATCCATGCGATGGCACCAATACCAACTTCACAGTAGAGGCGCCGAACATGTCAACCCCATATTCGAGATAACTGCCTTCCGTGATCTGTAGGGGCTCTTTCAGGTTAATTCCCACTACAAAGCGCAGGGGATCTTCTCCAATCATCCGGATATCGTTAATCAATCCGATCTGATAACCCTTCACATACACCGGTGAAGAGATGAGCAATTGAGATACATCGTCGAAGACAGCGTAATATTGATTTTGTTTCTTGAGTACATTGATTCCTTTCAGAAAGTTGATTCCAAAGTAAATCATGGCAATACTGGCAATGAATGTCAAGCCAATGATTGCATAACGGTTTAAGTTTATTTTCATAGGGTCATAATCATTATCTCACACGTTGTCCGCCTTCAAATTCAACAATAAAAGCATCTTTAAACTTTTTTCGGGCCTCCCGAAGTAATTGTTCGATCGCTCTCTGATCGGACGTACTCCCGTATGTATATTTATAGGTGGAACCATCGGTGTAAAAATCTACCGGATTCAGTCCTTTAAATGCAGCTGCCCCATTTTCATACTTGTAGGAGGAGACCAAAAACTGAACACGATACTCTTTTTTCCCTGCTTCACCGCTCGTTATGGGCAGAGCTGCAGTCGGCTCACTATCTCTGTGAGAGTCGGTGAAAACATGACTTTTTTTATCGTACTCGCGCTTATATTCTTTAAATCCCTGATAAATGGAAGAAGCCAAGGAGCTCTGTCCGCTGGCACTCTTCAGGTACTTCTCCTCCTGTTTGTTGCTGATATAACCCAGTTCAATGAGGATGCTGGGCATGGCCACCTCTCTGAGTACCAAAAAACCGGCCTGACGTACATCCCGATTGGCGCGTCGGGAGCTTGTGATCAACTGATTTTGCACGAGCGTAGCAAGGTACACACTCTGTGAGAGGAACTCGTTGGCCATAAACTCAAAAATAATATAGGATTCGGGTTCATTCGGATTAAAGCCTTCATATTTCACCGAATAATCATCTTCATACATGATCACAGCATTCTCTGCCTTGGCCACATCCAGGTTATCCTTGCTGCGATGCAAGCCCAGCACAAATGTCTCTACACCCTGGGGAGAGGTACGACGCCGGTCGAGCGCATTACAATGAATGGATATAAATAAATCGGCATGTTCCCTGTTAGCAATTTCTGCACGTTGGTTTAACTCGACAAAACGATCTTTATCACGTGTATAGAGAACCTTTACATCGGGATGGTTTTGTTCAATGAGTTCGCCCAGCTTCAAACCGACGGAGAGCACGATATCTTTTTCTTTAGCCGCAGAGCCCACTGCCCCGGGATCTTTCCCGCCGTGACCAGGATCAATCACTACGGTAAACTGGTCATTCTGTGCATATATGAGCTGAACGGGGAAAAAAAAGAGAAATGTGCCCAAAAAAAGTAATAAAAATGGCTTCTTACAGGGTCTCATGCGAATATCTTTTTACAAAAATAGCGATAAATTTCGGATTGAAAAAAAATGAGCTACAATATGCAGCTCATTTTCCTATTTGGTGTCAACCGAAACTGTCACGGCATTAACTCTGCCAGCTTGGCATCCAGCGCATCTCCTCTGAGATCTTTCTCAATGATGACCCCATCCTTATCCAAAAGAATGGTATGTGGTATGCCGTTAATTGCGTAGAGGTCCACAACAGGACTGTCCCAGTACTGAAGGTCTGACATCTGCGGCCAGGTCATATTCAAATCTTTTATACCCTGGGTCCAACGTTCGTGATCCTGATCAAAGGAAACACCAACCACCTCAAAACCTTTCGATTTATACTTGCCGTAAGCAGCTACCACGTTGGGCATCTCCTGTCGACAGGGTCCGCACCAGGCAGCCCAAAAATCGATCAGCACATACTTTCCTTTGCCCGCATAATCGGAAAGGGAAACATCGTTGCCTTGGGTATCCTTGAGTGAAAAATCGACAAATTTCTTCCCTACTGCCACATTCTCCAGGTTCTCCAGACGCACAATGATGCGTTGTATTTGCTCCTTTTCCTTGAAGCTCTCATCAACAAGGTCGATTATGGTTCGCTGTTGCTCCGGTGTAAACATAGAGGAAGAGGAGAGAAAAGCATACTTTCCAAGCTCGTTGCCAATGTTCTCTTTGACAAAATTGAAATTCAAGTCGGTCAGCTCTGCACTGATGCGGTCATAAGAGCTGTTTATTTCAGCTTCAAGAGAGTCGGTCATGCGACCTTCGGCATTGGCATTATTGTATTGTTCCATCACACCGCGAATACTTTTTACCAGATCACGCTGTTTCAGTCTGAAATCGGTGTATGTTTCATTTACCTTCGTTCCCTTCACGGTCACAACACTATCGAACTGCAATGTAATCTTACCCGGTTCAATCAACACAGGTATACGGTTTTCCAGCTGTGGGTTTATCGTCCCATCCAATGAAATAAAACGAAGCACGGCACTGTCGGCTACTCCCTCATACGAGAAAGATCCGTTTGTAACCACCAGCGTATCCACTCCCAGCATGGCATCATCGGTCATTTCCTGTACATATACATTTGTACCCTCATAAGCCTTGTCTGTCACCGTACCACTGATGGTAAAACTCTTGTTGTTTTGGCAGGAGAGAATAAATCCTGCCGATATAAACAGAAACAATAACTTTCTCATTTTCTTAATCCTTTTTTATAATTTAAATACGAACAAAGATATATAAATTGTCTGTGTAAATAACGATTAAACCTTATTTTTGTTCCCTTGCAATAAAAGAGAGGCATTCCCGTTCTATAGGAACAATAACAATTGCTTATGAGCAGAAACACACTTCCTGTTATTCCCCCTGTCGCACAGAACGCGGCCGTAACGCCACATCCTTCGGAACTTACGCTGACGCTGATACGCCGCTTTGCCAGAAACTACCACACAGTGAAACAACTCAACATCGCCGATAATATGATTTCCCTCAGTTGAATATTTTAAAAAAAACGTTACCTTTGGCGCTGAAACTTGCAATAAATATATATGGGTATAATGGTAGCACCATCACTGTTAGCGGCCGATTTTCTGAACTTGGAGAGAGACGTGGAAATGCTCGATCGAAGTGAAGCGGACTGGATTCACCTCGATATCATGGATGGGGTGTTTGTGCCAAACATTTCTTTCGGATTTCCGGTAATCGATCTATTACAGAAAGTAACTAAAAAACCACTGGATGTTCATTTGATGATCGTGCAACCCGAAAAATTCATAGATGAAATAGCCGCTACCGGAGCCACTTACATGAACGTACACTATGAAGCGTGTACCCACCTGCACAGGGTGGTGCAGGAAGTCAGGAAAAAGGGAATGAAGCCGGCCGTCACACTCAATCCGCATACACCAATCTCGGTACTGGAGGAAATCTTACCCGATTTGGATATGGTGTTGCTCATGTCGGTAAATCCCGGCTTTGGGGGACAGCAGTTTATCGAACATACCGTACGGAAAGTAGATCAACTCAAAAAGATGACGCACAGGCTGCATACAGAAACCCTGATAGAAGTGGATGGCGGCGTGAATCTCGAAACAGGGAGGAGACTCGTCGACGCGGGTGCTGATGTCCTTGTTGCGGGAAGCTTTATTTTTTCTTCGGATAACCCCGAGGAGACCATTCGGATGTTGCGGGCCCTCTAAATTCAGAACCCGCTATTGCTGATTGCTGTCGCGCTACCTCCTTCGCGAGAGCAACATGATTCGTATTCATTTGTGTTGCGGACCTCCCCTCCATGAACGCATTTATCGGAAAAACGCCTTTCTTTCGCCTCCTCGTTCCAGTCGTCGCAGGCATTCTCACCTGTGTTCTTTTCCCAAACGGGAGATTCCATCCTTTCTTTTTGAGTCTTACCGGGTGGGCACTCATGTTTCTCTCCTTCTTTCTCGGTAATAAAAACCAGTATCGTCTACGGTGGGTATTTGGAGCCGGAGTGTCCCTTTTTCTCTTCTCCCTTGCAATCAATCAATACCGAGGCCAGGAAAGGGAGAGAGCGTTCCTGTTTCCTCCAGAATCACAACATTACACAGGAATTATCCTCGACATTCCGGATGTGAAAACCCGCTCCATTGCCTGCAATGTAAAGGTCACGCATACCTTTCAACAAAAAGTAAAATTGTATCTGGCTCCGGACGAAGCTGCCAGAACGTTGAAACCGGGTGATGAGATCATTTTTTTTGCCACTTTACAGCCTTTTCGCAATATGGGTAATCCGGATGATTTCAACTATGTGCGCTTCATGCAGATAAAAGGCTTTACGGCAACGGCCTATATAGCAGGATCGGATTGGCAAAAAACAGGACGCCAGTCTAACGACTTCGCATCATGGTCACAGCGTTCAAGGGAAAAGGCGCTGACCATGTATCGTTCTCTGATAGACGAAAACGACGCCCGTGCCTTTATTGCGGCCCTCACGCTCGGCTACAAGGGTGACCTTTCCGACGACATTCAGGAAGCTTTCCGGGCCTCCGGTACAGCACACGTGTTGGCTGTGAGCGGGCTACATGTAGGAATCATTTACTTGATTATCAACATACTTTTCTTTTTTCTGGGTAACTCGGGCTGGCGTTATATCCTCAGGCAGGGATTGGTCATTTTCACACTCTGGATTTATGTTTCACTGGTAGGAGGCTCTGCTTCTGTGGCGCGAGCTGCCATCATGCTCACCATTTTCTGTATGGGAAACATGCTCCACCAGAGAGGGTTTACCTATAATACGCTGGCTGCGGCTGCATTTTTCATCCTCCTGTTTCGCCCTTACAGCCTGTTTGATGTAGGTTTTCAAATGAGCTTTACCGCTGTGGCTGCCATCCTCTATTTTCAGCCCGGATTGCAAGCGTTGTATCGACCCAAAAGCAAAATAGGAAAATATGTATGGAATCTCCTTACTGTCTCTACGGCCGCACAACTGGGTGTCTTTCCGCTTGTACTCCATTATTTCGGCACCTTCCCAACTTGGTTTTTTATGACCAACCTACTGGTGGTACCGCTTGTCGGGGTCATTATCTACGCTGCTGCCGCGCTCATGGCTGTAGGGCTGATCAATGAGGCCACTGCCGGGCTTATTGACCAGGGTGAGGCAATGTTGCAGTGGATTGCTGAAACGCTCGCCGACGTTACTTTACGCCTTGTCCAGATATCGGAGTCGCTCCCCTTTGCACAACTTACCGATAATTATATTACCACAATCCAGCTTTTGCTGATGCTCTTGTTTATTTTCCTTTTTGCCAGGTTTCTTCTCACCCACCGGGCGAGGACGCTTTTAACTGCCCTATCGCTGTTACTGGCTTTTCAAATGACCACATTAGACAATGAGTTGCATCAGCCTGCTCCCCAGCTAATGATATTCAACCAATCAAACAGAACAGAAATAGCCCTTTTTGCGGACGGAAAACGACACTTCCTGGCTATACCGGATAATGGATTTATACCTCATCCACAAAAGCGCATACTTCATCTGTCGAACAATGAGATAACCCGCTTCAGTGCTGAAACGCCTTTTCCTTTGGATGTGCTGGTACTCTCGAAGCATGCCGGTTTTCAGGTTGGGCAGCTGGTCACTCTTTTCACTCCTTCCCTCATTGTCCTCGACAGCTCCATTCCCCGCAGAGCAGCACAACGGATATGCACGGAGTCCAGCAAGAGAGGTATTGATATACATGATGTTGTACGAGATGGCGCCTTTTCGCTGAATTTTTAGTACTTTTGTTCCCAAACTTCAAAAGAGTGTACAAAAAAATGTATCTTTCACATCCCATCTCCGAGGTAATTCTGCCACAAACAGTGGCAGCAATCATGGATACCATCGAGAGATCAGAACAAATTGTCATTACCACCCACCTCTCTCCCGATGGGGATGCACTGGGTTCTTCTCTCGCACTATATCATTTTCTCAAACGAGAGAAGAAACAGGTGCGCATTATCGTGCCCAACTCCTTTCCTTACTTCCTGAAATGGATGGAAGGTGCCAGCGAGGTGGAGGTGTATGAGTACAATCCTCCCGCTGCCAAACACATTCTTTCTCATGCTGATCTGATCTTCGCACTCGATTACAATATTCCGAAAAGAACAGGAGACATGGCGCTTAGCCTTGAAACATCAACGGCAAAAAAGATCCTGATAGACCATCATCTTTTTCCGGGAAACATTTTCGACATTACAGTCTCCCACCCCGAGATATCTTCAACCAGCGAACTCATATTCCGGTTATTATTTCAGGCGGACAAATATGATACACTCACCAAGGCCGAAGCTGAATGCATCTATTGTGGCATGATGACCGACACCGGCGGCTTTACCTATAATTCAAGCAATCCGGAGATCTTTGAGATCATCAGCCTGTTGCTACGCAAGCAGATCGACAAAGACGCCATCTATTCACATGTATTTCACAATTATTCAGAAGCACGCTTCCGGCTGTTGGGTTTCACTTTGTCACAGCGTATGGAGATTTACCCCCATTTACACTCCGCACTCCTCTATCTTTCAAAAGAGGATCAGGCACAGTTTCGTTTCAGCAAAGGTGACACGGAAGGTTTCGTCAATTATCCACTCAGCATCAAGGGGGTCATCTTCTCCACCTTCATCCGGGAAGACGAAGGACTGATCAAACTCTCATTCCGCTCGCAGCTTTCATTCCCGTGCAACGAATTCGCTGCTGAGTTTTTTAATGGTGGAGGGCATCTCAATGCTTCGGGTGGTGAACATTACGGCACTTTTGAAGAAGCACTCCTCATTTACAGCGAAGGGCTCAAAACCTATGAAAGCAAACTGAAAGAAACAATTAGTCTGCTTTGATCATTTTTTAAGGATCAATCATTTTTATTTCAACCCAAGGTTTCGTTTTATTAAAGCAGATTGTTTACTTTTGTAGTTTACCAAAAGACAAACGTTCATTTCATTTATACGATAGACTAAATATGAAGCATTTACATCTCATTGTCATTATGCTGAGTGGGTTACTATTCCTCACTATTTCATGCAAGGACACCATGACCTACGCCGACTATCTTGATAGAGAAGCAGAAGCCATTGACCTGTTCATTGAATCCAATAATCTGACCATTCTCAAAGATTTCCCGTCGGGAAAAGCCTTTAAAGAGAACGAGTTTTACAAAGATCCGGGCACAGGCGTCTATTTCCATATTATCAGCTACGGCGATACCACCAAAAAACTGCAATGGAAAGAGGAAGTCTACGTACGCTTCAGTGGCTTACACTATTTCAATACAGAGGATACTACCCGATATTCCAATCTCAACAGCAGTTATCCGGAAGAGATTACATTCATTGGGGCCGTTACCTCATCGACCAAAAGCTACTATGACACACCGGGATGGGCAGTACCCCTCAGCTACGTGGGTCACACCGGAAAAGTAAAAATGATCATTCCCTTTAACATGGGATCATCCTATGATCAGTCTCAGTATGAACCCACTTATTATGACATGGTACAATACCGGTTTGAGAATCAATACTGAGTCTTTGCTATCTGTGTAAAGAGGGGTTATTGTGTAAAATCGACAGCTTACTAATTTCACAAGAATATCTTATGACATTAATCAAATCCATATCCGGCATCCGCGGGACCATTGGTGGAGAAACAGGTGAAAACCTCACCCCGCTTGATATAGTAAAATTTACAGCTGCCTATGCAGCTTTTATCAAAAAGTCAGCTCAGAACAATAGACCACGCATCGTCGTGGGTCGCGACGCCCGTATCTCGGGAGAGATGGTACACCGCATCATCATCGGCACGCTCATGGGCATGGGTTGTGATGTGACCGATATTGGCATGGCCACTACACCCACCACCGAGATTGCCGTCACAAAAGAAATGGCAGCCGGTGGAATTATCATCACCGCAAGCCACAATCCCAAACAGTGGAATGCCTTAAAGCTACTCAACCACGACGGAGAATTCCTGAGTGCAGCAGAGGGTGAAGAGATCCTTACACTTGCCGAAACGGCTGAGTTTTCCTTTTCTCCGGTAGACGAACTGGGTAGTATTTCACAAAAACAATATCTGCACGAGCATATCCAAAGTGTTTTATCGCTTGAATTGGTAGATATAGAAGCCATCAAAGCGGCTAATTTCAGAGTAGCCGTAGACTGTGTAAACTCAGTGGGAGGCATTGCCATCCCGGAATTACTATATGCATTGGGGGTAAAAGAGATTTTTAAATTACACTGTGCACCCCACGGTAATTTTTCTCACAATCCGGAACCTCTGCCACAGCACCTTACCGAGCTCTCGTCACTCACCCGCAGTTCCAAAGCAAGCGTTGGTTTTGCCGTGGATCCCGATGTAGACCGGTTGGCGATCTACTGTGAAAATGGCGAGCCCTTTGGTGAAGAATATACCTTGGTAGCGGTATCCGACTATGTGTTGCAACATACTCCAGGCAATACAGTATCTAACCTCAGCTCGAGCCGCGCCCTGCGCGATGTCACCAACGCAAGAGGTGGCACTTACCAGGCTGCGGCGGTAGGAGAAGTGAACGTGGTTGCAAAAATGAAAGCAGTGAACGCCGTGATAGGCGGCGAAGGAAATGGCGGCATCATTTATCCCGCCTCCCACTACGGACGCGATGCGCTCGTAGGCATTGCGCTCTTTCTCACCCATCTGGCAAAGTCGGGGCAGACCCCTTCGCAGCTAAAGAAATCTCTCCCCGCCTATTATATGGCCAAACAAAAAGTAGAACTTACTCCCGATATCGATACCGATGCCATCCTGAAAAAAATGAAAGAAAAATTCAGCGATCAGCAGGTGACCGACATCGATGGGGTAAAAATTGATTTTCCCGACAAATGGGTACATTTACGCAAATCAAATACCGAACCTATTATCCGGGTTTATTCTGAGGCATACTCACCGGAAGAAGCCGAGGAAATAGGCAAACAAATAATCGATTTGATCAGAGACCTTGCTTAAGACCTTGCCTTGTCCATAGTTTTATCCAACAACTGCCCCATCATCATTTTTCAGGGTGGCCGTTGTGTTAAATTAATTAGTTAATTTTCAATGTAAATGAAAGATACACTGATAAGTCGCGAGGACATACGCAGACTGCATCCTATATTTCGTGGAAAATATGGCGATCAGTTAATTAACCTCGGCATCAAGTTGTCGGCACTGAACGTACCCAACGAGATCTACGATCGTTCCAAGCATCTCACCGGCCCCGCCTTTTGTAAGGACTTGCTGGATAAACTCGGCGTGAAACGCACCCTGCGAAACGAGCATATCCTACAGGATTTCAAAAATTTGCCTTTCGTCACGGTTTCCAATCATGCTTACGGACACATCGATGGCATTGCCGCAATTGAGGCTGTAGGAAGCCGCTTCGAAAATTACAAGATGATGGTCAATGTCATTCTTTCATTGATAGATACAATGTCAGAGAATTTCATCACCGTGTACCCGATGAAAAACGAGGAAAAAAACCGGTACACCTTTACTGGGATCAGAGAAAGCATGACCCATTTGCGGGCAGGGTGGCCGATGGGCTTTTTCCCTGCGGGTGCTGTGTCGAACCTCTATTTCAAAAAAGGAAAGTTTGTAATCGAGGACAGGGACTGGCAGCCTGCGGTATTAAAAATCATTCAGAAATTACAGGTGCCAGTCATCCCGATGCATATCTCCGGTCGAAACAGCCAATCGTTCTACCTGTCAAGAATATTGGGTTGGCGTTTTCGAAACCTCCGGCTCTGTCACGAGTTATACAACAAAAAAGGCAAAGAGATGGTCATTACTTTTGGCGACCCGGTGATGCCGGAAGAGATCAAACAATATGGAAATGACACGGCACGGTTAGGAGAATTCCTAAAAGCTAAGACCTACGCGTTAAAATAATTGTTTATCTTTGAATTCTCAAATGACATCGTATGGCTAAGCACTCTCTGCAACAGGTTAAGCAACGTTTTGGCATCATTGGCAACGCTCCTGAATTGGATCGGGCCATCGACGTGGCTTTACAGGTGGCACCAACCGACTTGTCGGTGCTCATCACTGGTGAGAGTGGTGTGGGAAAAGAAAATTTTCCACAGATAGTTCATCTTCACAGTAAACGCAAGCATGGCCCCTACTTTGCCATCAACTGCGGATCCATCCCGGAGGGAACCATTGATTCGGAACTCTTTGGTCACGAGAAAGGTTCGTTTACCGGTGCCACTGGCACCCGGAAAGGTTACTTTGAAGTGGCCGATGGTGGCACACTCTTTCTCGATGAGGTCGGCGAACTCCCGCTGTCTACGCAAGCACGTTTGCTACGTGTGCTCGAAAGTGGTGAATTTATCAAAGTGGGTTCTTCCAAGGTGGAAAAGAGTGATGTACGTGTAGTGGCAGCTACCAACCTCGACATGGTGAAAGCGGTCGAAAAAGGAAAGTTTCGGGAAGATCTCTATTACCGGCTCAATTCCGTGCCCATTCGGATACCACCCTTGCGCGAGCGGAAAGAAGATATTCCACTGCTTTTCAGGAAATTTGCCAGCGACTGTGCAGAGAAGTATATGATGCCCCCCGTCCTTCTCACCGATGAGGCAAGGGAGAAGTTGAAGAACTACCGCTGGCCCGGCAATATACGGCAGCTGAAGAACATCACCGAACAAATCTCCATCATCGAACAAGAACGGAAGATCACGCCCGATCTTTTACAGAAATATTTGCCTTACAACGAAGTGGGAATGCTTCCTGTTCCCATGTCACAGATTCACGATAACGAACAGAAATCATTTGCCAACGAGCGGGAGATCTTGTATCAGGTGCTTTTTGACATGAAGAAAGACATCACCGACCTCAAGCAGGTGGTGAAGGGTATCATGGAAAGTAACAGCCAGGCAGCAAACAATTTCGACACCCCCTCAACCGGACTTCACCCCACATCGGTTATACAGGAAGATCAAACCCGCGTATCGGTGCCAGTGAAATACGAAGTGCTTCCCAAAAGCATCCATCTTGAGGATAGCGAGAAAGAGGAGATACAGGAAGCCACCGAGTACGAAGAGAGTACACTCTCGATCAGCGAGGTAGAAAAAGAGATGATCATCAAAGCGCTGGAACGACATAATGGCAAACGGAAGTTGGCCGCAGCCGATTTAGGGATATCCGAACGTACGCTTTACCGCAAGATCAAAGAATACGACCTCGATGGCAGATAGTCATTCAAAATCAGGAAACAAGCATGAAGATTCATATAGACAAGCAATTTTTTATTAGGACTGCCCTCCTTTTCTGCACCCTCTGCATCACAAGCTCATGCAGGATGTCCTATTCTTTCAGGACAGCCTCTATTGACTATGAGCTTACCAAAACCCTCTCTATTGCCCATTTTATCAACCAGGCTCCACTTGTATATCCACCTCTCGAGCAGCGCTTTAATGAGGAAATGAAAGATATGTTTACCCGCAACACACGTTTGCAGATCCTGAATCAGAATGCAGATATGGAGATTGAGGGTGAGATTGTAGGCTATGAACTGACCCCTATGGCTGTGCAGGAGGATGCGTTTGCTTCAGAAACGAAGCTGACAATGACGGTAAGAATGCGTTTTCGCAACAACAAGACTGATGCACCCGAAATGCAGGAGACCATCTCCGCCAACCGTACTTTCCCCAGTAATACGGTGTTCGATACGGTACAGGATGAGTTGATCAACGAGTTGATCGACGAGATTGTAGATCAGATTTTCAACGCGACCATGGCAAACTGGTAATGTAATGGACAAGGAGAGACTCTATCACTTCATGGAGGAACCGGCCACGCTGACAGACACCACAGCAAGTGACCTTCAAGCAGTAGTGAAAGCATATCCTTTTTTTCACACCGCCCGTTTGTTGTACACAAAAAATCTGGACATGACCAACAGCGAGCAATACAACGACGAACTCAGCAAAACGGCTGTTTTGTGCGCCGACAGAAAGAGGCTTTTTTATCTGATATACAAAGAAAACTATCAGAAAATGTTTGATCTTCCCAAAGGATTTTCTGACGAAGCAAAAGACAGAACGGAGGAACTGCTCGATTCTTTCCTCTCCTCGCTCGGAGAGAGTGAAATACCCGAAACTAAGCTCGTCGATGGCACGCTGGATATCGTAACTACCGACTATCTCTCCTATTTGGATTCTCTCGGTGAAGACACCTCCCTCGTTGAGCCGGATGATCAGAAGTTACAACACCATGGCATCATCGATGCCTTTATCGAGAAAGCAGATTCAGCTCCTCTCTTCATCCCCGATGAAAAGCCGGAAGAAGAAGGCAATCAACAAAAAGCCGGGGAAGAGGAAGGTGGTGAGTTTCTAACGGAAACGCTTGCAAGAATTTATATCAAACAAAAAAAATACACCCAGGCACTCACAATTATTAAACGATTAAGTTTGAATTTCCCAAAAAAAAGTAGTTACTTTGCCGATCAAATTCGTTTTTTGGAATTTTTGATCAAGAATGAACGTTTTCGTTAGGTGAAAACAGGACAAATCGAATTAAATGAAATAAAAAAAACATATATGTATATCTTTATCACAATCCTCATTTTACTGGCTTCCCTATTGATGATCCTTGCTGTATTGGTACAGAAATCGAAGGGAGGCGGCTTAGCAAGCGGATTTTCATCGTCCAACCAGATCATGGGTGTACGCAAAACAACCGACTTCCTCGAAAAATTCACCTGGACACTGGCTGCGATCGTAATGGCATTAAGCATCTTTACTGCCAAATATACGGCTTCGCACAGCAATGAACCGCAATCGCAGGTGGAAGTGCAGCAACCGGCCCCGCTCAATCCTACCACTGCTCCCGATGTAACTCCAGGCTTGCCCATTCCTTCACAGGAAACCGCTCAGCCAACGCCTGAAGAAGGGACACCCACAGAATAAAACTTTTGTGCGCTCCCGTTACCTCCTCTTACTCTGGCTTTTCCCCTTGCTTTCTGTCGCGCAGGTAATCACCTACGATACCCTTTCTGTATCGACAAACGACAAGAGGAGTATCGCACGTTATCAGACCCAGCGCATGGCAGAGAAGGGAACGCCCTTGGATGACATACGGCAAAGCAACGGGGAAAGGGAAAAACCACTTCTTTCTTTCGATAAAAGCAAACTTCGCTTGGGCGCAAACCTCGCGCTGTCAGTGAGTAAAAATTATACCCGGCTTGGGCTTGGTCCTCAGGCTGGGTATCAGTTTAATCGCTATTTTATGGCCGGTGTGGGCATCAGATATTACTATTCGAAAGCACGCACATCGGAATACGTTGCCAAAGATCATTTGTTGGGTGCCAATCTTTTCGGTTACTTTTACCCGGTCTCTTTCCTGACTATTTTTATGCAACCAGAGATAAACTATATCTGGTCCGGCTTGACACGCGAATCAGGCACAGAAACAATCTATCACAGTGGCCTTGTACCCTCCCTGATTGCAGGAGCCGGTTTTCGTATTGGACGATCACATATCACGTTGAACTACGACCTTATTCAGCATGCCGACTCGCCCCACCCCAGCGGTGTTTACCTGGGCATTTCGGCTTTCTTTTAATCAGATTACTTTTACGTTGGAGATAGATCCCGCAGATTTAGCGGAAGACGATATCGCGCACGATAGGCATTTCGGCGTGATCATTTAATTTTTTTATCAGTCCATCCTTGTTCATCAACAGTTCCGCACGGAGCACAGCCGATGAAAGGTGTACGTAGAGTACATTGCGATTGAGATAGACCTCTCTGGTATATTTCGATACACCCTCACCCAATACTTCACGCCATCCTCTGAGCACACGGTGTTCAGCCATCTTCATTTTCAATGTACTGTTTTCATCGAAAAAGTCGGATAGTGCTTCCGATAAAGGTTGGGCATTCTTCTTCAACATAACACCTTTTTATTCTTTCAGTCGATTAATTTCTCCATCTGTCACAGAATAGATGTGTGCATCGTTGTGTGTACGTACCAGTATTCTGTCGAGAGACTCCCTGTTGGTATCCGACAGAAATATCTGTCCGAAACCGGAGCCCGAGACAAGCTTCACAATCTCCTCCACACGGTGGGCATCGAGGCGGTCGAAAATATCATCCAGCAGCAAGATGGGTGTGGTATGCCCTGTTTGCTGCAGAAAATGAAACTGCGCCAACTTCAACGACACGAAGTAGGTTTTGTTTTGACCTTGTGATCCTACTTTTTTTATGGGATAACCATCGAGGAGCATCTCCAGTTCATCCCGGTGAATGCCGGTAGTGGTATGTCCAAATGCCATGTCGCGCTGTCTGTTTCTACCGAGTATTTCCCGAAAATCAGCCTCATTGAGCTGTGAAATATAATCGAAGGATACCGTTTCACCCGATTGGCTGATGCGTGCATAAAAGTCGTTGAAGATGGGCGTAAATTCTTCGATGAATGCTTTGCGCTTCCGATGGATCAGGCATCCCTCTTCTACCATCTGATCTTCCCAAAGCTCCAGCAAGGTAATATCGGAGCTTTCTTCTTCGTTTTTCAACAATACATTCCGCTGTTGCAAGGCTTTGGTATACCTTACCAGCGCACGCAAATACTCCTTGTCGAACTGGGAGATGGCCATATCCAGGAACTTCCGTCGGGTGTCACTGCCTCCGGTTATCAACTCGTTGTCGGCGGGTGAGATCATCACGAGGGGAATCAATCCGATGTGATCGGAAAGTCGTTCATAATCCTTCTTATTGCGTTTAAACTGTTTCTTCTGGCGACGCCGGATAGCGCTGTAGATCTCTTCCCTTGCATTTTCTTCCGAGAGAAACCGACCTTGCAGCATGCACACATCGGCATTGTGGTGTATAATCTGCGAGTCGATGGGATTGGTGTAGCTCTTACAAAATGAGAGATAATAGACTGCATCGAGCAAATTGGTCTTCCCCATGCCGTTGTTGCCGATAAAGCAGTTTATTTTCGGAGAAAACTGCAGCTCTGCCTGCACCAGATTCTTATAGTTGATGATGGATAATTCTTCTAAAATCATGCTACTGACATCGTTATTTCATATAACAGCCATCACAACTGCATGCAGGCTGACTTTTTCCGCAAAAGGGAATTGGATTGTATTATTCCTCCATCAGCAATCGCTGAAGGTCCTCGGGAGAGATATTCATTTTCAGCCTGCCCTGTGAGGCAAATGAAATTCGGCCCCGCTCTTCGGAGACAATGATTACTTTCGCGTCGGTTTCCTGTGATATGCCCAATCCGGCACGGTGTCTTAATCCCAGGTGGGAGGGTATATTGGGATTCTGGGAGATGGGCAGGATGCATCCGGCGGCTTTTACTTTTTCTCCCACAATGATCATTGCGCCATCGTGCAGCGGACTGTTTTTAAAGAAAATGTTTTCGATAAGACGCGAAGATATATCGGCGTTGACAATTTCACCGGTCTGTTCATAAAGGCCCAGATGAATATCACCCTGTATAGCGATGAGCGCTCCGGTATTGGTTTTCGACATATTCATGCAGGCCAGCACGATAGCTGTGAAGTGCGAAGTATCCTTCTTCTGCTTCTCACTGGGAAAAAAAAGCTTAGTGATAAAATTCCATCCTTTTTTTGAGCCGAGCGACATCAGAAAGCGCCTGATTTCATCCTGAAAGAGAATCACCAGCAAAAAAAGTCCGACGCTCACAAACTGATCGAGGATGGAACCAAGCAACACCATGTTAAAGACCCGCGAGACCAGGACCCAGATCACCATGAACACCATTATTCCGATGAAAAGGGGACGCAAGCCCGATATCTTGACCAGCCTGAACAGGTAGTACAGCAGAAGCGCTACCAGCAAGACATCGATAAAATCTTTTATTCCGAAATGTGCAAACATATCCAATAAGGTGCCGGTTATTGATTGAATTGGGTGATCCTGTCCACAATCTTTACACACTCCACGGCCTCTTTCACATCGTGAACACGCAAAATGGATGCACCCGAAAGCAATGCAACCGTATTGAGGACAGAAGTACCGTTGAGACTCTCCTCGGCTGAGTTTCCAAGCAGCTTGTAGATCATCGATTTTCGCGAGATACCCACCAGCATCGGCTCCTCAAAGATATGAAAATATTTCAGAAAAGCCATCAATTCGTAGTTCTGAGATAGTGTTTTGCTGAAGCCGAAACCGGGATCGATTATCACATCGTTCACACCAAGAAGATTCAGTTTGGTCTTACGCTCCGAGAAATAATAAAGGATATCCTGAATCAAATCATTGTAATCGGTCAACTGTTGCATGGTCTGTGGCACCCCGCGCATGTGCATCAGCACATAAGGCACCTGCAACTGCGCCACCACGGGAAACATGCGGTCGTCGATTTGTCCGCCGGAAATGTCGTTGATGATGTCTACACCAAACTCCTCCACAGCCTGTTTGGCTACATCGGCATAGAAGGTATCAACCGACAGAATTGCATGCGGAAATTCGTTTCGAATGAGCTTCAGCGCGGGCATTAATCTTGCTGCTTCCTCTTTCGCCGTGAGGAAGGTGGAGGAAGGAGTCGTTGACTGTGCCCCGATATCGATCATGCTCCCCCCTTCATCGATGATCTGCCGGCATCGTTCGATCAGCTCTTCGTCGGCCTGCTTTCTGCTGGCTGCGAAAAATGAATCAGGCGTGATGTTGATGATACCCATTACTTGAGGTACCGACAAATCGAACAATCGACCCTGAATATTGATTGCTTTCATCACAACACCGAATTGGGATCTTTCAATGGATAATCCACTGTGTAATGAAGTCCCCTGCTTTCTTTTCGCGCCATGGCCTGCTTGATGACCATGTAACCCACTTTAATGATGTTACGCAGTTCACAGATGTCTCGCGACACAACGGAGCGATGAAAGAAATCTTCCGTCTCCCGAAAAAGAATGTTCAACCGGTCCATGGCACGCTGCAAACGAAGGTCGGAACGCACGATGCCCACGTAAGCCGACATCAACTGTCCCACCTCCTTGTAACTTTGGGTAATCAGCACCATCTCCTCGGGTAAGGTGGTTCCTTCGGCATTCCATGCCGGGATATCCTCTTTGAATGCATATTGTCGAAAGAGAGGCAGCGAGTGTTTCGCGGCAGCATCCGCAAACACCACTGCTTCAATCAGTGAGTTGGATGCCAGGCGATTTGCCCCGTGCAATCCCGTACAAGCACACTCTCCATTGGCATATAGTCGTCCGATGCTGGTCTCCCCATCGAGGTTCACCTTGATACCTCCACACAGATAGTGGGCAGCAGGAGCAACCGGGATCATTTCCCGGGTGATATCAATCCCAAAGGAAAGGCACTTCTGATAGATACCCGGGAAATGCTCTTTGATATCTTCCGCCGGCTTATGCCTCACATCCAGATAGACATGGTCTTCGCCCCGTTCCTTCATTTCTGTATCGATGGCACGTGCCACAATATCGCGCGGTGCAAGCGATCCGCGTGCATCGTACTTGTGCATGAATTCTTTTCCATCGAGCGTCTTCAATATACCGCCAAAACCGCGCATTGCCTCGGTAATAAGGAACGAAGGTCTAGCACCGGGGTGGTATAATGCAGTGGGATGGAACTGCACGAACTCCATTCCTCTGATCTCTCCTTTTGCACGCGCCACCATGGCAATTCCATCGCCTGTTGCCACCAGCGGATTGGTTGTAGTGTGATATACAGATCCTATTCCACCTGTAGCCATCATGGTCACACGGGCGAGGAAGGTCTCGATGTCGTTTGTTTTCTGATCGAGGACATAGGCACCATAACATTCAATGCCGGGTGTATGGCGGGTGACCACCTGCCCCAGATGGTGCTGTGTGAGGATCTCGATGGCAAAATGATGATCATAGACATCGATATTGGGATGATTGCGGATGGTGTTGATCAGGCTCACCTGTATCTCGGCGCCGGTACTATCTTTGTGATGCAGAATTCGAAATTCGGAGTGTCCTCCCTCGCGGTGAAGATCGAAGTTGCCTTTTTCATCCTTATCGAAATCGACCCCCCAGCTGATCAGCTCCCTGATCTGTGCAGGCGCCTCTTTCACCACCTTTTCCACTACCTGCACATCACACAATCCCCCTCCAGCATCGAGCGTGTCGGCAATATGTTTTTCAAAATTATCCCATGGGTTTGTAACCGAGGCTATTCCTCCTTGTGCATAATAAGTGTTGGCATCTTCCAGCGGATTTTTCGCGATGATGGCAACTTTTCCCTGCTTTGCTACTTTCAAGGCATAACTCATCCCGGCAATGCCGGAGCCGATGACCAGAAAATCATATCTGCGGACCATTTTCTCTTTTGTTTTGTATATTTACCCTGCAAATGTACGCAATAATTCAGGGTTATTCGCAGGAATAGACCATTTTTGTATTCCAGCCCCGGGGAAATAAACATTGTTAAAAAGTGTGGTTTTATTTGCAGATGCCCGGTATTTGCTTTCCTTTGTATAATCAACTGAAGAGACTGTTTAACATCATTTTATCAGATGAAACACTTACTGATTCTATTCTTTTTCTTTAGCCTTGCTGCACTTCCTGAATTATGCTCAGCAAATATGGAGCAACAGGCCGACAGCACCTATCTGCTTCGGGGTAGGGTGTATGGGAACGACACCCGCGAACCGTTACCCAATGCAAATATCACCGTACAACAGGCCAATGTATCGAGCATCACAAACCAGGATGGCTACTTCTCCATTCGGGTGCCGGCTTCCTCAAGGAATATGCAACTGATTATCCACTACCTCGGATACGAAAACAAGGAGATTCCGGTGCTTACGCTCATCGACAATCCTAACAACCACATCTCGCTGACACCGTCCCCCATCGAACTCAGTGAACTGCTTGTGGTTTCGGGTGACGGCACCAAACTGGTGCGCGAGGCCCTACAACGAATTCCGGAGAACTATGCTGCTGACCCGAACATGATGGTTGCCTTCTATCGCGAGGCAGTAAAGAAAGGCTCCAATTATATCTCACTGGTTGAGGCAGTACTGGATGTGTACAAAGCATCTTACCATTCTTACAGCAATGACCAGGCAAGGATATATATCGGACGGAAGGCTACCGATATTTCTCCCCGTGACACGGTGTTGCTCAAATTCCAGGGGGGTATCAGTGATGCATTGATGCTCGATATTGCCAAGAATCCGGAAATTGTCTTTGGCACCGATGCTGCCGAGTATAGCTTCCACATCGACGGATTGATCAACATCAACAACAAACCCCATTATATCATCACTTTCAAACCACAATCCACGATCGAAGATATCCTTTTCAGGGGGACAATTTATCTGGATGCAGCCTCGCTCGCCTTTGCCCGCATGGAGTTTAATATGAATGTGGAAGACCGAAAAGATGCAGCCAACATTTTCATCCGGCGTAAGCCCGCTAAAATGCGCGTCGAAGTCAATGAAGCCCGATATGTGGTAAACTATCTGGAAAATGACGGGAAATGGTTTTTTAATTACAGTTCCACCGATGTTTCGTTCAGGGTGAGGTGGACCAATCGTTTTTTTGGACTCTTTGCCACCAATTACGTGATCGGGTCGGAGATTGCCATTACCGACCGGTATAACGACAACGTGGTGAAATTTCCGCGCAATGAACGCATCCGCTCTACCGATGTGATTGCCGAACGGGTGGAATACTTTCTTGATTCTGATTTCTGGGGCGAATACAACGTAATTGAACCCGATCAGCAGATCAATGACGCCATTAAAAGGTTGAGCGACAAATTACGTAGGAGAAAATAAAAAGGGAAACCGTTTGTAATTAGAAAAATTGGTGCTACCTTTGCAACCCAAAAGTATTTTTACACGTAATATTTTACACAAGTATGTATTTAGATTCTGTCAAAAAGGAAGAAATCTTTGCCAAGTACGGAAAGTCTAACACTGATACTGGCTCAGCTGAAGCTCAGATAGCATTGTTTTCCTACCGTATTTCGCATTTGACTCAGCATCTGAAGTCAAACAAAAAAGATTATAACACGGAAAGAGCATTGAGAATTTTAGTGGGTAAACGGCGTCGTTTACTCGATTACCTGATTGAAATTGATATTGAACGGTATCGCTCCATTATCAAACAATTGGGTATCAGAAAATAATTTTCTCAAGAAACAACCGATCAGGAATGGCTGAAAAAACTGGCCACATAACAAAGTCGGTTATTTCTAAAAAAACCAAAAAGGCCGTCTCATCATAAAAAATGAGACGGCCTTTCTTTCTACCATGTCCCTACC
>Ga0265294_10000603_pt1 | contig 47979 bp, 33 predicted proteins | sample MunlanPumphouse3_FD_192504 | JGI IMG/M metagenome (GOLD analysis project Ga0265294, IMG submission 192504) | Groundwater microbial communities from a municipal landfill in Southern Ontario, Canada - Pumphouse #3 | ecosystem: Environmental > Aquatic > Deep subsurface > Groundwater | place...
TCTTGTGAAAAAAATGTTAAGGAGTTTCGTCAGGTTTTACTTTAACGTACTCTAAGTTCTTTAACATTTTTTCCATGGACTTTCCGGGGGTAAAAACTATAGAAGAGTTTTTGATAATTTGAGAAGTTACATCCTCTTCGTTTTCAACCCCCTCGCTGTGACAACTTAAACGGAAGTGTGCGAAATTTCCTAAATGGAGATTTCCTCCGCATTCAAGTTCCAGGTTCATGTAGGTCTCAAGCGCATCCAGCACCGCCAGCACATCGGTTCTGCTAACCGTTGTTGCCAACGAAATTAAGGTCGCTAACTTGTCAAAATCCACGACTCCTGATTGTACAATTTGGGCGTAATACTTTTTTACGCCGCCGCCCGGTACGCCAGGTTCTGCCTTTAAGACAGACTTGAATTTTACAGCCATAGCATTAAAAATTTAAAAGGTTAAAAATAGGATTAATTATATGCCTAAGCCTCGTTAAAGACAGAGGCGAGATTTTACTATCGGTTATTCTTTTATTTGTGTACATGTTTAGCGTTTTTTTTATAGTTTGAGCCGTTTTATAGGTTTATATACTTTGTGCGTTTGCTATGATAAATACTGCTTATTTCGCTATATTGTATAAAATTCGAAATATATTTCTATGAAATATTATTAAAATGATTTTTTGCTAAATTAATTTTAGTTTATATATACATCCATTCAAAATATAGTCAATTTTAATATCTTTTATGCCATATAAAACGCAGGAAAATGTATAGTATTGTATAAAAATATGAGAAAAAATAAAAAAAGTAAGAATAACAGTAAAATATACACCGATATATTTTAATAATATTAAATTATTTTAACATATAACCACAGAAAAAGAAAAAATAACAAAACGAACGTTGTAACTGAAGGAAAATTAAATAATAACTAAGAGGGGAGAATTTAAAGAATTTTAACAAATAGGAAGGAGAAATTCAATTAAAAAGAAAAAAGAAAACTTAAAAAATGAAGCCGCAAGTTGCAGGTCGCAAGATAACGCCCAGATAAACAGATAACTGAAAGCTGAAAACTGAACACGTGATTCAATGCCGCAAAAGGCCGAAAACTGACAACTGACAGATGATAGTATTTTACAACTACTACATAATGAATGAAATACAAAATAATTATTAAAAATTCAAGTTTTGTGTTTTAAATAACAAATATTTTGTATTTTTGCCAGAAATTGAAAAGGCTATTATCAAAAAGTAAAACATAAAAACAAAAAATTATGATTTTGGAATATAGAATAGTGAAAGAAGACAGTCCCCTGTATTCGGAGGGTGAAAAGATTGAACGAATTAAAATTGTTTATCAGGCAGAAGATCACAAGAATGAATTTCTCAAAGGAATAGAAAAAGAATATGGCATATCGCCGGAAATAACGAAAGATGTTTTAGATTCGTTAAAAAAACTCACAAGTCAAGATTTTTGTATATCCATTCCCGGTCTAGGGACAATTGTTCCTCTTGTCCAAAAGGTAAAAATGCCGGGAAGAAAAAAGGGAACATACCGCATCGTTAAAGTGAGAAGCGTCGGACTATTTAAGAATTAAGAATCAAAAAATAAATCATTAACAATTAAAAAACATTTTATTATGGGTTTGAAGTATAGAAAAGTAAAAGAAGTTAACCCCTTAGATCCTGAGGGAGAAAAAATTGAACGTTATGAAGTAATTGATCAAGGAGTAGTCGGTACGGATGAAATTGTCAAAGAAATGGAAGAAAGGTTTGGCATACCGGTGAAAAAGTCGAAAAACGTCGTGAAGTTATTAGTGAAATACATCAAAGTACGCTTGAGTCAGGGCTTACCGGCACCTATACCCACTTTTGGGACCTTCGTTCCTGTTACCAAGAAAGTGAAAGTGCCCGGCAGAAAAGGTAAAAAAGATAAAATCGTTGAAGTGAGAGAAATAGAATTTATACCGTCACCGGAGTTAGAGGAAAGATTACAAAACATTGAACTCGAGGAGGTAAAAGACGAAACCGACCCAACTGAAAACACTGATTCAACACAAGACCAATCGCAGACAAAATAAAACCTTCCTAATCTACAAGTTCAAGTAAAATTTAAGAAATAAGTGGGAAGCCACATCCACCGTTATCATAACTCAATCCGATAAAAGCTGATCCATAAGAGTCGCCAAAAATAACATCTATTTCATGGCATTCTTCGTCATAAAAAATCGGTAGTACTGGAAGTAAAGAACTACATTGAGGGTGATTATATGAAAATTCATAAATCCTTATTTTGTGTTCTTTTTTTGATGTAGTCTCTTCAATATATTCAGTTACAGAAAAAAGACACTGATTCTTTTCTTTTATTTTTTTCTTAATGCAATAGGGAACATCTTTTCCAATCTCAACCTATTCACAAGAAAAGGGCATAAGCATAAATCCTGAAAGGAGTAAAATTATTAACTTTTTCATTTTCTGATTTTTTTAACATTATGTTGGTTTTTATTGTATGATAATTTTACTCCATTAACTTCCAAACCTCCCCGTCTCCATCTGTCCATTCCGTAATGCCTTTGCCTTTGATAATGGTTATATTAAGAGATGATTGAGGACTTTCCAAGAATACAGTATCGCCGAAAACAGCATAATTTTTTGTTGTTAACATATTTTCAACATTTTCATTTGTAATACTTGCGAGATAGTTTTCATTAGGGGATAAATATAATTCAATAACAAGATGTATATGATTAAAATAAGAATCTCCGGGGAAAGACCCTGACCCAATTTCTCCTTTTATTTCAATATCTCCGTTAGAGATAAATTTATAATATGAACCACAGGCACACTTGCAATTCCTTTCATAGGCAGTATTACTATTATCTCCATAATAAGAAATCGTTGTTATCGTTGTTTTAAGCGTATCATTTTGAGTATTACAGAAGGTAAGGACTTTCCCCTTTGAATAAGGGGAATACATTTCGACTATCGGCATAGGAAAATCCAAACAGTATTGTTTGCATCCGGTAAAATTTACTATCATTATAATAAAGAAAGATAAATGGCGTGTTTTCATATCTATTAATTTTTAATTAGTTTATACGTATATTTTTTTGCAGAGGAAGTAAATACTAATATGTATATTCCCTTACTCAATTCGGAAACCGAGAAATTAAAATAATAATTTCCGGCTGTTTGATTGTTTATATTTAATAAGGTTTTTAGTTTTGAACCGTTTACAGTATAAAGCTCCATTTTTACAAAAGCATTTTTATCCAAGGTATAAGAAACCGAAAATTCCGACTTGGCCGGATTTGGAAAAATACTGAATTGGGAAGGGTCTATCATACCCTCTTTTATATCGGTTTTATTTTCTTCGTTTTCATCTTCCTGTTGTGGAATTAGCGACATTACCACCGGGTTACTGTTACACGGCTCTATTTTGGCTTCAAAATTTCCTCCTGCAGCATGGAATCCGGGACGCAAAATAATTTCATTGCCGGCTTTTAAGCTTACATCGGCTCCGGGCTGTATTTCAAACATAGCATTGTTTCGAATACTGTAATCGGAATGATACGTTACAATATCCCCACTATGAAAAACTTCATTATGAATGAATGTAAAATTGTCAAAGCAGCCGGTGCCGTGTATATTTATAGACGGATCTCCTAATAGATTATAGGCTTTCATATACCGTTTTGTCCTGTCCCTGTTCATTACCGACCAGAAACGTTGCCAATACCGTTGCATTCCCAAATTAACAATGGCAGAAATATGATCTTCGTCTGTAAAGGCATCTCCAAATATTTTCTCATTAATTTTTTAATGCCCGGAATATGAATGAAATGGGGAAAAACCAAAGGATTAGTTTTTAAATGAAATGATATAAAAGCAATCTATAAGTTTGTAGAAAAAAATTAACTTCTAAAACCGATAATTTGCCGTACTTCGGCTATGGTTTTTCTTGCACTCTGACGTGCCTTTTCGGCTCCTTTATTCATAATTTCTTCAATATAAGAATCTTTTTCAGATAAGTCGAGGATACGTTCGCGCAGGGGATTACAAAATGCTATAATATCATCGGCTAATTGTTTTTTGAAATCGCCGTAACGTATGCTGCAGTCGGCATAGGTAGATTCAAAAAAGTGGAGTGTTTCAGGCTTTGATACGTGTTGCATTATGGTAAAAAGATTTTGTATTTCTTGCGATTTTTCCTGATTGGCTTGTGTAGGACCGGCATCGGTTTTGGCTTTCATGACTTTTTTGCGGATAATTTCCGGAGGGTCGATGAGGTAGATGGCATTTCCTTCTGATTTTCCCATTTTCAGGCTTCCGTCCAATCCCGGAATTTTTATCAGGTTTTCGCCGAAGTTATAGGCTTGGGGTTCGGTGAAATAATCGACTTTATACATACGGTTAAAACGTGCGGCAAACAAGCGGGTCATTTCAAGGTGTTGTTCTTGATCTTTTCCGACGGGAACCTTATGTGCTTTGTGTATTAATATATCGGCAGCCATTAAAGTGGGATAAGTCAACAGACCGGCATTGACATTATCGGGTTGTTGGCGGACTTTATCTTTAAAGGAAGTACATCGTTGCAATTCACCTAAATATGCGTTCATATTTAAGAATAAGTATAATTCGATTACTTCAGGAACATCACTTTGTAGATATAAAGTAGCGATTTCGGGATTCAAACCGGCTGCTAAATATTCAATGATAACTTGTTTGGCGCTGTTTTTTATATTTGCGGAGGTGGGATGGGTGGTTAAAGCATGATAATCGGCAATAAAGAAAAAACAATGATTTTCGGATTGCATTTTCACAAAGTTCTTCAATGCTCCGAAATAATTACCCAAATGAAGGTTTCCTGTAGATCGTATGCCGCTTACAACTGTTTCCATTTTTATGTTTTTTTAGCGTTAAATTCCCGTAAACTAAATGCATTCAACAAAACGTTACGGGATAATTCCATATATTTTATTTTATTGTATTCCAAATAGTAAATCTTCTTTATATGAGCTTGTTCGATGGCAGTGAGGCACATCGGACAAGGTTTTTCGCTTAAGTATAATTCATAATCGTTTAATAAAAATACATGTTGTTGTGCCCGTGTTTTTCTAATAGCCACTACAGCAGCGTGAGCAGTTGGATCGTCTTCTTCGAGGGTTTTGCTTGTCGTGGCATAGATTTCTTTATCTTTATATACCATTACAGCTCCCGCCGATAAACAGGAATCTTTGCCCTTAGCTATTGTTATACTTTTATCGATGTAGGTATGCTTGCTGCTTAACATGCGTTTTTTTTGATTAAATCGCTGCAAAATTACATTAAAAAAACGATAAAATGAAGGGGAGATATGAAAAATAAAACGAGAATTACTTTTTAAAAACAAACGAGAATATTTTTTCGCTACTTCCTTTCCGGGTGTTTACGTAATCTTTCGCTTCCTTGGACGCTTGCCTATAAAACGTGTTATCATGTAGGAGTTTATGTAATATTAGATTTAAATCCTTTGCCTCTTGGATAGAGAATGCCGCCTGTCGGTCTATTAAATCGCAGGCCTCTTGAAAACGTTTGTAGTTGGGACCGAAAATAACCGGCAAACCATAAGTAGCTGCTTCTAAGGTATTATGTATTCCTTTTCCAAAGCCACCGCCTATATAAGCCATGCTTGCATAATGATATAGATAGCGAAGAATGCCTATTTTATCTATTATCAATACTTTAGAATCTGTTATATCTGTATCGGATGTAATTTTCGTATAAAACAAACAAGCAAATTTTGCAAATAATTCACGCATTTGTGTCAAATGTTTATCTCCTATTTCGTGAGGAACAATAATCCATTTGTAATCATAAGAATGGATGACTTTGCTGAGTATTTTTTCATCTTCGAGCCAGGTACTACCGGCTATCATAAGGGGCTTATTTGCTGAAAATCTTTCTATTATGGGATCAGATTGTTTGCTTAATGCGGCAACGGTATCAAAACGTGTATCGCCATATACTTCGCATTGATGGATGCCTATACGGTTTAACAGTAGTTTTGAAGTTTCATTTTGTGTGAAAAAATAGCTGGCTTTCGACAGTTGTTTGCGATACCATTTCGCATAAAACGAAAACAACCATTGTTTTTCACGAAAGATAGCCGATACATAATACAATGGAATGTTTCTTTTATACGCTTCCTGTATATAATTAAACCAAAATTCATACTTAATAAAGAAGATATATTCAGGATGAACGATGGAAAAAAAACGTTTTACGTTATGGGGGGTATCGTGTGGAAGATAGCACACAAGATCGGCCATGGGATAGTTTTTTCGGATTTCATAACCCGAGGGGGAAAAGAAACTTAGAAGGATTTTATAGTCAGGTTTATTTTTCTTAATCAATTCGATTAAAGTACGTCCTTGTTCAAATTCACCTAAGGAAGCACAATGAAACCAAATAATTTTATCGTTCGGTTTACAATGAGATGCCAGTGATTCAAAGCTATGTTTGCGTCCTTTCACCCAGAGCTTTGCTTTGGTGTTTACCAACGATACCACCCTAATGGCATAAGCATATATATGAATACCTATATTATATATACGGTGCATGCTTATCGGAAATAATAGGTGTTGACGTTATCTTTTTTATATAAGGGGATAATCCAACCGAATTTCAGTGCGATGATAGCATCAAAGAATGTGCGATTATCCTTTCCCATTAAATTGAAATCATAGGCACGTTGTCGTTTCGAAAAAATCTCATAAAATTCTAATCCACCATAAAAACAGGCGTATTTATTATAGGATAAGCGGGTGTAGCCTATATATTGATAGAGCGTGAGTCCAAGCGTTAAACGATCATAGCCTTTTTTATATTCTTCGCTTAATTGCAGGACCAAGTTATCGGGATTCTTAATAAAGACAAAGCGTTGCAGAACGCCTATTCCTACTTTAAGGTGTAAGCCCCCATTTCGTGCCGTTTGATTGAGGGGGAAGATTTTTCCACCTTCCACGCGGAGCGACCACGCTCTGGTATCTACTTCAATGTCGGCAGGAACCCCATTGCCGTCGATAATCAAACCGGAACTGTTGCGTATCATTGAAAATAAGGAATCAACTCCTTTTACTTTGCCGGCAAAGTAATAATTAAAACCGCTTTCCAAGGTCCAATTCGATGCTGTTTTCATACTAATATTAGTTCCTATCCCCATTAAATCGCCGCTTTCTTGGTATAAATCGGATGATTTTAGTATAAAATTATAGGAGAAATTAGCGCTTAGATATACCATAAATCCAGCAGAATCAACACGGGATAATCGTATTGGTATTTGAGAATAAGAAGATAAAATAAAGCCGAATAGCAAGACAAATAATGCTGTAAAAGGCTTCTTTTTATTAATATGTAATGTTTTTATATGCATCAAAAGGAATCATAGGTTGTGCATATAACGAAAATAAAAAAGATTTATTTTTTTACTTCCTTTTTGTTTGGTACTTTAAAATTATAGGTTAAGGATAAACCGAAATTCTCTTTAAATTGTACGTGGTCGGTAGTTAAATTTTTACCATCTCTTCCTACCATTACATTTCCATCGGCATCGTATCGATTAAAACGAATGTCATAATCATAAATAATTGCGGTATACAAAGTAGCCATTAACCATTTGGTGACAATAAAATTCCATCTCATTTCAAAATCAACATCTATATTTTGAGGATGGTTAAAATAATCGGAGAAAAGTTCTAATTTAGTATCTAAGTGAATTTTAGAATGGATATCATATTTATAAGCAATTTTCATATAGGCTCCTAAACCGGCACGTACGGTTTTTCCGGAATCAACAGAAAAACTATTAACGGTTAAAAATTCGGGGTCGAGTTTAAAGGTTGTTTTTCCGGTTACGGGTGATATAAAGAACGACCACATTTTTCGTTTGTATTCTATCCCTAAGGATGTAATTAAATAGCCGGGAGTCATAAAATTTGAGGTGAGTATGGTATCGTTTTTATATCCTTTGGTCATTTGGGTAAGATATTTTACCAAAACTCCACAATTCCAATTCCGTCCGATAATATATCCAAAATTGGTGTTAAATTCCAATTTGTCGTCGGTTTTTGTATTGATGTTTGTTTCCAAATTACGTTGTAATCCGTATGTTACATTCAAGGCATTTTCCCAAAATAATTTGTTTTTGGCATACCTCAAATAAAGGTTTCCCATACCTCTTATGGTCAAAGCGGGTACACCTCCGGCATTCCAATTAACCATAAAATCTTGCCCGAATGTAATGAGTGACGAACCTCCGAAAGTCCATATTTTTTCTTTGATGGAAGTATCGGCTTTTTGTGCTACTTCGGATGTGGAAGTGGCTATTTCTTTTACTTCCTGAGAAAAAGTATTAACTGTGAAACACATAGCAATACTTAATAACCCAAAAAATCTTTTTCTAAATTTCATGTTGTTTTGTTTTTGGAAATAATAAATAATTTAATTTTAAGCTGAAAAATATTTACAAAAATAATTTAAATTTCAATATAAGTTCATAAAAGGAGGACTTTTAACTCAAACGATTCATAGGAAGTAATAGGCTTATTGTAGAGAAACAAAATTAAGGGAGATGCCCTTTCTTCATAAATATAACTTAATTATCAGATAATTTGTGATATGCATTTTTTTAAGTTTTCGGAACGAAAGCCTCTAAAGCAATCAGCGGTTTATCGTTCCGAAAAAACAAGTATAAAAAAATTGAAATAATCAGTCTATGTTAGTTGTATTCTTTCAAAGGGATTTCTCCTTTAAGCAATAATAACACATTAAATGCCAAAGCGTTCATTTCGTCTTCTCCTGGGAAAGAGAAAATAGGACCGAGATGCCTTACTCTTTTGGATATTTTTTCTACAAATCCTTTACCGTAAGCTAACCCACCGGTAAGCAATATCGCATCTACTTTACCTTCTAAGACGGTAGAAGCGGCTCCGATTTCTTTGGCAATTTGATAGGCCATGGCCGATTCATAGAAGTCGGCTTCTTTATCGCCGGCTTTCACGCGGTTTTCAATGGCTAAGGCATCGTTTGTCCCTAAATAAGCTACAAATCCACCTTTTCCGACTATCATTTTATTCAGTTCTTCTTCGGTATATTTCCCACTAAAACAAGCTCTTATTACGTCAATTACCGGTAAGGATCCACTACGTTCGGGAGAAAAGGGCCCTTCACCGTTTAATGCTTGATTTACATCGATCACTAAACCCTTCTCATGTACACCTACGCTTATGCCACCCCCCATATGAGCTACAATAAGATTTAATTCTTCGTATTTTTTATTGATTTGTCGGGCGTATACGCGGGCAATGGCTTTTTGGTTTAAGGCATGAAAAATGGCTTTTCGTTCAAAAGCGGGATGTCCTGCCACTTTAGCTATCGGTGTCATTTCATCCACAACGACCGGATCGGCAATGAAAGCATCGATGTGTAAGGAAGAGGCAATGTCGTCGGCAATGAGTCCCCCTAAATTACAGGCATGTTCACCGGAATAACCGATTAATAAATCATGCTTCATGGATTCATTGACTTTATAGATTCCCGATGAAATACTTTTTACTAAGCCTCCGCGTCCTATGACGTACTTAATCTCGCTTAAATTAATGTTGTTTTCTTGTAAAGTGTTTAATATAATTTCTTTCCGCCATTTGTATTGATCGGCAATACGGGCAAATTCGTGCACTTTATCCAAACTGTGTTTAATGTTTTTTGAAAACACGGGAATGATTTCTTTACTACTGTCTTGAGCTTGAGTGTCAAGCTCAATTACAGCTATTTTTGTAGATGTAGAGCCCGGATTTATGGCTAATATTTTTATTTTTTCTTGCATTTGTTTTATATTTTTATTGATTCAGGGAACAAAAGTACAAAAATATTTTATATGTCTTTATTGAAAAACAAAAATTCTAGAAACCATTGATTGAAAAAAATAAGGGAGGTAATAATAATAAAAAGCCTACGACTAAAAGGAAAAGCAAAAATTTCATTATCCATTTAATCCATAAAGCATAGGGAATGCGTGCTATGCCCAGACAACCAATCAGAACGCCTGAAGCCGGAGTAAACATATTGGTAATACCGTCACCGAATTGAAATGCCAATACCATTAATTGACGCGAGATGTTGAGCATATCGGCAAATTGCGACATGATGGGAATGGTCAAAGCCGCTTTTGCCGAACCCGACGGAATAATTAGATTGAGTAAAGTCTGAAACATATACATGCCTCCAATCGTGCCGGCTTGATTGGAGCCATCAAGGGCATTTGCCATAGTATATAAGATGGTATCAATAATTTTACCCTCTTCTAATATAATAATTATACCACCGGCTAATCCAACAATTAAGGCTGCATTCATGATGTCTTTGCATCCTTCTAAAAATAATTTGATGATTTTATCGATGGAACAATTGTAAGATAAACCGGTTAATATGCCTAAAGTGAAAAATAAAGTGGCTATTTCCATGATATACCATTGATATCCTAATACTCCTATGATAAGAAACCAAATAGTACAAAACAATAAAGTAAGTATGAAAAAATGTACACTTTTACGCAAACTGATAAACCCTATACATATAAATAAAATACTTGTGATAGGAAATAAAGGAGCTGTATAGATATGGTTGCTCATATTGATTTCGGTCAAAGGATGCAGCAATGATAAGTAAACAAATAGAGCAGATAGTAAGATCCAGACTATCCAAGCTGCTTTGGGAGTATAATGAGTGATGGTTTCGATTGATTGTTGGGAGGTTTTATTTCTCCAATATGCATCTATGGTGTAGGTAAGAGATTTTTTAGGATTCTTTTTGATTCTTCGGGCATACCATAATACAAATGCAATACTTATAAAAGTAAATATACCCCAACATAAAAAGCGGTATTCAAAACCTGAAAACATAGGAATATATGCCAATCCTTGAGCTATACCGATAGTGAAAGGATTGAAAATACCTCCGGCAAATCCAACATGGGCGGCTAAATAACACATAGCCATTCCTACTATAGAATCATAACCCATTGAAATGGATAATGGAATAAAAATAATGATAAATGCCAGTGTTTCTTCACTCATACCGAAAATAGCACCGAACAAGCTAAATAGGATCATTATACTACTAATAATAATGTTGTTTACATTAATATGTCTAAAAAACCGATAATGTTGTATTTTTTTAATGATGTGTAAAAACGACATGATTCCTATATCGATGGCTTTTGTGAAGTTCAATATCCAAAAAGCACCTCCTATCATCAAAATAAAAACGATAATATTCGAAGTTTTGACAAATCCATTAAAAAAGGCAGAAAAAACTTGCCATGTTTGTATCTGTTTATCAACACTATGGTAAGAGTTTGGAATTACAATTTCTTGATTATTACCATCAATACTTATAATTTCTCTTTTAAATTCACCCGAAGGTATTATCCATGTTAAGATTGCGGCTATGATAACCAAAAAAAACACTATTGTAAATGTATTAGGAATCTTAATATTTCTTATAGAATATCTCATTATGAAAAGGTTATTATAAAAATATTTCTATCAAAAGCAAAAAACAAGCTAATTTTAAGATGCAAAAGTATAAATTTATCCTTTAAATACCAGCGTAAGCGTAAAAAATAGTTTTCTTTTAAATTGATTTTTAATAGGATATTTACTAATGACAATTTTATTAATCAAAATAGCTTCTGTTATATAAAAAAAATGTACTTTTGCAACTCAAATTTAAAATTTAAGTTTATGAACATTGAAGAAAAAGTAATAGCAATTGTTGCTGACAAATTAGGCAGAGATGTTGCAGAAGTAACTCCTGAAAAGAGTTTTGTAAATGATCTCGGAGCAGATTCATTAGACAATGTAGAGCTATTAATGGTTTTTGAAAATGAATTCAAAATTAAAATTCCTGAAAGTGATCAGGATAAGATTGTAACCGTTGGCGATGCCATTAATTTCGTAAAACAAGCGATAGAAAAATAATTCTTTTCGTTTTTTATGAAATTAAACAGAGTTGTAATCACAGGATTAGGATCACTTACTCCTATAGGAAATAATACTTCAGATTATTGGAATAATTTACTTTTAGGAGTAAGTGGAGCTTATCCGATACAACATTTCGATGCCTCACAATTTAAAACTACCTTTGCCTGTGAGGTTAAAGATTTTAATATTTTAAATTGGCTTGAGCAGAAAGAAGCTCGTAAAATGGATTTATTCACTCATTATGCTATAGCCTGTGTAGATGAAGCTATTAAAGATTCTAAATTAGATTTATCGAACATTGATTTGGAAAAAGTCGGAGTCATATTCGGAACAGGTATGGGAGGGCATACGAGTTTATTTGAAGAAAGTGAAAAGTTTATTACCGAAGGGGGAATCGCTCCACAATTCAGTCCTTTTTTACTTACTAAAGTCATTGGAAATATTGCCGCAGGTCATATAGCTATTCGATATGGTTTTAAAGGACTAAATTACACGACCACCTCTGCTTGTGCATCTTCTGCAAATGCTATAGCCGATGCCTTTAATTACATACGATTAGGCAAAGCCAATGTGATTGTTACAGGAGGAACGGAAGCCCCGATTAACAAATTAAGTGTAGCGTGTTTTAATGCCATGATGGCTATTTCACGACGTAATGATGATCCATCCACTGCCTCACGGCCTTTTGATAAAGCGCGCGATGGATTTGTGCTGGGAGAAGGAGCCGGTAGCTTGATATTGGAAAGTTTGGAACATGCCAAAGCGAGAAATGCAACCATATATGCCGAAATTATTGGAGCAGGTATGTCGGCCGATGCCTACCACATAACATCACCTCATCCTGAAGGGAAAGGTGCTGAATTAGCCATGAAAAATGCTATAGAAGACGCAAATATACCATTAGAAGCCGTTGATCATATTAACATGCACGGAACCTCAACTCCCCAAGGCGATATTGCTGAAATAAAAGGAATAATGTCCTTATTTGGTCAACATGCCTATCAGATTAAATTAACAGCCGTTAAATCCATGATAGGGCACTTATTAGGAGCTGCCGGTGCTGTGGAGATGATAGCGACGGTTCTTACCATAAAACATAATATTATTCCACCTACTATCAATCATTTTGAACTTGATGAGGTATTTGATAAAAATTTACAATTTGTTTTTAATAAAGTACAAAAACATTCTGTTAATGTAGCTTTGTCAAATTCATTCGGTTTTGGAGGGCAAAATACTTCCTTGGTATTAAAAAAGTATGAGGATTAATTTTTTTTCGAAGAATTTGCATAAAGAAAACAAAACCCTAAAGTTATATATTAAAAATACTTTTGGGTTTATACCTAAAAATATTGATTTATACAAACAGGCATTTCTACACCGATCTCTATCTGTTGAAAATAAAGAAAATGGCCATTCTCTTAACAATGAACGCTTGGAATATTTGGGCGATGCCATTTTAGGGGCTGTTATTGCGGATTTTTTATATAAAAAATATCCTATGGCCGATGAAGGGTTTTTAACAGAATTACGTTCCCGCATTTTAAATCGCAATCAATTGAATAAACTAAGCAAGAAATTAGGATTGGATTTGTTTATTAAAACAAAAGATTGTAATTTATTTATATGTGAATCGATTATTGGCAATGCTTTCGAAGCTTTCATTGGCACTTTATATTTGGATTATGGTTATGCCTTTACTCAGAAAATAATTATTGAAAAAATAATCGTTGCTCATGTGGATATTGATGCTTTAGCTACCACGAACACCAATTATAAGGGGAAAATATTGGCTTGGTCGCAAAAAGTAAAAAATAAAATAGAATATAAACTCAGTGAAGAAATTATCATAAATAATAGAAAACAATATATTGTTCAGTTATTTATTGAAAAACAAATGATTGCGGAAGGTTGTGACTATACTATCAAAGCAGCCGAGCAAAATGCAGCTATGCATGCTTGTGAAATTTTGGAATTATAATAAGTTTATATAAATGGACTTATAAAATCTTTAAAGGAAATACCGATTGCATCTTTATCGGAAACAATAGGATTTTTAATTCCCCATGGAATACGTATATCCGCATCATTCCATAAAATAGTGTTTTCAGAATCTTTGTGGTAATAATTCGTTGTTTTATACAAAAAAACAGTATTATCTTCCAAAGCGGCAAATCCGTGAGCAAATCCTTCCGGAATCCATAACATATTATTTTGATTGGCAGATAAAGTAAGCATTACATATTTGCCGTAAGTAGGGGAGTTTTTACGAATATCAACAGCTACATCCAAGGCTAATCCTGATACAACACGTACTAATTTACCTTGTGCAAAAGGAGGAGCCTGAAAATGTAACCCTCTGATTACTCCTTTATTTGAAACAGATTGATTATCTTGAACAAAGTCATAATTCAACCCTTGTAAAGCTAGCTTATTTTTGTTAAAGGATTCGAAAAAACAGCCCCTTTTGTCTGTAAAGATTTGAGGTTGAATTAATAAAACATTAGGAATCTCTGTTTTTATTATTTCCATTCGATACAATTATTGGTTCTTGAATATCTTTTTAAAGATTCTAAATAACTTGAATTTTTTATAGTTACTAGGCTTAGTGGTTTCATTATCATAATTATAGCCATATCCGTAGCCATAACCGTATCCGTAGCCGTATCCGTAGCCATATCCGTAGCCATAACTTCCATATCCATATTTACCATAATTGTACCCACTACCATGTGAAATGTTATGGTCATTTAATACAAAGGATAAGTTTTTCACATTACAACTTTTCTTTAAATTTTCCATTGACAGAATAAATGGACGGTAAGAATACATGGAACGTAAAACATAGATAGGATAGTCAGCTATTTGTAAACTATACATGGCATCGGCTAAGATACCAATAGGCGGATTATCAATAAATATAAAATCATAATGTTGTTTTAAATCATCGATTAATTTTTTCATTTTATCCGATAAGATTAGCTCAGATGGATTTGGGGGAATGTTTCCGGCTGTAATAAAATGTAAATTTTTTAAACGGCTTTCTTTCAGACATTCTTCCCAAGTATGGGTACCGGCTAAAATATTGCTCATCCCTTTGGTGTTAGTAATGGAATGTTCTTTGTTATTAAATGCTTTATGTATTTTCGGTTTACGCATATCCAAGTCAAGAATAATAACCTTTTTTCCTGAATATGTTACAATGGCTGCTAAATTAATGCCGATAAAAGTTTTTCCTTCACCGGGAATAGTGGAAGTGATGGAAACAATTTTTGGTCCCTCTTCATTATTGATAAATTGTAGATTCGTTCTTAATTTACGCATGGCTTCAGCAATGGCCGATTTGGGATGTTTATCTACTATCATTTGTGATTCATCCAGGAAGCGTTTATCGCCATAGTTTGGCACACTACCTAAAAAGGGTATTTCCGTATAATTTGTTATATCTTCAACATCTCTGATTTCATTATAGAATAAATATTTTATAAATAAAAATCCAAATCCAAGGATGAAAGCAATGACCAAACTTATCAAAAAAGTCATACTTCGTTTAGGAGAAATAGGTAAAAGTGCTGAGCTAGCGTTCTCTAAGATGATGTAGGGTGAAGTAACACCGGCTCGTATGATGGAATATGAAATTTTTGCTTCTAATAGTTTATTGTATGAAATACTACTTACCTCTACTAAATTTTGAAGTTTTTTTAATTCCATCATGGTGGAATAATCTTGTTGTGTATATAAAGAACCTCTGTAAAGATTGATTTCTTCTATTAACCTGATTTTCTTAGTTTGAAGTTTATCGATAGTAACTTTTACCGCTTCTTGTATTAACTTTTTCTGTGTTTCAATGCTGTGATCTATTTGTTTTATTTTACCGCTATTAGGCGTATAATTATACAAAAGAGTTTGTTTTTCTATTAATAATTTCTCTAAATTCTCTAAGGTGGTATTTAAGGAACTTTGAAAGTCAGTCCCTATAATTTGCGCTAATAAAGAGTATATGTCGATTTCTTCTTTGTTTTCGATGTTTCTTTTTAACGTAATAAGAATATTTTTAAGTACTTTTTCATTTTGTTCAATAATAGCAAGTTCTTCTTCTGCTTTTTTTAATTCAGGTTGAATTTCTTCAATTTTATTTAAGAAAATTTCGATTTCATCAATGTTATGTGTCTTTTTAAAATCATCCAATTCTTTTTCTACCCTTTGCACTTCATACTCCCAAAACGTGAGTTGTTCGTCAATATAAGTTAGAATATTTGTATAACTTTCTTGTTCTTTTTTCAAGAAAAATTTTTGAAATTCATTGGTAATAGTGTTTACAATAATACTGGCTTTTTCAGGGCTTGTATGTTGCAAGGTTATGGTAAAACTACCCGATTCTTCGGGATCGGGAACTACATTTAAACTTTTGATATATCGTTGATTTTTGGAAATAGAATCCGGAATAACAACAAAATATGATAAGTTTAATTGATTTTCAATCGGTTCATTAAATTTAAGTTGGAATTTAATATCAGGAGTAGTGTATATAACATCATTATCAATATTGAACGAATAAGAATAAGCTTCATCGTTAAGCTCGTAACTAATTTTCCCTTTATTTTCAGATTGAAATAGAATATCTATATGTTTATTATATAAAAAGGGATTAATTTCGAGCACCTTTATTTCAAAAGGCCTGTTTGGAAAATATTCAACTTCTCTGATAATTTTTCTTCGATGGTAATTCACATCTAAAGGCATATTATCTAAAACCTGATTCAAAAAGATGGGAGAAGTAATTAAATTTATACTTTTCAAAATATCATTCGATCCCATTCTGGTAGAAGGGACACCACTAAAGGCTTTTTTAAGAATATCTTCGTTGTTTTTTCGATCTTCTTGTATAACTGCCTTTGCTTGATACATATTGGGAGTAAAACGAAGGTATAAAAAAGCCGAAGCTAAAGCTATAATAATTAAGGTAGGTAATAGATACCAATAGCGTTTTAAAATAATAAAAATTATCTTAAAATTTATTTCTTCGTTATTTAAGTTGTTAATCAATGAAGATTTCTTTTCCATTTTTCTACAATAAATGATTATCTAAATAGTTGAAATATAATTAATATAGTGTTTGCTAAAGACAGATAAGGATTAAATTCTTTCATGAATTGAGTAAGCACCTTAGCCGGTTCAACATAAATAATGTCATTAGCTTGAAGCACTAAATCGGCTTGTTTTAATCCTTCTACTGTGGAAAGGTCGATTTGATAAATGGTAGGATTTTTTAAATCCCCACGAATCAGTTTTATCTTATACGCTTTACCGTCGTTAATTCCTCCGGCTAAAGCTAATGCTTCAATCAAAGTGGTATTATTATTTACTAAATTAATGACTTTAGCACTGCCGCCGCTCCCTCCCGGAAATATTGTAACACGCTTATTCATAACTTGAAGTCTTACCATAGGATTATTTAAATATTCTGAATAAGCTTCTTCTAAATAAAGTCCAGCTTCACGTAATGTCATGCTATCAATTTTTACATAACCTAAATAGGGTAATTTTATATAACCATCGAATTCAACTAAAAATTCAAGTCCCATATTGGGATTGGTTGAAGCTGTCATGGTTCGATAATCGGCCATTGAAAACATATCTAAAAAATCTTCCCCGTTTTGATAATAGACATTAATTCTTAAAACATCGTTAGGAGCTATTTTATATTCTTGAGTTTGTTCGCTATGACTAAAAGCGGATATTTGATCTTTAGAAGATACGTGAAGCATGCGTGATGGAAGAAAAACTTTGCATGAGCTTGCCAATAACGCTAACAAAACAATGCAGATTATGGATTTTTTCATTCTGATTGTATTTATTTATTTTTATTTATTTTTTGTTCAACTATTGATAATAATATATATGTCAATACAATAAAAGGAATTGCTTTTATCTTTAATATAATAAGTAAAACAATACTAACAACTAACAACATATAACGTATAAAATTGTCTTTTGGTTTCAAATTATTAAATTTTAATGAAAATAATGGAATGGACGAAACCATCAAATAACAAAGAGCCATAATTACAGCATTATAAATAGCAATAAAATATGTATAATCCTGTAGTGTATTAAAGAAAGGAAGTGATATCAAAACAAAAGCAGCTGCCGGCGTAGGAAGTCCGATAAAACTAGTGGTTTGACGTGTGTCAAGATTAAATTTAGCTAAACGATAGGCAGCAAAACAAGCATAGCACATTGGGAAAAGCAAGGCTATGCCATTGATGCCAAATCTATTCAATTGAAATGGATGAACTTGTAAGTATAATTGATACATGATGATAGCTGGGGCAACACCAAAAGAAACCACATCCGATAAAGAATCTAATTGTTTACCCATTTCAGTTTTTACATGAAGCAATCGGGCAATCATTCCATCGGCAAAATCAAAAACAGAAGCTAATATAACCATATAAGCAGCCCATGCTAACTTTCCTTGCATGGCAAAAATAATGGCCACAATACCTGAAACTAAATTTAATAAGGTGATAGTGTTTGGTATATGTTGTTTCATGGGATATTTTTTTTAATCAAACAAAGGGAGGGTGTTGTTAGGTCTGTTCACATGTAAATGTTTATAAGCTAAGTCAGTTACTTCTCTTCCTCTGGGAGTACGTGTTAGAAATCCTTCTTGAATTAAAAAAGGTTCATAAACTTCTTCGATGGTTCCGGCATCTTCTCCTACGGCAGTTGCAATGGTTGAAATGCCCACCGGGCCCCCTTTAAATTTGTGTATAATCGTATGCAAAATTTTATTGTCCATTTCATCTAATCCATACATATCCACATTTAGAGCTGCAAGTCCGTATTTGGCAATTTCCAAATCGATAAACCCTTCACCTTTGATTTGAGCAAAATCCCTTACTCTTCGTAATAAAAGATTGGCAATGCGAGGGGTGCCTCTACTGCGTCGAGCAATTTCATGAGCCGCGTTTTTTTCGATTTTTATTTTTAAAATGGAAGCCGATCGTACAATGATTTTTTCTAAGATGGTTGCATCATAATAATTTAAACGCAAATTAATGCCGAAACGCGAGCGAAGAGGTGCCGTTAGCAAACCCGAACGTGTGGTGGCTCCTACCAAGGTAAACTGATTCAATCCGATTTGAACATTGCGGGCATTAGGACCCGATTCAATCAAGATATCAATTTTATAGTCTTCCATGGCAGAGTATAAATATTCTTCAACTACAGGAGATAAGCGATGTATTTCATCAATAAATAGTACATCGTTGGCTTCAAGATTGGTTAATAAACCGGCCAAATCGCCCGGTTTATCGATTACAGGACCGGAAGTAGTGCGGACATTTACGTTCATCTCATTCGCTATAATATGCGATAGGGTTGTTTTTCCTAAACCCGGTGGTCCGTGTAATAAGACATGATCCAATGCTTCGCCCCGTTGTTTGGCAGCATGTACGAAAATTTTTAAGTTTTCTACTACTTTTTCTTGTCCGTAAAAATCACGAAAATCGTTCGGACGTATTACTTTTTCTATCTCTTTTTCAGTAAGATTGAGCTTAGAAATGTCCGGATTTAGATTTGGATTTATCATGAATTTTACAAAAATTTAAATTTTCACAAAAGTAATTGAAAAAGTAATATAAAACATAACAGAAAGATGAAAATATACCATGCTTTATATGTCTTTAAAAAAACAATTTTTATATGCTTTGTCGATATATTATTTACGTTAATACTTCAAATGACTAAGAATTCGCCTTTAAAATTAGGATAAAAGAAATAATACTTTATAGGGAAGTTATAAGCAAAAAAATCTTATTTTTCCTCTATAAATTTTAAAATATATTTTTATCCGTCTGTGTGTAATTGGATAATTTCATGTAAATTTGCACTCGAATAAATTTCACCTAAAAGTATTGTATGTACAGTTTGTTTTTAAAAGAAATAAAAAGTTTTTTAGGTTCTTTGGTTGGGTATATTGTGATAGGCGTTTTTCTGATTCTAACCGGACTTTTTTTATGGGTATTTCCCTTTGCAGATAATATTCTGCTACGTGGATTCGCCGATATTAATGGATTATTTCAAATAGCGCCCATGGTGTTTTTATTGTTGATTCCTGCCATAACCATGCGTTCGTTTGCGGAAGAGAAAAAAACAGGAACCATTGAATTGTTGCTTACCTATCCCCTTAAAGACACTCAAATTGTTTTGGCTAAATATTTTGCAAGTATAGTGTTATTGGTAATCTCATTGTTGCCAACCTTGATTTACTTTTTCAGTGTTTATTATTTGGGATATCCGAAGGGAAATATAGATCAAGGAGCCATGTGGGGATCTTATATGGGATTGATTTTCTTAGGAGCAGCCTTCGCAGCTATCGGATTATTTATTTCATTAGTAACCGATAATCAAATAATTGCATTTCTATTTACCGTTGTAATTTGTTTTATTGCCTGGTTGGGCTTTGATTTTATTTATTCTTTTGATCTCTTCGGTTCTTTTGGATATATTATTAAAACATTGGGAATTAGTCACCATTACGAATCCATTAGCAGGGGAGTAGTCGATACAAGGGATATTATTTATTTTATGAGTGTTATCCTTTTGTTTTTATACCTATCGGTACTTCGTTTGAAAAGTAGAAATTGGTAAATTCATAAAACATGAAAAAAGGGAAAAATATACGTAACATAAAAAGAAATAATTTAATACAATTTTTTTCGGTAGTAGGAATTATCCTTGCGCTTAACATTATATTTTCTTATGTTTTTGTTCGGATTGATTTAACAAGTGAGAAAAGATACACCCTTTCAAAATCTACCCGAGCGATGGTAAAAAACATAGATGATATTGTCTATGTATCTGTTTATTTATATGGGAAAAACTTGCCTCCTGATTTTTCAGAATTATCGTTAAAAACAAGAGAGTTTTTAGATGAATTGCGGGTGTATTCCAAAAACATTCATTACGAATTTATTGATCCGACAGAGAACAAAGACGAACAACAATTAATGGCTTTTTACGGTCAATTATATAAACAAGGTCTACAACCACAACCTATACAAGATGTAGATGCATCGGGAGTAAATACACGCTATATTGTTCCGGGAGCTATTATTCGATACCGTCAGCGGGAAACTCCGGTGCAATTACTCGATTCGGATGAAGGAATATTGTATAATCGTAACGATATCATAAAATTTTCGATCGATAAATTGGAATATAATATCACCAATGCCATACGGCGATTAACAGGCCAACAAAAAGCTACTGTAGCTTTTTTAAAGGGACACGGTGAATTGACTAACCGAGAAGTGTTTAGTGCTGCTGTCGGCATAGCTGATTTCTATGCCGTTGATTCAGTAGTCTTTGATAACAAAATATCGAAAATTTTTGATATAGAATTAGTCGATTCCAATACAGTTGATTTTGTAATAAAAGGCAATAAATACGATTTATTGGTTATTGCTAAACCTACCCAAGCTTTTTCCAACTATGAAAAATATATTTTAGATCAATATGTCATGCGAGGAGGAAAAATACTTTGGTATGTCGATCCGGTGTTTGCTGAAATGGATAGCCTACAGTATTACAAGGAAGTCCCCTGTTTGCCTAGAGATTTAAATCTAGAAGACCTGTTTTTTCGATACGGTGTACGGTTGAATTCAAATTTATTACAAGATTTAAATGCATTGCCTATACCGGTAAAATCGGGTGAAATAGCCGGACAAGCACAATATAAGTTTATTCCTTGGTACTTTTTCCCTTTGATTACTCCTGTGGCCGATCATCCTATTGTAAAAAATTTAAATGTATTAAAAACGGAATTTGTAAGTTCAATGGATACAGTAGGAACAAAATCGGGATTAACAAAAACCGTTTTATTAACAACTTCCGCAAGTACAAAAATACTTAATACCCCTGCAATCATAAGCTTAGAAGCTTTAAAACGAAGAGCCATTAATAGAGAATATGCCCATAAATATATTCCGGTAAGTGTGTTAGTGGAAGGTGTTTTTACTTCATTATTTTCCGGATATGATAAAATGGTCGATCAAGAAAAAATCGGATTTATTGAAAAAAGTAAACCAACTAAAATGATTTTTGTTTCCGATGGAGATATGATTAAAAACCAATTTAGCTCAAAGGGATATCCATTGCCTTTAGGCTATGATCAATATACCGACGTTGCTTATGGAAATAAAAACTTTCTTTTAAATGCCGTTAATTATTTATGCGACGATGAAGATATTGTACAAGTTCGTTCCAAAGACTTTAAAATGCGATTGTTGGATAAAGATAAAATTTTAAAAGAAAAAACCTTTTGGCAAGTCTTGAATATGGTATTGCCTCTATGTTTCGTTATAATAATGGGAATAATTTTTGTAGTTATTCGAAAGAGAAAATTTGCCAGATAAAAGAAATATGAATAAAAATTTAAAAAAGAATATAATCATTTTAGCGGCAACCTTATTATTATTGTTGCTTGCAATGATATTATTATTAGAAAGAAAAACAGGGACTTTTGATTATGATTCCAAAGCTTTTGCCATAAAAGACACATCGGAAATTTATAAAATCTTTATTGCCGACAATTATGGGGATAACGTATTGTTGGAAAAACAATCTTCCGGTAATTGGACCGTAAATCAGGAACATGAAGCGGTACGTAAAAATGTGGCTGATTTATTGAATGTAATTCAAAATATCTCTATCCGAGAACCGGTTGCACACGCTGCCCGTACTAATGTTAACAAATGGTTAGCTACCGGTGCGACTAAAATCGAAATTTATTATTACGATTATCGTATTAAAATTGGTAAAAAGAGATTATGGAAATATAAAACTAAAAAAGTGTATTACATGGGTGGTGTAACCCAAGATAATTTGGGAAATTATGCTTTGCTTGAAGGAGGAAAAGAACCATTTATAGTAAACATGCCCGGATTTAGAGGTTTTATTTCTCCCTATTATTCTCCTTTTCTGAATGATTGGAGAAGTCATAATATCGTACAACTAAAAATATCGAAAATTAAAGAAATTAACGTATTAGATTTGGAAGAACCTGACCAATCCTTGCGGATACAGCGAACGGATACACGTAACTTTCATATCCTAAAAAGTGATAATCAAAAATTAATAGCCTATGATACGGCTAAACTTTTTGATCATTTATCGGAATACCGCGATTTAAACTTTGAGTTTTTTGCCAAAGATCTGACAAAAAATGAAAAAGATACTATTTTCTCGTTGAAATTTAAGGAAATTATTATTACGGATATGGACAATAATTCTACAAAAATTTCCTTATATTATATGATAAACGAATTAGATACTGCTAATTATGAATATGACTATGACTTTGTGGAAGAATTTAATAAAGATAAATTCTATGCTACCATCAACGATAATACCGACGAAATTGTAATTTGTCAGTATTTTGTTTTTGATAGAATCATTCAACCTTTACGGTATTATCTCAAAGAAAGTGAACTATTAGCTATACCAAGATATAAAAAATAATTAGAGATGAATATAGAAAATAATTATTCTACATTAGAATCAAAAGTTTTATCCGAAGATAAAACATTAAGTAAGAAGTTTATGGCAAACGTTTTTATATGGATGTTTGCCGGTTTAATAATCACAGCCTCTGTAGCCTGGATGTTTGCCTATAGTTCCTTACTCCATTTGCTGATCACCGAAACCGGATTAAGTACCTTGGGTTGGATTGTTATGTTTTCCCCCTTTGTGATGGTGATATTTATGTCGTTCGGATTTAATAAAATGTCATTTTTCGCCTTAATGACTTTGTTTTTGGTTTATTCGGCATTGATGGGTGCGAGCTTGAGCTTTATTTTGTTGATATATACTGCTCAAACTATAGCATTAACTTTTTTAATTACGGCAGCTATGTTTGGAGCGATGGCCATAGCTGGCTATACAACTAAAATCGATTTAACAAAATTCGGTTCTATTATGTTTATGGCTTTAATAGGACTTGTTATTGCCATCGTTGTAAATTTATTTATGAAAAGTTCCGGTTTACAATGGATTATTTCATGTGCCGGGGTGCTTATATTTACCGGTCTGACCGCTTGGGATGTGCAACGAATGAAAAAAGCATCTTATATGGAAATGATTGGAACCGAAACAGGAAATAAAATGGCTTTAATGGGAGCTCTTTCCTTATACCTGAATTTTATTAATTTATTTCTATTTCTACTGCGTTTGATAGGGGGACGTAATTAAAATTACAAGCCTTATACTTACTGTTTTTTTAACATCTTATATTCTATCTTTGTTTATGTTTTTATTGCATAAGCTTGAATAGTAATGCAATTTATATTGTTTACTTCTTTAGTTAAAATTGTTTATGACTCTATAAGTTTTATTTCTACATTATTATGTATCTTTGCAGATTGTATAAATAAAGAAAAACAAAAAACGAAACAAATAAACTTTACATAGAGAGAAACTTTATTTGCTTTTAAAATCAAAATTAAATTAATGTTTTATGTGGAAAATGACATATAAAGAATTTGTTTTTAATATTCAAAAGATTACTAAATATTATGAAATCTTAGTTGAAGAAACAAAAAACAATAAAACGGTTGGTAGTACAAATGAATGGATACTTGATAATTTTTATGTCATTAGTGAACAAGAAAAAAGCATAAAATATGAGTTGTGTGCGAAAGATATAGTAAGAATTAAAGTTAAACGAAAAAAACAATTATATGATTTACTGTATGCTGATTTAACAAAACTTAATTTTCATATAGATTTAGATATCCTTTTTAATGCAATCAATGCATACCAAGAGCAGCATGACGATTATTTTTCCTATGCTGAAATTAACTATCTTTTTATCTTGTTTCGCGTTATATTAATCAAAGAATTAAGTGTATTATCTGAAAAACTGAAAAATAAACTAAAGAAGAAAAATGAAGCAGAGAAGCTTATTGCTCAGATAAAGGAAATGACCCAAATTTCCGATGCCAATGTAATGTTGAATAATTTGCAACAAAAAGAAGATTTACTCAAAAATCCTTTCTTTCTGGAGCAAGTCTATTTATTATTTAACAGTACGGAAAGTATCCCGGAAAAATTAAATCTCTTTTTTAAAGAAATAATATTTACATACGATAAAACATTAAAAGATTTGATTCAGCAAGAAATGGATGAATCTGCTGCAGATAATCTTTTAATAATGAATATCTTTGTTTCTTTAAAGAAGATGACGAAAACAGAGATCTCCTTATTTTATGCTAAAATCAGCTTTACGGAAAAGGCATTAATATCGGAAAAAGCCGGTATGTATGTTAAAATGTATGAAAACAATAAGAATAATTATCGTTCAAAAATCATACGAGATGCCAGGAAACACAAAATTAATGAATATCAGTATACATTAGGCCTTGTTGAACAAGCAAATAAAACAAATCGACATGTAGGAATGAAGTTGTTGAAACCAAAAAAATATAAGGAACGATCCTATGCATATATATTAATTGTGTTGTTATCGACCATCAGTATTTCGACTTTTCTTTCCTATTATGCCGGAAGATGGGCTTTTTTACTTCTATTGATCCCCTTGAGTCAATTTGTGATAGACTTATTTAATCAATTATTATATTTTCTGCATAAACCTACCAGTACATTTAAATTAAAATTTGAAAAAGACATTCCTGAGGAATATGCCACCATGGTTATTATTCCAACCATCGTTAAATCGGTTGAAAAGGTAAATCAAGTGTTTGATAGGTTAGAAGTGTACTATTTATCAAATCTATCAGAAAATTTATATTTTACGTTATTAGGAGATTGTTCTTCAGAATCAACACAATATGTCGAGAAAGATGCTGAGATTATGGAGACAGGATTGTATAAAATGAAAGAATTAAATGAGAAATACAATAAAAACTTGTTTCATTTTGTGTATCGCAATCGTTTTTATAGTGAAGGCGAGGGATGTTATTTAGGTTTTGAACGTAAACGAGGGGCTATCCTACATTTCAACGATTTACTTTTAGGGAATTTAACAGAAGAACGTAAAAAAGAATTGTTTCAATGTCAAACATTGGATAATTTCAACAAAAAAATAACCTATGTAATAACCTTAGATACCGATACCCAATTGGTTTTATATTCCGCAGCCAAACTTATCGGTGCCATAGCCCATCCGATGAATCAAGCTGTATTAGCTGCCGATGGTAAAAGTGTGGTGTCGGGTTATGCCATCATGCAACCACGCATCAATGTAGATATTGAAGTAACCAATAAATCAAAGTATGCTCAATTGTTTTCAGGATTGGGAGGTTTTGATGTATATACCACGGCTAACTTTGAATTGTATCAAGATACGTTCAATGAAGGTAGTTTTGTAGGCAAAGGCATTTATAACTTACACATATTTCAACAGGTCTTGTCGGGTACTTTTCCACAGAATTTGATTTTAAGCCACGATTTGATCGAAGGCAATTATTTACGATGTGGCATTATTAACGACGTTGAACTCTTCGATGATAGCCCGTCAAATTATTTAGAGGATGCTAAGCGTCATCATCGTTGGACAAGAGGCGATTGGCAAATTATTCAATGGCTGAAATCGAAAGTCAGAAACGAAAAGGGTCAACGTGTGCGTAATCCGATCACAGCTCTTGGCAAATGGAAAATATTTGATAATCTCCGACGCAGTGTCATGAGTCTGTCGTTGTTGCTATTGTTATTTTATGGCTTTACGGTAGGGAAGTATTATCCTTTAGCTTATTTACTTGTAGTACTGCTTGTAGTGATGACGCCTATTTTCTTTTATTTGATTTCTAGACTCATCTATAAACGCAAATACAGCCGCTTTTTACGCTATTATTTGAGCTTAATGCGTGGAATTGGCGTTGTAGTGAATAAATCGATTATTGTTTTATCGCTTCTACCCAAAGAAGCTTTATGGTATTTAGATGCTATCGTTCGTTCTCTGTATCGTATGTTTATCAGTAAAAAGAATTTATTAAACTGGATAACTTCAGAAGATGCAGGTAAATCAACAAAAAACACACTCAAAAGTTATTTATGGAGCTTCAAAACAAACTTTATCGTAGCCATACTTTTTGTAGGATTAACGTGGCATTTTAAGTCAGAAACAGACTATTGGAACGTTGTTTTAGCGGGAGTAATTGCATCACTTTGGTGCTTTGCGCCTTTTTTGATGTATTATCTAGGAAAACCCTTACAAACCGATGTAAAACGCTTGAATCAAAATGAAAAAGAAGAAATTAAAGAAGTAGCCTTCCGTACGTGGAATTATTTTAATGACTTTATAACGGAAGAGAATAATTATTTGATACCAGATAATTATCAATTAAATCGAAACAAAAAAACCGACTATAAAACTTCGCCCACTAATATTGGTTATTCTTTAACCGCTGTAATAGCTGCCTATGAATTAGGATTTATTTCCTTAAAAGAAAGCTTAAATAAATTACATAATATCATTCAGACCATCGTTAAATTGTCAAAATGGGAGGGGCACTTATACAATTGGTATAATATCCGTACTATGGAAGTACTCCCACCTTATTTTATTTCAACAGCCGATAGTGGTAACTTTATGGCTTGCTTATATGTTGTAAAAGGATTTTTGGAAAAAATTGAGGATAAGAACTTGTTAAATATAGTCATACGATTAATTGACAATACAAATTTCACGAAATTGTATAATCCTACCTTAGATGTATTAAGTATAGGCTATGATCATAAAGAGCAAACCTTATTACCTTATCATTACAATAATTTTGCTTCCGAAGCTCGACTAACCAGTTATATAGCTATTAGTAAAGGAGATATTCCTTATAAACACTGGTTTTGTTTAGATAAAACCTTAACGAGGTATAAATACTATAAAGGAGTTGCATCTTGGTATGGGACCTTGTTTGAATATTTTATGCCCTTGATTTTTATGAGAACATACAAACATACGTTAATGGATGAAACCTATGCGTTTGCGTTTTACGCCCAACGCGAATTTATTCAAGAAATTGATAAGGAATTGCCATGGGGTATCTCTGAATCGGGATATAATGAATTAGATGATGCTCAAAACTATAAATACAAAGCCTTTGGAGTTCCATATCTCAAATTTCAAAATACACTTTCCAATCGTATCGTTATTTCACCCTATAGCTCACTCATGGTGATAGCGATGGAAGATAAAGAAGTATATGAAAATATTCAAAAGTTTAAAGCATTGAATATGTTCAGTGAATATGGTTTTTTTGAATCCTACGACGAAGAAGATAGGGTAAGTGTAAAAGCGCATTATGCCCATCACCAAGGAATGATATTAGCCGCTTTAACCAATTATTTAAAAGATAATTGTATTCAAAACTATTTCCATCAAGATAAAAAAATCATGTCTATGGAAATGCTTTTAAAAGAGAAAGCACAGATAAAACCTTTCATAGATTTAAAAATAACAAAATATAAACGATTTAAATATCCTAAAACACGACAAGAAAATGACATACGCGAATACGATAATATTGCGCATATTCCCGAAATAGGGGTATTGTCTAATGGTTTTTATACCGTTCTGTTAAACGATAGGGGATGTGGATTTAGTAGATATAAAGCTACTTATATTAATAGATACCGGAAAATAACCTCCGAAAATTATGGCACATTCTTATATATTCGAAATATGAGATCCGGAAAATTATGGTCCAATACATATGCTCCCTTATATGTGAATCCTGATAAATATCGAGTCGTATTTGCGTCCGACAGAATTAAATATATAAGAGAAGATGACAGAATTACTACCAGTACGGAAGTCTGTGTTGTAAAAGATATCAATGCAGAAATACGAAAAATAACCTTCGAAAATCATACCTCCGAAGAGGTTAAATTGGAGTTAACGTCCTATGCTGAAATTATTTTATGTGAAAATGAAAAAGATATTGCACATCGCTCCTTTAACGGAATGACTATCTTCGGTGAATTTGACGAAAAAAATTCCGCACTAATCCTCAAACGAAAATCAAGGTCTAAACCCGATGTGAATTATTATGTCGTAAGCAGAATGTTCTTCGACAAAGAAAATGATTTAAAGATCGAATACGAAACATCGCGTTTGGATTTCATCGGAAGGAATAACACAACATATAATCCACAAGTAATTGTAAATAAAGGGAATCTATCAAAAGGATTGGGACTGTCCTTGGATCCGATAATGAGCTTACGAAGAGAAATAATAGTGAAAGCTAATTCCAAAGAAAACGTCTATTTATTAGTAGGTTTTGGAAAGTCTTATGAACAGGTTGTGCATATGGTTCAATCATATTATACGGGTTTAGATGTGAATCATGCCTTTGAAATGGCAACCGTATTAAACAATATGCGGACCAGTTATTCACAATTGAAAGGTTCGCAAATGCGTGTCTATAATACTATTTTAAAACATATTTATCAAACGGCCTCTTTGAGCAAAGCACGTAAAGCCATCTTAGAGAAAAACACCATGGACCAAACCAATTTATGGAAATTTGGTATTTCCGGTGATTTACCGATTATCTTAGTTGAAATCGATAAAATGGAAAACGCCTTGTTATTGAAAGAAGTCTTACAAGCCTACGAATTTTATAAAAGCAGGGCTATTTATATCGATATTGTAATTATTAATAATGAAAACCAAGAGAATGAACCATTATTAAAGAAATATATCAGTGATTTGGTAAATAAAATTTATTATTTTAATTATTTCGAAAATCCATCCGGAAACGTATATATCCTTTCGGCATCGGAAGTAAGTGAAGAAGAAAAATATCTTTTATATACCATAGCACGTATTTCATTGAATTCATCAAAAAGCCAAACACTGGAACAGCAAATTCAAGAAATGGAAAGCGAATTGTTTGCGTGTGTTGACAATTGCCGATTTCCTGTCTTAGCAACCAGAGAAACCTTTCCTCCTAAAAATTTGAAGTTTTATAATGAATTTGGTGGATTTGACCAAGAGGGGAATGAATATTGTGTAACCAATGTCAATACTCCTATGCCATGGATTAATGTGATTGCTAACCCTTCCTTTGGTTTTATCATAAGTAGTACCATGAGTGGATTTACCTATGCTTACAACAGCCAGACGTATAAAATAACATCCTGGTCAAATGATATCATAGCCGATCCTCCTTCCGAATTTATTCTTTTTAACAAACAACGTTTTGTGCCTACAACAGCACGTCACGGGACAGGATATTCCATATTTACAGCCCTATCACATGCTTTTCGTATTAACATCAAGGTATTTGCTGCCTTAGAAACACAAGTGAAATATTATTTAATCGAGATTGAAAATATTACATCTCTGCCGCAAAACATTAGCATAGACTTCATCGCTAAAATGGTTTTAGGAACCACGGAGGAAAAAACAAATCGTCATTTATTACCGGAATGGGATGAAGAGGAAAATTGTTTTTATTTCAGAAATGTGTATAACAATACATTCAGAGATACGAGGGTTTTTCTGTCTTCTTCTGAAAAAATCGTAGATTACGATGAAATCAATCCTACAAATAAACGAATAGAAATTGAAGCACATATATCCGAAGGTGAAACGAAACGTCTTGCTTTTATGATAGGAGCATGCAAGCTACAACCCGCAGTTTTTTCAAGAAAAATAGCTGAAATCGATACAGAATTTCAAGCAGTAAAACAATATTGGAAGAAGAAATTATCAGTTTTGAAGATTCAAACACCCGATACATCCTTTAATTACATGATGAATACATGGTTCTTATATCAAACCCTTGCTTCTCGTTTGATGGCACGTTCAGGTTTTTATCAAGTAGGGGGAGCCTTCGGATTTAGAGATCAATTGCAAGATGTGATGAGTGTAATGTATGTGGATGATTCGATAGCGAGAAATCAAATCCTCAAACATGCAGCCCATCAATTTCCCGAAGGCGATGTGTTGCATTGGTGGCATGATGAAACTTCTTTCGGAACTCGTACAACCTTCTCCGACGATTATTTGTGGTTGGTATATGTTAGCTTTGAATATATACATATGACAGGAGATTATGCAATCTTAAATGAACAAGTGCCATTTGTTCAAGGAGAAAAACTGAATGAAAATGAAACCGAAAAAGGAATTGTTTTCTCCATAGGGCATCAAACGGAAAGTCTGTACCATCACCTAAAAATCTGTATAAATAAAGCATTGAATCAATTCGGACAACATGGATTGCCTTTAATGGGGTGCGGCGATTGGAACGACGGAATGAATAAAGTGGGCTATAAAGGAAAAGGCGAAAGTGTATGGGTAGGGTTCTTCTTATTGGATATTCTACCCAAAATGATAGAGCTGGCATCGCATAAACAAGATGAGACTTTAGTAAAAACATGCCGAAATGTGATACCTGAACTTAAACAAGCCATCATTAAAAATGCATGGGATGGAGAATGGTTCTTACGTGCTTATTTTGATAACGGCGATGCTTTAGGTTCAAGGAATAATTTAGAATGCCAAATCGATTTATTGTCTCAATCCTGGAGTATACTTACCGATGTTGCCGATAATGAACGAAAACAAAAAATATTGCATGAAACAGAACATCGATTGGTTGATCTCGAAAATAAAATCATTAAGCTTCTGACTCCTGCCTTTAAAAATTCTAAAAACAAACCCGGTTATATTATGAATTACCTTGAGGGAATACGTGAAAACGGAGGTCAATATACACACGGAGCTATGTGGTATATTATGGCTTTATTAAAAGAAGGCGCTATGGATAAAGCCTATCGCTATTATGCTATGATTAATCCTATCAATAGAACCTTTTCCTTAGCCGATACCTTGAAATATAAAGTAGAACCCTATAGCGTAGCAGCCGATATTTACTCTAATCCGCAATGTGCCGGTCGAGGAGGTTGGACTTGGTATACAGGATCAAGTAGTTGGGCTTATAAGGTTGGGCTGGAACATATTTTAGGATTTAGAAAAAAAGGAAATATATTAATCATTGAACCTAAAATACCTTCGACATGGTCATCCTTTTCAATAGAATACCAATATGGGGAGACCTTATATCTTATTAAGGTAGATTGCAAAGAGGAAAATCCAAATCGTAGAAGCTTACAACGGATCTTACTCGATGGAAATCTACTGGATGGCAACGAAATTACCCTCTTTGATGATAAGCGTCAACATAAAATTGAACTCTTTTATTAAGAAAAAGCTGTCTTTGAAATAATTTCACACTTGCCACAGACTCCGAATGCATAAAAAATACCAAGGCAGAGCTATCTTTTTATATCTACATTTATTTTTATTTTATAAAACCTTTCGTAAAAAGTTTTATATATAAAAAAAAATTTTATTTTTGCGTACTAATAATGTTATTATGTATTTTAAGTAGTAGTTATGGAAAAAAGAGATTATAAGGAAAATAACGAGGTATTATCAAAAGTACTCAGAGCAGGGAAAAGAACCTATTTTTTTGATTTGAAACAAACTAAAAATCAAGATCATTATTTAACAATCACAGAAAGTAAACGCCGTTTTGATGAAGCAAAAGGTACGTTCTATTACGAAAAACATAAGATTTTCTTGCACGTACAAGATATTTTAAATTTCGGAAAAGAATTGGATGAAGTAATCTCTTTTGTACAATCTGGGAATATAAATCTACAGCCAAATGACGATTCAAGTAAAAATGACTCTATAAATTTTGAAGATTTATAGATAATATTTATTTGTAAGCTTTGTAGATTCCGTTCTTTTTTGAAAAGGTATTTTCTTTTGTTGAAACGAATAGTAAAAAGAACATTATTATTACATAATAGTTTTTTATTATTAGGGATTGATAATTAACATGAATGTAAAAATGTTTACTATATCGGCCGATAAATGCAAAACATCTAATAAATAATGAGTTTAATTTTAAAAAAATAATATTATGAAACGAATTTTGATTTTAATCACACTAATAGTTGTTTATACACAAATAGCTTTTTCTCAAAAAACGGGGAACTTTACTGATTCAGTTATGTTTAATGGTCAATACAGAATATTGGCTTGTCATGTCCCTGCCGATTATCAAGCAGAGACTCAATATCGCTTGATGATATGTTTGCATGGCATGGGCGATAACAGCGAGAATTATCGAAATGCTTTAATCAATGCCTTAAAATGGAATCATGTTTTTCCTGCTACTATTTTTATTTGTCCCAGTGGAGGCGACGATAACGGATCTGACTTTTCAACACCCGATGGAGATGAAGAAATCATTCAACAAAGCATTGAATATGCTAAACAGTACTATTCTATCGACACAACCAACATTATTCTGCAAGGATTTTCTTTGGGCGGACGCAGTGCCCTTAAATATGGACTTGATAATCCAACTAAATTCAAAGGGCTTTTATTAAACACTCCCGCAGTTCAAGGTTTAGCGGATGCTTTAAACAAATTACCAAATGGAATTTATTACAATTATGCTCAAGCATCGAAAATACCTATTTATATATTTTGCGGTGAAAAAGACTTCACTTATGCGACTACTATTCCCCCCATGTATAATCAGCTTGTTTTAAATGATGCTAAAGTGAAATACGTTGTTTATCCGAATATGGAACACAGTATTCCCAACGATTCGGCTACCATAGCGGCATGTATTCCCTTTTTTGAAAATCCGACTACATCCGACTATGATTTGGAAATCTATGCCTTTGATATGGAGGATCCTTATTGCGACACTACGATACAAGCCGCTGTGATAGTTAGAAGTTTGGGTAGTAATACAGTCAATTCCATCGAAATAAATTATCAAATCAATGATCAACAAGCTTCTTATACCTGGACAGGCAATATGGAGCCTTATCAACATAAAATCATATCATTTCCTATTTCAGCGGTTGCTAAAGGAGAAAATACACTTAAAGTGAATGTAGGACAAATCAATACATCCTATCAAGATACGTTAGTCGATAATAATGAATTGTCCATTGTTTTTGATGTAGAAACACAAGGCTATCCATTCCCAATCTATGAAGGATTTGAGGATGACAGTCCCAATAATTGGTACTTTGATGGGGTAGAGACTCTTTTTACGTGGTATAGAGATTCCGAAGTGAGTAGAGACGGTACTTATTCAATAGGAAATTTTAATACCATCCTCTTTTTTTATACCCAAGGAGATATAACTAGTTTTTATTCTTCATGCATTGATTTAACAAGCATTTCCAATCCGAAAATGGCTTTCGACTATGCCTATAACTATCACAAATACACCCCGCCTTATTTTACAGCGGATGTTGTTTTTGCCGATACCTTAGAAATAGCGGTCTCCTTCGATTGTGGCGATACCTACGAAATGTTATTTCGAAAAGGAGGCGCCGACCTTGCTACAACACCTAATCCCATTATGAATCCTTTAAGTATTATGGAATGTTTTTTTATCCCCAACGATAATGAATGGAAAACCGAAGTGATTGACTTAACCTCCTATGCAAATCAAGAACAAGCAATCTTTAAATTCAGTTATATTTCCGGTATGGGTGGATGTATTAATATTGATAATATTAACTTTGCCGCCGATGCTAACATTAACGATGTCGTATCCGAAGATAAGGTAATCCTTTATCCTAATCCGGCACGTAATCAGATAAACATAAAAAATAATACTCCCATGGATTATGTGGTGGTTTACGACCTCGTAGGGAAAAAAATACTGACCGTTTCCATACAAAGCGAACAGGGCATTCTCGATATTTCTGCCTTGCAAAAAGGAGTTTATTTTTTACAAATACAGACCAAACAGGGAATCATTCATAAAAAATTTACAAAAGAATAAAACATGAGAAGTTTTGCCAGTGATAACAATTCGGGAGTTCATCCCTCAGTAATGCAAGCCATCGTCGATGCCAACAAAGACCATTGTATAGGATATGGTGATGATATGTGGACGGAAAAAGCCCTACAAAAACTCAAACATCTTTTCGGAGATATGGCCGAAGTGTTTTTTGTTTTTAACGGAACCGGAGCTAATGCATTGGCTTTACAAGCAGCTATGTCGACCTATCATTGTGTGCTGGCAGCTTCAACGGCTCATATTGCCGTGGATGAATGCGGAGCCCCCGAATTTATGAGCGGAAGTTCCCTGAAAGCCATTCCTACTCCCGACGGCAAATTAAAGCCCGACCACATAAACCCATGGATTTCATACCTCGGAGTAGAACATCATTCGCAACCCAAAGTAGTGTATATTTCTCAATGCACAGAAATGGGAACCGTTTATAGCATAGATGAAATCAAAGCTTTGACCGATTTTGCACACAGTCATCAAATGTATGTACACATGGACGGAGCACGCCTGGCCAATGCCGCTGCCGCTTTGGGGAAATCGTTCAAAGAAATAAGCCTGGATTGTGGCATCGATATACTTAGTTTTGGTGGAACAAAAAATGGTATGATGATGGGCGAGGCCGTTATCACTTTTCGCAAAGAATTAGCGGAACATATGAAATATATCCGCAAACAATCTGCCCAACTGTGTTCCAAAATGCGATACCTTTCCGCACAATTTATTGCCTATCTTGAAAATGATCTATGGTTGCATAACGCACAACACGCCAACCGTATGGCTCAATATTTACGGGAAGAAATGCTAGCCGTACATCCCTTCATTTTCACACAAGCTACCGATGCCAATATTCTCTTGGTTAAATTACCCAAACACTTTATCGAGCAATTGCTGCGGAAACACTTTTTTTATATTTGGAACGAAAGCCAAGGCGAAATCCGCCTCGTTACTTCCTGGGATACTACCGAAGATGACATAAAAGCGTTTATAGAAGAATTACGTAAATTGATTTGATGGATTGTTTTTTATCTATGAATTTTATTTTTTATGGTCCGATTAAATCCAACAGATTCTGAGCGAAGCGAAGAATCTGAAACAATATAGGAATTTTTTTCGGACAATGATGTTTATTAATTATAAATTTAATACCTTTGCAAAAAAATCAGTAATTAACATAAAAGAATAAAAATGAAAAAATGGGTAGTATTAACAACAATTTTAGTAACAGTTGTCTTAGCTTTTAATGCATGTGATAAAGAGGATGATAAACCTAAAGATCCCGTAATCAATAATCCGAATGACAGTATCAATCATCTAGTTATGGAAGGAGTGTTTAATCCAGCACGAAAAATTCATAGAATCTATTCTACACAAGAAGGCGAACAAACAATAGCACAAACATGGATATGGGATCACGACACCCTCAAACAAATTGATAACGGAAACTCTTATTATTCGAAATTCGAATATAACGATAAACATCAAATCGTAAAAATTATCGACTATTACAATGATAATCCAGTTGGATATCTAGCTGTTACGTATAAAAATAATCTATTCCATAAATTCGAACGTTTCGAAAATGGTGTACTTACAGCCCAAACTGAATTTACACGCGGCAACAACAATAAAATATCACAAATCAAGACCACTTACTATAGCGAAGATTATAGCTCTAAAAATGCCTTGACAAGTTTATATAGCTTATTTTTCGGAAAAACTGTAAGCCAACTTATGGGACAAAGCACACATAAAAGCAATACAACCGAAACATCACAAGTTACTTATCAAGGGAACAATATTATATCTATTTCTTGTGTCGGAAATTTATTAGATATGTCTTATTCTTATAAGATTGATTATACTTACGACAATAAAAATAACCCCATCTACCAAAATTGTTATACGGATGGTGTTTTATTGCATTCGGAAAATAATCTAACCTCTGAGAAAGCGAAAGTATATATCGAGGAAGAATTATATGATGAATACACCATTAACTATTCATACGTTTATGATAACAATTGGCCTGTTGAGATAAGCGGTTCTATTTATGGAATATCTGCTTCAACTCAATATGAATATTACGAATAAACAACATTTGTTGGGAGACATTCTTACCCTCCGTTTCTACTGCAACCTCTGACGAATGTCTATATAAAACATTAGTTAATAAGTTGATATTTAAAGGCAAATAGGTGTTAATATAAATGATATTCATTACCGATAAAACGTATACAAAAAGATTTTTGTTTGGGTGCGCACCCAAACAAAACACTATACCATCTTATTTTTGTGCTATATCAATAAATTGAAAATTTGTAGCATTTTATAACGATTTTTTTCGCATGAGGTACATATCCTATGCCATATCGGCCTTTAATACCAATATATATATAATGAATGCGATAGATAAAGAACAAAAAAGAATCATGCAATTTTTTAGGCCTCGCGAAAGGTAAGATAATTTTATGTACTTTTGCAGCTAATTTATCAAAAGATAAAAATATGATACAGATTACTTTACCCGACGGGTCGGTCAAACAATTTCAAGCAGGAGTTACTTCCTACGAAGTAGCTTTATCTATCAGTGAAGGCTTAGCAAGAAATGTACTTGCTGCAGTGGTTAATGGTGAAGCATGGGATTTGAATCGCACTATCACCCACGACGCCACCTTGCGTTTGCTGACATGGAACGATACCGAAGGCAAAGACGTTTTTTGGCATACTTCGGCGCATCTCATGGCCGAAGCCATAGAATTATTATATCCGGGTGTGAAATTCGGTATAGGACCTAGTATTGAAACAGGATTTTATTACGATATAGATTTTTTAGATTATACCATCTCCTCCGACGATTTCCAAAAAATTGAAGATAAAATGAGGGAATTGGTAGCGTCTAAACATCAAATTGTACGTAAAGAAGTTAGCAAAGCCGAAGCTTTGGAATATTTTACCCGCAAAGGAGATGAATATAAAATGGAACTCATTCAAGATTTGGAAGATGGAACCATTACCTTTTACCAAAGCGGCGACTTTATCGATTTGTGTCGCGGACCCCATCTTCCCGATGTATCGCCTATCAAAGCCATTAAATTATTGAGTCTCGCAGGCGCTTACTGGCGAGGAGATGAAAAACGCAAACAGCTTACACGTATTTATGCCATTACTTTCCCCAAGAAAAAAGAATTGGATGACTACCTCCTTTTGCTGGAAGAAGCTAAAAAACGCGACCATCGTAAATTAGGAAAGGAACTGGAACTCTTTACCTTTTCGCAAAGAGTAGGTGCCGGATTAGCCATTTGGTTGCCCAAAGGAGCCGCACTGAGAGAACGCCTGGAGAATTTCCTTAAAAAAGTACAAAAAGAATACGGATACCAACAGGTGATATGTCCCCATATCGGAAATGTGGAATTGTATAAAACTTCCGGTCATTATCAGAAATACGGACAGGATTCGTTTCGTCCCATCACAACACCTCAGGAAGGGGAAGAATTCTTCCTTAAACCCATGAACTGTCCCCATCATTGTGAAATCTACGCTCATAAACCGCGTTCCTACAAAGATCTTCCCTTGCGTTTTGCCGAATTCGGAACCGTGTATCGTTATGAACAAAGCGGCGAATTGCACGGACTAACGCGGGTGAGAGGCTTTACACAAGACGACGCTCATATCTTCTGTACTTCCGATCAATTGGAAGAGGAGTTTTGTAAGGTAATTGATATTGTTCTATATATATTCAAAACCCTCGACTTCAAAGATTATACGGCGCAAATATCGCTGCGCGACCCCAATAATAAAGAAAAATACATCGGCAGTGATGAAAATTGGGAGAAAGCCGAAAATGCCATCATCCACGCTGCCAAAGTACGGAATCTCAACACAGTGGTTGAAATCGGCGAGGCTGCTTTCTACGGTCCTAAGCTCGATTTTATGGTGCGCGATGCCATCGGTCGTAAATGGCAATTGGGAACCATACAAGTAGACTATAACCTGCCCGAACGTTTCGATTTGGAATATATCGGAAACGATAATCAAAAATATCGACCGGTAATGATACACCGGGCTCCTTTTGGTTCTATGGAACGTTTTGTGGCCGTATTGATTGAACATACAGGAGGTAATTTTCCCCTCTGGCTCACACCCGACCAAGTCATTATTCTGCCAATCAGTGATAAATACCTCGAGTATGCGCAAACATTGGTAAAACAATTAGAGAAAAACGATATACGTGTTAGCATTGACGATCGTAGTGAGAAAACAGGGAAAAAAATACGCGATGCTGAATTGAAAAAGATTCCCTATATGCTGATTGTCGGCGAAAAAGAAGTAAACGAAAAGCTTGTCTCAGTACGTAAACACGGCATGAAAGACCTTGGAGCCATGTCGGTCGATGATTTTGTACTACACCTAAAAAATGAAATGGAATCATACCTTAATTAATAACATTTTATATACATAAAACAGATTATGGGAAAAACATTTGTTGAAAAAATTTTCAATGCTACAAGCAATGCGATTGTGTTTGTCACACCCGACATAGTGTTAACTCATGATAATACAGTCAGCATAGCCGAAACCTTTAAAAAGATGGGAGGCCAGCATGTGTATAATCCCGACCAATTATTGATTGTATTAGATCACAATGCTCCTCCTACGGGGGCTGCATTAGCCAATGATTATCAAAAAATAAGAGATTTTGCACATTGTGAAGGCATCAGGAAATTCCACGATGCCGGCGAAGGCATCTGTCATCAAATTATGTCTACTTATGCCAAACCGGGAATGATTATTGTTGGTAGTGATAGCCATACATGCACGGCTGGAGCCTTCAATGCTTTTGCTGCCGGTATCGACCGTACGGAAGCAGCCGGTTTATGGAAACAAGGCGAAACATGGTTCCGTGTTCCTCAAACCATCAAAATAACATTGACAAACAAATTGCCCAAACATGTATATGCCAAAGATTTAGCCCTATGGATTATCGGTATGATAGGTTCCGACGGGGCTGATTATATGTCGATAGAATTCCACGGCGAAGGAGTAAAAACCCTATCCATCCCCGATAGGATGACGCTCGCTAACCTGACTTCGGAAATGGGTGCCAAAAATGCCGTCTTCCCCGCCGATGAAGTACTCGAAGACTTCCTTGGTCAGAAAGTCAATGGCATTACCCTTGACGACGACGCTCACTATTTCAAAGAAATAAACATCGATCTGTCGAAACTTTTCCCTGTTGTCTCGGCACCGCATCATGTGGATAATGTCAAGGCCGTAGCTCAGGTAAAAGGCATCAAACTGCACCAAGCATTGATAGGTACTTGCACTAACGGTCGTTTGGAAGATTTACGCCAAGCTGCCGAAATTTTAGATGGACATATTATCCCTGATGGTTTTCAATTACTCATTATCCCTGCTTCCAAGCAGATTTTTCTTGATGCCATGCGTGAAGGGTTGATAGAAACGTTTTTATTGGCAGGAGCAAATGTATTGAGTCCTTCCTGCGGCCCCTGTTTGGGAACCGGACAAGGTATTCCGGCTGACAATTTTAATGTGATATCAACGGCAAATCGTAATTTTAAAGGACGTATGGGTAACAAAGAAGCTTCCATTTATCTGGCATCTCCTGCCACCGTAGCCTATTCTGCTTTGAAAGGAGAAATTGCCGATCCCAGAGGTGATGATGCTGCTCAAGATATTTACCCCTACGAAAAAAAACAAAGTGCTACGCTTGAAATACAAGCATCCGATAATCGCTACGAAAAGCATGTATGGAATTATGCCGATATTGACAATATGAATACCGATCAGATGTTTGCCGGTAATTTGACCTATGAAGTCAAGAGTGCTGAACCGGAAAAAATTAAACCTCATTTATTGGCCGGTGTCGATACCCATTTTGCCGAGCAGGTAAGTGAAGGAGATGTTATCGTTGCCGGTTGGAATTTCGGATGCGGCAGTTCGCGCGAACATCCTGCCGTAGGCATGGCCTATGTGGGGATTAAAGCCGTTATATGTAAATCGGTAAATCGTATATTCTACCGATCTGCCATCAACCAAGGCTTGCCCATCATCGTTTTACCCCAAGCCGTCGAAGCATATAAACCAGGCGATGCCATATATATTGATTTTGAAAGGGGAATTATACATATTCAATCTCAAGAATTTGCATTTACACGACTGCCCGATAAATTAATGAAAATATTTCAAGCAAAGGGATTGGCAAATTATTTAAAGAATAATTAAAGTCAATAACTTATTATACAGTTATATGTAATGAACAATAAACAAAAAAAGAGGTTGTCTGAATAAACAACCTCTTTTAATGTAATCAAAAGAATTAGGCTATTTTTGAATAGTCATTTTCTTTACGATGCGTTGTCCTTTGTATTGCATGGAATAATAATAAATACCATTGGCAAAATGATCGGTATCGAATTCCAAGGAATGAGTTCCGGCTAAAGAAGGAATGTCGATGGTGTGAAGTATTTGTCCGGAGACAGTCATCAGCCTAAATATGATGATGCCGTCTTGAGGGATGGCGTAAGGAATATGGGTAATGCTTGTAACCGGATTAGGAATATTTTGACCCATTGTCCAATGATAATCACTTAAGAAGTGAATACTTACGTCATTGTATATAGCACATGTTACCACCTTAGCCGTATCATTATTCAGATTTTCATCATCGGGAATAGCTTGTAGGTAAACCTTCACGTTATAGTTTCCGGAAAAATTAGGAACCACATAGGCTTGAGTGAAGGTATGCATTAAGCCGGCTTTGGAAGCTATGGCATCGGTATTTTCAGAAAAAGAAGCTATGGTATATCCGGCACTATCTACTACAACAAATAATTGTGCGCTATCAATATCTATTGTTCCCTGATTCCATAGAGTAGCAGACACTTGTATCAAATGTAAACCCGAATCACAATCGTTGGGAGTGGGCTTATGAGTCGTTTGAATTTGTAAATCAACAAAATCATCTAAATCAACACAGCCCATCAGGTTTATTTCATCATTATTATGCATGGCATCGCAGGCTAATTCCGTTTTCACTTTCAGCATATAATAGGGTTGTATTTCCGTAACAGTGGGTACAACATAGGCTTTGGTAAACAGATAGGTGGTTGAATCGCCGGGAGCTAAAGCATAGAGTATGGTTTCGGCAATGTCATTTCCTCCGTTGATTTGTAAACGAACAGGAATTTGGTTCACCCATAGATTGCCCGTGTTGATAATTTTAAAGCCAACATATACACTGTCGCCTATCTTTTTGCAATGTATATCATCTACCCCGGTTAAATCCTTAATGCTTATATCAGGATGTATTAAGATAGAAGTGTTGACCGTATCGTTGGAAGTATTATTATCCACGGCATGGATATAAGCTTTCACATTATAGGTTCCCGTGGTTGACAAATCAAAAGTTTGGATTATCAATAGGGTGTCTTTTCCAAATCCTTGCAATTGACCATGCAAAGGATAAACAAACGATTGATTGTCTGCCCCTGTTATGTTTATCTGTAGCTCAGTAGTATCGTTTGCGAAATTGATAGCTTGTGCGGTTAAATTTTCGATGATAAATTGTAGCTTATGATTGGTAAGATTACATGCTATGATATTATCCACTTGAGGACTAAGAAGTTTAACGGCAATATCTTTTTCGGAGAAAATACGTATGCGATCTATGCTTTGATTGGCACCACCGAAACTGGAAGCCTCGAATACAATACTCAAACAAGCAGCTTGACTATAAGGAGTTAAATCAATAACAACATGTTCCCATCCGGGAGTTGTATAAGCGGCGTCATAACGGTTTAATGTTTTAAGCGTTTGGAAACTAGCTCCTCCATCGGTCGAGATTTTTAATACTACCAAATCATTATTGGTAGAAGTGGCATCGTGTGCATACCAAAATTCTAAGCTTGGATAATGAGTGCCTCTTAAATCAATGTTATTTAATATAGCTTGCGCAATGGAACCCATACCTCCGGAAGAAGCAAACTCCAATCGACCACTACCATACACAGGTGTTATAGAAGGATTACTACCCGAACCGGAAACTACTTGCCAGTTGACAGAACCTATAACTTGTTTAAAAATAAACTCGGAGGGTGTAGTACTAAAGTCTACATCATAAGGTAATGTAATGGGATTTACTGTATAAGTGCTACGCAATGTGTCATCAAAGTAATTGGTGTCTAAACCGGAATATACACTTACCGTAATTTGATAATTTCCCGGAAGAGCAATGGGCATTAAAGTAGTAATGTCGAAAGTATCGCTGCTTGCTTTGGTTAAAAATCCACTAGTGATAATCGTATCGGCGTTGTAATTAGTAGCGCCGGTAACGTGAACACTTAATCTCATAGGATGTGAATTGAAATAATAATCTTCCGTGCCGCTGTTTTTAACAATGACTTTTACCGGGGTGTAATCACCTAAACATTGTACGTCGTTTACTTTTACCGGATTTACTAATTTAGATAGCTCCAAATTATATCCTTCAATAACAGGAATGGAATAGGCTCCAATGGTAGTGAAAGCCGTGCGATATTTTCCATCTATATCATAAAGAACATTGCTTAAGCGAGGAACAATAAACAAACTGTAATCCGTCAATTGCAGACCGGTATTTATATTAATAAAGGAAGGATTGATATTTAAAGAATGCTGGTCTTGATTGCTTGCCGATATCCAGGCGGCTAATGTAGTGTAGTTGCTGTAATTATAATTTCCAATATTGGTAGTTCCGTAGAGGTTGTTATAATCGCCTGTATAAGTTCCGGATGAACTAACGTAGATAGGATGTCCGCTTAAAGATGTATTGACCAGTAAATTATTTTTACAATCGGCGGTATAGGAAGTACTGCTTGAAATATAGATATTTCTTACTGCTCCTGTTCCTGACATGTGGATGGAATTATTATATATATCAATGGGAGAGTAATAAACGTAAACTCCATAATAGGTTGAGGTGGAATATCCGATTAATTCATTGTTGGCAAACAAGGCCCTGTTGGAAGTATTGTAACGATTTACATTGTAGAGGTAAGCTAAATAGGGATATGATATGGCATTGGAGCGTTGGTGTATTTTGTTTGCCCTGACAGTCACATTGCAATTTTCCATGTGCAAGCCATTCCAATAAGTATTTGTATTACTGGCTCTTGAAAGCACAGTATTATTTGTCAAGGCTAAAGAGTCAATATAATATAAATACGTGGCATATCGATATTGATTACTGATAATATTACTATCCAATACGATTTGCGAACCATAGACAGTTGACGAAGTGCCCGCATAAAAATAAACTCCGTAATAACCACCATTAATAGTATTGGAAACAAAACGAATATGATGGCAAACTCCACCCGAGGCTTTATAAACAGCATATATTCCACTTGTGGTAGTAGTCGGATTGGATAATATCTTGCAATGATTGAATTCGATGTTATGATTAATGCCTGAGAAGAACACCGTATAGGAAGCGGCAATCCCATTGAAAGTCACATCTTTGAAAGTAAAATAGGAAGCATTTTTAAGGATCAAAGCCGTATCACCGGTAAACACTACACTATCGGCATTGGCAGCCATGGAAGTAATGATGAGTCTACGATGGGTATTTGCTCCTAAAACACTGTTTTGTAAGCTTAGCTTGTTATAGGTTCCCGACGCCAAGGCCAGCGTTACCGTTGCTGACATGCTGCAGGTATTGATGATATCGAATGCATCGGCCAAATTACTGAAGTCGCCGTTTGGTCCTACCGTATAATATCCTTGCATCGTGGAAGCACAGGCATAATTGGTATATCGTAAGGTATCGTCCGTTTTGATCTGATCGTTTAAGCTTCCCAAGGCACTTAAGTAAACTACTAATTGGTTCGTGCCGTTTTGGTAGAATATTTTTCCTAAAATTAAGGTGTCTTTTTCGCCGGTAGGTAGATTTCCGCTCCACGACACAGGGGTTTGCAATACATTATTAAAGGACCAATTAATGGTTGCGCTCGTAATGCTTGAGGTGCCTGCATTCTTGAGTACTACTTCCAAATTACTGGAGTCGTTGGCCAAAGGTGACAGTCTCCAATTCAATACTTCGACCAGACTTCCATTATCTCCTTGTACAGCATCGGCATAACATCCTTTAGCAGTAGTTGGCAATCGTAAATTTCCTTCGATGTCGGTATTCACGCCTGGATAGGTCGGACAGCTAAATCCGTTGTAGGATGTTAATTTCAGATTTATAGTTGAATCGATAAAATCGGGTAATAAATTGGTGGAGTTCACATCGCTCAATACCGTATTTTGCCAATTACTTAAGGTGGCTTTGATCGATGAGGAAACATATCCTAAATTGCCGGAGGAATAGTAATTGTTGTAGTCAATACCATAATATGAGGCATAAGTCGACGAATAGGATCCGGCTAAATACATAGCATAGGGAGTGGTGCCTCCGTTTGCAACAAATATATTGTTTTTCATATTGGCGCTATAGGTTGTATCTGAATATGTATACCAATAAACGGCCCTGCTATAGGAAGATGAACCTGTAATTAAAACAGTATTATGAATATAATCAACAGCTTTTGGATAATCAATAAAAATACCATAGGTATAATCGGCATTGGAATGAAGATAAATTTCGTTGTTAGCTATCAGGGATGAATCGACATAATAAGTATAGATTCCATATAAGTAATCGCTAATGGATACATTATCAGAATATATTTTATTGCCTATCACTGTACCCCCCTTATGCATTTCCTCCAAATACATACCACACCACTCGGGTCCATTATTAATATTACGCGAATGTATCGTATTGAAAGATGTACTGATTGCATTGACATAGTAATAATACACGCTGAAATAATAATGGTTGGTAAAGGTATTGCTGTCAACCCTGACATTTTGTGCTAATGACGTACTTGAATTATCTAAACCAATTCCAAAATAGCCCCCGTTAAAGTTCGAATTTCGGATGATTAATCCCGAAATAGTATTTCCGCTCGAGTTTTGATAAATGCCTCCGTGCATAGGAGTTATTGAATCCGGATTTGCGTAGAAGTTACAATGATTGAAATCTAAATCTTTAGCATCGCCTGTTATCAAGACCGCATAATCGGCTAAAACAACATCGAAGGTGATGTTATTCACATTCACATTGGCTGTATTGTGTAAGTGAAGTGCGTTGCCTGCATTCGGACGAATAATCACACTATCTTTGTTTCCACTTAAAGATGTGATAGTTAACGTATAGTTTCCTAAAAGATTTTCCAAATCAGCCAATACAACATTTTCTACATATACACCGTTTTGTAACTTTAACATAATGTCGCCATTAACCCCGCATCGGGAACCAATATAATAGGCTTCCGTAATACTTGCCACATCGGCACCAGCGCCGGTGCCTACAATAAAATCGCCACTGACGGGACCATAACATCCATAGGATATGATTTGTAGGGTGTCATCCTTGGTCGTAGTATCTATTTGACCATTAGGCATACTTACCCAAACTAAAATAGTATCGTTTAGCAAATAACGTTGGGTATAATAACCTAAGGTGATGGTGTCGTTAAAATCTTCCGGTAAATGACCTCGATATACAACCGGTGTTTGTAAGACTCCATTAATAGACCAATGCAGATAACACGAATCCAAATATTTAATCCCTTTGTTTTTTATGGTAACATGAACCGCTTGAGTACCTCCCATGGTGCCTTCCATAGGATGGTTAATACTATACATAGCCACGCTATTGGAGTCGTTGTTGCCAAGAGTAACTACATAAAAACGGGCATTGGCACGATCGTAGCTTAATCCTCCATTATAAGGAGTTGAATAATTCGGGAAATTTGCATCTTGATAATCATAGGCCACCATATAATTGGGAGTGGAAGAATAATAAAATTCCGTATAAGGAGAATCGTAATTACCGTCTTTATTTTCCCAATAAATCAATAAATTCTTACCGGGGTTTAAGGTAAAAGGTATTTGTAGTGTTACTTCCGACCATCCGGTAGCAGAAAGATTATACGTGCCCGACCACACCAAAGTGGCTCCTGCCGTAACAGGATTTATATAAGCATCACTGGATACCGTATTATCGCTTACCTCTTGAAAATAACAACTTTGATTGGTTGCGTTGGCCATGCTTGATTGCAATTGCCAAGCTAATTTGGTTATTAAGCCACCTCCCGAAGCAGGATTAATTTCCGAAGCCAAATATAACATACGCGACCAACTGTAATTATAATACCTGTTCATAGGCGTATAATTATCGTAATTTGTACCATTACCCACAATCACATAGCCCGTTACACCTCCACCCGATAAGCGTTTGATATAAAAATTATCGTGTATGGACAACTTATTCCCAAAAGAATCCGTAACATACACGGTGTAGTGTACATCCGTTCCAAATATTTGTTGAGGAATTGCGGCACTGAAGGTATCATTGCCGAGATAAGTCATTAATAAAGTGTCGTATGTATTAACAGCATTATAGGTATACCTTACATACAAATACACCGGTGTTGGAACCGAACTTGCCGTGCGGGATGATATCAAAGCTTTTACCGTAAAAGGACCGGTATTGTAAACCGTATCGGAAAAATTCGAAACAAAAGCCATGTTTATACCTGTTTGACCATAACTTATTATGCTTAATGTGTCATCAAAGTTTGTTGAGTCATACACCCCGTTCGGATAGCTTGTCCATATAACCAACGTATCGTAACCACCGGCTTTAACGGGGTAATATCCAATCGTATCCTGTACATTGAAATCTTCCGGCAAATGACCTTTCCAGGCAAAAGGAGCTTGGAGCAGACCGTTTAAAGTCCAATTTATGTAACATGAATCTAAATAGGCTATTCCTTTGTTTTTAATGGTAATAATAACAGGTGTTTGATTTACAGGATCGGCAAAAACAGTATCTTGTGGGCTGTCTATGCTGAACATGGCCACACTGTTGGAGTCATTTCCTCCCATTGCTGATATATAAAAACGGGCATTGGGACGTGCGTAATCCAATCCTCCGTTCGTAGGAATTGAATAAGCAGGGAAAGCGTCATCATCATAATCATAAACCGTCATAT
>Ga0265294_10000604_pt1 | contig 47940 bp, 43 predicted proteins | sample MunlanPumphouse3_FD_192504 | JGI IMG/M metagenome (GOLD analysis project Ga0265294, IMG submission 192504) | Groundwater microbial communities from a municipal landfill in Southern Ontario, Canada - Pumphouse #3 | ecosystem: Environmental > Aquatic > Deep subsurface > Groundwater | place...
CATACGAGGAATAATATGAAAACCAACCGTCTGCGAGTTTTTTTTCAATTCGTCGTTCTTTTTTTCATGGTCAGCGCCGTCATCGGGTGCGGTGTGTTTTCCGGAATCAAGAAAACGACCGGCATGATCGCCCGTGATATCACCGGGTCCGGCTCCGGATTAAAAAAGAAGGTCGCCATCGGGTGGGTTCAGGATGCCACAAGATTTTCCGGAACGGATCTGGGGACTTATTTCGGTGTGCGTCTGGCCGAGGATGTGGGCAGGGCCTGTTCGGACATGCTGCTGGCCGGCGCCGGAGAGTCTGAGGGTCTGAAGGTATTTTTTGCCAAGAATCCCGGTCGTCCGGAACCGGTCTTGCTGGCCGATGCCGGAAGAGCCATGGGCCTTAATGCTGTTTTGTCCGCCCGTATTCTCGAGATCGGTACATTCATCAAGCCTGCGGGATTGCTCTGGTTCAAAGGGAATGAAACCTGGCTGCGGATGATTTTTAATATTGAGCTTTATGATACGGAAACCGGCGCCAAGCTGCTGGCCGAAAATCTAATCCGTGAAATGGAGCTTGAGGGCGAAGAACCTCAGCATATCGATGAAAAGAAGGCGCAGGGCCTGTCTTTTCTCAAATCGGCCATGGACGAACCCTTGTCCGATCTGGCTGAAAAAATCTGCGACGCGCTTCACGCCGAACCCTGGAAATCCTATGTGACTTCGGTTTCCGGCGATGCTGTCGTGCTGTCCGCAGGTAAGAATTCGGGTTTGATTCCGGGCGACACTCTGGTCGTTTATCAAAGCCGTCGGGTGATCGCCGGGGTGGAAGGCCGGTATTATCTGCCCGGCGTCAAGATCGGCGAAATTCAAATTACCGGCGTGCATGCAAATCGGTCCGAAGCCCTCAGAGTATCCGGCGAGGCGGGGGCTGTCGGAGATATGGTCAAAAAACGCTGAATTTTTTCCTCAAGTCCGCGTGATATGATTTGCGTTTCCGGCAGGGACTCTAAAAATGAGACCCTGCCGGAATTTTTTATCAATTCTGCCGGCCGTTTTCCATTGATTCAAGCATTTTCCGGTAGCAATCGATGAATTCCATGGCCTGATCCCTGGAGGAAATCCTGCTGATGGCCTGGCGGAACCGGCTGCTACCGGGCAATCCCTTGACAAACCAGCTCAGACGGCTGCGCATCATCCGGCATGCCCGGCTTTCCCCGAAATATTTCACCGACATGCCGAGATAATCGAGCATGGTTTGAAATCTCAATTCCATATCCGCTTCGAATCGCGGTTCAGCGTTGAGTCGCCGGCGGACCTGCTCGAAAATCCAGGGATTGCCGATGGCGCCTCGGCCGATCATGACCCCGTCGCAGCCGGTCTGCTCCATCATGTCGACGGCGTCCCGGGCATTCTGAATATCACCGTTTCCAATGACTGGTATTCGCAGGCGTTCTTTCAGGGCGCCGATCAGCGAATGAAAGGCTTTCCCGGAAAACCCCTGAGTTGCGGTGCGCGGATGGATGGCGACTGCGTCCACGCCGCAGTCCTGAGCGATCTGGGCGATGCGCATCGCCTCATCCCCGGAAGGGTTCCATCCGGTCCGGATTTTGATGGTCAGGGGAATGGAGACGGACTTGCGGACGGATCTGAGTATGGCTTCCGCCTTTTCAGGCGTTTTCATCAGGGCTGAACCGGCGCCGGACTTAAGCACCTTTTTGACGGAACAGCCGAAATTGATGTCCAGAATGTCTGCGCCCGAGTCCTGAACCATGGCGGCGGCCTCGGCCATGATGGCCGGATCGGCGCCGAAAATCTGGACGGACAGGGGCTTTTCTCCGGGGCAGCTGATCAACAGCTGGCGGGTTTTTTCCGAGCCGTAGACCAGGCCGTTTGCACTGATCATTTCCGAACAGACCAGTCCGCAGCCGGAAGCCTTGGCCAGGAGACGGAAAGGAAGATCGGTGATTCCGGCCATCGGCGCCATGACTGTCGGCGGATCTATGACCAGGGGGCCGATTTTAAGCAAGGGTTTCATCACTTTGAAAATATTTCCGATTTGCGCCGGCATTCCTGGCCGGACTGGCGTAACAGTACAGACAGCCATGGCGGCACGGGTGATGACGATAGGATCCGATATCTCTGGATCGGGTGCATCGGCAGCCGGCTTTAACACGCTGCCCGGCGTCTTTTTTCAGGCACGGCGAACCCCCGAAAAGCTCGGCCAGCAATGGCCCGGAAATGCAGGAACTCGGCCCGGCATTGGCATTTTTTCCCAATTGCGCCAGCACCTGCGGTTCGCAGCATGCCTCCAGCGCCATTCCACAGTTTTCAAGAATCGTTCCGAGCTTCGTCAGAACCTGTACTCTGGTTTCAAGGGGCGGGTCAATCCATTGCACCTCTGAATTCAGGCGGTTTCTTTGCCGAATTTTGGGGTAATGGTCCATGAAACTGGTGATGCAGCGCCGGATTCCCATGCGTGCGGCTGTCCGGGCAACCCATGTAAAATCATGCAGATTGTCCATCAGTTCGTTGTTCCGGTTCCGGTAAAAACAGATCGGATCGAATCTCCAGGCAACGGTTGCCGGGTTGAAATGCCTGCAAAGATATTCAAGCTGCTCAAGCCGCTGCTGCAGGGACGGAATTCCGGGCTCCAGAAGCGGAGCCCGCGAATTGACGGTGAACTGAAAGTACAGGCGATAGCCCTGGCGGGTCAGTTTTTCTCCGGCTTCGGATCGGATGAACGGACCGAAATTCTTGGACCAGAACACGATGGAATGGACCCTGTCGGCGGCGGCCTGAATTCTGTAAATCCTGCCGTTATATGGATTGTGCGTTTCAAAGAACCCGAGACGGATCCGTTCCATGAACCAGTTCATGTAGAAGGCGGGAATATCGGTCCGCCTGGAGGCTGAGATCACGATTTTTTCAGTGCAGCTCATGATGCGTTGTTACTGCTTTTTGAGATTCGCCAGTGAGATGATTTTTGCCCGCGGCTTTTTTTCGGAAGTTTCGGCAGCATCGTTGCAGGGAGTATCCGGCTGAGGCGTTTTGGAACATTCGACTTTTTCCAGGCGCACCTTTCGCCCGCCCATGGTGAATTCCGCGCCGTTGATGTAGGTGTCTTTCAATATCCATGAGACGGTTTGCAGCGGAACCTGAAGCAGCAGCAGTTTGACATGATACCAGCTGGCTTTGTTGTCCGCGGCAATATCCTCGATTCTAGCGAAGATCAAGGGCTTGTCTTCAAAGTGAATTAGTACGAGATCGTTGATCGTGGCCATAGGTGGGTTCGCTATGCCTTTCTTTTTGTTATGAATTCAGAAAACCACTATGACACAGCAGCAAGTTTCTGTAAAGCGCTTCGAAGGAGCTCGAAGACGACGCACAATCTTTGTCTTGGCGGAATAAACTTCTTGACAAAAAATTAAGCGCCGATTTAACTGTTAAGTAGTATTAAATAAAGGACGATTAAACAGATACATGCCTGAACGGAGCCGGTTGAGTTGTCTTGATTTCAGGACTCCCGGGCGCCTTCCGAAAAGTTCCGCGTTTCGACCTGACAACATAATGCTCATCCGTGCTTCGATCTGAGTTCGTTGAGGCAATAGTTGTTCTATCCTGTCTGAAAGTGAACGTCTGGCGAACATCCCGGCTAAAAGGGGAAGCGCAACAACCTGACGATGAAAAAATAAAGGAGGGATTATGATCAACAAGGAAATGCTGTCGAAAATGAAAATTTTTTCAGGTGTTCAAGGTGAAAAACTTTCAGAAATCGCTTCAAAATGCAACCTGATGGAGACGAAGGCCAATGATGTCATTTTCAAACAGGGGGATGAGGCCAGGGATTTTTATGGTCTGCTTGAGGGAGAGGTGGAACTGAGCCTTGTTTTCAAGGATGAATTTCTCAGGCTGGACATCCGATACGAATATTCGATTGTCGCCAAACGTGAAATCATCGAAAAACCGATTGTGGTGGAAACCATTCATCCGGGGGAGGTATTCGGATGGTCTTCGATCGTCACCGACGGAAGATGGACTGCCGGCGCCCGCTGTTCCAAGCCAAGCCGGATTTTTTCGATTCCGGCCAAAATTTTTAAATCGATTCTGGATAAAGATCCCTCGCTCGGGTATGCGGTGATGCAAAATCTGAACGAGGTTGTTTCCAGCCGCCTGCAGCACCGAACGGATAAGCTGATAGAAGCCTGGGGAGAAGCCTTCGATTTGAACAAAATATAATTGCAGGGTTTATGCCGGCGCTTTTCAGAATGCCGTTATCTCTCAACCTCCGGCATGACGCGTTGATTGCAGAGCCTCATTTCACACCTTAAAAAATGGGGCTCTGTGTTTTAAGGAGAATTTCATGTATGCCAATTCCACTGATCCCCTGGGAGATGCCCTGATAAGTTATATTCAAGGAGACCTTTTGTCCAAGGTCGTGGTTTACCGGGATGACGGCCTTTCCGAGGACCTGATGATGAGCCGTTTTTTCCAGGAGCCCTCAAGGTTTACGCTGGTGGAAAAAACAGCCCTGGAAAACTGCCGGGGGGGGGTGCTGGATATCGGCGGAGGCGCAGGGCGTTACAGCCTTGCGTTGCAGAGCCGAGGCCTTCGCGTATGCGCCATCGACATCAGCCCGGCTGCCGTTGAAATCATGAAGCGCCGGGGTGTAAAGGATGCGCGGGTCGCCGATATTTTTAAATTTGAACCCGCCCAGGCTTTCGACACCCTGCTGATGATGATGCACGGAATCGGTATTGTGGAAAATCTGGCCGGGCTGGAGAATCTTTTAAAGCACGCATCCAGCTTGATCCAATTCGGCGGTCAGATTATACTGGATTCCATTGATGTCCGGTGCACCCGGAATGTCATGCATCATGCCTATCAGGAAGTCTGCGGCCGGCTCGGAAGATACTTTGGAGAAACCCGGCTCCAGTTCGAATACCTCGGCAAAAAAGGGCCCTCATTCGGGTGGCTGCAGATTGATCCGAAAACCCTGGCCGATTATGCGCACAGGGCCGGATGGGCAAGCGAGGTCCTGTACTGGGATGCCGGCGGCGACTATCTGGCCGGGCTGACCCGGCTGGAAGGCTGAGAACGTATTGTTCGGCGAATCAAAACATGCCGCAGGTTTTCTTTTCAACCCGGTGACTCGGAAGCTTGCCAGATGCCGGAAAGACTTGAATGAAAATCGCCAGTTTCAATGCCAACGGAATCCGGGCAAGGATGCCGGTCGTTTTGCGATGGCTTGAGGAACAGGTTCCGGATGTTTTGTGCATTCAGGAGACCAAGGTTCAGGATTCCCAGTTTCCGGTCAATGCCTTTGAAGATGCCGGTTACCACTCGGTTTTCAGGGGTCAGAAATCCTATAACGGCGTAGCGGTCCTCAGTCGCATTCCCCCGGTGTCCGCATGCTTTGGTTTCAACCCGGATGATGACGAACAGGTCCGGCTGGCCCGCATCGATTTTGACCGGTTCACCGTGGTCAACACCTATGTGCCCCAGGGGCAAAGCCCGGATTCGGAAAAATTCCAGTACAAGCTTGACTGGCTGTCCCGGCTTCGAAGGTATTTTGAAACCGGGTTTGGCGCATCGGATCCGCTGATATGGGCGGGCGATTTCAATATCGCTCCGCATCCCATCGATGTATATGATCCGCAGGCGCTGGCGGGCAGCGTATGCTATCATCCTCTGGAGCACCGGGCCCTGGATGCAATCCGCGAACTCGGGTTTACGGATGTATACCGCAAGCACAAACCCGATGATCCGGGTTTTTCGTTCTGGGATTACCGTATTCCCAATGCCCTGAAACGCAAGCTGGGATGGCGGATCGATCATATCTGGGCCACGGCGTCCGCAGCGGAAAAATCCCGGAACGCCTGGATCGACGCGGAGCCCAGAACATGGGAGAAGCCTTCGGATCACACCTTTATTGTTGCTGTTTTTGATCTGTGAGCACGTGTTATCAACTTATTGAAGGAGCGGAAAATGTCCCAGGATCTTCGACCGTTTTTTTATCCCAGGCATGTGGCGGTTATCGGCGCCTCGGAAAATCCCCGGAAAATCGGCCATGAAATTTTGAAAAATATTCAGGCCGGGGGATTTTCAGGAAATATCTATCCTGTTAATCCAACGAGTTCACAGATTCTTGGAATACCCTGTTACGCAGGCATCGACAGAATTCCGGGACCGGTGGACCTGGCTGTTGTCGTGATTCCGGCAGGGCGGGTTCCCCAGGCGATTGCCGAATGCGGAAAAAAGGGGGTTCCGGCCGCGGTAATCATTACCGGCGGTTTCAGCGAGGCCAGCGCTTCGGGAGAGGCGCTTCAGAAGCAGACGGTCGAGGCCGCCAAACGTCACGGCGTCCGGCTGATCGGTCCCAATTGCCAGGGCCTCAACAATCCTCACGCGTCACTTTGCGCCTCATGGCCCCTGTTAACCCTCAGGGGCAAGGCGGCGGTGATCAGCCAGAGCGGCACCGTGGGGGCGGCGATGCTGGACTGGTTTTCCATCGAAGGCCTGGGAGTTTCCAGCTTCGTGAGCATGGGAAACCGTGCGGATGTCGATGAATCGGATCTGATTGCCTGGTTTCAGAATGATCCCGAAACCGGGGTGATCGCCCTGTACCTGGAAGGAATCAAGGATGTCGGGCGCTTTCAGCGCGCCGTGGCGAAGACGACCAAGCCGCTGGTGATCCTCAAATCGGGACGAACCGCGGGCGGAAAGGTGGCCGCGGAATCGCACACCCGCTCTCTGGCCGGCGCCGATGCGGTCTACGATACGCTTTTCAGGCAAAACGGGATATGCCGGGCGCAAACCATCGAGGAATTTTACGATTTTTCAAAGGCCATGGCCTATCTGAAGCCGCCAGCGGGAAATCGCGTGCTGTTTATTACCACCTCCGGCGGAGCGGCCATTCTGGCCACCGATGCCGCCGAGCGCGAGGGCCTCTTGGTTCCTTCGCTTCCTGAAGAACTGGCCGAAGCACTGGAGGGGGTTATTCCAGCCCATGCCATTCGAAGTAATCCGCTGGATCTGACCGGCGATGCGGATGCCGCCATGTTCGCCAGGGTGATGGAACGGTCCAGGCCGCATTATGATGTCCTGGGCGTCATCTTCGGAGATCCGATTCAGAACGCCGCGCAGGTGGTAACAGCCGGCGCCCCGGAGCTGATCATATTCCTGGGCGGCGCCGAGGTGGAGCGCGAAGAGCGCATGAAGATGCACCGCAAGGGCATTCCGGTATTTCCCACTCCGGAGCGCGGGATCCGCGCGCTTTCTCAGGCAATGCCCGCCGGTTTGAAAACGCGGCCGGCGCAGACAACCTTTCCGGAGGCCTCCGGCCGGAAACTGTCGGGCTTTTTTGAGTCCATCTCCTGGCTGGCTGAAAAGGGAATGCCCTGCGTGAAAACCCGGCTGGCGAAAAGCGCGGATGAGGCGGTTACCATATCCGAAGAACTCGGCTATCCGGTGGTCCTGAAAGTGGAATCTCCGGACCTGATGCACAAGAGCGATGCGGGCGGGGTTCGGCTGAACCTGGCATCCGGCGCCGAGGTTCGGGACGCCTGCGAACGGATATTCCGGGACGTGAAAACCCGGAACCCGGAAGCGCGCATCAACGGAATCGCCGTCAGTTCCATGGCCCGTCCCGGACTTGAGCTGATTCTGGGCATGCGCCGGGATTCCCAGTTCGGTCCGGTTCTGATGTTCGGACTTGGCGGCATCGGCGTGGAAGTGTTCCGGGATGTGTCCCTGAGACTGATGCCTTTTTCCAGAAGCGACGCCCTGGCCATGATGTCGGAAATCAGGGGCGCGGCCATGCTTTCGGGCTTTCGGAACACGCCGCCAATCGACCGGAATGCTCTGGCCGATGCCCTGGTCCGGCTTTCCGAACTTGCCCGGGACCATGAATCGATCGCCGAGATGGATTTAAATCCGGTGATCGCCCGGACGGACGGCATCCTGATCGTGGACGCGCGGATTATCAGAACGTAGAAACAAAAACGCCTCCCGAAGCGATTGCTCAGGAGGCGTTTCGCATTATTTCAGCCGGGCTTATCCCTGCTTGCGTTCGAATTCCTTCATAAAGTCAGCCAGGGCCTTGCACGAAGCCATGGGTACCGCGTTATAAACCGATGCACGGCAGCCGCCTACGGATCGATGGCCCTTGAGGCCCCCCAGCACGTTTTTCTGGGCCTGGGCCAGAAATTCCTTTTCCAGGTTTTCGTCCGCCAGCCTGAAGGTGATGTTCATCAATGACCGGCTGTCCTTGTCGGCGGTGCCCCGGTAAAAATCCCCGCCGTCAATCACGTCGTAGATCAGGGCCGCTTTCTGCTCATTGATCGCCTGCATCTTTTCGAGACCTCCGACAGTCTCTTCCAGCCATTTGAGCACCAGGCTGGTTGCGTAGATGGAAAAACACGGAGGCGTGTTGAACAGGGAATTTTCCTTGGAAAAGGTTGTGTATTTGAGCATGACCGGAAGCTTTTCAGGAACTCTTTCCAGCATATCGTTTCGAATGATCGCCATGCACACGCCGGCAGGGCCGATGTTTTTCTGGGCGCCGGCATAAATCAGGCCGAAAGGAGACGGATCAAACGGACGGCTGAGCATGTCCGAGGACATGTCCGCGATCAGGGGAACCTCGCCGGTATTGGGAAAGCTCGCCCATTGCGTGCCCTTGATGGTGTTGTTGGAGGTGATGTGCACATAGGCGGCCTGTCCGTCGAAAGCGATATTCTTGGGAATGTAGCAGAAATTCCGGTCTTCGGATGAGGCGGCCACGCGCACGGATTTGCCAAGGTTCTTTGCTTCCTTGATGGCCTTGGTAGCCCAGGTTCCGGTGTTGACGTAATCGGCGGATTTTCCGTCAGCCAGCAGATTCATCGGAATCATGCAGAATTGAAGGCTGGCGCCGCCCTGAATAAACAGGACCTGAAAACGGTCGTCCAGCTTGAGCAGTCGCTTGGTGCGGATGACCGCATCGTTCAGTACGTCCTCGAACGCCTTGGAACGATGGCTGACCTCGACAATCGACATGCCGGTTCCGGCAAAATCGAGAAATGTTTCTTGAATTTCTTCGAGTACGCTGAGTGGAAGGGCCGCCGGGCCCGGATTGAAATTATGAACTCTTTTCATGGTATTGCCTCCGATGACCTTTGATATTCTTTTTAATTGAAAAGTTCGTATCTTAATATCTGAAAAAAATATGTCAATCGAAATTTCGTGCCGTTAAAGCCGATTGCAAGTTCCGGCAAGGGATATTGACAAACCGCTCTTATTCGCCTAAATTTTTCGAAAATAATGTTGCCTAAGGAGATGAACCTGATTGCCGCGTTCAAGGACATGGCTGGCTTGTAATTCAATCAAAAAGACAATTTATGAAAATCTATCATTATCCTTCAAATTCTGCTGAAAAGAAGCTTTTGTCCATCATCAACCGGGGCCTTGCCTTTACCCGGAAACAAAACCTCGAGGTGTCGAGAATCCTGGAAGATGTCCGGAAAAACGGAGATGCGGCCCTGATTCGATATGCCGCGAGGTTCGACGGGAGTCGGCTTTCGCCGGACAATCTTCAGGCAACCCCTCAGGAGATGACTGCGGCATTAAAGCAGGTTTCACCCGATTTTATGGGAGCACTGGACCGGGCCGCCTCGCAGATCGAGGATTTTCATCGCAGGCAGTTGCGACAGTCCTGGATTGCTTCGCCGCGGGAAGGGACGCTTCTGGGGCAGCTGGTTCATCCGGTGGATGCGGCCGGAGTTTATGTGCCCGGAGGGAAGGGCGGCCGTACGCCGCTGGCGTCATCGGTGCTGATGGGCGCAATTCCCGCAAGAATTGCCGGAGTGAAGAACATCTACATGGTCACCCCGCCCACGGCCGAAGGCGGGGTCAATCCGCATCTGCTGGCAGCGGCCCACCGGGCCGGCGTTACGGCGGTTTTCAAGACCGGCAGCGCCTGGGCCATCGGCGCCCTGGCCTATGGAACGACAACCATACCCAGGGTGGACGTCATTGTCGGACCGGGAAATATCTACGTCACCCTAGCCAAAAAACTGGTTTCCGGTATCGTCGGCATCGATATGATTGCAGGCCCCAGCGAGATCATGATCGTGGCCGATGAGACGGCGGATCCTGAATTCGTGGCCGCGGATCTGCTTTCTCAGGCCGAACACGACGCACTGGCATCTTCGGTGCTGGCGACCTCCTCGCGCCGGATGGCGCGCGAGACGGCAAAGGCGGTATCCAGCCGCATTCAGTCTCTGAGCCGCAGGGCGATCGCGCAGCAGTCCATTTCAAAATACGGAGCGATTCTGGTTGTTGCGGATATTCCGACCGCCATTGATCTGGCCAACCGGATTGCGCCGGAACACCTCGAACTGCAGATTCAGGATCCCTTCTCCCGGCTGGACCGGATTCGCCACGCAGGCGCCGTATTTCTGGGCGGTTTTACCCCGGAGCCTGTGGGAGACTATGTGGCCGGCCCCAATCATGTCCTGCCGACAGCCGGAACCGCCCGGTTCTCTTCCGCGCTTTCGGTGGAACATTTTATCAAACGGACCAGCCTGATCCATTACACCCCTTCGGCCTTCCGTCAGGAAGCCGAAGATATCCTTCGGCTGGCGGAAATCGAGGGCCTGGATGCCCATGCCAACTCCGTGAGAGTGAGGCTTCGGAAATTAGAATAATTCTTGACACAAAAAAGGTGCAAGTATATATATGTTTTTCTAAACATCGCCGATGGCGGTATATATAAACTGCAACTTGTTAAGCGATCATTTTTCTTATGATGGATTTGTTGGCAATAATTTCAGTAAGAAAGGAGCAATTCGCATGAATGTAACACGAAGGGAGTTTATCCAGATCACGGGCGCGACCGCCGCTGGTCTGGCCGTGAGCGGGATCGGATTCGGCCTCTCACCGGTCAAATCTCACGCCCAGATGCTCAAGACCAAGTATGCCAAGCAGACAACGACCATCTGCTGCTACTGCGCAGTGGGTTGCGGCGCCATCGTGCATACGAGCAAAGAAACCGGCCGGGCCATCAATGTCGAGGGTGATCCGGATCATGTGATCAACCGCGGCGCGCTCTGCGCCAAGGGAGCGTCTCTGTTTCAGTTGGCGGAGAACAAGAACCGTCTGACCGAACCCATGTATCGAGCGCCTTACTCGGACAAATGGCAGCAGGTTTCCTGGGAATGGGCGATCGAAAATATCGCCGATAGAGTCAAGAAAACGCGCGACGCCAATTTTACGATCAAAAACGACAAGGGGCAGATGGTCAACCGCACCACCGCTATCGCTTCTTGCGGCAGCGCGGCCATGGACAACGAGGAGTGCTGGATTTATCAGGCATTGGTGCGCGCCCTGGGGCTTGTCTATGTCGAACATCAGGCCCGTATCTGACATAGCGCTACTGTTGCGGCTCTGGCAGAGTCGTTCGGACGCGGCGCTATGACCAACCACTGGATTGACCTGAAAAACAGCGATGTTCTTTTTACAATGGGCAGCAATCCGGCGGAAAACCATCCCATTTCCTTCAAATACGTCACCCAGGCCCAGCTCAACGGCGCAACCGTGATCAGCGTGGACCCCCGTTTCACCAAGACGGCGTCCAAGGCCGACATATACGTTCCGATCCGTTCCGGCACAGACATCGCTTTTCTCGGGGGCATGATCAAGTACATTCTGGACAACAAGCTCTACGATGTGGAATATGTGTCCAATTACACCAATGCCTGTTTTATCGTCGGCAAAGACTTCAGCTTCAAGGACGGTCTTTTCTCCGGCTATGACAAGGCTAAACGGGCCTACGACAACAAAAAGTGGGCCTACGAGATGGATGCCAACGGGGTTCCCAAGATGGACCGGAGCCTCAAGGACAAACGGTGCGTTCTGAGTCTGCTCAAGAAGCATTACGACCGCTATACCACCAAGCTCGTGAGCAAGATCACTGGAACGTCCGAAGCCGATCTTCTCAAGGTTTACAAAGCCTATGGTGCCACGGGCGCCAAGGGCAAAGTCGGAACGAGCATGTACGCCATGGGCTGGACCCAGCATACCGTGGGCGTGCAGAACATTCGCACCATGTCGATGATCCAGCTTCTGCTGGGCAACATGGGTTGCGCCGGCGGCGGCGTGAACGCCATGCGCGGCGAGTCCAACGTTCAGGGATCTACGGACTGGGCCCTGCTGTTCCATATTCTGCCCGGCTACCTGAAGATTCCGTCGGCGTCCACCGATTCACTGGACACCTACAACGCGAAGTACACGCCCAAGAGCATGGATCCTCAGAGCGCCAACTGGTGGCAGAACTATCCCAAGTACACGGTCAGCCTGCTCAAAGCCTTTTTCGGGGACAAGGCTCAGAAAGAGAACGGCTTTGGATTCAACTGGCTGCCCAAGATCGATGACGGCAAGGACTACTCCTGGCTGAGCCTCTTTGACGAAATGTACAAGGGCACGTTCAAGGGATTCTTTGCCTGGGGCATGAACCCGGCATGCAGCGGGGCCAACTCCAACAAGACCCGCGCGGCCATGACCAAGCTCGACTGGATGGTCAACGTCAACCTGTTCGACAACGAGACCGGTTCTTTCTGGCGCGGACCGGGGATGAATCCCAAGGACATCAAGACCGAGGTGTTCATGCTGCCCGCCTGCGTTTCCTATGAGAAAGAAGGCAGCATCTCCAACAGCGGCCGGTGGATGCAGTGGCGCTACCAGGGTCCCAAACGCCTGGGCAACAGTCTGCCCGACGGCGACATGATCATGGAACTGGGTCTCAAGCTCAAAGAGCTTTACGCGAAGGACGGCGGCACATTCCCCGAACCCATTCTCAATCTCAAGTGGGATTACATGACCCACAATGAGTTTGACCCGCACAAGGCGGCCAAGGAGATCAACGGATACTTCCTGAAAGACGTGACCATTAAGGATACAACGTACAAGGCCGGCACCCTGGTACCGGGCTTTGCCAATCTTCAGGCCGACGGATCGACCTCTTCGGCGAACTGGCTGTACTGCGGCAGCTATACGGAAAAGGGCAACATGGCCGCCCGCAAAGGTCAGGAAGACGCCGAGAACAAGATCGGTCTTTATCCCGGATTTGCCTGGTGCTGGCCGGTCAACCGCCGCATCATCTACAACCGCGCTTCCGTGGATCTCAAGGGCAATCCGAGAGATGAGAAGCGATGGGTCATCAAGTGGAACGGCGAAAAATGGATCGGCGATGTTCCGGACGGCCCGTGGCCTCCGCTGCAGAATGCCGACGGATCGCCCAATCCCGCCGGCCGGCATCCATTTATCATGCAGGTGCACGGCCATGGCCACATTTTCGGCCCGGGCCTGAAGGACGGTCCTTTCCCCGAGCATTACGAACCGACCGAGTGCCCGGTGGAAAAGAACTTCATGAGCAAGCAGTTTGTCAGCCCGGTGGCGCCGGTTTATGGATCCGACAAGGATGCGGTCGCTACCTGCGATCCGCGTTTCCCGTATATCGGAACGACCTACCGGGTTGTCGAGCACTGGCAGACCGGTCTGATGACGAGGCCTCAGCCCTGGCTGATGGAGCTTCAGCCGCAGATGTTCGTGGAGATGAGCGAAGAGCTTGCCAAACTCAAGGGTATCAAGAACGGAGAACGGGTCCGAGTATCCTCCGCGCGCGGTTCGGTTGATTGTGTCGCCATGGTGACCAAGCGCTTCAAGCCCTTCAATATTGGCGGAAATACGGTTCATGAGATTGGCATACCTTGGCATTTTGGATGGCGATGGCCGGAAAGCGGCGCCGAGGAAAGCGCCAACCTGCTGACCGTAGCGGCCGGAGATCCCAATACCCGGATTCCGGAAAGCAAGGCCTATATGTGCAATGTTTCGAAAATATAGAGGGGAGGCGAGATAGATGAGCAAAGCAATTTTTGTCGATACGACAACCTGCACAGCCTGTCGCGGTTGCCAGATAGCCTGCAAGCAGTGGCATGGTCTGCCTGCGGAACAAACCACCAATCGTGGAACTTTTGAAAATCCGGCGGACCTTTCTTTCAACACCTACAAGATCGTCCGGATGCGGGAAGAGGTGATCGACGGCAAGCTGAACTGGCTGTTCTTTCCTGAACAGTGCCGTCACTGCCTCGAGCCGCCCTGCAGGGATATTGCCCAGGATGAGAGTTCCATTTTCCGGAATGAGCAGACCGGCGCCGTGATCTTTACGGCAAACAGCAAGAACCTCGACGCTCAGGAGATTACCGACGCTTGTCCGTACAACATTCCGCGGGCTGGCGCAGATGGAACGCTGGCCAAGTGCGATATGTGCAATGACCGGGTCGAGAACGGGCTGCTTCCGGCCTGCGTGCAGACATGTCCCACGGGCGCCATGAGTTTCGGCGACCTGGAAGAGATGCGGGACAAGGCCAAGAAACGCCTGGAAGTGGTGAAACAGAAATATCCCAAGGCCATGCTGCTGGATCCCGACGACGTCAGCGTGATTTATCTGGTGGCCTTTGAACCGAAGTACTACCATGAATTTGCGGTGGCTTCGCGTTCGACGGGGTACGACATGACGCGGAAGATGGCTCTGCGGAAGATGTTCCGTCCGCTGGCAAACATCATGTCTTCATTGACATAAACCCAACGTGTATTAATATGAACTTGTAAGTCGAGAGGGGGGAGCGATCTCCCCTCTCGCGCTACCGGACCCAGACAACCGATCAGGAGAAGGCATGACGCAGCAGGCAGAGATTACTCCGGCGCAGGTCGAAAAAGCAGCCGAATTCATCATCAAACTCAGACCCTTTTATTCGGAGCTGATCGTGTTTTACCAGGCCGTATTTATGGCCCAGGAAGAGGCGAAGCAGACCGTTCGAATCGATGTGAAGCCGATTCCGAAGGACATGCTGAAGCTCAAGCTCAAGGAGAAGTTTCCCTTGGTTTCCGTAAGCGATTTTGAACTGGATGAAGTTTCCTGCGGGCAGCTTTTTGAGAAAATCAGCCGCATCATTCGCGAGAAGAATCCGGGGCTGAAGTCTTCCGCCGAGGTTCTGATCGCCGCCATGGATAAGGGCGATCTCAAGGTTGAGGATCTCTGCCGGGCACTGCTGGCCAGCGATGATTCCGTGTTTGAAAAGTACGCTGAGGAATTGAAGGTCGACAAGAAGCTGCTCGCATTTATTGCCTACAACAGCGTCAAACCCTCCCTGAAGGTTTTTGCCGAAAAGACGGCGCAGCAACTGGAGCCGGATTATTACTGGGGCAAGGGGTATTGTCCGGTCTGCGGAAGCGCTCCGGCCATTGCGGTTCTGCAGGGCGAGGGAGAGCGTTTTCTGCACTGCGGCTTCTGCGGTCATAGCTGGTCCGCGATGCGGATTTACTGCCCGTTTTGTGAAAACAAGGACAGCAAGACGCTGAGCTATTTTTACAGCGAGTCGGAACCGGAATACCGGGTGGATATCTGCGAGGCCTGCAACAAGTACATCAAGACGGTGGATCTTCGAAAGCTCAGCCGCGACTGCTACATGCCTCTGGAGCAGGTCGCGACGCTTCACCTGGATCTGAAGGCTCAGGAAATGGGTATTGAAAGCGGAACCAGCCTTCATCTTGAACCTTGACAGGCCGTTGAAAACTGCGCCTGAGGCCGTCATCCAGCGTTAAGCGGCTCATGCCAGTGCTCACATATTCTTGAATATGCCGCGCTTGCCGCATCGCCGCGCGCCTTGTTTTTCAACATTCTACTGAGTAGAAAACCCTTCTGCTGGAAATCAAACCGATTTAACCCGGATATTGCATGAAAGTGGCAGTAAAACCTCCTGTATTATGTTATTAATCAATTGGTTAGATTGAATAAAACAGGAGATTTTGCCATGAAGATTTGCACCGCAAAGGCCATAGAGTTTGCAGGGTGTAAGGTGCTTAATATCAGTGTAACCGCATCTGGAAATCAGCCGTTTAAAATTTTCATCAAGTACTTGTTGTCCCATCCAACTCCGGGCCGTTTGGATTTGACGCTTTTTTTCAGCTACGTTTCTTTTTTATCATGTTCAAGGCAACATGCCTGAGTACCGCGACGTTTTCCGCGGCATTATCCTTTCCGACCCTGCGGCCGTCTTCACGGAAAGATACGTCCAGCACCCCATGCAAACTGTTTACGACGGCCCGGCGGCTTCGAATCGCACGGGCGAATGGCTCGGCATTACGGTCTATGCTGCCGATATAACAGGCCGATTCGCATTCGGTTCTGTCTTCAAACTGCCTTTCGCGTTCAACCATGCAGATCGTTCTCAGACTTTTCCAGTTCTCCATGATAATCAAACAACGATTCTTTGAAGCCATGCTTTATTTGATTTTCAAAAAACAACTTGACGTCATGGCGCAGGCTGCTTTGATTGCCCTTCAGCGAAAGAACACAGTCTGGATGCCGATCGACGATCGATTCCGCAATATCTTTCCGGCACCCCATTGCATCGATGGCCACAATGCGCCCTTCAATTGCCGGAATCTTTAAAAGCTGAGGAAGCCACGGGAACAGACATGCCGACTCCTAGAAATATTGTTCATAATTTCAATGCCCAACGCATTTAAAGCCAAAAACCATGGGATTTTATAAATATTTCTGATAGTTATACCTGTCTCTTTCAAAGCGTTTTTATCTTCGCGAACCATGCAAAAAAATCCAAATGCGGTTACCTTGTCTGGGATGGATTTGCATCTTGACACCCGCGCACGCCATATGTTAAAGGGTCTCTCTTGTCGTTTATAAACGTCTTAAATGTAATTTATAAAATATGTTTCTAATGAAACGCTTTTCTGAAGTCATGGAAATGGATATTAAACAAATCGATTGGAACCTCGTCTGGCAAACCGCGCAGCGCCAAAAGCATTTGAACCGCAAAGCCAAAGGAGCGGTGTATTGGAACAAACGCGCCCGCGACTTTTCGGATCATCAGGCACATAAAAGCGATTATCCGCATCAATTCATCAGAATACTGAACCCTGAGCCGGACTGGCGCGTTTTGGATGTGGGCTGCGGTTCCGGTACGATAGCCATTCCGCTGGCGGAACGCGTCGCTTCCATCACCGCCATGGATTTTTCGGAAAGCATGCTTTCCATACTCAGGCAGAAATGCGCGGCAAAAGGAATTATGAACGTAAAACCGCTTCTGGCAGCCTGGGAAGATGACTGGGAAGGTTTGGGAATCGGGGTTCACGATGTGGTGATCGCATCCCGATCCGTGAACGTCGAGGACTTAAAGAGCGCCTTCATCAAACTCAATCGTTTTGCCAGACAGCGCGTCTATGTTTCCGCCGTGGTGGGAGACGGTCCCGCCATACGGCGCATCATCAATGCCGCAGGCCGGGATTATCAGCCCAGCCCTGATTATATCTGCATCCTGAACCTCCTGTATCAGATGGGGATCTACGCCAATCTTTCCTTTACCTTTCATCCGCTTAACCGGACCTACGCGGATCACGAGGACGCGCTGAATAAAAGCCAATGGATGCTGGACGATATGACGCCTCATGAGGAGGAGCGGCTCAGGAACTTTTTTCAGGATCATCTGGTCCGCCAAAACGGCAGCTGGATATTGCCGGACGTGCCGCCGGTGCGCTGGGCCGTCATCTGGTGGAATGTTCCGGATGAAGATCCTGCTATTACATGAATATGCCGGAATTCGGATCATGATCGGCAGACAGGAAAATTGAATGTTTAAAAGCCGCCTCTGCTGTTTTGTTGCGCTTGTCGTCATGACCGTCTGGGGCTCATGTGCCGCGGCCAGGGAAATCATCGACATGGCCGGCCGGAGCGTGATTGTTCCGGACGAAATTCGAAAGGTGTACTGCACCTCACCTCCATCCACGTATCTGGTGGTTGCAATGGATCCCGAGCTGCTGGCGGGTCTCAATTTTCCCTTCAATCCATCGGAACAGCAGCTGCTGGACCCCCGCCTGCGGCAACTGCCGGTGATCGGCGGCTGGTTCGGTCAGGGACGGACGCCCAACCTGGAAACCCTGCTGCAGGTCGGCCCGGATATTATAGTGGACAGCACATGGCAGGAAACCGCCGTCGGCGAAAAGATCGAACAGGTGATCAAGCCGTTGCGAATTCCGGTGGTGCATGTTTCCATGGACCACCTGTCCGATTATCCCGCCGTTTTCCAGTTCATCGGGCAGCTGCTGAACAGGCAGGAAAGAGCGGAGATTCTCAGCCGGTACGCTCAGGAAAGCCTTGAACAAACAGGCCGGGTGCGCGCGCTCATTCCGGAAGAAAACCGGATCACGGTCTATTATGCCGAAGGCGCCGATGGCCTGAACACCGAATGCCATGCCTCGATGCATGCCGAGCTGATTCACCTGAGCGGCGGCAGAAACGTGCACCGCTGCGGCGAAGAAAGAGGTTACGGCATGCAGAAGATGTCCATGGAGCAGCTCCTGCAATACAACCCCCGGGTGATCGTATCCCATGACGCATCGTTTCTCGGCCGTGTCTCAGCCGATTTAAGATGGAAAAATATCCGCGCCGTTCAGGATGGCCGCGTCTACAGAATTCCAAAGGAACCGTTCAACTGGTTTGACCGACCCCCATCCTTCATGCGCCTCCTCGGCGTCAGGTGGCTTGCGTGCAAACTCTATCCTTCGGTTTATCCGCTCGATCTCGCGGCCGAGACGCGTTATTTCTACAAACTCTTTTTGAATGTCTCCCTGGATGATGCGGCAGTCCGGAAGCTTCTGCAGCCATGAGACGATCCATGACGATTCCGGTCCTGTTTGCCGTATTATGCCTGACGGCGCTGGTATCGTTGTCTGTCGGACGTTATCCGGTCAGCGTCGGCGACCTGGTCCGGTTTATTTCCCTGCAGGTTTCGGGTCACCCGGTCATGGACGAGCGTCAATTCCTTCTTCTGGAAAACATCCTGTTTGACATCCGGCTGCCGCGCGTTGCGGCGGCCATCCTGATCGGCGCGGGCCTTTCGGTTTCCGGCGCTGTTTTTCAGTCCATGTTTATGAATCCCCTGGTTTCTCCAGGGCTTCTGGGCGTTCTTGCCGGCGCCTCATTCGGCGCCTCTCTGGGCATGATCGTCGCCAAAAACTGGCTCGTGGTTCAGTTGAGCGCCCTTTCTTTCGGCCTGATCGCCGTACTTGCAGCCCTGGCGATCTCCGCAATCAGTCGCGGGAATCAGCTCCTGATGCTGATACTGGGCGGCATCATCAGCGGCGCGTTGTTTACTTCACTGCTTTCGGTAGTCAAATATCTGGCCGATCCGTACGAACAGCTGCCGGCCATAACGTACTGGCTCATGGGCGGGCTTTCCGTTATTGACAAGACGACGGTTCTGGCCGTATGCGGCCCCATTGCGATCGGCATTCTGATTCTGTTTCTGCTTTCCGGTTATCTGAATGTATTGAGCATGGGCGATGAAGAAGCCCGTTCGCTGGGAGTCAACGTTCGTGTTCTGCGTTTTTTGTTCATCTTTCTGGCCACCGTGATCAGCGCGCTGACGGTGGTCATGGGCGGCATCATCGGCTGGGTGGGCCTGTTGATTCCGCATATCGCCCGCATGCTGGTCGGACCGGACAACCGCATTCTGCTGGCCTCAACCGCATTGATCGGCGCCGCCTATCTGCTGATAGCGGATAATATCGCGCGCCTGATGTTCAGCGTGGAAATACCCATCGGTATTTTAACCTCACTGGTGGGCATCCCCTTTTTCGCCCTGGTGCTTCGCAACGCCAGGAAAGGATGGAACAGATGACCCTGATTTCAGTCGATCACGTGACCTACGGCTATTCCCGCCAACCGGCGCTCAAAGACATTTCGGTCGATTTTCACAAAGGTGAAATCGTCTCGCTTCTGGGGCCGAACGGCAGCGGCAAGACGACCCTGCTCAAATTGCTGATGGGGCTGCACCATCCTCAGGAGGGCCGGGTGCTGTTTGAAGGCCGGCCGGTCTGCGACATTCCGCCGAAACGGCTGTCTAAACGCATTGCTTACGTACCTCAATTCCACCGTCTTTCATTCGGCTTTCGGGTGCTGGACGTCGTGCTCATGGGAAGAATGCCTCACAAGCCGTTTTTCTTCCGTTTTTGCAATGATGATGAGCAGGCGGCCCTTGAGGCTCTGGAACGGCTCTCTATCGCCCACCTCAAGAACCGGCCCTACACCGAGATCAGCGGCGGCGAACGCCAGCTCACGCTGGTTGCCCGCGCCCTGGCCCAGGGCGCAGACATTTTCATCATGGATGAACCGGTCAACGGCCTGGATTACGGCAACCAGATTCGGCTGCTGTCCCGGATTACGGACCTTGCGCATCATGGGTACACCTTCATCAAAACCACTCATTTTCCCGATCACGCCCTCTGGTTTTCAGACCGCGTCGTCATGTTGAAGGACGGAAAGGTAATCGCGGACGGAGACGCTTCGCAGATGGTAAATCGACTCAACCTGTACAACCTGTACAACACCCATATCGCGGTCATGGATCTGGATGGAGGCGGCCATGTCTGCGTTCCGGAAGGGGTAACGGAGCGGCGCGGCCATTGCGCTGCAAACGAACGTTATAACGTGCAGGGACTCAGGGCCTGACAAAAGATGAAAAAACGGGTCCGCCTCCTGATTCGGCGGCCCGAAGCCATGGCCCATCGGAGCAGGAAAAGCGGAATGAAGAATGAACGTATCGCATCCCAAAGAGGTTTTATAGGCCGTTTGCATAAGTTAAGAAAAGTAATACTAAGTTATTTTTAACTATTATGTTGACAAAAACAGAAATAAAGGTTTTAAAAATTCCTTTTAATAACAAAGCAACTGAGGTGCGACCTGTTTGCCGGAATATCGACCCCATGCAAGAGGATCGCAATGGCATCCATGACGCTGTTTTCCGGGAAAAACCGATCGTTCGGATGAGACTTTTCGAGGTATTTTAACATGCAGCCGGTATTTTTTTTCTGTTTGACGACAGTCTGTTTTTTATCGGCCCTGTTTTTCCTTCATGCGCGGCGGTTTTCAGCGGAAAAATATGCTTTGTGGGCGGGCTGCGTATGTTCCGCATCTGCCTTGGCAGCACTGATCCACGACAGCGGCCGTATTCCCGTTTTTGAGGATTTCGAATCCATGCTGCTGGTTACGTTCCTTCTCGGCGGCCTGATTGCATTTTGTTCACCCCGTGGCGATTCAGGCACAACAGTCAGACGCTGGGGATATATCTTTGTTTTGATCCTGTTGTGTTTTTGCCTGATCTCCCCCGAAAGCCATGGTCAGAATGAATACCTTCATCATCACGGCTGGGTGATCCTGTTTCACGTTTTTCGAAGAATTGCCCTGGCTCTCATGCTGTTTGCGTCCGGTTTCTTCTTTCAGCACCGGAAAAACGGACGAAAAACCGTTTCCGACCCGGCATGGCACCATCTGGGCAGAAATTACCTGATCCTTGGCGCCATATGCTTTCTCATCTCAGAATATTCCGGGATGATCTGGTGTCAGATAGGATGGGGGGACTTCTGGCACTGGAGCAGCGTTTTTTTTCATTCCACCCTGGTGCTGCTCTATCTCATGATCGCATTTCACGTTCCCGGCAGAAATGAAAATGCGGCTCGAATTCGTTCCCTGCTCGGCGGCCTGAGCGGGGTTTTTTTTCTGGCCATGACGATGATTCGGAGCCTGCTGTGAAAAAACTGATTGATTTTCTCTCCTCCCTTCATTTCTCCCTCTGGCTCCTGACCTTTCTGATCGGATGGTTCGTCTGGGCAATCGTTCTCACAGCCTCCGGTTATTTCGAGACGTTCCAGCAGATGAACAACCACCTGATGCCGGACTGGCTCTCGATTTCCCGTGGAAAATCGCCGCTGATCCGTTTCTGGTTCTTCGGGTTGTGCGCAATTGCGACGGCACTGGGCATCAACCTGATTTTCTGTTCATGGAACAAGTTTCTCAGGATGACCGCCAGACGCATGAACCGGCCGGCCATGCTCATGCTGGCCATTCATATCGTATTCGGGCTGGTGATACTGGGCCACTTCGGCAGCCTGATGATCGGATTCCGAAATGCAAACGTCCGGCTTCAGGAGGGAGAATCCTTTGAATTGAAAAATGGATACCGGGTAAGGGCCGATGCGATCCATTTCGTAAACGACGTTTCCGTTCTGACAAAACCCATCAAAGCCATGACATCGGACGAATTCAGCTTCGAGTCCAACTTTGTTGAGGTATCTTTGTACAAAAACGACCTGTTTCTGAAATCAGGCCGCCTGTCTTTTCTCAAACCGCTGGTACTCGACGGCATCCAGTTTACCCTGAAAAATTTCACTCCGCCGGTTTCAGGCGGCAAAACCGGAGCAAATTCGTCATCCGCCGGAACGATTCTTTTTGTCTCCAGAAATCCGGCCAAGAACCTTGTTTTAACGCTGTTTCCGCTCATGATTATCGGCATTACCGTCTACCTGGTCATGACCTGGAAACAGCCCGGTTATCAACAATATTCATCAAGACCTTCAGGAGGTGGCACGAAATGAGACACAAGGCATTGTTATGGATTTTCTCTCTGGCGCTATTATGTTTCTGGGGAGCAACCGCGCAGTCCCAGGAGGCTTTGACGGTTGCGGATGCAACCGGAACGTTTGATATCGGCGAGGTCGTCGTGGAGGGAAAGGGGGAAACCATCACCCAGGTATCGACGGTTGAAACCGTCAGCCGGGATCGCATCGATCTGATCAACGCCGAGAACATTTCAGACGCGCTCGAGTCCCTGCCGGGCGTTACCGTGTCGGTCGGCGCTAAAAACGAGAGAAACATCAACGTCCGGGGCTTTAACGAACGTTATGTGCCGACATTTCTGGACGGCATTCCCATTTACATACCCAACGACGGTTATGTGGACACCGGCAATCTGCCCACCTCCAACCTGTCGAAAATCACGCTGACCAAGGGCATCAGTTCGGCGCTCTACGGCCCCAACACCATGGGCGGCGTGATAAACATCGTCACCATGAAACCCCAAAAAACCTTCGAGGGTGAGATCGAAGCCGGATACGCCGAAGAAAAAGCGTTTCATACGAATGTCAACCTGGGATCCAGGCTGGAAAAATTTTATTTCACGCTGAGCGGCGGATATCTGGATTCCGACGGATTCCGACTTTCAGACGACTTTGACGCCAACGCCATTGAAGACGGCGGCCTTCGGGACAATTCGGATGTGGAGCAAAAGAGCGGAGCATTTAAAATCGGCTTTACGCCCACCGAAAACCAGGAATACGCCATCGGCGTCAACCTCGTATCCATGGAAAAGGGGTTCCCGCCATCCACGTCGCTGGCCGACAAAACCCGGTACTGGCGTTTTACCGACTGGGACAAGGAGACCTATTACCTGATCGGCAACATCGACTTTACAGAAAAGTTCTCCGCCAAAATCAGGGCTTTTCACGACGAATACTACAATGTGCTGGATTCTTACGACGACGATACCTATTCCACTCAGAAAAAAAAATCCGCCTTTCACAGCACCTATGACGATCACAGCGACGGCGGATCTTTGACGCTGCGATCCCGGCATATCGGCAGCCAGACCATCAGCGCCGCTTTTCATTACAAGAACGACGTTCATGAGGAGCAGGACAGCCGCGGCGCCGACTGGGAAAAATACGAGACCGAGATGTATTCCTTCGGACTGGAAGACGACATCAAATTCAACGACCGTCTGTCGCTGGTACTGGGCATCAGCTACGACCTTCAGTGTCCGGAATACGCCGCCGGCCAGCCGTTGCGGGACGACGAGGACGCCTTCAATCCCCAGGCCGGATTGTATCTGACCGTGTTCGAGGATACCGTGCTGCATGCATCCGTGGGGCAGAAAACCCGATTCCCGACCATGCAGGAGCTGTATTCGGGTCTGCTGGGCAAAAACACCCCCAACCCCGATCTGGCCAACGAAAAAGCAACCAATTACGAGATCGGCTTCGAAAAACCTCTGCCGGCGGATTCTCTGTTCCAGGCGAATCTGTTTCTGTCGGATGTCGACGACAAGATCGTGAACAAAGAGCTTTCTGACGGCACCGATCAGTACCAGAATATCGGGGAGGCCCGTTACCAGGGATTCGAGCTGATTCTAAAGACCGGTTTTATTCCAAAAAATGAGGTTGAATGTCATTACACCTACCTGGACGCCGAGAACCGGTCGGATGACCGGACCAGCGACAAACTGGAAGAGGTCTCAGAACACCAGCTTTACTTAAGCGATCATTATAAATTCAACGACTGGCTCTCGGCATTTGCCAAGGTCCAGTGGAACTCCGAACGGTATCAGGAAAACAGCGACGGCGATTTTGATTCCCTCGACGGGTTCTGGACTGTGGATGCCAAGATCATGGTGAAACCTGCAAAATTCATGACCCTTGAGGCCGGAGTGAAGAACCTTTTTGACGAAGATTACATGTATTCGAACGGATATCCCAGAGAAGGCAGCACCTTTTTTGCACTGGTGCGCGCCACGTTCTGATGTCATTCCGTCCAGACGGAACCGGCTTTCTATAATACCGCGGAAAGCCGGTTCCGCTCAGGCGGGCAATTCCGGTTCAGCCGATTTCCGAAGAAAAACCGGACTTCTTTAAAAAAACAAAGGCTTGATTCGAACATGATGATTCAAACAACAAACCATTCGTCGGCCAGACGCCCTGTCCGGGCATGGCTGCTCGGCATTCTGAGTTTCGGTTTGATCGCCTGTTGCACTACCGTAAATGCGTTCGCCCAGAACCCATATACAATCGTGGATATGGCCGGCCGGAACGTCACCCTTTCCGGCCGGGCCGAGCGAATCATCACAACTTTCAAACCGGCCACCCTCAGCATTTTGTCTCTGGGGCTGGCCGACCGTCTGGTTGCCGTGGACAATTTTTCACCCCGGGTTCAGATCAACACGGCGGTGTGTCCGGGCATCAGCGAACTTCCGAAAATCGGCAACCGTTCCACGGGCCTGAACATGGAGACCGTCATTTCGCTCAAACCGGATCTGGTGATCCTTTACGCCCAGAAAGACGGAATTCTGACAGCGGACCGGCTGGGACGTTCCGGCATTCCGGCCATCGTGATCCTGCCGGAAAGCCTGGACAGCATCAAGGAAACGCTTCGCATCATCGCCCGGGCGGCGGGTTGTCCCGAACGGGCGGACACGGTGATTCAGGCGGTCGATGATGTCATGGACCTGGTCCATGTCCGAACCACAGGTCTGAAAGCTCAAGAGCGCAAAACGGTGTATTACGCGGGACCGGAGGGCTTTTTCACGACCGCCCCCGGCGATATGCTTCAGGATGAAATGATCTCGCAGGCAGGCGGAATCAACGCGGCTCATGCCCTGACCGGTTTTTTCAAATCCATTTCCCCGGAACAGTTTGTTCAATGGAACCCGGATGCGGTGTTTGCCTGCCGGGAGATTCGATCATCCGCCGGAAAATATCTTGCCAAACCCGAACTGGCCGAAGTCAAGGCCGTCAAATCCGGTCAATTTTTCTGCATTCCATCCAGCCACGCACCGTGGGACTTCCCGTCCCCCTTATCGGTTCTGGGCGTGCTCTGGGCCGGAAAGCGACTGTATCCGGACCGGTTCCACGATATTGACTTAATCAAAGAAATCGACCGGTTTCATGAAATTTTGTTTTCCAGATCCTTTACGGAAATGGGGGGCCGACTGGAAGACACCCTGGATCCGTAATTCATTTTTTGAACCCTTGCAGGCAAGCCCGGCATCTAAAAGGGCCTCCTGATAATGAAGGCATATGACGCAACCGGACTCCAACCCGAAACCCACTGCTGGCTTTTTTCACAACACGCGGTATTTGACCGTTCTGCTGGTCTTTTTGCTGGCGGGACTGTTTCTGCTTTCACTAATGGTCGGACGCCTGGATATCCGATTGAGCGAAGCGATGACGATTGTCGGCTCGTCCCTGTTCGGGAGCCCGGTTCCCGAAGCACTTCTTTCCAAGTCCCAGGTGTTTACCCTGATCCGTTTTCCGAGAGGACTGCTGGCGATATTTGTCGGCATGGGGCTGTCGGTTTCCGGCGCCGTCTATCAAGGCCTGTTTCGAAACCCGCTGGTGTCCCCGGACATTCTGGGAGTATCGGCGGGCTGCACATTCGGTGCGGCCCTGGGCCTGATTCTTCCCGGAAACTCCTTTCTGCTAGTCAGAATACTCTCGTTTATTTTCGGACTGGCGGCCGTATGCCTGGCCGTCGGCATCGCCAGAATGGTCGCCGTCAGGCCCATTCTGGTGCTGATCCTGGCCGGCCTGGTGGCCACATCGGTTTTCAACGCCCTGCTCATGATTCTCAAATACCTGGCGGATCCTTACAGCGCCCTGCCGGCCATCGTGTTCTGGATCATGGGAAGCCTGAGCCGGGTAGAATGGAACGATCTGTACCTAATCATGCCGACCATCGGCATCGGGCTGATTCTGGTTCATGCGCTTCGGTACCGTTTGAACGTGCTGTCTCTGGGAGACCTTCAGGCCCGGTCTCTGGGCATGAATCCGACCCTGTACCGGATCATTTTCATCACCATCAGTTCGCTGATGGTGGCGGTCACCGTTTCCACCTGCGGACAGGTATGCTGGATCGGACTGGTGATTCCGCATATCGCCCGAACCGTGGTCGGGCCGAATCATTCCAGAATGATTCCGATTACCATGCTGATCGGCGGCATTTTTCTGCTGGCGGCAGATATGCTCGCCCGTTCGATCACGTCCGCCGAACTTCCGGTCAGCATCATTACGGCCCTGGCCGGAGCGCCGCTGTTTGTCTATCTGCTGTACAAAAACCGCAGGAGTGGATGGATATGACGCTCTTGTGCCGATCCGTGTCTTTCAGCTACAATGGCCGCCTTGTTCTGGAAGACATCAGTTTTGAGGTCGAGAAGGGAACCTTCTGCGCCATCCTCGGGCGGAACGGCTCCGGAAAGACCACCCTGCTGCACTGCCTCAACGGCATTCTGAAACCGGACCGCGGATGCATTTCCCTGGATGGTCTGGATCTGGGAAGCGTTTCTCAGGCGCAGATCGCCCGCCAGGTCAGCATGGTGCCGCAGGAGCACACGGATATTTTTCCGTTCAGCGTCATCGATTTCGTCGTCATGGGACGGACCCCGTTTCTGAAAATGATGGCCAGCCCCGGCCCCGAAGACTACCGCATGGCCCTGGACGCATTGCACACGCTCAACGCCGGTTTCCTGGCCGAACGGAATTACAACCAGATCTCCGGAGGAGAGCGGCAGATCGCCCTTCTGGCCAGGGCCCTGCTTCAGAGTTCAGCCACCGTGCTGCTGGATGAACCGACCAATCATCTTGATTTCAACCACCGGTATCGCATGCTGGACCGGATGAAGCGTCTTTGTAAAAACCGAAACGCCCGAATTATCGCAACCATGCACGACCCCAACCTGGCCCTGCTGTTTTCCGACCAGGTGGTCATGCTGAAAAACGGACGCGTTGTCGCTCAGGGAAAAACAGAGGAGGTCATGACCAGTTTCAACGTCAGCGAGCTGTATGATTCCAAAACGCAAAAAATCGGCCTTTCGGGCTCTGTAAAGATATTTCTGCCCGCCGATATCGCATCGCAGGATCAGGACCGGGAGCCGCTGCCGTGATTCATTTCGAAAATTCAGGTCACCGAATCATCCTTGTCAAGGGAAATACGCAAAGTGGAAAGTCCTCGCTGATCGAGGGGTTGATTCCGGTTCTGAAACAGCGGGAACTTAAACTGGCGGGCATTCTGGCAAAAGGGCTATGGGAAAGCAACACCCGCAGCGGATTTATTCTGATCGATCTGAAATACGGCAAAAGCGTTCCGCTGGCCCGTCGCGTAAAAAATAGCGGCCGGAATACGGTTCCATTCGAATTTTTTCCATCCGGCATTAAAGCCGGCCGGCGCGCCCTGTCCGTCGAGTCCTGCGCCGGGGCTGATATTATTGTCGTAGATGAGGTCGGTCGCCTGGAAATCGCCGGAATGGGATGGGCGCCTTTTCTGACGCCCCTGCTGAGCCTGAACGATGCGGTCCACATTTGGGTGGTTCGAACCGGACTGGTGGATGATGTCTGCAGAATCTGGAATCTCGGCCAACCGCCCCAGGTCCGGGCGGATGAACCGAATGCATCGGACAGACTTTGGAATTTAATACTGGAAGCCCGCCGGAAGATGCCGCGCGCTTGAACTTTGGAGAAATGCCATGAAACACCAGGATATTTTAAACGCCATACTGGATGAACTCGATTCGATTCCGGATCACCCGGTCACAAACCTCATTTCAGGCAGCCATATCGTCGCCGTTGAAAGCGCCAGGCTGGGAATCGCCACGTGGGCAATCGGAAAACATCCGCTTCCGGCCGATTATTTGCCTGAAAAGAACCTGCCCGAATCGGCCAAAAAACTGGCCCGGTTTCTGCTGAGTCCGGATCCGATTCGAGCGTCTCTGGGAATGGCGGCCGTCAATTCGCTGCTGCCCGATCCGCCCGCCGGCGAATTGATCGACCGCAATGCGTCGGACCTGATTCTCGAATACGGAAAAGGGAAAAATGTCGCCGTGATCGGACATTTTCCCTTTGTGGAAAAAATGGGCGATCAATTTGCACAATTTTGGGTGCTCGAGAAATACCCCCGGCCCGGAGACATCGACGCCGGTCAGTCGCCGGATGTGCTGCCTCAGTCCGATCTCGTGGCTATTACCGCCACCACCCTGGCCAATGGAACACTGGGGGAAATTCTTTCACACGTATCTTCAAATGCCGTGAAAATCATGGTCGGCCCCAGCACTCCGATGGCGCGGGTTCTGTTTCACATGGGTTTTTGCGCGCTCGCGGGAAGCATCGTGAGCGATAAACCGACGGCCCAAATCTGCATCGCCTCGGGCTGCCCGTTTCGTATGGTGAAAGGCGTAACCCACGTCCTCTGGGGCGGAGGAAAAATCATATTTCCATGAAGCCCGGTCTGTCATTTTGGGGCATTGCCTTTGCCTTGCTTATGGTTCTGATGCTTCCGGCGGTTGTGTGTGCAGATCGGCGCATCGAAAAAGACCTGAATCATGACGGGCATATCGATCAGATCGCCCATGTCGACGCCTCCGGAAACCTGATTAAACTGGAGCTGGACAGCGATCACGACCGGATCATGGACCAGTTTCAGTATTACGACCGCGGCGTTCTGACCCGCATTGAAAAGACCCGTGCAAGCGGACAGATCCAAAGCCGCGACGAATTCAAGGACCAGAAACGATCCCGCCACGAGCATTATGGGGAAACAGGGAAAATCGACCGCATTATCCTGTTTGATTCGAACGAGCAGCCCCGGCGCATTGAAAAGGATTCCACCGGCGACGGACGCCTGGATTCCGTCTATCTTCTGGAAAACGGGAAAACCGTGCTTTACACCCGCGACACGGATGGAAACGGGGTTCCCAATGTCCGCCAGACCTACCGGAACGGGTTACCGGCCCAATGCGAGGCCGATGACGACGGAGACGGAAAGCCGGAAAAAATCATTTATTACGGTGCCGGCGGACTTCCCGCCGAAAGTCGTCACGATCTGGACAAAGACGGCCGCATGGAAACCGTCCGGCTCTACAGCAAGGGCGTCATCGCCGAGCAGAAAAAGGATTCGACCGGAAGCGGGCACTTTGACATCGTCACCCGATTTGCCGGCGGAAAACCTGCCTCCATGGCAAAGGACACGAATCTGGACGGAAAGATGGACTGTTTTGTCCGGTTCGACGGGGACGGCCTTCCTCAGGAGATGCGGGAAGACACCCGTCACGACGGGAATATCGACCGGATCCGGACATTTGAATCCGGAAAACCGCTTCGCGTGGAATGGGATGACGACGCGGACGGATTCCGGGAGTCCGTCTCCCTTTACCGGAATTCCGAAATCCATCTTCAAACCAAGGATTCGAACCGGAACGGAACTCCGGATGTCAGGATACATTTTACCGGCGGAAAACGCCGGCTCATGGAATCCGATACGAATCAGGACGGCGCGTTCGACACAAAACAGTATTATGATGAGAACGAAACCATCATCCGTTCGGAAAAGGATCAAAACCATGACGGGAAAATCGATCTCAAGGTTTTTCACGAAAACGGAAAACCATTCAAAATCCTTGAGGACAGGGATCATGACGGCCGGTTCGAGATCACCCAGTGGCTTCAGAAGCCGGAGTGGTCGACCGTCATCGAGCTGGACTCGAATCTTGACGGAAAACCCGAGCATCGGCTTTTTTACCGCGATCAGCGCCTGGTCATGAAGCAGATCGACTCCAACGGAGACGGCATCATGGATTCGGAAGAACGCTACGACGACCGGGAACGTCTGATTCAAAGCAGGGAAGACGAGGGCTTTACCGGTCGCATGAACCTGACCTGGCATTATGACAACAGCGGGCAGGCTTATAAAGCCGAAAAAGACTCCGATGGCGACGGAAAAACGGATATCTGGTTTTATTACGAGAACAACCGGCTTCGCAAACTGGAAGAAGATACGAACCAGGACGGCCGGCCGGATCTCTGGGAAGAATATGATAAATCCGAAGCGCTGGTCAAAAAATCCAGGGACCTCGATTTCGACGGCACGCCCGATGTGGTGCAATGATCGGCATCGGACGTGAAATTCAGGAAACCATCCTGTCTCAACCGGCGGAGAAGAAAATAGGAATTTTGTAAAACGGCATATGCAGATCGGATCCCATCGTAAAACCAAACCCAACTGGCTGCTCAGAGGCTTGATCATCCCATCGGTCTGCCTTCACCTGGTGATTTTTCTGCATATCGCGGGTCTGTACCATTCAAATGCCTTCAGTTATATCGAGATCGCCATTCGAGACATTTCAACGCCCGAGGTCCGCAACATTCCACGGCCGAGGCATCGCCCGGATCCACAGATCCGCCCGAAAGCGGTTGAAGAGATCAAACTGAACCGCATCGCTCCTCCGGCCATTCAACCGATCCGCCTCGATCCTATGGACAAAACAGCGCCCGACAGCCTCGTTGAAGCCATATCCGCCGACAATCCGGTCTCGAATCTTCCGGGTCTTCGAATCGGACAGTGGCAGGCCGAGCCGATTGCCGCCGGCGGCGACTTCGGAACCGCGGAAGATTATTTCGAGATGGTCCGGCTGAAAATCGAACAATTCAAGAAATATCCGGTTTCCGCTCAGAGTCGCCATATCGAGGGGCGCATCACGGTGGAATTCGCAATCGATTCCGACGGGACGGTCTCGTCGATCCAGATCCAGAAAAGCTCCCGCCACAAAATTCTCGATGACGCGGCGATTGAGGCCATTCGAAAAGCATCGCCGTTTCCGGCGCCGCCCCCGACCATTTTCACGCAGAATCAGCCCATCCGGCTGGTGCTGGCCGTCGTGTTCGAGCTGACATGATCGGGATTGTAAACCGGCGGAACCATAAACTGAAATGCACTTGCGGAGGTAATACATGCTCGAATTTTTATCAAAGGGAGGAGTGCTGGTCATCCCGATTCTATTGTGTTCGGTCCTGTCCCTTGCCATTTTTGTGGAAAGGCTGATCCGTTTCACCCGGCTTCGAAGCCGCGGCGCCGGACTGGCTGAAAAAACCGTTGCCATGATGAAATCGGGACAGGATCAGGAAGCTTACGAAATGCTGATTCAAAGCAACTCGCCCATGGGAAGGGTGCTGGCGCAGGCGATCGAGGTCAAGGACCAGGACCGGGAGACTCTGGAAACCGTTATCGCACATTCCACGGACGAAGAGGTCCGAAGCCTGTCTTCTTATGTTCAGGCCCTTGCTACGATGGGAAATATCGCCCCCCTTCTGGGCCTTCTGGGAACGGTTCTGGGCATGATCAAGGCATTCATGGTCATTCAGCAGATGGGCGGAAAGGTGAATGCGGCGGTTCTGGCAGGCGGCATATGGGAGGCCATGCTCACGACGGCCCTGGGTCTTGCCGTAGCCCTTCCCACCATGGTGGCTCACAGTTACCTGATTTCAAGAATCGATAAATACGAGGCCCGGTTGCAGGCCGGAGCGGTTGTTTTTATCAAGGCGCTGAGCAGAGGTTCCATAACTTCGAATGACGGCCGGATCCACTGAACCGCCGTGCGTAACTCCGGCGGATTTCATGATATTTTCATGGTCTGAAAATCCAACCCCTGGACATCGGTAAAGGAGCAACATGGCATTACACCCTCGAAAGAAGCAATTTTATCAGATTCAGGCGCCCCTGACCTCGCTGATTGATATCGTGTTCATGCTGCTGATCTATTTTCTGCTGACCACCAATTTCATGGTCGACGAGGGGATCAAGATCAAACTGCCCCAGGCAAAGGCCGCCGCCCCTCAGACCCAGCAGGAAATTACGATTTATGTCGACAGAGAAGGCAGGGCTTTCCTGATGAACCAGGAAACCCCCTTGAACATCCTGTTCGCCGAACTGAAAAAACTCATCGGAGGACAAAAGGACAAACTGGTGGTCATTAAGGCGGACAGGGCCGTGATCCTGAACCATGCAGTCAAGGTCATGGACCTTGCCAAGGCGGCCGGAGCGGAAAGGCTCTGCCTTGCGACGGAAAAAGAGCTTTAGCGGAGCTAATCCCAATCTATCAAAATGAAGCCGATTCCGATCCGGTTGGAGCTCGAATCGTAATCCAGCAGGCTTTCCCCGTATCCGTTGAAATACTGGATATACCCGCCGATTTTTTCAAAAAGCGGAAAGCTCCATTCGAGCTGCACGGCGCCGCGGTTGTCGTCGAAATCCAGACTGTTGCGAAGCATCACGCCGAAACGCTGCCGGTTCCAGAAATAGTAGCCTTGAATCTCGCCGGGTCCCAGGTAATCATCGATGTTCGGGTTATCATCGTCTTCGTTGCTCTCCGGTATGCGGTACCAGGCGCTGAGCAGCAGAACAAAATTGTCCTTCTCGAATCCCATGTTTCCCACAATCCGGTTCCAGCTTCTGGAGGTCGGCTCGGAGCGGCCGTTGGATTGATGATTGAACCCCACATTCACCATACGGCCCTTGAATCCCAGTACGTCAAAATTCGTTCGGAAATTCAGCAGCACCTCAGGCTCATAATTGGTCTCGCGAAACGGAGCGGACTCGTCAAAGTTATAAAACTGCCAGAACGACCGCTGGGTATACCCGAACCACAGATCCATGTCCTTTCCCAGAACATCCTGCCAGAGTTTGGACTTGATGCTGATCTGGTACTTCACCTCGGTTTCATTGAGATCCATCGTCGAGTCGCCCTCTTTAAAGCTCGTACCGCTGAGCGCCGAATTGTAGGAAAACGGCAGAATGTAATTGGACCGGTGCATCCGGATCGCAAATTTACCCCGGGGTCCGGTTTCATCCAGCTCCCAGACTTTGGCCAGATAGGAGTTATCCTCGAGCGGGGGCTGCACTTCTTCTTCGATCGGCTCGGGTTCGGGCAGGTTGGAGTCGCGGCCGAAAATTCTATCATAACATTCCAGCCGGGCCTCATCATCCTCGATCTGCGAACAATCCTGGGGGCTGAGATAGAAATCCCGGGTCTTCGCATTGCCGGCGCCGGCCAGTGAAAACAGAAAAATTAAAATCATGAATATGCATTTTTGTCTGTTTGCGCCAAGGGGTTTCATGGGAAAATCCTTTTCGGATTGGATAATTTCAATGCACGGGTTTTGCGTTCCGAACCAGCCTATTTATATAATCGCAGGCGATCGGCAAATCAATCAAATCCTGATCAAAATTAAAAACCGCCTGAAAATCGGGTCAAAGCGCCCTTGGGATACCGAATATCCGTTGTTTCAGCCAAGCGTCTTTCGAAACCGGATCACGGCCAGCGCGGTAAAGGAAAGGGCCAGGGCCGTCAGTGCCGCAACGGCCGGCCAGAGCGTGCGTATTCCGGCTCCTTTCAAAGCGATGCCATGGAGAATTTCGAGAAACCAGCGCATGGGATTGAGCACGGTCAGGATCTGAACCGGCTGGGGCATGTTGCGGATGGGAAACATGAAGCCGCTGAGCAGCACGCCTGGAAGCACGATGAAAAATGCCGTCAAAAGGGCCTGCTGCTGGGTGGCGGCGCCGGCGCTCACGCTCAGGGCGATGCCCAGATTTCCGGTCAGGTAAACACCGGCCAGAACGTAAAGAAGCAGCCAGCTTCCCTCGATGCGAACACCAAAAATAAGCATGGCTGCGGCAAACATCAGGGTCATGGTGATATACCCGGTAATCAGGTAGGGAATGGTCTTTCCGAGAATGAACTCCAGCCGCCGGATCGGCGTTACCATCACCTGTTCCATGGTTCCGATCTCTTTTTCCCGGACAATGGCGATGCTGGTCAGAATCAGGCTGACCACCATCAGCATGACGGCAATCAGGCCCGGCACAAAATAGTACCGGCTCTCAAGATTCGGGTTGAACCAGGCACGGCTTTCGATCTGAACGCCGGGAACCGATGCGCTGCCGGAGAGTTCCGTCTGGTTGAACGCCTCGACGACGGCAGTTGCATATCCGGAGACAATGGCGGCGGTGTTGCTGTCCGTGCCGTCGACAATCAGCTGAAGGGAGGCGGTTCTTCCGGCGCGCAGATCCGATTCAAATCCGGCCGGAAGATGGATCACGACCCGAACGCTTCCCTGATCGAGCATCCGTTTGATGGAAGAGGATGAAAAAGCCTGCTCCACCAAGTTGAAATGCCCGCTTCCGGTAAACGCGGCGACCATCTCGTGCGAGGCCGGAGTGCCGTCCAAATCCACCAGACCGGTGCGGATACGCGTGACATCCGTGGTCAGGGCGAAGGCGATGACCATCATCTGAACCACCGGGGCAACAAAAATGATCGCCCGCATGCGCGGGTCCCTGAGCATCTGAAGAAATTCCTTGATCAGCATGCATCGCAGGCGGTTGATCATCTTTTACTCCAGTTTGAGCTTCATACGGCGGTTTGCCGCCAGCACCATAACGGCGGCGTACAGGGCCAGCAGCAGGGCGTTGACCCAGAGAATCTCCAGACCGATTCCCTTCAGGTAAATTCCCCGCAGCAGGGCGATAAAATACCGTGCCGGGACGATATAGGTCAGACACTGGATCGGCACGGGCATGTTTTCGATGGCGAACACAAATCCGCTGAGCATCAGCGTGGGAAGGTAGCTTCCCAGAAGAGCGGCCTGATTGGCCATCACCTGATTCTTGAGTACGATGCTCAGGGTCAGGCCGAAAAAGAGCGCCCCGGTCAGAAACACGGCCGCCATGGCAAAGACCAGGGCCGTGCTCCCCCTCAAGGGGACGTCAAACAGCCACTGTCCCATGAAAACGGCAATGGCCACATCCACCATGCCGATCACAAAATAAGGGGCCGCCTTTCCGAAAACCAGTTCAGGCCCCCGGACCGGCGTGCTGATCAGCTGCTCCATGGTGCCGGTTTCCCATTCCCGGGCCACGGTCACGCTGGTGAGCATGGCGGCGATTACCACCATCACCACGGCGACAATGCCGGGAATGATGCTGTTTGGACTTCTCAGGTCGGCATTGTACCAGACCCGGTTTTCCATCGACACAGGAACGACCGGATCACCCTTTCCGGCCGCCTGCATTCGCCGGATCGTCAGGTTTCGGTTATAGATCATTCCAAGAGCGGAAACATAGGACAGGGCCAGGCGCGCGGTATTGGCGTCGCTGCCGTCGGCGATCACCTGAATCGAAACGCTCCGGCCGGACCGTATCTTTTCGGCAAAATCACCGGGAATCACGATGGAAAGAAGGGTCTTTCCCGTTTCAAGGTCGGTCTGAAGCTTCCGGTATCCCTGAGCATAACCGGTCAGGGAAAAATAGGCGGATCCGTCGAGAAGGCTGAGAAACTCCCGGCTTTCCGGCGTCATGGACCGGTCCCACACGCCGGTGGGAACCTGGTTCAGGTCCATGTTCAGGGCATAGCCGAAAAGCAGGATCAGGGCCATGGGAATGGCGATGGCCAGAAAAAGGCTTCGCCAGTCCCGGAAAACATGGATAAATTCCTTATGCACCACGGCGCAAAGCCGCTGCCGGTTGAACATGCACATTTCCTTATGGCGTTTTCGGACGGTTTCGGTCCGCGGCTTCGATCATGGAAACAAAGACATCCTCCATGTCCGGCGCAACCGGTTTGATGCCCGAGACCGCAACACTCCGCTCGGCAAACCTTTTTTCAATCGCCTTGCGGGCCAAATCCGCATCCGGCGCCGTAACATGGAGACCCGCGCCGAAAAGCGCGATCTCCCGGATTTCACCAAGCCCCTCCAGAGCCTCCATGGCCGCCTGCGGATCCGGGCAGGACACGGCGATGATCCGGTCGCCGATGCCGGATTTCAGCTGCCGGGGCGTTCCCAGGGCGATCATCTCCCCGCGGTAGATCAGGGCGAGCCGGTGGCAGTATTCGGCCTCCTCCATGTAATGCGTGGTGACGAAAACGGTCACTCCCCGGTCGGCCATCTCGTAGATCAGGTCCCAGAAACGGCGGCGGCTCAAGGGGTCCACGCCGCTGGTGGGCTCGTCGAGAAAGAGAATGGGCGGTTCGTGAAGGATGGCGCAGGCAAGCGCCAGTCTCTGTTTCCAGCCCCCGCTGAGCACAGAGGTCAAAGTGTCCTGCCGTCCCGAAAGCCCGGCCATGGCCACGGCCCAGTTTTTCCGGTCCTCCAGGCGCTGCCCGGAAAGCCCGTAGATGCCGCCGTAAAAGTCGATGTTTTCGGCTACGGTCAGGTCCTCGTACAGGGAAAATTTCTGGCTCATGTAGCCGATGTTCCGCTTGATCTCTTCGGGCTGAGTTTTTACGTCAAATCCCGCAACGGTTCCCTCGCCTTCGGTGGGCGAAAGAAGGCCGCAGAGCATTCGAATGGTGGTGGATTTGCCCGCTCCGTTGGGTCCCAGAAACCCGAAAATCTCCCCGCTGGAAACCTCGAAGCTCACCTGCTTGACGGCGACAAAATCGCCGAACCTGCGGGTCAGGTTTTTTACGGAAACGGCAATACCGCTGTTCACCCGCGGGCCTAAATGGCCGCCGATCTGTGCCGATTCACCCTGAATTGCCGTCGAATCCTGATCTTTCGAAAGCGCGCTTACAAAAACGTCTTCCAGAGAGGGGGCGAGTTTTCGAAGATCCTCATACGCGATCTTTTCGTCATCCAGAATCCGTCTCACCTGTTGGGCGGTCTTTTCAAAATCCTCGCAGACCACATGAACCCGGTCTCCGAAAAGCACGACCCGGCTCGTTTCCGAATGCTTTCGAAGCAGGTTTCGAACCGCCCGTGACTCAAAGCTTTGAACCGCCAGAATCGTCTCCTTCATCATTCGCCGGATTTCGCCCGGAGGTCCCGCGGCCAGCATCCGGCCATGGTCCAGAAGACCCACCCGGCTGCACCGCTCGGCCTCGTCCAGATAGGCCGTGGTCACGAGAATGGTCACCTGCTGCTTGAGCAGGCGGTAGAGAATCTTCCAGAAATCCCTGCGGCTGACCGGGTCCACGCCGTTGGTCGGCTCGTCGAGCAGAAGCACCCTCGGCGTATGCACCAGCGCGCATGCCAGCTGAAGCTTCTGCTTCATCCCGCCGGAAAGGGCCGAGGCCCGGCGCTTTCGAAACGGCGTCATGCCGCTGAAATTCAGAAGCTCATCGACGCGCCGGTTCAGATCCCTTCGGGGCATGCCGTAAAGGTCGGCGTAAAACCGGATGTTCTCGTAAACGGTCAGGTCCCCGTAAAGCCCGAAACGCTGGCTCATGTAGGCCAGGCTGTCCTTGACCGCCGAATGCTCTTTTTCCGTGTCAAAGCCGGCAATCCTGGCCACTCCCTCCGTGGGCGAAAGAATTCCGGCCAGCATGCGCAGGGTTGTGGTCTTTCCCGCGCCGTCCGGGCCGACCAGCCCGAAGATCTCTCCGGGATAAACGCTCAGGGAGAGGCGGTCCACGGCAACCAGCTCCTTGAACCGCCGGGTCAGCTCGTCGGCGAAAATTCCAGGGGATGCCATGATCTCAGGGCTCCGGAAGGATCAGAGCGTCGGCGGGCATTCCGGGTTTGAGCTTCAGATCCGGGTTGATCACCTCGATCTTGATCCGGTACATCAGCTTGACCCGCTCCTCGAAGGTCTGAACCGATTTGGGGGTAAATGCCGCCTGGCTGTCGATAAATCGGATCTTCCCGTTAAAAACCTCTCCCGGATGAGCGTCCGTGGTGATCTGCGCCGGCTGGTTGAGCCGGATCCGGCCCAGATCCTTCTCATTGATAAAGGCCCGCACCCAGGTATTGATCAGGTCACCGACCATGACCACCGGCGCGCCTGGGTTTAAAAACTCGCCGGGCTCGGCCGACTTGGAAAGCACCACGCCGTCGATGGGAGCAAAAAGCTCGGTTTCGGCAAGCTGCTGCCGGGCATGGCTCAGGGCCTGTTCGGCCACCGCAACCTGAGCCAGGGCCTGAGCAATGGTCTCGGACCGGGGACCAGCCTGCACCAGCGCATATTCGGCCTCGGCCTGCCGCAGAGCCGCCCGGGCCTGCTGAATCTGTTCGGTCCGGGGGCCCTCCTGAGTAAGACTGAGCCGTTCTTTGGCGCTCTCCGCTCTGGCCTGAGCTTCCAGCCAGGCGTTGTATGCCGCGTCAAGCCGCGTTTTGACGACATCGTAGTCCCTCTGGCTGACCACCTCTTCCTTCACAAGGACGGCATACCGGCTGTTGTCGGCCCTGGCCAGTTCAAGCTCGGAAGCGGCGGCTTTTTCGGCGGCAAGCGCTCTGTCCAGCTCGGAACGGGCATCGGCAATCACCTGAACCCGGCTCCCGCTGACCAGCTCATCGAGGGCGAAACGGGCCTGCTGGACGCGGGCCGCCGCCTGTTGAATTTCCTCCGGCCGGCTTCCGGCCTCCAGCTCGGCCGCAATCGACTTCCGGTATGAAAGCTCGGCTTCGGCGCGGGCCACGGCGATCCGCTGGTCCGTCGCATCAAGAACCGCGATCTTCTGACCGGCAAAGACCTTGTCACCCTCGTCCGCCAGCCGCTGGATCAACCTTCCTGAAATCTTGAATCCGAGCTGCACCTGTGTCGCTTCGATGTTGCCGGAGACCATCAGCCGTCCCGAGTTCTTGTGATTTTTCAAAATTCCGAAATAGACTCCGGCAGCCGCGGCCGCCAGCAGCAACGGAAGAATGATCCACAGACGCTTTTTCATGCGCGTTCCTTTACGATCTGTTGAGAAGCGGCTTGAAAAGAAGTTTTGAGACGGGCGATGCCGCCCAGCGAAAAGCGGATCACATGGTCGGCCAGAGCTTCGATCCGGTCCTCGGCGGGCGCGCCCTCCGGCGCGATCCGGTCGATGACCGGACGGGCCAGCACATAGTACAGACACTGTCCGATAATGCTGAAAGCGCACCGCAGCACCGTTTCCTGCGCGGCGTCGGGTCCCAGAAGGTCTGAAATGATTTGTACCAGCATCCGCTTGTGCGGCAGAATATGCTTTTCCACCGCCTTGCCCATGGCCGAAGACGGGTCGGAAAATTCCTTTGCGATCAGACGCGCCTTGCCTTCATAACCGCCCCAGCCTTCGCGGCTCAGCAGCCGGTAAAAAAAAGACCGGACAAACGCCCTCAGGCGGTCTTCCGGTCCGGCGGACGCATCGATGCCCATGTCCGCGGGAAATTTTTCAAATCCGCCGGCCAGCAGATCCTCGAGAACCGCCCGGTAAAGCCCCTGCTTGCTCCTGAAATAATAGCTGACCGCGGCGATATTGGCGCCGGAGGCCTCGGCGATCTGCCGGACTGTGGCCGCCTTGAACCCGCGCCGGGCAAAGATCACTCCGGCCGCATCCAGAATGCGCTCCCGCGTGCCGCCTGGTCTGGTTTCCATATGCCGGTTCCTCCTTGAAAACGACAAAAACCGAAAAACTGGCCGGATGCATCTTTTTTAAAACAATTGTTTTAATCTGTCAACAACCGATCATGCATCGGCTCAGATGGATTGACTGAGGGGTTTTTTCGGATGGACCGGCTGTTCGGTCAGCACGGCCTTTGGCCTGGGCGCTTATATGCCTGTCACGCAACGGCGTGCGGCTGATGCAGATATTTCTGGTAGCCTGCAAAGACCCGCTCGATTTCATCCGGCCTTACCGGATCCGCCGCTGCATCGGCAATCGAGTCATGATATCTCAGAAAGAGCGGTCAGGACGCCTGCTCTGTATAGTCCGGTTCAGTGGTGCAGCCTGCTTCCGGCGCTTCTGCGCCATCAAATCTTTCTATCCGCGGGTCAGCTGGCGGTACCGGATTCTTTTGGGTATCAGGGCGTCCTCTCCCAGCCGGGCTTTCTTGTCCGCCTCGTATTCCGTATAGTTGCCTTCGAACCAGACGGCCCTGCTGTCTCCCTCGAACGCCATAATATGCGTAGCGATCCGGTCCAGGAACCATCGGTCATGACTGATGACCGCCGCGCATCCGGCGAAGTTTTCCAGGGCGTCTTCCAGCGCCCGCATGGTGTTGACGTCCAGGTCGTTGGTGGGCTCGTCGAGCAGTAGCACGTTGGCGCCCTGTTTGAGCATTCTGGCCAGGTGAACCCGGTTGCGCTCGCCGCCGGAAATCTCTCCGACCTTTTTCTGCTGATCCGTGCCTGAAAAATTGAAACGGGCCACATAGGCCCGGGAGTTGACCTGAATGCTGCCCAGAGTGATGGTGTCCTGGCTGTCGGAGATCACCTCCCAGATGGTCTTTTTCGGATCCAGGTCGTCCCGCTCCTGATCCACATAGGCCAGTTTTACCGTTTCTCCGACACGGATTCTGCCGGTATCCGGCGATTGCTGGCCGGTGATCATCTTGAAAAGCGTGGTCTTTCCCGCGCCGTTGGGCCCGATGATGCCGACGATGCCGCCGGGGGGAAGCGTAAAGCTCACATCATCCATGATCAGCCGGTCGCCGAAGGCCTTGGAGACATTTTCAGCCTCGATGACCACATCTCCCAGGCGCGGTCCGGGCGGAATGTAGATCTCCAGTTCCCCGGCCTGCCTGTCGGTTTCCCGGTTCAAAAGGGCTTCATAGGATTTGATTCGGGCCTTGGATTTGGCGTGCCGTCCCTTGGGAGACATACGGATCCATTCCAGTTCGTGCTCCAGGGCTTTCTGCCGCTGGCCCTCGGCCTTTTTTTCCTGCAACAGCCGCTGCTGCTTCTGCTCCAGCCAGGACGAATAGTTGCCCTTCCAGGGAATGCCGTATCCCCGGTCGAGTTCCAGAATCCATCCGGCCACGTTGTCCAGAAAGTACCGGTCGTGGGTAACGGCGATCACCGTGCCTTCGTACTGCTGAAGATGATGTTCGAGCCAGGCCACGGTTTCGGCGTCCAGATGGTTGGTGGGCTCGTCGAGCAGCAGGATGTCGGGCTTTTTCAGCAGCAGGCGGCACAGGGCCGCCCGGCGTTTTTCACCGCCGGAAAGCACCCGGACCGGGGTGTCTGAGGCCGGACACCGGAGCGCGTTCATGGCCATTTCCAGCCGGGCGTCCACATCCCAGGCATCCAGTGCATCGAGTTTTTCCTGCACCTCGCCCTGGCGCTCGATGAGCTTGTCCATTTCCTCGTCGGACATGGGTTCAGAGAATTTTTCGTTGATCCGGTTGTATTCCCCGATCAGATCCATGATGGGCTGAACGCCTTCCTCCACGATCTGCCGGACGGTTTTATCCGGATCCAGCACTGGTTCCTGCTCCAGAAACCCGATCGTATATCCGGGGCTTAAAACCGCCTGCCCTTCGAACTCCCGGTCCACGCCGGCCATGATCCGAAGCAGGGAGCTTTTACCCGATCCGTTCAGCCCCAGCACGCCGATTTTGGCGCCGTAAAAATAAGACAGGGAAATATCCTTGATCACCGGTTTGCGGTTGTAAAGCTTGCCGACGCGCATCATGGAATAGATGATCTTGTTGGGCTCATTCGCCATAGGGTGTTCAACCTCCTTAAAAAATTTCGTATTTGACCAGGCGGCCGTCCAGTCCGCCGTTGGAAAGCGGCATTCTCCACTTTGGTTTCAGGCCGATTTTTTTGATCAGTTCAGGGTCTCCGAAATAAACATAGGCCACAGATCCCCTGCATCGCTGTTTTAAAAAGTTTCCAAAAGATTCATGCAGCGCTTCCGCATCGGATTTTTCTCCCAGACGGATGCCGTAAGGCGGGTTGGCGACGATGACGCTGTCGGTCAAACTCCGGATTTTTTCAAATGCCTTGACCTCCAGCTGAATCCTTCCGCCAAAGGGAAGATTCTGCAAATTGGTCTGGGTCGCGGTCAGTGCCCTGGAAGATATGTCGCTGCCGCCGACCAATCCGACGGGCAGGGGGCGGATGGCTTCGTTGACCTTTTTGACGACGTTTTGCCAGAGATAGGCGTCAAAGTCCGGAAGATACCCCAGCCCGTAGTGTTTTCTCAAAATTCCGGCAGGAATCCGGCAGTAACGCATCAGAGCTTCGCTGACCAGGGTTCCCGAACCGCACATGGGATCGTAAAGGGGCCGGGACCCGTCCCATTCGGAGAGCTCGATGATGGCGGCGGCCAGATTCTCCTGCATCGGCGCTTCTACCTGGGCCGTGCGGTACCCCCTGCGGTGGAGGGATCCGCCTGAGGTGTCCAGACTGACGGTGGCCTGATTTTCACGAATATGAAGGTTGATCCAGAGATCCGGGGTTCGGGTGTCGACCGAGGGCCGTTTTCCGAAGCGCTGCTGGAAATGATCGGCCACGGCGTCTTTCAGGCACAGCGATGCGTAATGGGAATGGGTGATGTTCGGATGATTGGATACATTGGCAAATACGGCAAAACTGTTGTTGACCGAAAAAATTTCGGGCCAGGCAAGCTGTTTGATCTTAGAATAAAGATCATCCTTGTCCCGGCAGGTGAAGACGGCCAGCGGCGCCAGAATCCGGGTCAGAATCCGGGTCGTGTAATGAATCCGGTAAAAATCGGCCTTGTCCGCCGAGAAATAGATTCCGGCGTAACCCGGTTCGATGTCCCTGGCCTGATTTTCCGACAGCTCCCGAATGCCGATATCTTTAAGATCTTCGGACACCTGAGCGAAGAATCGACCGGTTTGCAGATATTCAAACGGTATCATAAGAACCAATAAAGGAAAAAATAAGGGGTTACATTCTGAAAATGCCGCAAGGCATGGTCTCACTGAATCCAGGCGTTTCTGGTCCGTTGCAGGATTTTTCGGAAGGGCCGTCCGTTAAAATCTCTCCAGGGCGTCGAAACGGTTGCACCATATACTTTTTCAGCGGGCTTGTCCAGATCCGACCCGCACACATTCCCGGCAAAAGTCCCGTTGAGAAACCGGCGGCCGCTTTTACGGAAAAAGCGGCCAGAAGACCGGCATCAAGGCCATGAGAACCGCCATTACGACCAGGGTCAGCGGAAGTCCCGCCTTGACATAATCCAGAAAACGGTACCCCCCGGGTCCCATGACCATCAGATTGGCCGGATGCGTGATCGGCGTCATGAAGCTGGAAGCGGCGGCCATGGCAACGGCCATGGTCAGAGCCTGTGCGGATATGCCGGTATCGGCCGCGGTGCTCAGCACGATGGGAAACATGAGTACTACCAGCGCCGTAGGGGGAATAAAGCTGACGGCCAGAAAGGTGATGCCGATCAATCCGGCCATCACGGCCATGGGGCCGAACTGCCCCAGTACGGACAGGAGATTTTCCGCCAGAAACCGGGCCGCGCCGGTCTGATCCATCGCCGTTCCCAGAGGCAGCATGCCGGCGATCAGAAACACGGCCTTCCATTCGATGAAGCGGTGGGCTTCTTCCATGGTCAGGCAGCCGCTGATCACCATCAGGGATGCGCCCAGAACGGCGGAAACATAGATGGGAATCCAGCCAAGAAGCACCGGAATCAGAACCAGAATCATGACGCCGACGGCGAGATGCATTTTTTCACGCCGGGGCTCCTCCTGTAAGGCATGGCTCAGAATGATGAAATCCTTTTCCGCCGCCAGTATCTGAAGTTTTTTCCGTGGGCCGAGGAGCAGCAGGGCTTCTCCGACGCGAAGGGCCGTATCGCTGAGTTCGCTTCGAAAAGCCCGGCCCTCACGCCAGATGGCCAGTACGTTCAGACCGTATTTCTCCCGGAAATTGAGCTGACGCAAGGTCTTTCCGGCCAGTCGTCCGTGAGGAGAAACAATGGCCTCGACCATGCCGATATCTCCGGATTCCAGCGCGCTGATATCCGGCATTTCGGTCTGAACGGAAAGCGTTTCCAGATCTTTGAGCAACAGGATATTTTCGATTTTTCCCGGAAGCACCAGACGATCGCCCTCCAAGACCGTCTCATCGGGGTCCGGCATCGGCACGATGCCGTCTTTTCGAATCAGGGCCACGGGCTGCATTCCCGGTGCCCGTGAGAACTGGGCGGAGCGGAGCGATTTGCCGGCAAGCTCGGATCCCGGCGGCACCCGCAGCGAAAACAGGCGGCGGTCCAGCCCGAAAGACTGAGACAACTCAAGGGACGACAGCCGCTGCACGCCGGCAAAGCCGGGCTGGGACAGGAACTCCTTCATTCGATCCTCCGGGCCTAAGACCAGAAGCACGTCGTTTTCTTTAAGCGGACCATCCTGAAAATGGCCCTGCCGCGGGTGGCCGGATTCCAGAATCGCCAGCACCTGAATGTCGAACCGGTTGCGCAGGCCGGCCTGGTAAAGCGACTGGCCCTTGAAGTCGCTTTGCTCGGAGATTGCAACACGGGCGGCCTGAATCGGTTCGGTCATAATTTCAGCAAAGGTGATTCCCGCCGGTTCGATGGTCAGCTTCAGCCAGTTCCGCAGTTTTTCAAGCTGTTCGATGCGGCCCGCGACCAACAGCCGATCCCCCGTCTGAATCCGGGTGTGGGGGCCCGGGATATAAACAGTGTGATCCTTGCGGTAGATGGTGACCACGTTTAAGCCCAGCAGGGCGCCCATGCGTATTTCGGCCAGCGTTTTTCCGGAAAGCCGTGAATCTTCCGGAACCCCGAGCAGGAACATGCGGTCCTGCAGGCCGTACTGATCTTCCAGGCAGGGCTCGCAGGTCTTTGATGCGGGGGGCTTCCGATCCGGGAGCAGATACGGGCCGGCCAGGGTCATGAAAACAATGCCGACGAGCATCACGCAGAGACCGATCGGCGTGAAATCAAAAAATCCGAACGGTTTCAGCCCCTGGTTGGCCAGCGCTTCGCTGACCAGAATATTGGGCGACGTTCCAATGAGTGTGGTCAGGCCTCCCAGCAGAGAGCCGTAGGACAGGGGCAGAAAAAGGCGGAATGGGGATATCCCGGTCCGGCGGGCGATATCGGCGACAACGGGCAGCATCAGGGCCGCAACGGCCGTATTGTTCATGAAGGCCGACATGATGCCTGCGCTGAGCATGACGATCAGTACCACCACCCGCTCCCGGCGGCCTGAAAACTTGAGCACCAGCCGGCTGATGCGGTCCCCGACGCCGGTGCGCGTCAGGCCGCCGCTTAAAATGAAAACCGCCCAGATGGTCACCACGGCGGGGCTGCCGAATCCTGAAATGGCTTCAAAAGGCGGAATCACGCCGAATAGGGTCAGCGAGACAAGGACCAGCAGCGCTGTGATCTCGGCAGGGATCCATTCGAAGACCAGAAAAATCGTGGCAACCAGCAGGATGATCAATACGCTGATAATTTCCGCATTCATCGACCCATTCCTTATTGACGGCGCGGCAACAGTAATTTTCGTAAAAAATTCAGACCATGAAAATATTGAATTTAAGACCTGTCTACCAGATATTCCGGTGGCTTGTAAAGCGGCCGACCGATAGAATTCAGGCTGTAATGGATCTTTTCTAAAAATCAGCGGCTTGCCGCTTGAAAGCGTGTCAGGTTTTCAACGGTTTTTCGGCGGAGCTCCCGAAATATTCATTCATTAGCGGAACAGAGCCTACATGAGGACACGAAGCGGCTTATACGTCTTCAAGAGCCTTTCATCCGGTCTGCTGACATTCCGGATGCTTTTTTCTTCAGATATTCGCTGCAAACCACAAGCATTACGAACGGATCAAGGCGATGGCCGATGCCGGGTATCTGGCGGTTCCCAACGCAGCGACCGCTTTCCATTCGACCAGAATCGATTCCGCTTTTAATGGTACCCTGTTTTTTCCTCAAGAGCGTCGGCGCCTTCCCGAGCCTGGGCGCTTTGGCCGAAGCCTGATCGGGCGGGCAGCCGAAGGCGGATGGTTTTGAGCGCATTCTGTCAGCCATGGACAGGCCGCTTCATGTGGGATTTCTATATGGCAGCGTGTTTTGTTTTTTGTCGTGGGAAGCCTGCTCGGATCTGCGGCGTAAGAGTCGTTTTTCCGCGGCGTGATTTACGGATATCTCGGATTCTGGGGGTTCGAATGGGTCCAGCTGGGCGGTACGGCGGCATTTGCGGCAGCGCACTTATTTTCAGAAGTGCCGGTCGCCCGGATTATCGGAGGACTTGTCTTTGCCGTTTCGTATGAGATTGAAAAGAATCCGATGGTTCCCATTGTGGTTCATGCGTTTGGAAATACTGCACTTTTTGTCATCGAGCATGGGGCAGGGGCGGTTTGCATGCTGCCAAGGGATATGATACTCTGGCAATCCTTGAACAGGGATGTTAATTTGTGAGCGAATATTCAATAGACCGATTGGAGACCGGATGAAAAAGAAGACCTTTATGAGACTGAAAAATCCGCACGGGTTTACCCTTATCGAGCTGATGGTGGTAATCGTGATTCTGGGCATTCTTGCCGGAGTCCTTTTGCCCAAAATCATGGGCCGTCCGGACGAGGCCAAGCAACTCAAGGCCAAGATGCAGATTCAGAGCCTGGAAACCGCATTAAAGATGTACCGGCTGGACAACGATATGTATCCAACCACCGAACAGGGCCTGGCGGCTCTGGTGGAAATGCCCGCCTCGCCGCCGGTTCCCAAAGCCTGGAGAAAGGGCGGATATATGGAAAAGAACAAAATTCCCAAGGATCCGTGGAAGAATGATTTCATCTATCTGTGCCCGGGTGTGAACGGTGAATTCGATATCATCTCCTATGGGGCCGACGGGGTTCCGGGCGGAGAAGATGCCGACATGGACATGAACAGCTGGGAGATCGAATAGCCTGGGCTCGCGAGGAACATGGATCAACCCATGCCCGAAAATCATGGCTTTACCCTGATCGAACTGGTGGTGGTGTGCGCCCTGATCAGCCTGGTTCTGTTTCTGAGCATTCCCCGCCTTGAGAAGGTTCATACTGCCGGGAGTATGCGACAGGCTTCCCAGTGGCTGGTCATCAATGTTCCCCGTTTAAAGGAACAGGCCGTTCGGGAGCAGATTGACCTGTCGCTCCATCTGGATATGCGGGACGGCATTCTGTGGGTTTCCAGCCCCGACATGACCGGCGAACAGCGCGATGCCGCCCGGAAGGAGGGATTCCAGCTTTCCGAAAGCATCGGGATCATGGATGTGCAGTTTCCGGGAGAACCGATCCTTTCCGGCGGGAGCGCCGAAATTCGTTTTTATTCCCGGGGATTTTCGGATCGGGCATGGATTCATCTGGCTGAAGATGACCGGAAACGTTCGTTTTTGGTGGAAACCTTTCTCAATGATGTGGAGCAGCATGAGGGATATCTGGGGTTTGAGCCGTAAAACGCCGCGCGAGGGGATGCCTCAACGGATGGCATCGGGCTTTACCCTGCTGGAGATCATGGTGGCGCTCGGCATTCTTGCCATTGTGCTGACCGCCGTACTGCGGATGCATTCACAGACCCTGTTTGTCGATCGCCAGGCAAAATTTAATACGATTGCCGTCCTGCTGGCTCAGGAAAAGCTGGCTCAGATCGAGGGCGGCATTCCGGCTGTTGAATCGGGCGTTTTTGAAAAAGAATTCTCTGGATATTCCTGGCAGATCCTTGTAGAGGATGTGGCTTCGAATCTTTCCGAGCACTCCCGCTGGCGTTTGAAAAAAATCGATATCTTTATTCGGAATCCGGA
>Ga0265294_10000605_pt1 | contig 47933 bp, 39 predicted proteins | sample MunlanPumphouse3_FD_192504 | JGI IMG/M metagenome (GOLD analysis project Ga0265294, IMG submission 192504) | Groundwater microbial communities from a municipal landfill in Southern Ontario, Canada - Pumphouse #3 | ecosystem: Environmental > Aquatic > Deep subsurface > Groundwater | place...
TGAACCGATGGAAATTCAGGTTTTAACGCGCTATCCATTAAGCATCCAAATTACATTGATAGAGGGCAAAAAAAATGAAATCCGTCTGGCAATGGATTGGTTGGGCTTTATGGTGAAAAAATTGCACCGAATTTCTTATGGGAAATATCAACTGAATGATTTGTCAGTTGGTGAAATAAAGAAAGTATAAAACAATTTTTATTCTTGAATAATTTTTCGGCGTTTGGTATCTTTCTGCTGTAATTCAAAGGGGAAATTTCAAAATGAAAAAAATAATTCCAATTTTATGTGCTACGGTCTTGACCGTTCCTGCGTTTGCAGAAGAAGCAAAAACAGTTGAAAATACAATTGCTGCCACACCAATGGTCGAAGAAAATTTGACCACACCGGTCGCAACACCTGTCAAGATTGAACAAAAAGTAGAAACAAAATCCGAAGTAAATCCAGAAATTAAATTCCCACGCGGTGTGCAACTGGGGCTGGGCGTATCTGTAACGTCTGGTATAAACGGATTTGTCGGATATGCTAATAAAAAATTTGATTCTTTTTGGTGGAAAAGATTGGGGGTCCGTTTTGATTTTGCAACGACCGCGCCAATTGAATCCACTATTAATGGAACAATAAACAGCGCTGTTGATGATGGGGAAGATGTCGGAGACGGTATGTCAGTTAAGAGTGTAGATGTTTCTGCGCATCATCTTGGATTGTTGGTTGATTTTTATCCATTCGGCGATACTTGGTTTTTGGGCGGATGGCGCCTGACAGGTGGTTATATGATGGGTAAATTTGGTGTTGGGGCAGATTTGTCTGGTACTTTAACCAGTTCACCCAGCGAACCGATCAGTTTTGAACTGAATGGGGCCGACTATCATTATTTGGGTAATGCTATTACTGGTCGTGCAACTGGAACTTGGAAATACTCGGGCCCATATGTGGGAACGGGTTTCGATCTGGGTCTGTTGTGGGGAATTAAAATTTATATGGATGCCGGTGCGGTTTATACAAATAAAACGGCCGTTATGGGTCTGAATGTGCCATTTAATGATTTGTTGCAGGTCAGCACGGACGGCGGCACAACATGGACGAACGTTGATCCCAATACGGATTTAGTAGATGATTTTAATGCAAATAAAGCCGCTGCATTAAAAGATGCAAATGATGATTTGGGGGATTATAACTTTTTCCCAATGGTTAAACTGGGATTAATGTATCGGTTTTAATAAAATATTTATGTTTTATAAAAAGGCCTTGGATAAAGGCCTTTTATATTTTTTGCAAAAGTGGCGGTTTTGCGCGAATTAATAAATCGCTTTGTAAAAAAATATATGCACAAGTATCAAAAAGTGGTGCATTTTCGCGCCTTTAAATTGATTAGAATTTTATGTATCTGAAAATAAATTACAAATATTTTTGACTTTGCGCTTGACTTTGGAAAAGAATCAGCGCATACTATACGGGCTTTCACGTTGGAATAAAAGCTTCAACCCCTGAAATTCTGCGGTTTTTTGGAAAAACAACGATTCGTCGTCCCAAAGCAAATCGCAATTTTGTAAATAAAGCAGCTCATCAAGATTTGTGTTGATGGCTGGCATTTTTATATGCCAAACAATCAAACACAAAAGAAGGGATGTGCAGGCAGTTAATTGGACAACATCCAAACTTAACATAAAGTTTGCACAATCCTAGACAGGTAGTAGGTTACAAAATTTGTGACCTCGTTAAAATACTTGTCTTGCGAAATAAAGTAAAACGAATGACTAGATTTATATGTAGTCAGCTCGTAATGTGCAGGCTCTAGCTACAAGTTTTTTTTAGAACTTGAGAGTTTGATCCTGGCTCAGAACGAACGCTGGCGGCGGGTCTTAGGCATGCAAGTCGAACGCGTGTAGCAATACACGAGTGGCGCACGGGTGAGTAACGCGTGGGAATCTGCCCATCACTGGGGAATAACGTTTGGAAACGAACGCTAATACCGCATACGCCCGAAAGGGGAAAGATTTATCGGTGATGGATGAGCCCGCGTTGGATTAGCTTGTTGGTGGGGTAAAGGCCTACCAAGGCGATGATCCATAGCCGGCCTGAGAGGGCGATCGGCCACACTGGGACTGAGACACGGCCCAGACTCCTACGGGAGGCAGCAGCTAAGAATATTGGACAATGGGGGAAACCCTGATCCAGCCACGCCGCGTGAGTGAAGAAGGCCTTCGGGTTGTAAAGCTCTTTTAGTCGTGACGATGATGACGGTAGCGACAGAAAAAGCACCGGCTAACTTCGTGCCAGCAGCCGCGGTAATACGAAGGGTGCAAGCGTTGTTCGGATTTACTGGGCGTAAAGCGTCCGTAGGTGGTTTGTTAAGTCAGGGGTGAAATCCCAGGGCCCAACCCTGGAACTGCCTTTGATACTGGCAGGCTGGAGCGCGGAAGAGGAAGATAGAATTTGTGGTGTAGGGGTGAAATCCGTAGATATCACAAGGAATACCAATGGCGAAGGCAGTCTTCTGGTCCGTTGCTGACACTGAGGGACGAAAGCGTGGGGAGCAAACAGAATTAGATACTCTGGTAGTCCACGCCCTAAACTATGCATGCTTGTTGTTAAGCTCCTTCGGGGGTCTAGTGACGAAGCTAACGCGTTAAGCATGCCGCCTGGGGAGTACGATCGCAAGATTAAAACTTAAAGGAATTGACGGGGACCCGCACAAGTGGTGGAGTATGTTGTTTAATTCGATGCTACGCGAGAAACCTTACCGACTCTTGACATGTTCGACGCGATTTCCAGAGATGGATTTCTTCAATTCGGTTGGTCGAAACACAGATGCTGCATGGCTGTCGTCAGCTCGTGTCGTGAGATGTTAGGTTAAGTCCTGCAACGAGCGCAACCCACGCCCTATGTTACCAGCGGATAATGCCGGGGACTCTTAGGGGACTGCCCGCGTCAAGCGGGAGGAAGGCGTGGATGACGTCAAGTCATCATGGTTCTTACGAGTCGGGCTACAAACGTACTACAATGGCGATAACAATGGGTCGCAATGCCGCAAGGCAAAGCTAATCCTTAAAAATCGCCTCAGTTCAGATTGTCCTCTGCAACTCGAGGACATGAAGTTGGAATCACTAGTAATCGCTGATCAGAATGCAGCGGTGAATGCGTTCCCGGGTCTTGTACACACCGCCTGTCAAACCATGAAAGTCGATTTCACCCGACATCGGTAGTCTAACCGCAAGGAGGACGCCGCTTACGGTGGGGTTGGTAATTGGGGTTAAGTCATAACAAGGTAGCAGTACCGGAAGGTGCGGCTGGATCACCTCCTTTATAGAGAAATCCGTTTTCACGAACGGACACATCCAAAGACTGCCTGCACATCTCTTCTAAAAATTTGAGTATTTCTCTGTTTCGGTATCAGTGGAATGGAAAGAATTTTCGTATTTCCCGGGTCAGTAGTTCAGTTGGTTAGAATGCCGCTCTGATACAGCGGAGGTCGAAGATTCGAGTTCTTCCTGACCCACCATTTTGATGAGGTTGTAATCGTGAAGTGTTAGTTTTGGTTCGCCATTGCGAACACTTCACGATTCCAAATATTTCGGTATTCTCTGGAATCTGCTTTTTATATTGTTAATCGGTTTTATATGTCGCAAATCAAAGAAATTTGATTTGTTGAACATCGTAATAATCTCAAAATATCTTTCTAATAGAAGTATTGTCGCGATTTGCGTCGCGATAAAATTCAATTTGAAAACAAGAATCAACTTACAACTGCAAGATGGGAGTCGCTTCCCATCAGCTCATTCAAGTTATTTTTAGATGTGCTCTTCAAGCATGGATAAAAAGTAACAAAGGGTGTTTAGTGGATGCCTTGGCAATCAGAGGCGATGAAGGACGTGAAAGACTGCGATAAGTTCCGGCGAGCCGTCAATATGCTTTGACCCGGAAATGTCCGAATGGGGAAACCCACAGCTTTATGCTGTATCTTTAACTGAATACATAGGTTAAAGAAGCAAACGCGGAGAAGTGAAACATCTCAGTACCCGCAGGAAAAGAAATCAACCGAGATTCCGTTAGTAGTGGCGATCGAACGCGGAAAAGCCCAGTGGCCGATGTATTAGTTAACAAAATGGGATGGAAAGCCCAGCAATAATAGGTGATAGCCCTGTATGTGAAAACTAGTATTTTGGTCCAAGAGTAGGGCCGGACACGTGAAATCCGGTCTGAATATGGGGGGACCTTCCTCCAAGGCTAAATACTCCTGATTGACCGATAGTGAACAAGTACCGTGAGGGAAAGGTGAAAAGAACCCCGAAGGGGGAGTGAAATAGACACTGAAACTGAACACTTACAAGCTGTCAGAGCGGGTTTTCCCGTGATGGCGTACCTTTTGTATAATGAGCCAACGAGTTAATGTTACGTGCAAGCTTAAGCCGTTAGGTGTAGGCGCAGGGAAACCGAGTCTGAATAGGGCGATTTGAGTACGTGGCATTAGACCCGAAGCGGGGTGATCTAGGTATGGGCAGGCTGAAGGCTGTGTAACAGCAGCTGGAGGGCCGAACACACTAATATGGCAACATTAGGTGATGACCTGTGTCTAGGGGTGAAAAGCCAATCGAACCCCGTTATAGCTGGTTCTCCGCGAAAACTATATAGGTAGTGTCTCATGTGTTCGTCATTGGGGGTAAAGCACTGAAATGGCTAGGGGGAGTAAAATCTTACCAACCCATATCAAACTCTGAATACCAATGAATTAAAAGCATGGGAAACAGTCCGTCGGTGCTAAGGTCGGCGGGCGAGAGGGAAACATCCCAGACCACCAAATAAGGTCCCCAAGTAATGATTAAGTGGGAAAGTGAGTCGAGATTCCAAAACAACCAGGAGGTTGGCTTGGAAGCAGCCATCCTTTAAAGAAAGCGTAATAGCTCACTGGTCTAATTAAGAATCACGGCAACGAAAATGTAACGGGGCTAAAATCATTCACCGAATTTGTGGGTGCATCGTAAGATGCGCGGTAGCGGAGCATTCTGTAGGCCTGCGAAGCCAAAGGCGTGAGCCATGGTGGAGGTATCAGAAGCGCGAATGTTGGCATGAGTAGCAGCTAATCAAGGTGAAAAACCTTGACGCCGTAAGAGCAAGGGTTCCTATCCAATGTTAATCAGGGTAGGGTGAGTCGACCCCTAAGGTCAGGCCGAAAGGCGTAGCCGATGGGAACACGGTTAATATTCCGTGACTCGTGGGAGTGTGACGGATCTGGTAAATTGTATTTCCTTAATGGATTGGAAATGCAGTGAACAGGTTCCAGGAAATAGCACCCACATAAGAATCGTACCCAGAACCAACACAGGTGCTCGAGTCGAGTAGACTAAGGCGGTTGAGAGAACTATGTTGAAGGAACTAGGCAAAATGCATCCGTATCTTCGGTATAAGGATGACCTGTTTCAAGGCAACTTTAATCAGGTGACACAAACCAGGTGGGGGCGACTGTTTACTTAAAACGCAGGTCTCTGCTAAATCGTATAAGATGAAGTATAGGGACTGACGCCTGCCCAGTGCTGGAAGGTTAAGCTGAGGAGTGCAAGCTCTGATGTGAAGCCCCAGTAAACGGCGGCCGTAACTCTAACGGTCCTAAGGTAGCGAAATTCCTTGTCGGGTAAGTTCCGACCCGCATGAATGGCGTAACGATCTCCACACTGTCTCCAACATAGACTCAGCGAAATTGAATTCTCGGTGAAAATGCCGGGTACCCGCAGCTAGACGGGAAGACCCTATGAAGCTTTACTGCAGTTTCGTATTGGCATTAGGACACATTTGCGTAGGATAGGTGGGACGCTTTGAAGGCATGGTTTTGGCTGTGCTGGAGCGGTTGGTGAAATACCACCCTGGTGTGTTTTAATGTCTAACCCGCGTTCTTGAAACAGGGCGGGGGACAATGCGTGATGGGCAGTTTGACTGGGGTGGTCGCCTCCCAAATTGTACCGGAGGCGCGCGAAGGTTTGCTCAGGCTGGTCGGAAATCAGCCGGTGAGTGCAAAGGCATAAGCAAGCCTGACTGCGAGGGGGACACCCCGAGCAGAGACGAAAGTCGGTCTTAGTGACCCGGTGGCTTCCGTAAGGAAGGGCCATCGCACACGGATAAAAGCTACTCTAGGGATAACAGGCTGATGCTACCCAAGCGTCCATAGCGACGGTAGTGTTTGGCACCTCGATGTCGACTCATCGCATCCTGGGGCTGGAGCAGGTCCCAAGGGTATGGCTGTTCGCCATTTAAAGCGGTACGTGAGTTGGGTTAATAACGTCGTGAGACAGTTAGGTCCCTATCTACTGTGGGCGTTGGATATTTGAGCGAACTTGACCTTAGTACGAGAGGACCGGGTCGAACGAACCCCTGGTGTACCAGTTGTCACGCCCGTGGCACCGCTGGCTAGCTATGTTCGGAACAGATAACCGCTGAATGCATCTAAGCGGGAAGCTGGTCGCAAGATAAGATATCCCCATTAATCCTGTAATAGACCATTACGTTGATAGGTGGCAGGTGTAAGCACTGTGAGGTGTTTAGCTCAGCCATACTAATCGGATGATTGACTTTTTATCTTTTTGTTTGATTTTCTGAAACTTTTGGTTTCGGGAAATCAAACAGAATGCTTGAAGAGTGCGTTGTAAAAAAATGATTCTTTTTGAAAATACGATGTTTGTGAATTTCGTTCTGGTGATTATTGAGCATCAGCCACCCTCTGTTCCATCCCGAACCAGACAGGGAAACGATGTATCGCCGATGGTACTTTGGCTTAAGCCACGGAAGAGTAGGACGTCGCCAGAACGAAATTCATAAAGATGTATAAAACCGAAATATAAATAATCCGCCAATTTTGGCGGTTTTTTTATTACATATTACCTTTGACAAACTGTAAATTATGTATTATTATTCAGTATAAACAAATAATGAGGTATAAAATGGGTAATGTAGAAACCATAGCTGATAAAAAAGTAATAAAAGAATTAGATGAAAACACAGTAGTTTTAAAAAATAAAGATAAAATTGAAATATATTTTCCAAAATTTAAAAAAACTATTAAATTTCCGGCGGGTTCCGAATTTATTGATGCCTTTTCTCATCGTGGTAATTGGGAATAACCAGTGAATATAAAAATGGTTTATTTGGTTTGGATTTAATAGGTAAATTTAAACGAGTAAATTTATTAAAAAATCTTGCACAAAAACCCACTATAGAAGTTAAAGATATGATGAGTTTATATGCTTCTACAGCATATAGTTATTGTGATGATTTAGGTTATCAGGCAAGAAATGTCTCTTTTGTGGAAGGAAATAAAAGAAAAACAGTTAGTGTATCAAAATTAATAAAATCTAGGGCAGAACATAAAAGATAATAAAAAGGAAAGTAAATATGCGTAAATATGATAGAAAAACATTCGCTTTGAAAGTTAATGCCCCAATAGACAAGGTGTTTGATGGTGTGTCTAATCCTGAGTTTACACCATTGTGGGCGTTGGGTATTAAAAAAGAAGTTGCGAGTGAATTGCCACCAAAACTGGGTACGGTTTACAGCAGTATTTCTTATGACAGTAATGATGCTTTTGAACTAGTTGTTGATCAATTAAATAAACCCGTTTTAATTGGTATGTCCAGCGGTACATTTCATGAAACGTATAAATTAAAAAAGATTTCAGAAAATATAACTATGCTATATTTTTGCAAATGGTTTGATGATAAAAATGCTGATTATACGGGTCAGCAAGAGAGATTAAAAAAATTAGTAGGATTAATAGAAAAAGAATATAGCATTGAAAGCAGATAAATAGGGGAATTAGAATGAAAAATCTTTTGGTGTATCTTCATGGGTTTGGTTCACATGGTTACGAGAACTTAAAATTTCAAAAAAAATTAGCAAAACAATTAGATGCTCATTTATTATCGCCCCAGGCGGAATTGGCCAGTGGCCGTGCTCGCGGTGGGTTTGGGTGGTATCCGATCAGTGAAAATTGGCAGCATGATTTACATAGTGATTGGTTTGTTGGACAGCAAGGGTTGATATATTACGATATAAAAACAAAATTAAAAGAGCTAAAATTGGATTGGAATTCTGTAATTTTATCTGGTCGTAGTCAGGGCGCATTTATGGCATTAAAAACGGCACTAGGTGGTGTTATCCCCCAACCAAAACTCGTGATATCTTTTAATGGTTATTATATTGATAAAAGTTTATTCCAAATAACAAATACAAATATCCCCGTGTTATGGGGAAACAGTAAATATGATCAGGTATTATCTGAAGACTTAAAAAATTCTCATACTATTTTATCTGGCAAAGGGATAAATACAAAAATTATGACATTAGATAATTCAAATCATGACATGTTATCATTAAAAGATATACGTAAAATAGTTGTCGAAACGAAACGAATTGAGGTTGCTCAACGTTAATTATCCCGCGGTTTGCGGGATTTTTTATATCCGAAGTTATTCCTAGTGATTTAAACTATAATTTTTATTTATAATCATTTTATGATTAAAGAAACTTCAAAAGTTGCTGTACGACCACAAATGCCTTGTGAAATTTGTGGATTTTGGAGTACGACATGTGATCAGTCTAAATGTCGATATTTTCAAAAATATAAAGAAGAAATGAAAAAATTTGAAGGTTGCAGATAACCTAAAAGTCTAAAAATTAAATTAAAAATTTATTCCCAAGTATAAGAAATTCTTACTTCCACAATTTATGTGGTTATGATATAATAAAATAAAAAAGGAAGGGGTTTTTTATGAAAAACCAATTTTTTGCATATTTTGCAGCTATTTTGAGTACGGTTTTTGTCGCACCAGTTCACGCGGATCCGATTGCTGGATATGGGCAGACAACATCTGTGACAAGCACTGCATCTGCTGCTCAATCCCCACGTGCAATGTCCTCGCAACGTAGTCGTGCGTCCAGTGCTGAAAAAAATAGGGGAACAACAAGTAATGTAGTTGTAGCAAGAAGCGTTTCTTCAAGAAGTGTAAAATCTCCATCGGTTGCACAATCATCTAAAAACGTAGTTTCGCGCAGTGGTCGCACTTCTGCATCAACAATATCGCGTTCAACAACCAGCAATCGTGCTATACGTTCACGTGCTGCAACTATTGGCGCTACTGGTTCTGCGGCTAGGGTTTCGGTTTCAAGTGCAGCAGGAACCCGCGTTAGTGTAAGCGGAACATCTTCTACATTGGCCAGTAAATTATATACTGGTACTTACTCGAACATTATTGACCCAACAACTGGTTTGATTTCAGCAGATGCTTATAGCAATTGCGTAGAATCTTACTATACATGTATGGATGAAATTTGTACTGCACGTAATCCAGGCCAACGTCGTTGTGCATGTGCCGGCCGTGTTAAAACATTTGCAAATGTAGAAGAACAATTGCAAGCAGCAAAAGAAGATTTGTTAAAAGTTTCTGGACAATTGTCTTTGTTGATTACAACCAAAGGTAAAGATGTAACGGATGCATTTACTTTGACCGAAGCGGAAAAAGTTTTGAATTGCGTTTCTTGGCGTGATGCCAAAACAGAAGGTACAGAAGAAGAATGGTGTGAAGATCATACCTTGTTGGCTGGTACTACTAGCTGCAGCAGTTATGCTGGCCCACCTGATTTTGTATCAGACTATTGCTCTAGCGAAGATTTTGTTTTGGGTGGCTCTGACTGGATGGATGTTTTGAATGGTTCTGATTCCGATATATTATCAGGTTTGGAAACTTATGCGGATACGATTAACGAAGTTAATGTTATAACTGCGGATGACTCGGACAGTTTGTGGTCTTCGTATATGAATGTTAGTGATATAGTTGGTGAATTAGATGGTACTGGAACAATAACAGATCTTTCGTCAGATACATTGGCTACAATGTGGGGCTATGACCTGTTTGCATATGCTCATAACAATGTATGTAATCGTGTTTTGAATTCATGTTTTAATGGGATTTATGAAGCATGCGGAAGCCATGATGGAACAACTGGTCCATATAATTATAATAATACTATAACCATAGATAACGACAGTTCAGATTTAACCTTTGTTGAAGCAAGCGCATCAACAACTACAAGTACTGCAACATGTTTTGGTTATTCTTCGACCAGCGGGGATCCTTATACAACATTACGTCGTCCAATTGCTGATGCTCGTCGCAGCATATTACAAAAATATGCGCTGGATGCTAATGCTGATTGCGATACTTATGGCGAAGAATTAAAAACCCAGGCGACAAATATGGCGTATCAAAAAATTGCCGCTACGCAATATTTGCAGAAAAAACGTCTGGAATTCGCACAAGAAGAAGAGCTTGCAATCGCAACAGAATTAGCAGGGGCTAAAGAATATTATCGTAATTGCGTAAACGAAATTTACGATTGTTATGACCAACAAACACGCAGTAATCCTACATGGACAGTGGCACGTATAAAGAATTACTGTGCTCAAAGTGCAGAGTCTCCGAGTTGCTATGAAACAATGATATGCGATCAAGAGGTTGAAGTGCTTATCGATCTTGCGGATAACATAACATGTAATTATACGTATGATTGGGATAATAATACATGTAGAAACATCGTTCTGTTGTCAGAAATCCTGAATGGAACGGGTGCGGCCGCCGTAGCAACGGGTAGTGAAATAACGGCGAACTCTGCAGGGTTGCGTGAATACTGTTTGCAAGAAACCCCAGGTGTATATGGAGCAGGTAGTATTCGTAATTTCGGAGTTGATTGGGGCCCAGGATTTTAATTGAAAGATAATAAAGAGCAAATGATGGGGTTTTTACATTCATATGTGAAAAAAATAGTCATGCTTGGCGCGCATGTTGCTTTTGCTCTTTTCGTTTTTGAAAATGTGCATGCTGCAGAAGTAAGCAGGGCACTTCCGGGCAAGGCAAGTATTGTTGTCCAACAATCTAATACAGAAACATCAACGGATGAAGATAGTGTTAAATCTATCAGCCAGCGTTCTGCAACACCAGTAGTTGCAAGAACAGCAGCGGTAACAACCGTATCGTCAAGAACAGCAAACAGTGCCGCCCCCAGAGAATCATTGAATGAAACCGCACGTCAGGTTGGTCGTTCTTCTAGGACAGAGATTGCCAGTATAAATTCTACTGCACCAGTTCGTCGCGCAGGTGTTTCTTTGCGCCCAACAACGGCAGAGGTTGGCGGGCGTGCAACAATTGTTGGTACTAATATTCAGACTGGTTCAAATATGACCTCTGAAAATCGTCGTTTAACATCACGTGCTGCAACAGTGACTCCATCTGGTATGGCCCCTACGTCTTCTGGCAGTGATATAGAAAGTTCAAATAATATAACAGAATCTTGTATTGCACAGTATACAGATTGCATGGATCAATTTTGTTCGGTTATTGATGCTAATCAAAAAAGATGTGCGTGCAGTAATCGTCTCTCTTCTTATTCAAAGGTAGAATCTGCTGTAAAAGAAGCTAATACTCAATTAAATGATGTTGCTCAACGTATTCGTTATGTTGGATTATCTGCCGATGAGATCACTGCAATTATGAGTGCAACCGAGGCAGAAGAAGCATTAGAAAGAACGAAAGACACCACAGAATCTCGGAATATGTTGGATGAAATTGAAAAGCTTATTAAATCACCAGAAACAGTGACCAGTGATACCAGCAGCAGCACTTCGCTTGATTTAGATATCAGTTTTGATGCATCGGCAGATCCAGCAGATATGTTTAGTTTATCTGACAGTTCCAGTGATTCATTTTCTAGTTTACGTGGAACAGATCTTTATAATTCGGCAAAAAAAAGATGCCAATCGGTATTAAATTCGTGTAAGGAAAAAGGTGCTGATATGTCCCAGGTCCAGGGTCGTTATGATATAGCAATTGATAAAGATTGTATATCGTATGAAACGGGCTTGGAAAAGATGAATCAAACCCTGCGCACGAATGTACGCAGTGCAACGCAAATGTTGCAAAAAGCACGCTTGGCGGTTTTGGATGATCATAATACTTATGATGCCAAAGGTTGTGTGGGTGCTTTAGAAGACTGTATGCAAGATGATATGGTTTGCGGCAGTGATTATTCAAAATGTTTGGATCCAACAAAACGTTATATAGACGAAAATGGCGAAGTTGTTCTGGGACAAAATATTTCCAAGATCAGGGATATGATGGAGAATTTTGATAATTCTTCTATAGATGCTACATTTATTAGCAATGCATGGAGCATGTCTGGAATAACAAATTGTGATATATCGCCAAATAATAATGGTAAATGTATTGTAAAATATCTTTTGGGAAAAATCGGAATGACAGATTCTACCAGTTCTGGTTTATGCCGACCGGTTCTAGAAAAATGTCAAAAGCAGACATATGATAGCAATGGAAAATATAATTCTAAAAACCAAATTGTAATCAGTTATATCCAACGTGCCATGACAAACATTCGTGCCGACCAGGAGAAAATTATTTCTGATTATGCATCCAGTTGTATGGCAGATATTGCAACCTGTTATTCAAAACAAGTTACTCAAATTAATTCATGGTCATCCAATGCGAATGTTCAAAATGTTTATTCTGTATTAAAGGGCGCATGTCGAAATGTTGCATTGACTTGCAGTTATGCTGTATTTGCTGCAGACGAAACTATTGATGGTTGCCCAATTGAACAATTACTTGCACCAGATGATACAGCAACAGCATCAGATTCGTTGCGCCAAGGTATTTGTATAGAAAATATTTCAGATATATTCTATCAATCTATGTTGTGTCCAGATTATTCTGTATGGGTGGCCACCGCGGGAGCAATTGGCAGTCTATATAGCTCTGGAACCAATGTTTATGTTAATGAACGTTGTATTTGCCAAGATGGATATGGTACGGATGACGGCGAATGTATACAATGTCCAACAGGATATGAATTCAATGCTGCTTGTACTTATGCTAATGAATCAATTGGTTGCCCGATAATTGGATGTGGTTGTCCGTCTTCGACACCGCTGTGGGCCGTTGATGATGAAGAATGTGTTGCTACATGTCCTTCGGCAACGGCTCAGGTCGGTACTCTTTGCGAATAATAAATTTCTTGAAAATTGTATAACATTTGCTATGCTTTTTCAAAAAGGAAGAAAGCATAATGAGTGAAGCATACGCCGTTCTGGCACGTAAATACCGCAGTCAAGATTTCAATAGTTTAATTGGGCAAGATGTTTTGGTTAAAACATTGACCACGGCAATTAATACAGATCGTATTGCTCATGCTTATATTCTTACAGGAATTCGTGGAACTGGTAAAACCAGTACCGCGCGAATACTGGCTAAATCTTTGAATTGTTTAAGCTCGGGCAAGGCTACGGCCAACCCTTGTGGCGATTGTGAAAACTGCAAAGCAATTGCTGCGGGACAACATATTGATGTTTTGGAAATTGACGCAGCTTCACACACGGGCGTTGATAATATGCGCGATATTTTGGACGCTGCGCAATATCGTCCAACAAATGGTCGTTATAAAGTTTATATAATTGACGAAGTTCACATGCTTTCCAGCAGTGCATTTAACGCACTATTGAAAACTCTGGAAGAACCACCAGAACACGTTATTTTTATTTTGGCTACAACAGAAATCAGAAAAGTTCCAGTTACAATTTTATCACGTTGCCAACGTTTTGATTTGGTTCGTGTGTCTGTTGAAATATTAAAAAAACATTTTGCATGGATTGCGTCCCAAGAAAAAATAGAATTGTCAGATTGCGCAAATGAATTATTGGCGCGCGCGGCAGATGGTTCGGTTCGTGATGGATTATCTTTATTGGATCAAGCCATTGCTCAAACAGGTGGCAAGGTGGATGAAATTGCCGTGATGGGTATGTTAAAGCGTGCAGACCGCGCGGTGGTTGTTGATTTTATGCGCATTGTATTATCTGGTGATACATCCGCTGCAATTCAAAAGGTGGACGAGTTATATTCTAATGGTGCCGATTTAACAATGTTATTAAATGATATGATGGAATGGACACATTGGGCAACACGTATGCACCCAAGTTTGCGTATCAGTGATACTAATTTTGCTCCATATACAACCGATCAAAAAGAACAAATTAAAAAAATTAATGAAACAACCAATTTGAATGCTTTATCCAGAATATGGCAGGTAATGGTGGCCAGCGTCCCAGAAATGCAAGCAGCTGGAAATCCAAAACAATGTTTTGATATGTTGATTATTCGTTTGATGCATATTGCTGATATGCCCAGCATTTCAGAAATTGTAAAAAAGGAAGCATCAACTATAAAACCCGCGGCGCCAGCAAGCAAGCCAGTTGAGAAAACGAACAAACAAATTTCAACAGTGGCAGAGCTTTCGAAAGCATTATCCGATTCCAAAGAAGTTCTTTTAATGACACATTGGAATAATAATATAGAAGTTGCGGAATTTGCAGATGGGAATATTAAATTCTTTGATAGAAAAGAAGATAATGATTTTCAAAAAAAATTACGCGCATTCTTACTTGAAAAGACGGGAAAAGAATGGGTGCTGGAAAAAATTGAACCAATACAGAAAACTGAAAATTTACAAACCCCAACCGAGGCAATGCGGGCAGAGTTGGAATCAGATCCTGAAATAGCAAATGCTTTGGATTTGTTTGCTGGTGCAGAAATTGTGTCAGTAAAATAAAGGATAAGAAATGAAAGAACAAAGTGGACGTAGTTTAATTGAAATGTTAGGGGTCATGGCAATAGCTGGGGTTATGACAGCTGGCGCAATCAAAATGTATCAGGTTGTTCGTACCAGACAAGTTCATATGATGGCCGCAGAAAAAATGAAAACAATAGCGTTAAATACAAAGTTATTATATGCAGCGCGTAGTAATTATAATGGGATATCTATTGATTATTTAATTAAATCCGGTGTAATGACTTGTGGAAAATCGCCATTGACGGGCACAATACTTTCATTTACAGAAAATCCCGGCAGTAAAGAATTCGCAATGGTTTTTTCAGGTTTAGATTATAAAGATTGTATATGGATGACGACACTTAAAACAGATTGGGTATCCAAGTTTAGCGTTAATGGGTATTTTGAATCTGCCAGTACGTATTGCGAAGAAGACGAAAAAAACGAAGTTCAAGTTTGGGTGAAATGAAAAAAATAAAATCAGTTTTATTGTTTTTTATTTTAAGCGGATGTATTGCTTATCAAACGCCGCCTCATGATCAGTGGGCGGAAATTTTACGTGGCGCAACTTTTGCTGAAATGACAGATACAATGAAGGTAGCCAAACGCCCAGTTTTTTTGGGGGGTGGTGGAAAAATAATTAAGAATGAAGAAGTTGTGGGCAAGTCTCAATACGGGGAAGAACCATCTGCATCTAATTTAAATCCTGCGGTGTTGAAGTATATGGCATCTTTGGAATACGAACTGTATGATTCTTTATTAAAATCTGGAATCCAGGTTCAACGTGTGGGAACAGATGTTGTTTTATTATTAACACGGGATTCTTTTATGTATACGGACGCTCCTGAAATTTCCGAGGAAGGGGAAAATACATTAAAAACGGTATCAAAAATTTTGAAAAAGTATGATGCAACATTTATGGAGATTGCTGGCTATACAGATTCTATGCAGGATAAAAATGCATCCGAAGCATTGTCTTTGGATATGGCACAACGGGTTGCAATTTTTATGGCGGGCAAAGGCATAAATACAGCAAGAATGTTTATCGTTGGACGCGGGGCTGCGCGGCCGATTGCCGCCCAGGATGATATAGGCAGAAGAATGAATCGCCGTATAGAGATTAGATTTTCTCCGGCCAGATAATTTTTCCCATTGAAATTTATTTTTTTATGATTACAATTGAAACAAACAACCAAAAAGGAAGGAAAATGAAAAACAAAAAACCGCTTCCAAAAGAAGCAAAAAATTACAAAAAAATTGGTATTGTCGCGGCAGCGGTTATCGTTGTTGCTGCGTTGGGCGTATGGGGTGTTCGTCACTTTACCGCACCTGTATCAGTTGAAAAAGCAGTTGAAAGCGTAACAGTCGAAGCCGTAAGTGGTGCAGATTTACGTATAGCAATTGTTCGTATGGATACTGTTCAAAACGAAGCAAAGGTTTTATCTGATCTGCGTAAACAACGTGAATCTTATGAAACTAAATTGCGTAATGAACTAACCAAACGTCAAAAAGATTTGGAAAGCGAAAAAGCTGAAATTGAAAAATCCCAAGATGTTTTGTCCAGGGAAGCTTTGCAAAAACGTGTTGCTGACTATCAAAAGAAAGTCACAAAATTGCAACAAGATTTGACAATGCGCGCCCAAGCAATTGATGCGTCATTCCAAAATTCTTTAAGCGAAGTTCAATCTACTCATTTGGATCCAATAATTGATGCAGTTATTGCTAAAAAGAATTTATCTTTGGTTATCGATGGTCGTTTGGCTCGTGTTGGTGCAAATATTAAAAACTTGGATATTACCCAAGATATAATAAATGCTTTGAACAAGCGTATAACAAGCGCAAAGATGGAAACTCCAAAAGGTTTCTAAGAAATAATCCGGCGAAAGCCGGATTTTTTACTACCCCACTATTTCTCTTTATGATATAATTTAGGTATGAAAAAACTCTGGTGTATTTTAGGGATAGTGTTATTTACAGGCAATCTTTATGCCTTGGGCGGTCCAGATTTAGAAGCTTACGAGAATATTGCTATTCAACATCAATCAAAAGCTTTGGTTGAAACAGATGATTTATTGCTTAGTCCACAAACCCCGACAGAAAATATATGGCTTATGGATGAAAATGATTCTTATTATGGATGTCCTTTTTTTTCAACACGGGAATGTGATATTTGGAAAAGAAAACCCACAGTAATAGAAACTATAGATTTTCCAGAACGTCGTATAAAAAAGACAGGGGACTATAAAAAACAATTGCTGGAAAGATATCAAACATTGATGCATGCCGCGCGTTCATGCTGTGTTGCTGGAATGGAATATAGATTAAAACAATCCGGCGCAAGTAAAAGATTGGTTTATAAATTTATGATAGATGATGCGAACTTTTATAGATTTGGTGATCGGTGTTTAATGATGTCGGATGAAAAGTTAGAAACAACCTATCCGAACAGTGCAACCGCTCAAATGGTATCGGATGTTCGTGATACATGTTTGTGTAGACGACGCGATTATTTTGCTGCTTTGATTGCTCCGTTTGATGATTTTACAAATGAAGAATATGAATATTCTTATCAAGATGGATTAAAACGTGATTTAAATGTTTCCATTACAGAAGATGTGAATTTTATAAAAGAACAATTGGAAACTTGTCCAAAATAATAATTAAAAACCGCACTTTGTGCGGTTTATTTCTAGTGCTTGCACTTGGGTTTTTGGTATGTTATTATTCCAGGCATGAAAAAGATAATTCAATTTTTATTCGGTCCACGTGCCGCAAAAACAACTGCAGGCGAGCTTGCAAAAAAATTTGGATTGGAATTACGTGGAAACGCAACCACTGTGATCAGTGGTGTTGCACCAATTGCGGACGCCAAGGCCGGTGATTTGGCTTTTTATTCAACTGAACGTAATTCCGAAGCGTTCAAAATCTTGCCCATAGAAACCCTTAAAAACGCCAAAGCTTCGGTGCTTTTAATTCAACCAGAAAATGTAAAATTCGCGCCCAAGGGGGTAACTCTTTTAATTACGGACAGTCCTCGTGGAAATATTATCAAGGTAATTGGCGAAATATATAAAGAAAAACCCAGGGTCGGAATTCATTGGGCCGCTATGATAGAAAAAGGGGTGTTTTTCAGAAAACGTAAAACAGTTTATATTGGTCAGTTTTCAACCATAGAAAAAGGCGCTGTAATCGAGCAAGGGGTCAAGATTTATCCGGGGGCTTTTATTGGTCGTGGTGTAATACTGGGGGCGGGAACAATTGTTCATAGTGGCGCCCATATTGAAAATGCTACAATTGGGGCAGATTGCGTAATTCACAGCAGCGCAGTAATTGGCAAAGATGGATTTGGATATACTCGTCAAAATAACAAAAATGTTTTCATTCCTCATGTTGGGCGCGTAATGCTTGGGGATCGTGTTTCTGTAGGGGCTAATTCTTGCATTGATCGTGGAATGATGACGGATACTGTGATTGGCGAAGGTACCAAGATTGATAATCTGGTTCAAATTGCGCACGGTGTTGTTATTGGTAAAGAATGCTTTTTTGCCGCGGGCGTTGGTTTAGCTGGCGGTATTGTTGTTGGTGACCGGGTAATGTTTGGCGGGCATGTCGGGGTTGCCAATGGGGTTAAGATTGGTAATGACGCCGAGATAGGCGCACAAAGCGGTGTTCTCCGCGATGTCCCAGCAGGGGAAAGACATATAGGTTATCCCGCTGGACCAGGAATGGAATTTATGCGTGCTCATGCATGGGTAAAAAAACAAATGAGGAATATAAAATGATAGATACAAAAGGTGTAGAAGCGATAATTCCCCATCGTGGTGATATGAGAATGGTTGATGAAATTCGCGAGTGTGATGAATCCAGCGGTGTTGGAATAAAGTATGTTCGCGCGGATGAATTTTGGTGTTCTGGACATTTTCCTGGAAATCCAATTATGCCGGGCGTATTACAGATAGAGGCTTTGGCACAAACCGCATGTTTTATAGTTTTTAAAAATATGAAAACAACTGGTGCGGAAACTTTGGGTTATTTTACAACCATGGAAAAAATCAAATTTTCCAATATGGTAAAGCCAGGAGATACTTTGGAATTGCATGTAGAAGTTATTGCAAATAAAATGAATATGTATAAATTTCATGGAATTGCGCTGGTTGGGGGTAAAAAAGTATCCGAAGCTACGTTTTCGGCCATTATGAATTAATCAGGCGGGCAAGGCCCGCTTTTTATATATATTTATATAATTGATATGGTGTCCATATAAAAGGCGCATGGATTCCCAGTATGCGTTTAGCAAAAGATACGCATGTAAAAGAAGATATATAATTAATCGCGGAACTACAATTTATAAATATATTTGTAAATACCCATTCATTTCGCTTTAAAATCATTATATCGCGCTTTTTTAATAGTATAAGGTGTATTTTGTTCTTGGATATAAATTGAAGCATTAAATAATTATTATTATATTTCAAAATAACGGCACAGTGGCGAAATTTCCGACAGAAAATTCGTGGTAATATTTTCTTGGTTTTGTGTGTAAATCCGATAATCATTTTTAATCTCGTTATTTTAAGAACAAAGGGTAAAAATGCTTTCCCCCTTTGTTCTTTGTTAATTAGTTTTCTACCCATCCTTTTGCGGCAGCAGTAGCGGTGATCTTTTTCATGGCATCAAACCATAAAGCTGCCGCTGAGTTTTCTTTCCAAACATGTTGATTTGGTGTACGTCGCATATCCCCGAATTCTTTTAATACTGCTAATTGTTGCTCGCTTAATTTTCCAGATAAATATAAACGTGTAATCAAAGTTTCTACATCGATAGCCTCACAAGGATAGGGATTTTTTATAATTGTTTTTTCAAAATGGACGGCCGTTTTAAATCTGTCTCTTTTTCGACAAGTTAAAAACCAAAACCATAATTGTTCTGCGTCCCTGAATTTTTTTGCGGAATCAGTATCTGTGTTTGAATAAGCAGATATTTTTTTTTACATAATTGTTCATTTTTTCTCTCTCCATATTACCCAGTATGATTACTGGGCACTTATTCCTATACTAAAAATAATTGAATATTATCAAATAATACAATTATATATAGATATTAATATTAGATTTCAGAGTTATTTATAAAACTTTGATATAAAAAAATTCGCCTTATCGGCGAATCGTATTTTTTAATAATTGAATTTAGTTGGTGCCACTAGGGCGATTATTTGTTTGGTTGCTAGTATTATTATTGTTTTCCAAGGTTTGTATAATCATTACGTTAAATGCATTTAAACATGCAGATAAAGTATTTTTATTCAAACCGCTTACGCTTTCGCATGCTCCATTTGTGCCGGTTAATTTTGCATGTCTTGCAAAATCAAATAAAGCGTATGTTTTTAATTCTTGATCCAATTGTTTTTTTGCATTTCCCAGACTGGATTCGTTTTTAATAAGCCCGATGTTCCTTTGGATACAAGCCAAAGATTCTTTTGTCCCACCCTTTAGTTGGCAATTTTCTGCCCCTGCGATTATAACTGCTTTGTCATTAGATTTAGAACTGCTGCTGGATGAATCATCTGTTGCGTTGCCACCGGCAGCCTGGACTTTGGCGGTCAGGATAGATTTTTGCAATTGAGTCTTAAGGCGCTTTACCATTACATCCAGAAAATCATATTGCTTTTTCATTTGCTGGGTCATAATTGTGGTTTTCAAAGCGATAATATCGCTAGTTTCTTGTTTGTCAGCAGAATCATTATAAATTTTACCAATATTATATGCATGCGTGGTGCACAAAGCGACGGTTTGATTAATAAATTCATTATTATCATTAGTACAGCCGTTATCAGCAGCGCGTACCGAAGCAGTCGTCAAAATGGCGAAAGTAAAAACAGAAAAGATTAAAAATATTTTTTTCATTTCTTTACAATTTATTAAATATATTTGTTTTATTTCTATTCCCAGCCCAAGGATTAATGCTAAGATCTGGGACATTGAGAGAAGGGGCTTTCAGTTGCGGTACAAATACCACCCTATTAGAATTATTCGGGGTTACGGTTGTTTGATTGGAATCTACCTTATAACTAGTGTTTGAGTCTGAATTATTACCGGCTACAGATAATTGTTTATCTAGCTCGTTTATTGTTACACATAAACCAGTATCAGGTAAACGTCTGCGTTGAACCATGGTTCTAAGTTTGTTTATTTTTTCTTTATCTGTAACTTGGCACCATTTTATGGCTTCGCTAGAATCTTTTATAATATTTGGTGCATCTTGATTTATAATTCTTTTCAGGGTTTCTATATCAATACTGGCCTGTTTTTTACGATTTTTAAATAATGTAGAATTATCAATTGCATCAGATGCACATGCAACGCGTATTCCACCACTGCTGCCCGCATCCATGTCTAACCAATTTTGTTTAACTTCTTCTTGGCTGTTAAGCATATTTAACAAAGTACAATGTGGTTGTTGTGATTTAACACGACGATTTCCTTGATAATCTTCATAAACAATTTGATAATATCCACGTTTTGCGGAATCGTACCATTCACAACCATCGGGAAGTTTATTGTTGTTATCTGGTCTGCATGTATCACACATATATTTTCCCCATACATTACATGAACCATTCAGCATCATATAAATATCCGTAATATCTACGCCCAGACTTTGTGCCAGAATAAGAGCGTCATATAATTCATCCAAAACAACTTCGTATGGATCAAAAAATTTATTTGCTTTATTTTTGAATGCTTTGACGCGTTTTGGGCCCGTGCAATTATCACCATTAACATCGCAACCTGCATAATCAAAAACATTTTGCATTGTATTTTTTAAATCTTTCATTGCAACTTCGGCATCTTCAATTTTTGTTAATATCTGACCACCAATTTGTTCGCGTGCTAAAATATCAGCGGATACACCATTTGCTGCCGCGTTTGCAATTGCAGTATCTGGTGCTGCCGCCGCCACCGCTTCAGCTTGTTGTGCGGCTAATTGTTTTTGTTCTTCTAGTGCTTGTTGAACGGCCGCCGCTGATTGGGCGGATTGTTCCTGCATTTGTTGTTGCATCTGTGTCATTTGCTGTTGCATTTGTTCCATCTGAGCACTGGATTGGGCGCTTGCTGCTTGGGCCGCATTTGTTGCGGCAGCTGTTTGGGCTTCGGTTGCTTTCGCATTTGCATTACTGACCATTTGTGCAGCTAATGTTTGAATCAAATCATCTCCATATTTTTTACATGCTTCATTACTTTGTATACATCCTGTAACAATAGGGATAGCTATGTCCATAGTTGTACAGCCCGCACATTTAGGTTGGGCACAACGTAAAATTAAAGAATTACAATTTCCAAAATCAGCTGTTGCACTATTTTGTTGACCAATGGGATTTTGATTCATCATATTATTCCATTGGTTATTGTTCAATGCACCTGTGTTGCCCGTAAAAGCAGTACGATTTCCAGATGATCCCCCCGCGTTTTCAAATGCAGGCCCCGGGCCACCAATTGGTGAGTCCGCACGCGCAAAAGGCTCTGTGCATAAAGTAAAGCACAGACCACAAAGTACAGATAAAAATCTGGTTGAAAACTTCATCTTCTCTCTATAGATAAAGTTTATCATAAAATACAAAAAAATGAAAGAAAAAATAGTGTTCATTACGATAAAATAAAATCCGCATAACTGCGGATTTTATTTTATTGGAGGGAAACAATCTCCCCCAGTGCTGGGGCAACAATTAAATCCTTGTTCGCCCATGTCTGTATAGATTTCGCCGGAACAACATCCATTTGCATCTGGTGCATTTCCGTCTTCGCAAGTTAATACTTGATTATTTTCCTCGGCTGGTGCTTTTTCTTTTGCGAATGGATTTTTTATACTTCCATCATCATTGTATTCCAGACCCAATACTTGTTCATTATAAGCTTGGTTCCCCTGGACAATGGTTCCTTTGGCTGTGTCTCCAGCAGTTACACCATAGTTTTTAGCAGCAGTAGTTTGTTGTTGATTAGTATATACTGCGGCTTGTTTCGCATTATTTGTTGCAGTGTATTGGCTTGATTGGCAGTATGCAACAACCGTACGATAATCATAACCAGCATCTGATATTGTCTGTGCTGTAACACCAGAAGCCAATTGACCATTTGTTCCACAATATTGTTGAATATTAAATCCACGAACCTGGCCAATCCAAGAAGCATCAGTATAATCTGCTTTTGCTTCGGATGCTTTATGAGAAACATATTTTGATGGGGTTAATGTACAATTTTCCACACCATTAACTTTGTCACAGAAATTAACAACTAAATCTTTTGGGGAATAAACGGTTATACGCGTTCCAGCCGCAATTGAAAATGGTGGTACTGTGTTATCCAACATATCAACCATTAACTTTTGCGCAACTTTATTCCACGTATTAATGATTTCATTTTTTGCAAGTTCCGAAGAGCGGACCTGGCCACTTTGAGTAACAGTGTTACTATCCAAATCAATTTGATTAACAAATTTATCCGATATTGGTGCAATTAAATTAACTGCTGCTGGTACGACTGCAGTTATCATTGGCATAATAAATTGTTCCATATAATCGGTGCTTCCGTGTCCGGGAACCCCAACACGACCCTGGCTGTCGCCAGCAAATGGTTCATTCCCGTCAAAGCTGAATTCGACACCATCTGGACGAACAAAGCGATACCATTTTATTTGCATACGACCGATTGCTTTATATGGTCCAGGTAATTCCCCAGTTAAATACCCAAGCATCAAAGTTCCGGTTGGAATAATGATTGTACGGCCATTATCCGAGTAAACATGTCTGTCTACGGTTGCCTGAACCGGTAACATAGATTGCTGGTCAAGCTTAGAGTCTGCACGAACCTCATTAACGATAGTTGCAGGAATTGGTTTATACTGACGCAATACAAAAGAACGATCATAAGGGTCAGTAGAAACAAAAGCATCGCCAGCCTCGGCAGAAGAAGGAATTAAATTACTTGTTGGTTTATATGCAAATGCGGGATTAATTTCAGACAGACGTTTTGCGCCCCCCGCTGCGTTTGGTAATTCTGCGGCAGAACCAGTTTTTTGATGTGCCATATTTTTTTCACGTATCACAGCAGGATTTGATAAAACTGGTAATTTTGCGCCAGATGCTATAAATCCAATACGATCAAAATCCGAACCTATTTTTTTACTGGGATTTTTTAGATCTGTAATAAATCCAGTGTCTGGATTGTATTCACCAATTGGTTGTGTACAGTTAGTATCTGAAAAAGGATGAAACAAATAGTGTCCGGCTTGGGGGCGAATCCAACCGATTTGTTTTCCATAAGTATCATATCCCCCAAAAGAAAATTCATAACAACGTTCAGGATCTAGTTCAGATGTTGATTTGCGTTCCGGGCCGGCATGATTTTTCATTGGTGGTGCAATTGTATCAACGGCTTCGGATACAGGATTTATTTCAGCTTTTGGTTCCGCAACAATTTTTGGCTCTTCTTTTACTGGTTTTGGTGGTTGAACAAATGTAGAAAGCGCGACAGGTATTTCGATTGTCTTTGCCATTTTTGCTTCGGCGCTGGCTGAATAATATTCAACCAAAATTTTAATACCTGTTTTTGCCAAATCAGTTCTGGGTATCCACACTAATTCCGCAGTACATGGAATTTCAGGAGAAATTTCACCCATATTAGTGCAGGTAGTATTTATACTTAATCCACTTATTGTTTCAGATAATTTTATACTGGGAATTATCGCGGCTGTATTAGGTGTAATTTTAATAGACTGGGCAAGTTTTTCGCCTATTTTAGAATCCATCCATTCTATTTCGGCTGGATCCGTTGCAATTTCTAGGGCGATGGTAGGTGCCTTTACAGTTTTGTCTTTTTTATTATGTCCCAACAATAATACCAATAATACAACAACAACCAAGAATGCGGAAAATAAAACAATCCACAATACATGCCGCGGCACGTTTTTTTTAATTTCGGAAATAGTTGTTGTTATCGTAGCCAATTTTTAACTATGGGTTTAATGTGTTTTTTATCCCATATCCCTTTATTATTTATTGCAACCTAACTACGTTACAGCTGGTACCCTGGAATTTGGTCAAACTGCTGCATAATTTTTCTGCGGTTTCCATATCTGTTATTGGGCCAACACGTAAACGATAAAGTCTGGCATTAGCGCCTGTTGCGCCCAAATCCCCGACGCCTGCTTCATCAACTGCGAAATAAACCATATTTTTATATGGAGTCAAAAGTCCTTGGCCATCTTCGCCACTGAACTTGGCCAGCAATTTGGTCCAATAATCATTAAGCGCTTTGACCGAAGTATCGGATTTAAGCTCTACCGCTATACCCGCCTGATTAGATGATATAACCGGTATATCACTTTGTGGTAAAAACGCGCCGGTTGTATTACGTGTTGTCGGTAACATATTAACACCGGTTGTTCCGCCAGAAGCATCACCAGTTTGTATTGTCATCGGTACTTGGAATCCATTTGTATTGATATTTTGTTGATATGTAACCCCAGAATCAATATAAGCATTTCCATAACCAACATTTTGTAATGATTGTGATGATTGTATTCCTTGCATTACATTAGATTCAGCTAAAGCCATAACGCTGGAAGTATCTGCAATCAAGAAAGGTTTAGAACGACGTTTGATACAAACGATTCGTTGACCGCTGCGCAGAACCATATCACCAACGGCCTCTACGATAAGCAGACGACCATTTTCACCATCGGTTCTAAATCCAACAGGTGATTCCCCGCCCTCAACCAGGAGAGACACGACAGGGCGTTGAGTCATTGCAATAACTTTGTCACCAAAGTCAATATAAGTAAATATTCTGTCACGCCATACACGTTCAGGTGCGATTACAAAATCATCAGGATTTGGAACAAAAATATCCAAATCAAAACGGAATTCAGATGGATCAATTTTCATTGTTTTTATCCACCCGTAATCTTCGCCATCAACACCCAAAGTAGAAGTTTTTGTTTTGCTTGGGAATATAGAATTCATACCAGATGTTTGACTGTTACTGGAAGAAGTTGTTGTGCTGGACAAAGTAGAACGACCATCTAGAACTATATCAACCTGGGAATATGAAATTTCGCTTGAATTAGCAGGTTCAGAGCGCAGGTAGAACAAATATTTATTTCCAGATTTTCCGGTAATAATCAGATTGGTATCACTTCCTTGGTTGGTTGCGACTGGCGTCATGTAAATTGTACTGCTTCCTTTTTGAGGACTCATTTGAAACAGGCCTTCGTTACCAATAACACCATCTTCAATAACTTCCCCCTCGGGCAAGTTAATCATAGTTACCATTCCATTACGCAAACGAATTGGCAATACAGCACCCTTTGTCCATGTCAGTTGTGCATATCCGGGCTTAGAACTGCCGGTGGCCATGTTTGCTTCTGGATTATCCCATGCGTCTTGAATGCCATGATCTTCAGCATTGGCAACCCCAATGCAAAGAGCAAAGAGCAAAGAACAAAGAGCAAATAATTTATTTTTCATATCTATTCCTTCCTGAAACATCATTAAAAAAGATCAAGTGGATCTGCTCCACCAGACTCTATCCGGTATTCCGAGACTTGTAATCCCAGAGGATTTTTTTGTTTCGCGCTCCATTTTACTTCTGGTGCGTAAGTCAAGCCTATTACAATAGTAAAATCTTTTGGCATAGTTTGTCCAGAGCTTTCTGATGTGCAAAACCATCTGAATCGAACCGCGAATTTATTGTTCCCACGTGGCTCTATAACAGGGGATTGAAATTCTATTGGACATGAAAATTGAATGTTCGGGGAATCCTTCATAAATGCTGACCATAATTGTGTTTCGGTAAAGGTCGCGTAAATCTCACGCGAAGACCAAATATAGACAGGTCCGTCTGGGCTGCGCCATTTATAACGCATGGCATTGATATTTGGGATTATTTCATTGCGTGCACGAATGTATTCTTTGATAAAATTTTCTTTGTAATCGGCCAAAGTTTTATCATTCACAGGCAGTGGTTGAATTTCAACAACCTGGGTTTCTGCACGATGTGAATTCAAAAGAAAAATCTGGGTTTTGGTTAATGGGAACATATTTGATACCGCAAAAACAAGGGCCAAAACAGTAGCAATAGCAGCGGCTAAAACAAAAGACATCATACGAGCGGTAAAAGCATTAGGATTTAGCATTGCCATTTTTTTGTGAAATTCTCCCTTCTTTCGGCGATTGTAGTAAATTTCAGGGGTATCGTGCAAGTAAAATTTTCATTATAAAATCATTTGTGTAATATTTGGGGCTTAAATTTTCGCTTGCCTTAAAAAAACTAATGCGCTAGAATACTTTTCGCTTGATTTTAGTAATAAATGTGTTATTGTGCGCGGGCGCAAATAGATAAAATGGGGTAAAATCTGCACACGGTTGGCATAAAAATATGTCGACTAAAAAAAGTTTTAGGGGCATAGTTCAACGGTAGAATAGAGGTCTCCAAAACCTTTGATGTGGGTTCGATTCCTACTGCCCCTGCCAGAAAAAAACGGAAAAAAATTGAAAAAATTTCTTGATTACATTAAAGCTGTCCGCCAGGAATGGTTCAAAATAGTTTGGCCATCACGCGATATCGTTATTCGTGCAACTATAATGATTTTGGTGTTTTCTGGACTTGCGGGACTCTTCTTTTTCGTAACCGACAGCATTTTGAATGCGTTGGTCGGGCAAATTTTTTAAACTAGCGGGAGCAGGCTGATGCAGTGGTACGTTGTTAATGTTCATACAGGATGTGAAGATAAAGTTGCAAGAGAATTGCGCGAACAAATCAACACACGTAAATTGAACGCATTGTTTGGTGAAATACTGGTACCAACACGTGAAGTGTCGGAAATCAAGGCCGGCAAACGTGTCAAAACAGAAAAGAAATTTTTCCCTGGGTATATTGTTGTTCAAATGACAATGGCCAATGAAACATTTTCATTGGTAAAATTGCACCCCCAGGTTGTTATGTTCTTGGGGCAAAAACAAAAACCAGTTGCTATTTCCGAGGAAGAAGCCCGTCGTTTGATTAAGCAAATAGAAGATGGCTCGAATGCAGTAGATGAAACAGAATACGAAGTTGGACAAGAAATACATATCATCGATGGTCCATTTATGAATTTCAATGGCATTGCAACCGAGGTTGATAACCTGAAACAAAAAATGGTTGTCAATGTATTGGTATTTGGTCGTGAAACCAGCGTCAGCTTGGACTTTGGCCAAGTAGAAAAGGTATAATATTTTTAAAATATAATACCAAAACCCGTGGAAGAAGTTGCCGCTTCGCACCACAAACTCTAAATCTAGGAGACTTAAAATGGCAAAAAAAGAATTAAAGGGGATTGTTAAACTTGTTGCCCCTGCAAAACAGGCAAACCCATCGCCTCCAATTGGCCCAATTTTGGGTGCAAATGGCGTTAATATAGCCGAATTCTGCAAACAATTTAACGATGCTACTAAAGACATGGAAGCTGGTATGCCAATTCCAGTTGTTATAACTGTTTATACTGATCGTACTTTCGAATTTATTATGAAATTGCCACCAGTATCATATTTCATTAAAAAGGCATTAAAGCTGAAATCAGCATCTAAAAAACCAGAACGTGAATTTGTTGGAACATTACCTATGGCCCAAATTCGCAAAATCGCCGAAGAAAAAATGCCAGATTTAAATTGCTCTACCGTTGATGCAGCTGCAAAAATTGTTGCTGGTCAATGCCGTTCTATGGGCGTAAAGGTGGGGGAATAAGATATGAAAACTACTAAAAGAATGAAAAGCTTGGAATCATTGGATACCAAAAAAATCTATGGCTTGAACGAAGCAATTGAAACTTTGCGCACATTTGCTAGCAAAAAGTTTGACGAAAGCTTGGAAATTGCTGTTCGTTTGGGTGTTGATGTTACAAAAGCAGATCAAAATATCCGCCTGATGTTGGCATTGCCAAATGGAACCGGAAAACAGGTTCGCGTCGCGGTTATTACTAATGATAAACAAGACGAAGCAAAGAAAGCCGGTGCCGAAGTTGTCGGTGGTGATGATTTGATTGAAAAAATTGCAGGTGGACAATTGGATTTTGATCGCGTTATTGCAACGCCTGATATGATGCCAAAAATGTCCAAGGTTGCACGTGTTTTGGGACCGAAGGGTATGATGCCTAATCCAAAATTGGGTACGGTTACAAATAATGTTGCCGAAGCCATCAAAACCACAAAAGCGGGTCAGGTTGAATTACGTGCTGAAAAGAAAGGTATTATTCATGCTGGTTTCGGGAAAATGTCATTTTCTTCGGATAAACTAGTAGAAAATGCCACTGCTGTAATTGATGCTTTAAAAAAAGCAAAACCAAGCACCAGCAAAGGTCAATATATTTTGGGTATAGCAGTATCAACAACCCAGGGCCCAGGTTTAAAGGTCAATATATAAAAGAATTCTTGTCCGAGACTGAGGGCGGTTGAAAAACCTTAAAACCCAAAAGCCATCATAGACAAAAGAGATTAACGCTCTTTTGGGACACGGAAGAGCCCCAATCGCAAGATTGGAAAGTAAACGAAAGCAAAAGGATAAAGCGTGAAAAAAGATGAAAAATCCGCGCTGATATCGTCTTTGCAGGAAAATATCAAAAGTGCGAATGGAATTTTCGTTATTGAAAATCATGGCACCAGCGTAAAAGATTTCGAGGCTTTGCGTCGTGAACTTGCGCCGATGACATCGGTATTCAAAGTTGTAAAAAACCGTTTGTTCAAACTGGCATTAAAAGATACCAGTTTTGGTGATATTGAACAGCTTATGAAGCGTCCAACCGCGGTTGCAATCGCAACTGATGGATTGGCTGTGACCAAAGTTTTGGCAAAATTTGCCGAAACTCATCCAACAATTTCTATTGTTGGCGGCCAGATGGATGCGGGTTTGCTGGATGTAAAAGCGATAGAGCAATTGTCCAAACTTCCATCATTGCTTGAAATTCGTGGCACGATTGCACGCATACTTGTTGAGCCTGCATCACGTTTGGCGCGCGTTTCTGGGGAATATGGAAAAAAGAATTAAATAAAATAAAAGGAAACTAAAATGGCAGATATTCAGAAAATTGTCGAAGAATTATCAAAATTGAGCGTTTTAGAAGCAGTTGAATTGTCAAAAGCTTTGGAAGAAGCTTGGGGCGTTTCCGCAGCAGCAGCAGTTGCAGTTGCAGCTGGGCCAGCTGCCGCAGCTGAAGAAAAAACCGAATTTGACGTTGTGTTGGCAGATGCTGGCGCAAACAAATTGGGCGTTATCAAAGCCGTAAAAGATGCAACTGGTTTGGGTCTGGGCGATGCGAAAGCATTCGTAGAATCAGCACCAAAAGTTGTTAAAGAAGGCTTGTCTAAAGATGATGCTGAAAAATTGAAAGCAACTTTGGAAGCTGCAGGCGCCAAGGTAGAGCTGAAATAAAACAGCAAAGTGCAAAAAGCAAAGAGCTATGCTCTTGCTTTTTGCGCTCTGTCTGACAATTTTGGAATTAAAAAAATTAATTCTTGAATTGTTTTCAATTTTGCGAGTGGATGTAATAAAAATATTACATTTGCTCTTTAAAAATGGAGTATAAAAATGGCTGTTATCCAAAAATTCAGAAGATCTTTCGGAAAAGGTTTTTTGAAAACACCCCTGCGTGATTTGGTCGAAATTCAATATGATTCTTATAAAGATTTTTTACAAGAAGATGTTACCCCCAGTGCGCGTCGCAATATCGGATTGCAAAATGTTTTCAAATCTGCATTCCCAATCAAAGATTATGCAGGTGTTGCTGATCTGGAATTCGTAGAATATACTTTGGACAAGCCACAATATAATGTTAAAGAATGCATGTTGCGCAACATGACATACAGCATCAGATTAAAATTAAAATTGAAATTGATAATTTGGGATATTGCTGAAAATGGCAAAAAAACTTTGCGTGATATCAAAGACCAAGAAATATTTATGGGCGAAGTTCCATTGATGACAGAACGTGGAACCTTTGTTTCTTCCGGTGTTGAACGTGTTGTCGTATCACAAATGCATCGCGCCCAGGGTGTTGTTTTTGGTTTGACCAAAGAAGCAAAAGCAACCGACGCAACAAATGCAACATATACTGCACGTATTATTCCAGAACGCGGATCTTGGATTGATTTTGAAGAAGCCAAGGGCATAATTTATGCACGTATTGACCGTAAACGTAAAATTCCAGCAAGTGTTCTTTTGCGTTCTTTGCCAACAGCAGAGGATGAAAAAAAGTTCGAAGCAGATCCACGCCGCGCATCTGTTTCTGGGATGACCGATACAGAAATATTATCAGAATTTTATAAGAAAATTTCTTTATCTTTAGATGGAAAATTCTGGGTTGGTAAAACAGCAGATTTTGCCGGATTGGGCAACTTCCGTTTAAATTATGATCTGTTAGATGTAAAATCTCATAAATCTATTGCCGAAAAAGGCGAACGTATGAGCGCAAAAAAATGGGAAAAATTATTTGCATCTCATAAAGAATTTGCAATTGCCAAAGATGCAATTGTTAATGAATATTTGTTTGATGCGGTAAAACAAGATGACGAAGTATTATTCCCATCGGCCGCTGAAATTACAGAAGAAGTTTTGGCTGATTTTGAAAAACTGGGCGTTAAAAAGATTTCTTTGATTTCTATAGATAATATGTTCTATGGCGCGCATATCAGAAATACTTTGGCAGCGGATAAAACAACAAATCGCGAAGAAGCGATGATTGAAATTTATAATGTTATCCGTCCAGGCGAACGTCCAACAACTGAAGCAGCAGCAACATTGTTTGCTCATCAGGGTTTTGATCCTGCTTATTATGATTTGTCAGCAGTTGGTCGTTTCAAAATGAATAAACGTTTGAAAATTGATTCTGGCAAAAAACCTGAAGATGAAAGATTATTAAACAAGCAAGATTTTCTGGCTACATTGAAAACTTTGGCGAATATTATTGATCGCAAAGATGTAATTGATGATATTGATAATTTATCTAATCGTCGCGTCAGAACAGTTGGTGAATTATTGGAACAACAATTCCGTATCGGTATGGCACGTATCGAAAGATTGGTTCGTGAACATCTTGCGTCACCAAACATTGCAAATATGAAACCCCAAGATGTTATTAATGTAAAACCATTAACAGCATTAATCGCAGAATTTTTTGGAACATCCCAATTATCACAATTTATGGATGCTTATAATCCATTGGCTGAATTGGAACATAAACGTTTGATTTCTGCAATGGGACCTGGTGGACTTAATCGTGATCGCGCGGGAATTGATGTTCGTGACGTTCATCCAACTCACTATGGTCGTGTGTGTCCAATTCATACCCCCGAAGGTGCGAACATTGGTCTGATAAACCATTTGGCATCGTATGCTCGTGTGAATCCTTATGGCTTTATTGAAACACCATACTATGTTGTTAAAAATGGAAAAATTACAGAAGATATAGTTTATCTGACTGCGGACGAAGAAACAGGACACCGTATTGCCCAGGGTAATACAGTTGCTAATTCAGATGGAAAGATTTCCGAAGAAGTTGTGACCGCACGTGTTGATGGGGAATTTTTGAAAATTCCACGCGAAGAAATTGATTTGATTGACGTTGCCCCACGCCAGGTTGTATCAATCGCACCGGGCTTGATACCATTTATTGAAAATGATGACGCGAACCGTGCGTTGATGGGATCAAATATGCAACGCCAGGCAATTCCACTTATGCGTGTTGATGCACCTATGATTGGAACCGGTATTGAACGCGAAGTTGCACGTGATTCCAGAACTGGAAAAATTGCAAAACACAGTGGTGTTGTTGAGTCTGTTGATGCTAATCGTATAGTTGTTAAATGTATGAACAGCCGCAATGTTGTTATGGGTGTTGATATTTACAACTTGGAAAAATTCCAAAAATCAAACTCGGAAACAGTGATACATCAAAAACCTTTGGTAAAGGTTGGCGATCGTATTTCAGCGGGCGACATTATTGCTGATGGTGCCAGTATGAGTTATGGCGAATTGGCACTGGGTAAGAATGTGCTGATTGCATTCGTGCCTTGGCGTGGATATAACTATGAAGACTCTATCGTTATTTCTGAAAAAATCTCACGCGAGGATGTGTTTACCAGTGTTAAAATTGTTGAAAAAGAATTCAAAGCACGTGATACACAATTGGGCCCAGAAAGCTTTACCCGCGACATTCCAAACGTTGGTGAAGAAGCACTGAAAAATCTGGACGAATCTGGAATTATCTATATCGGCAGCCATGTGAAACAAGGTGATATTTTGGTTGGTCGTGTTTCCCCTAAATCGGAAAGCTTGCTGACACCAGAAGAATCATTGCTGCGCAGCATCTTTGGCGAAAAAGCATTATCTGTTAAAGATACTTCTTTGCGTGTTGGTGCAAACGAAGAAGGTGTTGTTATCGGTGTTAACGTCTTGACACGTCATGGTGTCAAAAAAGACGAACGTACCCAGATGATAGAACTGCAAAAGATAAAAAAAATAAACGAAGACCGCAATGAAGAAATTTCAATTTTGGAACGCGGATTCGCTGCCCAAGTATTTCAAATCGCTGAAAATATTGTTATAGAAAGCGGAACCGGTAGCATAAAACCGTTTGTTGGTAAAAAGTTGTCCGAAGAAGTCTTCGAAGGCATTAGTGCATCTGATATGAAGAAGATTCAGGTTAAGAATAAAGAAGTTCAAGCCAAGATAGAAGAATTGCGCGAACAGCATGCAATTATTCTGAAAGATTTGAATGAAAAAGCAGATAACGAAGTTGTACGTGCAACCGAAAGCAATTTTTTGAATGCAGGCGTATTGAAAGAAGTTAAAGTTTACATTGCGCATAAAATGAAACTGCAGCCTGGTGATAAAATGGCTGGACGTCATGGAAACAAAGGTATCGTTTCCAAGGTTGTTCCAATCGAAGATATGCCACATATGGAAGATGGAACCCCGGTTGATATCGTGCTGAATCCTTTGGGTGTTCCCAGTCGTATGAACGTCGGTCAGGTATTGGAAGTTCACTTGGGTATGGCCGGACGTGAATTGGGTAAGCAAGTTGGTGAAATGCTGGAAGAGGTCAAGGCAAAACGTGCCGTAACAGACGATCTGCGTTCTATGATGATTAAATTCTGTGGTAAAGAAATTGCACCACAAATTGAAAAAATGACAGGCACAGATGTTCGTGCACAAGCCGCACTGTTGCGTAACGGCGTAACAATGGCGACACCAACATTTGACGGTGCTACACCAGAAGATATTAAGAAAATGCTTAAACTTGCAAAATTACCAGAAAGTGGTCAGTTCACTTTGTATGACGGAATGACCGGTGAAAAATTTGCACGTCCTGTAACAGTTGGTGTTATGCATATGTTGAAATTGCATCACTTGGTGGATGAAAAAATCCATGCACGTTCAATTGGCAACTATTCGTTGGTAACGCAACAACCTTTGTCTGGTAAAGCACACAATGGTGGTCAGCGTTTGGGTGAAATGGAAGTATGGGCACTCGAAGCTCATGGCGCATCTCATTTAATCAAAGAAATGTTGACCGTTAAATCGGACGATATTGCTGGAAGAAACAAGATGTATGAAACCATTATAAATGGAAGCTATGACATACAAACTGGTACACCAGAAGCGTTTAATGTTTTGACACGTGAACTTCGTGGGCTTGGTCTTGCGATGACACCGAAAAAATTGGATTAATTATTGTTAAAAGATTGAGAAAAGGGAAATGTTTCTACAAATCCTGGATTTCTAATAAGGAGCAAAAATGACAAACATGCTGCAAAAAATCTTTGGTCAAATTGAAACAAAAGAACAATTTGACGCATTGCAAATAAAAATCGCATCACCAGAAGAAATTCTGTCTTGGTCTCATGGCGAAGTTAAAAAGCCTGAAACGATGAACTATCATTCGTTAAAGCCAGAATTTGACGGATTGTTCTGCCAACAGATTTTTGGTCCCAGCAAAGATTATGAATGTGCATGTGGTAAATACAAACGCGTTAAATTCCGTGGTGTAATTTGTGAACGTTGCGGGGTTGAGGTTGGTTCTTCCAGTGTTCGTCGTGAACGTATGGGTCATATCAAGTTGGCTACACCGGTTTCTCATTTCTGGTTTATGCGCGAAGGTAAAATTGCAACTTTGCTTAACAATATGCCCCAGAAAAAACTAGAACAAATTATTTATTATGATGCTTATATTGTAACAGAGCCGGGACTTACAAAACTTAAATTGTATGATGTAATTTCCGAAGATGCATATCAAGAAGCCTTGACCGAGTTTGGCGATGATTCATTCCATGTTGGTATTGGTGCAGATGGCATCCGCAGTGTTATTGCAAACTTGGACATGGGGGATGAAAGAACACGTTTACGTGCGGAACTTTCAGATACAAAATCCGAAGCAAAACGCAAAGGTTTGATAAAACATCTGAAACTGGTCGAAGCATTTATGGAATCAAAAACAGAACCAGCATGGATGTTGCCAGATGTTTTGCCGGTTATCCCACCAGATATGCGTCCATTGGTTCCGTTAGAGGCTGGACACGTTGCAGCATCTGATTTGAATGATTTGTATCGTCGTGTAATTATTCGTAACAATCGTTTGAAAAAATTGATGGATTTACGTGCACCTGAAATTATCGTACGTAATGAAAAACGTATGTTACAAGAAGCGGTGGACGCTTTGTTCGATAACGGACATAAAAACCGTCCGTTGGTTTCACAAAATCGTCAAAAATTAAAATCTTTGTCAGATTCATTGCTTGGGAAACAGGGTCGTTTCCGTATGAACATGTTGGGTAAGCGTGTTGATTACTCGGGCCGTAGTGTTATTGTGTCTGGTCCCAGCTTGAAATTACACCAAGTTGGTTTGCCAAAAACAATGGCATTGGAATTGTTTAAACCATTCGTGTTTGCACGTTTGTTGGCAGGGGATTACGCAAATACTTTAAAGACAGCCAGAAAGATGGTTGAAGCAGGCGAAGCAATCGTATGGGATATTTTAGAAAAAGTTATTTATCAACATCCTGTATTGTTAAACCGTGCACCAACATTGCACCGTCTTGGTATGTTGGCGTTTGAACCAGTTTTAATAGAAGGCAAAGCAATTCGTTTACATCCATTGGTATGTAAGGGATTTAATGCTGACTTTGACGGTGACCAAATGTCCGTCTATGTTCCAATTTCATTAGAAGCGCAACTAGAGGCACGTACTTTGATGTTATCATCAAATAATGTTTTGTTGCCGGCTAATGGGGAACCAGTAATCGTCCCATCACAAGACATGGTTTTGGGGGTTTACTATTTATCATTGGTTAATGGCGAACATACTGAAAAGTCTCCACGTTTTGCATCTATGGATGAAATTTATATGGCATTGGAAGCAAAAGCGATCACTTTGCATACACCAATTATTGCCCGTTATAACGCATTTGAAGGAACACAAACAGTTAAAACAACTGCGGGTCGTATGATATTGGGTGAATTATTGCCAAAGAAACCAAATATGCCATTTGATTTAGTAAATCAAGAAATGCCAATTGGAAAAATTAAATCTTTATTATCTATAACTTATGATCGTTGTGGCGATAAAGATATGATTTTATTGGCCGATAGATTAAAAAATACTGGGTTTGAACAGGCTGCCCGCAGTGGAATTTCCATTGGGTTTGACGACATTAAAATTCCAGAAGAAAAACAAGAAATCATTGCGACCGCAAATAAAAATACCGAAGAAATTGAAACACAATATCAAAATGGTTTGATTTCCAGGAAAGAAAAATATAATAAAATCGTTGATATGTGGCACGGTGTTACAAACAGATTGGCGGATCTTGCATTCTCTAATTTGCGTAAGTCCGAGGGCGATAACTGGAACAGTATTTCAATGATGCAGGCATCTGGTGCTCGTGGTTCTAAAACCCAGATTCAACAGTTGGCAGCTATGCGTGGAATGATGATGAAGCCGGACGGCTCTATTATAGAGGTTCCAATTATCTCAAACTTTAAAGAAGGTTTGTCGATGTCGGAATACTTTAATAGTACCCACGGTGCTCGTAAAGGTTTGTCTGACACTGCTTTGAAAACCGCTAATGCTGGTTATTTAACCCGCAGAATGGTCGTTTTGGCACAGAACACATTTATTACAGAACATGATTGCGGAACAGAAGAATCTATTACAGCAAAACCTGTATTTGATGGATCTGTTTTATCAATATCACTTGGTGATGTTGTTGTTGGTCGTACAGCCGCCCAGAATGTTGTTAATCCAGGAACCGGCGAAATGATCGTTAAAAAAGGCGATTTGATTACAAAAGTAGACGCAAAGAAGATCAATGATTCTGGTTTGGCCAGTGTTGAAATCCGCAGCGTTTTGACATGTAAATCAAACGGCTTGTGTGCAAAATGTTATGGTATGGATTTGTCGCGCGGAACATTGGTTCATGTTGGCGAAGCGGTCGGTGTTATTGCGGGTCAATCAATTGGTGAGCCAGGAACTCAGTTAACACTTAGAACTTTCCACGTTGGTGGAATTGCATCTGGTGACAGTGGCAGCAACTTTGTAGAAGCGCCGATGAAGGGTAATATCAAAGTAATAGATGCAGATTTGGTTACTAACAGTGCTGGGAAAATGATCGTTGTATCCAGAAATGCAAAAGTTGCGGTTACAGATGCCAAAGGGAATCAGTTATTCACCGCCAAGTTACCTTATGCATCTTGGTTGATTGTAAAAGATGGTATGAGTGTTGAAAAAGGCACCAAAATTGCCGAATGGGACGCATACTCTAATTTAATTATTGCTGAAAAAGACGGAAAGATCGGGCTTTCGGATATGATTGAAAATATATCATACACAGAAAATGTTGATCCAATGACTGGTATTGTCAGCTGTAAAATCTTGAATTGGAAAAATCAAACCAAGAAAGCTCTGCAACCAAAAATATTGCTTTTAGACAATAAAGGTGAAATCATTTCGTTGGGCGGGAAAAAACATGCTGAATATATGTTACCAATGTATTCAATAATGAATGTATCCGAAGGCCAAGAAGTCAAGGCAGGTGATATTTTGGCACGTATATCAAAAGAAACCAAAAAAGCGGCCGATATTACCGGTGGTTTGCCACGTATTAACGAATTGTTAGAAGTGCGCCAACCAAAGAATCCAGCGATATTGGCAGAAGTAGATGGTGAAATTGAAATAGAAGATACAGGCAAAAACAAAATTGTTGTTCGTATCGTTCCAAGTGACGGCACCCCAGTAGAATATATGATTCCAAAGGGTGAGCCATTATTGGTTCGAAGCGGCGATATTGTTAAAAAGGCCGATATGTTGGTCAGTGGTGATCCAGTTGCTCAAGACATTTTACGTATTTTGGGTCAAAAAGCATTGGCTACATTTATGGTAAATCAAATTCAACAGGTTTATCGTTTGCAGGGTGTGGTTATTAATAATAAACACATTGAAATTTTGATACGTGAAATGACCAGACGTGTAGAAGTTTCAGAACCAGGCGATACCCAATTCTTGATGGGCCAGGTTGTTGATCGTGTTGATTTCGAAGAAGAAAACGAACGTGTTGCACGTGAAAATGGTCGCCAGGCAGTCGCCAGCCAAATCTTGGTTGGACTTACTCGCGCCAGCTTGACCAGCCGTTCATTTATTTCTAATGCGGCGTTCCAACAAACAACCAAGATTTTGGTGGATGCGGCTATAAACGGTGCAACTGATAAATTGGCCGGTATCAATGAAAACTTGATAGTTGGACGTTTAATTCCAGTTGGAACTGGGTCTTATGTTCAACGCGTTCGCGAAATTGCCAAGGAAGAAGAACGCCAAGAAAAATTGGCGAACGAAAAAGCCGGTGGCGAACAACAAATGTTGGGAATATAAGATATCAAAAATAAAAAAAACGGCGCATTATGCGTCGTTTTTTATTTATTAAAACATAGATATACCGCGCGTTAGCGCGGTTTTGTATATACTGTTGTATTCAAAAAAATAATAAAAAACAATAAAAGTTTTTATAAAAAACAATAATTGATTCGTAAAACTGGCGGATTTCTGGGAAAAATGAAGATAGCTAAAAATCCTCTTGACGGCCGAATCGATTTTGTTCTATGATTCGTGTATAGGCAAGGGTATAGGCGACAAAAACCGCTAAAACCCGGGAAAAAAATCAAAGGAGGGCGATGTGCCAAAGAATATCAAAGAGATAATGGTGGCGCTGGATAGCGTTCTTACAACAACGGTCTGGGTTAATGGTGATCGTCAAATTGTATCACTGGCGGATGAATTACATATTGGTGCGGGAAATGCTCCACGCAGTATAGAAGACTTACCACGTCCATCTTTGGTCGGTGCATATGTTTCATTACAAATACGCTTGGATAATTTTGAAATTGCGGCGGAAAGTTTGGAAACCGAGGTTTTGTCCTGCAAAGTTAAAGAAATGGTTTTCGCCGAGGCCAAGAAAATTATGGATGCATCAGAGACAGAAGAAGATGTAGCGTTGGCAGCATAATTGTAAAGTTTCCGGTATTCCGGAAGGAAGGGAGAAATCGCGGGTATACAAATACCCGCGATTTTTTTAAGATTGTAAAAAAATCGCCGCGGATGCGGCGATTTATTATTATTTCGTTTCTTCGGGCATAACCGAGACTGTTTTACGATCCTGGGCCCCGCGTTTGAATACGACGCGTCCATCTTTTTTTGCAAAAATGGTATGGTCTTTGCCCATTCCAACATTTGCGCCTGGGTGAACCTGGGTTCCGCGTTGTCTGATAATGATATTCCCAGCAATAACCTTTTGGCCGCCGCTTTTTTTGACGCCCAATCTACGTCCAGCCGAGTCGCGTCCGTTCGTAGTTGCCGAGCCTGCTTTCTTGTGTGCCATAATTTGCTCCTTTTTGGTCGCAAATAGTATAATCTTTCCAGATTATAGACTATCCCTTGATTTCTGTTATCTTTAATACTGTGATATTTTGACGATGACCCTTGGTCCGGCGATAATTATGACGGCGTTTTTTCTTGAAAACCAAGATTTTATCCGCACGTTCTTGTGCCACAACCTGGGCGGATACTTTTGCGCCCGAAACCAAAGGATTGCCGATTTTATCGCCAACCATTAAAACTTGGTCAAAATCAATCTTGTCGTCAGCTTTCAGCTTTTCCACTTTGATAGTGTCGCCGGCTTTGACGCGGTATTGCTTTCCACCAGTTTGAAATATTGCATAAATTTCTGCCATATTTTACCCTTTTTGTAAAAAACTTTATGCAATAATAACATTTTTTATATAAAAGTCAACAAAAAATCGAATCAATAAAAGGTTAATTACAAAACGATAATTTTTTATAAATTTTTATATATTTTATTGTTTTTAAGAACAAATATATCTTTTTGTACAGATACTTTTTTACTTTATTATTTTTTGTATAAAAAAATAAGCGAATCGTTTAAAAAAAACCTTGAAAACATACTGTTTCATAAAATCAAGCACCAAATGCATAAATTTATAAAAAAAATTATCGTTCGAAAGACCAAAATACTATATATTGTGTTATAAAGAGGAAAATAACTACTACCTGTTGATTTTTTGTGATTCGGAGAGGGACGCAAAATCGACAGAAAAAGCGAAAAAATCGCAAAATTTATAAAAGGGCGTCCACAAATGAACGAATCACTAAGGCTTTTATCCGATTTAGTATATTACATGAAATACAGCCGCTATCTCCCGGAGTTAAAACGACGCGAAACATGGCCGGAAACTGTTCAGCGTAATAAAGAAATGCATTTAACCAAATATGCACATATCTCAAAAATTCACCCATTTATTGAAAAAGCCTATGAATTTGTTTCAGATAAAAAGATTTTACCATCTGGTCGTTCTCTTCAATTTGGTGGTTGCGGCATATTGGAGAAAAACCACAAAATTTACAATTGTGCGGCAATTGGTATTGATTCTTTGCGTGCATTTACAGATTTAATGTATTTGTTGTTGTGTGGTTGTGGCGTCGGAATTTCTGTTCGCCATATTTTTATAGATAAATTGCCTTTGTTGGTTCAAAAATCTGGAAAAACAACAACTTTTAAACCCGAAGACTCTATAGAGGGATGGGCAGATTGTTTAAAAGAATTATTGCATGCATATTTTGAAACTGGCGAAGATATAAACTTTGATTTATCAAACATCAGACCAAAGGGATCATTAATAAAAACATCGCTGTGCAGCGCTCCGGGCCCACAGCCTTTGTCTGAAATGTTAGAAAAGATCAAAGAATTTTTTGATGAAAAAATTGCAAATGAAGATTACAAATTAACATCACTTGATTGTTTTGATGTTTGTTGTTTAGCAGCAGACGCTGTTTTATCTGGCGGAATTCGCCGTAGTGCATTGATTACTTTGTTTGATAAAGATGACGAGTTGATGTTGCATGCCAAAGAGGGCACGTGGTGGGAAACCGCCCCATGGCGTGGGAATTCGAATAACTCGGTTCAATTTGATCGTGATGACACAACCAAAGAAGAATTTGATAAAATATTCAAACAATGTAAAGAATCTGAATGCGGCGAACCTGGATTTACTTGGACGAATAATCCAGAGTGGTGCGTTAATCCATGTTGCGAAATTTCATTCCCCAGCCATGGATTCTGCAATTTGTCTTCTATCAATTTGGGAACTGTTGAATCCCAGGCGGATTTTAACGAACGTGCTTATTGGTGTTCGGTCATTGGAACTCTTCAGGCTGGGTATACTGATTTAAAATATATCGATAAAAAATGGAAAGAAAACGCCGAAGATATGTCATTAATTGGTGTATCAATAACCGGTATTGCATCACATCCAGACATTACACAGCTTAACTTTGAAGAAGCAGTATCACACGTTAAAAAAGCAAATGAAGAAGTTGCAAAAATATTGGGTATAAAACCAGCAGACAGATTAACAAATGTAAAACCAGATGGAACAGGCGCACCAATTTTGGGCACCAGCAGCGGAATTCACAGCTGGCATGCAAAACATTATTATCGTCGTATTCGTGTGAATAAGGTTGAACCAATTTACGAATATATGTTGAAGAATTTCCCAGATTTAATTGAAGAGGATAAACGTAAATCAACAGATGGCGTCATATCGCTGGTGATACGCGCGCCAGAGGGTGCAGTTACACGCAGAAACGAAACCGCTATTGAATTTTTGGAACGCGTAAAATATATATTTGAACATTGGGTAAAGCCTGGACACATCCGTGGTGATAATTACAACAATGTATCTTGTACCTGCAATGTGAAAAATCATGAATGGGACGAAGTCCGAGAATGGATGTGGGAAAATCGTGACAATTACACTGGAATATCTTTGTTGCCTTATTCTGATGCCAACTATGACCAGGCGCCATTCGAAGATACTAATGAAGATGTCTATAAAGAGTTTGTCTCTAAAAATTATAATTTTGAATTTGATAAAATTATAGAAGAAAAAAATTGGGTGAACTTTGGTGCGGCCATGGCATGTACCGGCGGCGGGTGCGAGGTATTATAACATGAAGCTAAAGGTTGTTTTTGAAAGTGAAAAAATTCGCGATGCGTATATGCAGGGTGAAAAAAAATTCGTCTGGACATATGGAAATTCAGGAATTGATTTACGCAGCGCCGAAGAATCATTTGAATTGCAACCTGGGGAAAGAAAAATAGTTAGCTCTGGTATTAGAACTCAGCCGGATGGGGACAACGATTTGTGGGAAATCCAATTGCGTCCCAGATCTGGAATGAATGCCAAGGGTATTTATGTTGCATTTGGAACGATAGATTATTCTTATACAGGGGTTATGGGTGTCGTTATGACAAATCAAACAGACGCCCCGTTTAAAGTTGAGTTTGGGGATAGAATTGCACAGATTGTTGTATGCCCAATATCAAAACCAGAAATAGAAGTAGTTGAAAAATTAAATGAAACAGATAGAAGTACAGGTGGATTTGGATCAACAGGTGTAAAATAATAAAAAATATAAAAGGGAAGGGGATTTTATCATGGCACAGATTATGACCAAAAAAGGAGATTACGGAATGACTCAGCTGAATCCAGACAGGATTGCCAGCAAGACGCATCCTGTGATTGAAATAATGGGCGCGATGGATGAATTGGCATGTGCGCTGGGTCTGTCTGGTGACAAGTATGATGGAATTCAAACTTTTCTGTCTGAAATAATGGGATATTTGTATTATAAAACTATTGATGAAAGAAGGGTCGCACAACAAATATGGCAACTGGAAGATTATATTTCAACACACAATAATTCTATTCCCAACTTTTTTGTTAACTCACGCGGGTATGTTGGTTTAGCGCGTTCAATATGTCGTCGTGCAGAAAGACGGGTTGTTGAATTTATGGAAGCAGAACGCAATGCAGACCTGGATGAAAAATACGGAATGAATTTGCAGCCAGTTCAACAATATTTAAATAGACTCAGCGATTATCTGTTTGTAAAGGGTTTTGAACGTGTTGTTACAGAACCTACATTATTCCCAGATGAATTGGCAGTAGAATCACAACCAATTGCGGCAGTTGCTTAAAAATAAAATAAAAACCCACAATACGTGGGTCTTTTTTATTTATTATTTTTTATTCCGTTGGATAGTTGCGGGGAAAATCGCCGCCATTTGGGTGGCGCAGTTCGGATTTAACACCACATGCAGCCAATATTATTATCAGCATTAAAAATAAAATTGTTTTTTTCATGCTTAAATTATGCATTAAAAAATTAAAAAAATAAACAAAAATCTCTCTTGCACGAGAATTTTAATTGGGTTATTATTTGCATACTAAATAATTTATCAAAAGCTAAAGGGATATAAAATGAAATTAGGTAAGATTGTTTTCGGTTTGGGATTAATAGTCTTTGCACACAGCGCATTTGCGGCACAAAATATAGAAGTTTATTATTCTCCGTCTTGTCCACACTGTCATCATGCAATGGAATTTATTGATCAAACATTAAGATCAGAATATAAAAATTTGGAAGTTACAAAAATTAACGTAATGGAACAACAAAATCGTCCAAATTTTATAAAGATTCTTAAAAAATGTAAATTTCAATCTGGCGGCGTTCCAGTCTTGGTTGTAAATGAAAAATGTTTCCAAGGATATGCAGAATTTATGAATACCGAGATTATGGCTGTATTGGGACCAGCAGACGCGAAAGCCCCCGAAGAAGCAAATGTAACAACAGATGAAAAAGCGAACCCAGAGCCAGCAGAATTACCCGAAGAACCAATTGTAAAACCAGATAATGGAAACTCTGTAATGTTGTATGTTTTATTTGGATTATTGATTGCGGCATTATGTATGGTTTTGTTTGTAAAAAAGAAAAAATAATAAGTAAAAATGTTTGATCTGACACCTCTTGATTATGTTTTTATGAGCTTTTTGTTGGTATCAACAATTTGGGCGTCTATTCGTGGCGGGGTATATGAAACGGTTGCTACAATTTCTTGGATTGTGGCGGCATTGGCGGCGCGGTTTATTTCCCCATGGTTGGATGGCGTATTCCAAGGATGGTTTAATTTGGGGGAATCTACTATTGGTACATTGGTTTCCTCGTATTTTATTTCTTTCTTTGTGACTTTGGTAATATTTGGATTATTTAATCAAAAGCTGCGGGATCGTGTCCAAGACAGCATGTTAAAGGTTACAGATCATACATTTGGTATTGTCTTTGGAATTATACGCGGTATAGCGGTTATGGGTTTGGTTTACTGGGGATTGCTTTGGTATTATTCGGATATAGATTTGCCGTCTTATATTACAACTGCGCGCACCAGACCAGTTATGCAATTAACAACGAAAAAAATACAAGATTGGTTTATTCCCGGTGAAAATAAATTGATTGAACGTGATATGTTGACCGAAGAGGAAACTCAAAAACTGTATGACAACCTAATAAATCCAGCGGTTGAAACAAAAACAGAATCCCCAGAAAAGGTTTCTGTTAAAACAGAAGAAACCGTGGAAAAGAAAAAAGAACCATCATTTTCAGAAGAAATCGTTCTGGATAAACCGGCCGAGGTTGGATACAAAGAATCCGAACGCAATGCATTGGACAGTCAATTAATACAAATAGAATCAAAAGAATAAAAAATGTCGCGAATGCGACATTTTTATTTAAGGTGGGGCGAATGACGGGGCTTGAACCCGCGACAACCGGTACCACAAACCGGCGCTCTACCAACTGAGCTACATCCGCCATAAACTTTTGGTGGAGCTGAAGAGACTCGAACTCTCGACCCCTTGCATGCCATGCAAGTGCTCTACCAACTGAGCTACAACCCCATTTGCCTGCGGATTTTACATTTGTTATTGCAAAAAGTCAACTATTTTGCTAGTATTTCTATAAAAGGAGCCTTTATATGGACTATGATAATCTTAAATCCGAAGCAGAACAAAAAACTGCCCAAACAATAGAAGTATTGAAATCTGAATATGCAGGACTGCGCACCGGTCGTGCATCTGTGCATTTGCTGGATGGTATTCGTGTCCCTGTTTATGGTACAGAAATGCCAATAGACCAGATCGCAACTGTTTCTGCCCCCGAAACCCAGGCATTATCAATTACTGTATGGGATATGTCCAATGCCGCAGCTGTGGAAAAGGCAATTCGTGAATCTGGATTGGGATTAAACCCAATGACCGCCGGTGGGGTTATTCGTTTGAATTTACCACCATTGACCGAAGAGCGCAGAAAAGAACTGGTCAAGGTTGCTGGGAAATATGCTGAAGAGGCTAAAATATCTATGCGAAATGTTCGCCAAGATATGATGGGAAAAATTAAACGCGCCAAAGACGATAAAGAAATTTCCGAGGATGAACAACGTAAGTTTGAAGACGATTTGCAGAAAGTTTTTGATGCACGCGCTGCAGATGTGGATGCGTTGAGCAAACAAAAAGAACAAGATATTATGAGTGTATAAAAAAGGAGTAAATAATGAAGCAGAGCAATTTACCAGTTCAAGATATTAAAGAAATACTTTCAGGAAAAAAGAATGTTAATGATTTATCTAAAGAGTTTGATAAAAAAGAATATTTTCATAGATGGATTCATAATATGATTCATCTTGCAGTTCAAGGTTTAAAAACGAAGGAGTTTTTAGAATTTGCAAAAAAATTAGAACCAGTGACACCAAAAACAATATGGGCTGATCTTATTATGGAGGCAAAAAGATACGGTATTTTAAGAGAAGATAAACAACAATCAGGAACAGATCAGGTTACAGGTAATTATCACAAAAACTTAGCTATTATGGCAAGATTATCAGAGGGCGCAGATTTTTCTGAATGGGATAAGTCTCACGGACTTGACCCAACATTAGAATTTGGTGATAATATTAAATCTCGGGGACGTACAAGTACAGCTAGGCATAATGCTGAAAAATATAGATCTGGTGTGGTAAAAGCAGATAGAATAGCAGCGGCAACAATAGCCAAGTTAAAACTTATGAAAGATAAACAAAATGCATAAAAATAACCCCGCGAATGCGGGGTTATTTATTTAACTTTCGCGTGTAATCATATAATCCATTAATTCACGCAAATTGTCAGCGCGACCGTCAAAAATACTTAAAGCGTTTTTTGCCTGGGCTGCAAGTTTTACGGCATGTTCGCGTGCGCCATCCAGACCATAAAGCGAGATATAGGTTGCCTTGCCTGCGGCATTATCTTTACGTAGGGTTTTACCAACTTTGGCCTCGTCGCCGATCGCGTCCAGAATATCGTCCGTAATTTGAAAACACAGCCCCATCGCGTCTGTAAACTTTTTAAGTGCATCACGTGAATCTTGGTCTGCATTACCCAGCACAGCACCGAACATTGTGCATGCGTTAAATATGCAGCCAGTTTTTAATGATTGAATCGCGTTGACCTCGGGCAGGGTTTGGAATTCTCCAGACTCGGCCTTGACATCCATCCATTCCCCCAGTGCCATTCCGTCGGTCATTTCGGAAAGTATTTTTATCAGTTCCATTCTGACAGATAAATCTTTAGATATTTTTTCATCGGTTGCCAAGATGAAGTATGGACGATTTAATAAATAATCACCGCCCAGCAAAGCATCACATTCACCAAACTTTGCCCATGCAGATGCGCGACCGCGGCGTAATTTATCATTATCGATACATGGCATATCATCATGAATCAAAGAGAAATTATGAATCATTTCAATGCATGCGGCGGCACGTAAAGCAGATTCATAATCAACATCAAATAAAGCGGCAGATTGGGTACATAAAAAACTGCGAACGCGTTTACCTGCGTCCAGTGCAGAATATCTGGCGACATTTGATGGTGCCCCAGTCCAATCGGCTTTTTGCGCTGGAATCATTTCGTCTAATATTTTATCAATATCAGAGGCGGTTTTTAAAAGTTCGGTTTTAAACATTTTTTATCACCCCTTTAATTTCATCCAAATACACGCGCAATATCATTCCACATTGTAAATGCGAATAAGGCAGCAATTAAAATCCAACCAAATATAATTACAAAATCCATTCCGCGGCCCTGCAATTTTTTGCGAATGACGCCTTCGACACCTAAGATCAATAGATATCCACCGTCCAAGACAGGCAATGGTAATATATTAATGATTGCTAAATTAACAGACAGTAATGCAATAATAGAAAGCAATGCGAAAATCCCCGCGCTCATCGCTTTGGCGCTGATTTTTGCAATAGTTATAAAGCTGCCTAATTGTTTAGAAGAACGTTCGCCAGTTATAATTTGTTTTAATACGCGAACCAGAGTTTTGCTTTGTACCCAAGTTTCACGAGCACCACTGTACATTGCCTGGAAAATATTTTTCTTTTGTAATTCTGTTTTTGTTCCATCCGCAATCAAGCCCCATCTTTCACCGGGTGCAATTTTAAGCTGGACCAGTTTATCGCCGCGAATTAAAACCATATCAGCATTATGCATGCCGGTCAGTTCTTTGGCCAAAATGATTTCGCCCCAATTAGAAATTTTTTCTTTGTTAATACGAATTATTCTATCCCCTGCATGAACCCCGGCATTAAATGCAGGGCTTTTTTGAATAACCTGACCAATTACTGGCAATTGAACCATTCTGGGGTTTATGGCGAAGTTTGCTGTATAAATTCCCCATGCTAAAACAAAGTTCATAATAACCCCGGCGGCAACTATGATCGCTTGTTTCCATGCAGGAACAGATAAATAATGCCC
>Ga0265294_10000606_pt1 | contig 47924 bp, 39 predicted proteins | sample MunlanPumphouse3_FD_192504 | JGI IMG/M metagenome (GOLD analysis project Ga0265294, IMG submission 192504) | Groundwater microbial communities from a municipal landfill in Southern Ontario, Canada - Pumphouse #3 | ecosystem: Environmental > Aquatic > Deep subsurface > Groundwater | place...
CTTTGAGTAGATCTTGGGCTTTGTAGTTCATATTAGAGAACCACTGTTCTTGCCATTTAGATTCAAATTCTTGTGGTTTGTACTGTTTACTCATCTCTAATCTACTTTTTAATATCTTAGTATGAATCATTTTACAGAAAAACCTTTACAAAGGGAAGTTCTACTCTGTTTTACATTAGTATGAAACAGTGTCTTGTTTGTATACAAATTTTGTTTTTAATGCGTTGGTGGACCTAAGGGGATTCGAACCCCTGACCCCATCGCTGCCAGCGATGTGCTCTAAGCCAACTGAGCTATAGGCCCTTAATTAACTTCTTTGTATAGCAGTACAATAAATAAACGATATTCATTAGCAGATACTCTCATGTCAACTATTTCTATGTCATTACTATCAATGAATGCCTGCATCTCCTCTTCAATCTCACCTGCATGAATAGTAAGACGGGAACTTGAATCAGAAGGAAAAATCTTAACCTTTACCTTATTCATATATTTAATAATAAAAATTATATATATGGACTCAGCCGGAATCGAACCGGCGACCTTCGCAATGCGAGTGCGATGTTCTACCAACTGAACTATGAGCCCATTATATCCTACCAATTAGTATAATACAAAGGATTAACCTGAGTACCATAAGCGCTACCCTTCCTAACTTCAAAGTGCAGATGAATACCTGTTGAACGACCAGTAGAACCCATCTGGGCAATAGCTTGCCCTGCAGAGACTGACTCGCCCGATCTTACATATATATTCTTTAGATGAGCATACCAAGTAGTATAACCATTGCCATGATCTATTTGCACAGACCAAGCATAATTAGAACCACCGTAGGTAGAGCCAAGAGGAGGACAAGTACCATAACAACCAGCAAATATCACAGTGCCAGATGCTGCAGCCAAAACATTAGGCGAACTGTTATCTGCAATATCTATGCCCCTATGATACAGCCCTTTATAATACTGTGTTATCTTACCCCCACCAGCAACTGGCCAACCTAGGAACTTACCAACATTAGGATCTGCAGCGCCTACATTAGAAGATGGCACAGAAGTATTCGTTACATATGAAGATGGTGTACTTCTCTTTGCAATAACTGGTTTAGGAGCAGGCATTTTACCTTCTGGGATAAATAGAGAAGTCCCCTCATCTAAATTGAAGGGATAATCTAACCAGTTAAAGTCTGCTATCGCCTGGTCACTAGCAGAATATTTATTAGCAAGACCACTCAATGTGTCGCCGCTTTTTACAGTAACTAGAACTCCATCAGATGGAGGTATATCTAAATCCTGCCCAGGCTTTACTAAATCGGAAGTTAAACTGTTTGCCCATTTAATAGTATCAACAGTGACATCCCAATCTTGGGCAATAGTACTCAATGTATCCCCAGTTTTAACAGTATATTTCTCAACAGCCCTTCTCTCCCTATCTTTAGGAACAGCGGTGTTAACAGTGGCATTCATAACAAGAAGATCGGTTTCTGGAACAGTAATATAGTCTAAATCTTCAGCATTTACACTCTGTATAGTGGGTACCCTGTAAAAGTACGCCATCAAAGTAACCAATATTAATATTACAGATATAAATTGCATACTAGACTTCAAAAAATCTCCTCTTCCCCAGAAAAGCTTCCTAATAAAATTGTCCTTGCCCTTCTCTACCCTTCCCAAAAGCATTTCAAAAAGCACAGACGCGAATATAAGTAAGACTCTAATACGAGATGATAGATATTTACCTAGGTCTAAAATAAAAGCCCCTAAGCCACTCCCAGCTTCTATTCTTTCATATAGTCTATAAAAGAATTTCTTCAACTTAAAGATGAACATACTCTCTTCTATATCCTCGTCTAAGAAAAGGGTCTTACCAGAGCTTTCGATAGGATCCTGAGAAAACCTCATATCCCTAAAGCTTAAACCTGAAATGTTTTTTTGAGAATCTTTGTTGATAGACATTTAAAGGTATATATAAATTACACCTCAATTATACCAAACCTAAGCCTCATGCAAAGTTGCAAGGAATTCTTCGTTATCTTTAGTCTTTTTAAGCTGCCCTATAAGGACTTCTGTAGGGTTCTCATTACTATTAAGCAGCTCCAGCATTCTTCTAATTCTCCAAGATTGATTTAAAACCTCCTTACCAAGTAGCAATTCTTCGTTTCTAGTACCAGAAGCATTTACATCAATAGCTGGATATATCCTTCTGTTAGCTAATGTTCTGTCTAAGTGAAGCTCCATATTACCTGTACCTTTAAACTCTTCATATACTAAATCATCCATCCTACTACCAGTATCTACTAAAGCTGTAGCAATGATTGTTAAACTACCGCCGTCTTCGAAATTCCTAGCAGCACCAAAAAATCTCTTAGGAGGGTATAGAGCTGCTGGATCAAATCCACCAGACAGTGTTTTACCAGATGTTGGCATAGTAATGTTGTATGCTCTAGCAAGTCTAGTAATACTATCCATTAATATAACGACATCTTCGCCCCACTCTACCATTCTTTCTGCTTTACTAAGCGCCATTTCCGCTACTTTACAGTTATGCTCTGGTAATTCGTCAAAGTTAGAAGCAAATACCTCTCCTTTAACAAATCTCCGCATGTCTGTAACCTCCTCTGGCCTTTCAGCTACTAACACAACCATTAATTTAGCTTTAGGATGATTTTTAGCAATACCAGCTGCAATATCTTTTAATAGGAATGTTTTACCTGCTTTAGGTGGAGAAACTATCATAGATCTCTGTCCAAAACCAATTGGAGAAAGCAAATCTATTATCCTTGTGGAAAGAACATCACTTGTTGTTTCAAGCTTAATCTGCCTATTAGGGAATACTGGAGTCAATTTTCTAAACTGTGGTCTCTTTGGAGCCTCAGATGCAGGCTTACCGTAAACTTGGTCTACTCTTAAAAGACTGAGATATTTCTCCTTGTCCTTTGGGAGCCTAGCCGGACCTGTAACAAGATCACCTGTCTTGAGTCCAAACTTTTTAATCTGAGAACCAGATATATATACATCGTTTTCGCCCTCTAATACACCAGATGTTCTTAAAACTCCATGAGTTCCATCCTTTTGAACTTCTAAAAGTCCTTCAACATTAATATATCCATCTTTCTCTGTCTTTTTCTTCAATACCTCTAAAAGCAACTCTCTTTTAAGAAGCTCTGTATAATTTTCTAATTTGAACTCTTCTGCTTCTTTTCTCAGCTCAGCTAAACTCATACTCTCGTACTCTTGGATACTCTTAGTTTTCTTAATCATAAAAATAAACGGGAAATTTAAACATTTAGGCAATATCTGCCTCTAATCTATGTCAGTATAACTGAAAAAAGTTTTGAAAGTCAATGATTAGAGAAAAAGGGATCGGTACTGCCCCAACCGACCCCGGTCCCTTCCCACTAAGATATAGTGCAAAGAAATCGAAATGCATTATTTATAAATGCATCCCCTCTCTCTATCCTTAGACTCAGATGAATTGTGTTCCCCGAGCCCAGGGACAGAGAGATGGTAACTGGTTCTTACTCTTGTCCTTTTGCCCAGAAGTGTTTGTGACACTCCAGACAAAGGGAGAAAAGTAAGATATCCACATATAAAGTACTAAATATAATATATTATACCTCCAGCCAATCATAATTGTCAACCCTATATAAACAATCCACAATATAGGATAAGTGACCTCTGCCCTCTTAGTAGCCGTATATACAAGAGCTTCTAGTCTCCTAATGTTACGATTCTCCAGGTGCCTCGTCGTTGTTACGATTCTTGTGGTTAACTATAATGGCGAACAGGTACCCACAGCTCACTCTTCAATATTTTTAAAAAGAACTAAACGAGCTTAGAGCTTATTAAGAAAGGAGACCTTCTTCACTTGAATTTTCCCTTTCTTGACTTGAGATCTACCTATTATCGCAGTCTTGTACCCCACTCTTTCTGATTCCCTTAATACAGTGCCCAAACCCCATGAGCCTCTAACTTCCCCTGTAAGGCCTACTTCACCAAAATATATAGTACTGCTGTCTAAAATTTCATCTTTTGAGGCAGATTTTATAGCTGCACAAACAGCCAAATCTAATGCTGGATCTGAAATACTTAATCCACCTACGACATTAACATATACATCCCTATTACCCAAGAAACAGCCTCCTCTTCTTGTTAATACAGCACAAAGCATATCCAATCTGGGCTTTTTAATACCATTAGCAACTCTTTTGAGTGGCCCAGAAAAACCCCCCTCATCCCTTTCTGAAACTAATGCCTGCACCTCAACGAAAACGGTCCTTGAACCTTGAAGTACTGCGCCAATCGCACTACCAGAGACCTTATGGGTATCCTCTAAAAATACCAAAGATGGATTGACAACCTCTTTAAGACCGTAGCTACCCATCTCAAAGACCCCTATTTCGTTTGTGGAACCATACCGGTTTTTCATTCCTCTTAAAATACGATATTGATTAAATTGTTCTCCTTCTATATACAGCACAGCATCTACAATATGCTCAAGGATTTTTGGTCCGGCTACATTCCCCATTTTGTTAATTTGACCAACTATGAATATTGGCGTAGCTGTTTGTTTAGCTACCCTAGTTAGTACGGTACCGGATATTCGAACTTGAGAGATGCTACCGACAAAACCCCGAGAAGATTCTGATGATACACTTTGTATTGAATCCACGATTACTAAATCAAAACCTTTTGCTTCTATCAAAGCCGTTATCTCATCAACGTCTGTACTCTCTGTAACAAGCAAATTGTCAAATTTTTTGCTAGATTTGCCACCACTTACCCTGTCGAGTCGAGAGTAAAGTTGTGATGGAGACTCTTCTCCACAAACATATAGCACTTCTTTACCATCTTTCACCATATTTAATGCAACCTGAAGGAGAATAGTGGATTTCCCTATACCAGGCTCACCACTTATGAGCACTACTTCGCCACCAACTAGCCCTCCTCCTAATACTCGATCTAATTCACCATACCCTGTGCTTAAGCGCTCCTTGTGTGATTTACTAGAGGATGTGATATTGAACTTAGTTATTGGCTTATAGTTAGGTGGTTTTTTCTTCCCACTTTTATCTACTTGAGAGGGCTTAATCTGGTCCTCTAGCTCTTCAAAAGTCCCCCATTCTCCACAGGAAGGGCATTTTCCTGACCATCTAAGAAATTCTGACTCACAGCTACTACATATATATTTCATGCTTTATTTTATAATAATTATCTTGCCTTTTTCTACATCTAGTTTTATTTCTTTAATTACTTTTTCATTTTTCACTTCATGCTCTAACAAATGATCTGCTAAAACATTTTCCACACTATCTTGTATTACTCGTCTTAGTGGCCTTGCTCCATACTCTTCGCTAAACCCCTCATTTACAACATAGGTTGTCAGCTTAGGGCTTAAACTAACCTTTATTCCCTGATCCTCTAATCTTCTATTTAGCTCTAAGGTAAGAAGTTTTACAATCTTTCTAGCATCTTTTCTATTTAGGGCTCGAAATATCACAACATCATCTAATCTATTTATTAATTCTGGCCTTAAAGTATTCTTGAGCTCAGAGAGCAGGCTTTCTTTCATACTATCGTATGCATCATCGATATCCTCGTCGTCTCTCTGATTCTTACTAGATGCAAATCCCAGTATCTTATCTTTACTAATCTCTTCTGCACCAATATTGGAGGTAAGTATTATTATGGTGTTTTTAAAGTTAACAGTTCGACCTTTACCATCAGTTAAATGCCCATACTCTAATATCTGTAAAAGTAGGTTCAATACATCTCCATGAGCCTTCTCTATCTCATCAAAAAGTATTACACTGTGCGGATTTCTCCTAACTTCCTCCGTTAATCTACCACCCTCTCTGTAGCCGACATATCCGGGAGGCGAGCCAATTAGTTTTGATACACTGTGACCCTCCATTAACTCACTCATATCTATTTGTATTAACCTATCCTCATTACCGAAAAGCTCTCTCGTTAGAACTTTAGCTAATTCTGTTTTACCTACACCTGTAGGCCCTAAAAAGAGGAACGAAGCCCAAGGTCTATTCTCATCAGAAATGCCTGTCCTAGCACGCTTAATCGCATTAGATACAGCCTCTACCGCCTCCTCTTGGCCTATTACTACCCTATTAAGTTCACTCTCTAATTTGAGTAAAGCATTCTTCTCTTTGCTACCTAGCGTATTAAGTGGAATACCTGTCCATTTTGATACGACATCCCTTACATCATCAACATCAACCCTGTTGTTCATCCTCTTCTTACTTCGTTCGCACTCCTTTTCTAATTTTTCAATTTTTTGCTCTAATTCCTCTTCTTCTATATGTAATTTCTCTGCTTTTTCCATATTTCCTTTCGTTATCTCTTCTCTTTTAACGCTTTTTATCGTTCGAAGACGGTTAATAAGGTCTGAAAGTATCTGAAAGTTTCCCTCAATCTCTATTCGTTTAGTAGCACATGCTTCATCAAGTAAATCTATTGCTTTGTCTGGTAAATATCGATTGCTAACGTACCTATCAGAGAGTTTTGTTGCAACTTTTACGGCTTCATTACTAATATTAATGTTGTGATGAGACTCTAGTATAACTTTTATGTTTTTTAGAATTTCTAGGGTGTCTTCCACAGAGGCTTCCTCTAGTTTAAGTGGCTGGAATCTCCTAGCTAAGGCATTATCCTCCTCTATGTACATGCTGTATTCTTCTGTGGTTGTGGCCCCTATACACCTGAAATCATCTTTTAATAGGGCTGGTTTAAGTATAGAGGCAATATCAGCAGAGCTACCCGGAATCCCAGAAGAAAGGATGTTATGGATTTCATCTATAAAGAGTATGGTATTACTATCCTCTACAACTTCGCTGATAATATTCATAACCTTTTCTTCCACATCTCCTCGCATTCTACTTCCTGCCATTATAGATGCAACATCTAGTAGAACTATCCTCATGTCCCTAAGTGATGGAGGTACTTTGCCATCAGCTATCCTTTGAGCCAAACCCTCCACCAAGACAGTCTTTCCTACACCGGCTTCACCGATTATCATAGGGTTGTTCTTGTTTCTTCTACTCAATATCTTGATTAAAGTATCAAGCTCCTCTTCTCTTCCAATCACTGGATCTAATCTTCCTTCCTCTGCGAGTACTACCAAATCTATACCTATATTTTCTATGATACTCTCTTCTCCACTGCCATCGATCTGTCCATGTATTTCTGGTTTAGAGAGAATACCCAGTGGGTACATAGCAAATTCCCCTAACTTCTTTCTAAAGTTTCTACTATCCAGTTTATACTTCTTCAATTCTTCCTTAAGTGACATTTCACTTGTTAATATGCCCAAGAGGATATGCTCTGTCCCTACATATACATGTGATAATTTAGAAGACCAATCGTATGCTCTCCTTAGTACATCTTGTGTGCTTTTGCTCAGTATAATATCTCTTGATTTCTTACCATTAGTAGTTATTTCAATATCGCTTCCATCTAATATCTTACTTAATAGCTGATCAGTTGAGATATTCATGTCTTCTATAGCTCTTCTAGCTAAAGATTCCCTGTTTAAAAGGATACCTACTAATAGATATTTAGGTGTTATTTCTTCCGAGTCAAAGTGTTCTGCAACTATGCCCGCATTTCGCAATGCAATACGAGAGTTTTTACTTAGTCTAGAAAGAATAGATTGTTCTGTTTTAATAATATTTCTCATATCTCTATTATACCAAATGTTACAGTAGTTCAGATTATCTTATAAGGACATGAGAAAACTAAGGTTGAATAGAAAAGAGGGACAACCTGCCCCTCTTTTTAATATTCAAAAGATATACTACTTAATTTCTTCTGTAATAGCTTCTTCTACAGCCTCAGAAAGCTCTTCTTCAGAAAGTGCCTCCCTAGCTTCGGTAACTTTATCCTTCTTCTGATCTACTGCTTTGAGACTTAATCCTAAGTGCCTTTCAGTTGAAGAAATTGATAAAATCTTAACCTTAACCTCATCTCCAGCAGTAACAATATCTGCAGGGTTATTAACCAATTTATCAGATAGCTCTGAAATATGTATAAGGCCATTTAGACCCTGACCAATTCTCACAAAAGCTCCATAAGGCACAACTTTTTGCACCTCTCCTTCAACAATATCTCCAACCTTATACTGAGATATCGCCTCAGACCATGGGTCTTTTTGTAATCTCTTTACAGAATAAGCTACTCTCTTTCCTCCATCAGAGATGCCTATAACCATAACATCTATCTCATTACCAACCTTGTAAAGGTTTCCTACATCCTCAACCTTGTCCCATGACAACTCTGAAAGATGTACTAACCCCTCAAGACCTTGACCATTAACAAATATACCGTATGGAGTAATACCACTTACAGTACCTTTTAAGACATCTCCCTCTTGGGTCTTTCTCAAAGTAGCATCTCTTTGCTCAGTGTCTCCCTCTTGAGTTACCCTCTTTTCGGAAAGGATAATTCTGTTTTTCTCCCTATCTAATTCGATAATTCGGGTCTCAATCTTCTCTCCAATTAAAGAGTTCAACCTCTTTTGAACTTTAGAAGAGATGTCCTTGCCTACCTGCCTAACACCACTGGAATAAATCCTAGTAGCATCTAACTGTGAAGTTGGTATAAAGCCTCTAATCCCTTGGCTAATCTCAACGATAAGACCACCATTATTTGCCTCAACAACAACTGTTTCGACAACGTCATTCTCCTCCTTTGCCTTCTCTAGGCTAATCCAAGCACTAGCTTGCTGTGTCCTTCTGATAGATAAGATCAATTGACCTTCATCATCCTCCGGCTTAACAACATATACTAATACTTTATCTCCTGGCTTTAGTTTAGTCCAATCTAAAGTCTCGCTTTTAAGCTCTCTACCAGCAACGATACCTTCAGATTTGTATCCGATGTCAACGATTATTAGTCCTTCTCTGACATCTACTACAGTTCCTTCTACTATTTCACCTTTGGAGAATTGTTTTATTTGTTTAGACTTATCGTCTAAATACTCATCTAACTGTGAATAAAGCTCCTTATTCACATCTAATTCTTTTTTTGCCATATATTTAATTTGATATCATCTCTTGCAGTAAAGAATAGATATACAACTAAGATTAATTAACTGCAGTTGGATTATAGCACAAAAGACCGAAGCTGTGCTACAATAGAGCATGGTAAACGAAGGCCCATATGTAGATGAAAGGGCAAACCAAATAGCAGAACAATGCCTCGACAACCTGTGGGCCACCTATCCATCAATCCGGACAAGATAGAGCAAGGGCAGAAAACTTTAACAGCAGGATTAGTTGAAAGGCTCTCAACAAAAGGTGCTCTGGGAAGGTGGACAAGCAATATAATATCTATGTATTTAAGACACGAAAAAGCACAACAAGTTTTGTCAAAATGCCATACGAAAGACGATTGGGGAATACTAAACTATTTGCCAGAACCTCAAGCATAAGGTTGCAGATCACATCTTATATCTGCCATACAACACAAAAAGTTTGTTAATCTTATACCAAATCTCTTTAGGATAAAGATTCTCTAAATCCTTAGCAATCTTATCTGGATTATCATTCTTTGTTAACCCAAATTTCTTAGCAACCTTTCTAACATGTGTATCTACCCCTATCCCCTGATTTGCTTGATATATTTCATTTAAGAAAACATTAGCTGTTTTATAGCCTACTCCTGGTAGTTCTTGCAGTTTATTTACATCCTTAGGAGGATTACCTTCATACTCCCTATTTACTATTTCTGCTGTTTTGATTATATGTTTAGCCTTAGTTTTGTAGTAATTTATACTCCCTATTATCTTCTTAACATCCTCTATGTTCGCATTGGATAGGGATTTCGCATCACCATATCTTTCAAAGAGCTTACCTGTTACTTTATTAACCTGTTTATCAGTAGTCTGCGCTGAAAGCACGACACATATTAAGAACTGAAAAGGTGTTTGCCAATTCTCTAGCTCCGTACTGGCATCTGGAAACATTTTTTCAATATCATTAAGAACCTTCATTGCTTTCTGTTTTTTATTCATCGATAGCCTTAATCAACTTTTGTACGAAAGATTTTGTATAGTAACGCTCTAACAAAACTAAGCATTCTGGGTAATCATTTATAATATTATACATTGCATTTCTTACACCGCTATCTTTAATATGTATTTCTTTGCACTCTAATGCTACAAATTCCCCTATACCAAGACCTTTTTCATAAATAGCTTCTTTCTCATTTTCTTTCAGAGCTCTATAAAAATCTTTTACGTCTTTTCTTTGAGATATTTCTAAGCCGTACATATCTTTAGCAATATCCAAGACGTCAATAGATTGAAGTTTAGGAGTTGCAGATGATCTGATTTTAGATAAATCATATCTTTCTTCTACAAAAGATAGTATTTCTCCATTCCTATCGCCCCTATGCTCCCACTTTCCATCTTCCTTTGTAATAACTCTTCTCCAACCATCGCGAACAAGATTTGAGAATTCTAGATATACTTCGTTGGCTCTCTCTTGGACCTCCATTTTCTCATATTGATCTTCTCCTCCATCTCGAATTGATTTCCAACCTTCTTTCCCAAAATTTGCCACAAGTTGAATGACACATTTGTCTAAATTTAAAGTTTGAATCAAATATTGTTCTTTTTCAAATCCTAAATTAACCATTTCTTTAACATCCATATCTGAAATATTTTTTACCGCTGAAAGTCCATACGCTATGGTCAAAGCGTTGCTGTAAGGACCACGATCCAGTAGTAATATGGCATTATTTGTATTAGGAGCCCTTAAAATTGATTCTAGGGCTTGGAGTCTATCTAATGCGTACATCATCATTCTGACTTCTATCTCTCTCCTACTATCCTTTATATTTTTAAGTTCCTCTATCTCGTCAACTCCATCTTTAAGAAAAAGTCTAATTGCACCTCCAAAAGGTGTAGCATATTGAGGAAATGAGAAAGTACAAATAGGTACTCCTTGAGAGAGTAATTCTTGAGACAAATCATGAGAAGTATCTGCTTTGCCTACTTGATCAGTCCCCTCCATAACTATTGAATTAAATTCCATCGTGTATCCTATATTATTTTATCTCTCAGATAGCAATACAGGATAACATTAAGCCAAAAAGCAAGCAATTCCAACTAAAAGGTGTATTTATACTGCTCGATGATCCGCCCTCTATGGCTTGTTAGCAAGGGTTAATCTCATACTGAACAAAAAGAGTGAACTCGGTACAGAGGATGATACATTTCTGTACAAAATATACTGCTCGAAACGTAGTGTCAAAACAACTCAATTTCCCCACAGTTTTGCTATCGCTTAGACTTCACTGTTTTGCAGGGGATTTACATAACATATTGTAACCCTCCCCTTGGAGTCTCAATGTGGGCTACAGTCCCATAGTTCTCTTATTTTTATAAAAATAAAGCCACTATTTCTAGTGGCCTCATCAATCCTGGCAACGACCTATCTTCCCAGAACCTCGCGGTTCAAGTATTTTAGGCGCTGAAGCGTTTTACTTCTGAGTTCGGGATGGAGTCAGGTAGTTCCACTTCGCTGCAATCGCCAGGCAGAAGATATCAAAAGTGTTAATATCTTTTGCCTGACAGTCTTTGCTTAATTAAAAGCAAAGACATACAGGACATTTAATTCTAAAGAGCGATCGAGTGGTTGTACACTCAAAATTGAATAGAAAATGGCTTAAGTCAAAGAAAAGCTTTTGGTCAATTAGTGCTCCTTGGCTAAATATATTACTATACTAACACCTAGAGTCTATCAACGCGGTAATCTCCCGCGGACCTCTCATGTAGTCAAGCTACAAAAGTATATCTAATCTTAGGATAGGCTTCGTACTTATATGCTTTCAGTACTTATCCTTAAATAACGTAGCTACCCAGCGATGCTCTTGGTAGAACAGCTGGTACACTAGAGGTTACCTCACCCTGATCCTTTCGTACTAAGGGTCAATTCCCTCAGATATACAACGCCCATACCGGATAGAGACCGACCTGGCTCACGACGGTCTGAACCCAGCTCACGTGCCACTTTAATGGACGAACAGTCCAACCCTTGGGACCTTCTCCAGTCCCAGGATGTGACGAGCCGACATCGAGGTGCCGAACTGCGCCGTCAATATGAACTATCGGGCGCAACTAGCCTGTTATCCCCGGGGTAACTTATCTCCGTTAAACAACTGCGATTCCACATTCTGCAGTAGGGTCACTTGAACCTACTTTCGTAACTGCTCGAGGTGTCCCTCTCACAGTAAAGCCTCCTTATGCTCATGCACTCTTCATCCGATTTCTATCCGGATTGAGGAGACCTTTGTGCGCTTGCGGTACTCTTTAGCAAGCAACCGCCCCAGTCAAACTATCCACCATGCACTGTCTCACTACTAGTCAAGAGTAGCGGTTAGAAATAAAGCAAAGAAAGAGTGGTATTACACTGACGACTCCCTCCCCTCTGACGAGAGGAGATCTTAGTCTCCCACCTATTCTCTACATCCTATGCCCTATTCCAATGCAAAGCTATAGTAAAGCTCCACGGGGTCTTTTTGTCCTGGTATGGGTAGGCCGCATCTTCACGGCCATTTCAATTTCACCGAGCGCGCTGTCGAGACAGTGGAAGAGTCGTTACACCTTTCAAGCAAGTCACTAATTAAGTGACGAGGTATTACGCTACCTTAGGACCGTTCATTTCTGTTACAAATTTACTTGTACTCAAGTAAATCGGATATATATTTCTATATATCTCTATATGTCGCCATATAGATCGGACTATATCATCAGATTTCCATCTGTTAGGCATATAGTCTCTGGGGATTCTCTAAGTATTATTGCTAGATATTATATTTTGAATATCTTTTCTAGAATATTTTCTTTTTCTGCCAACAATTATCTCCTCTCTTAATTCGTAAATTTTTAGAATCCCATCTCTATCGAGATGTTTATTTTGATCCATCAAATCTACTATTTCCGAAAAAATGATAAAAGTGGCTTGCTTTCTCGTTCGTAAATGATATTTATTGAAAAACGGAATGATAATCTTTTTGAGACATTGGACATCTTGTACTTCATAGTAAAAGACCCCGTCTCCCCTATCTCTTATCGTTCCACATCCAAAAACATTTTTAATCCATTCAAGTATCTCTATCTCTTTTTGAGAAATATAAAAACTTGCAGATATTTTGATACTGTTTTTGTAATCAGATCGTTTAATAAAAGATATATTGAAACTACCTTCTCCATCTACAAAACCTACAATGTAATTAGCATCGTTTGGTTTAATCATTTACAATTTCTTGAAAACTTAGAGCCTTTCCTGCTGATTGTCTGCACTTAGATGTTTTCACTGTGATAAATCACTAGTAATCTAAGATACTCAGATATTCCAGCATATAGCCTAATTTTACAACTACAAGATACCGATAACAATACCGATATTGGTTCATAGTTACAGCCGCCATTGACCAGGGCTTCGGTCGCCCGCTTCATCACCACCAGAGCACCGAAGTGCATCTGGCAGACGATTAACAAGCTTCCTTAACCTTCTGGCATTGGGCAGGTGTCAGCACTTATACATCCTCTTACGAGTTTGCAAGCACCTGTAGTTTTGTTAACTAGTCGCTCCTCCCTATTCTGTGCCGCCTCCATTATCACAAATATTAAAATACTTATAATAGAAGGCCCCCCTTCTCGCTAACTTACGGGGTTAATTTGCCGAATTCCTTAACAACGCATCACTCGTACGCCTTGGTGCATTTACACCAGTCTACCTGTGTCGGTTTGTAGTACGGTCACCAATATTTTTCAGATTATCCGAAGACAATCAAAGTTAGAAGTTTTTCCTGAGTACTTAATCCAACAAATCGGTTTTCCGAAGATCACCTTTGTATCACAACTCGTTTTCATACCGCAAGCGGTAAACATTTTCCCGGATTTACCTGAGAAAACTAACTTGTTGCTTACACCCCAAACCAATTAGGGGCTTGCATTTTCAAATCCTACACTCCATCACAAAATATTAGTGGTACGGGAATATTAACCCGTTGTCCATCGCATACGCTTTTCAGCCTTTACTTAGGACCGACTAACCCATGGATGACTGACATAGCCATGGAAACCTTAGACATTCGGCGAACAGGGTTTTCACCTGTTTTTCGTTACTCATTCCTGCATTCTCACTTCTATACGCTCCAGCAGCTCCTCACGGGCCACCTTCACAGCTAATTATCAACTGCTAAGTTGATCATGTATAGAACGCTCCCTTACCTCCCATACTGTCCGAAGACAGTATAAAATTACGGCTTCGGTGTCTACCTTCAGCCCCGCTGAATCTTCGGCGCAGAATCTCTTGACTAGTAAGCTTTTACGCACTTTTTAAAGGATAGCTGCCTCTAAGCTAACCTCCTAGCTGTCCAAGAAACTCTACCACCTTTTCCACTCAGGTAGAACTTAGGGACCTTATCCGGTAATCTGGGCTGTTTCCCTCTTGACGATATGAACTTAGCTCCATACGTCTAACTGCTTTAATCTTCACAATGGTATTCGGAGTTTGACTAGATTGAGTACCCTTTCGGGCCCCAGATCTAATCAGTGCTCTACCCCCAAAGCTTAAATTACAACGCTAGTCCTAAAACTATTTCAGGGAGAACCAGCTATAACCAGGTTCGTTTGGCATATTACCGCTAACCACAAGTCATCTCATAGATTTGTAACTCTAACGAGTTCGGGCCTCCACGATAATTTCTTATCGCTTCACCCTGCTCATGGTTAGATCACCTGGTTTCGGGTCTCGTGCATGCAACTAAAATCGCCTTATTCAGACTCGCTTTCGCTCCGGCTCCCCAATAAACATGGTTAACCTTGCTGCACACAACGAACTCGCAGGATCATTCTTCAATAGGCACGCCGTCACTGGATATACCAGCTCCGACTGTTTGTAAGCATACGGTTTCAGTACTATTTCACTCCCCTAACAGGGGTGCTTTTCACCTTTCCCTCACGGAACTTGTCCACTATCGGTCGCAAAAAATATTTAGCCTTACCAAGTGGTTTTGGTTGATTCCCACAAAATTTCTCTTACTTCGTGGTACTCAAGAAATTAGAAAGCTCTCTACATATTTTCATATACGTGACTATCACACACTATGGTATCCCTTTCCAGAGATTTTCTATTAATATATAGAGATATCTTTGTTAGTTTACCGACTAACACTCTAACTCTTACAACACACATATCACACGAGCGGTAACCTACGAGTTCACTTCCGCGATCATCGCAACGCGAATCACGCTTCAGATTCCTCTTACATGATATGAGTTTAGGCTTTTCCCTTTTCGTTCGCCACTACTAGGGGAATAAACATATGTTCTCTATTCCTGGAGTTACTGAGAGGTTTCACTTCACTCCGTTCCCATCCTAAAAGTTATGAATTCACTTATAGGACGACTAGATATGACTCTAGCCGGGTTATCCCATTCGGACATTCTTGGATCAAAGCTCGTTTGACAGCTCCCCAAGACTTATCGCAGTCTACCACGTCCTTCATCGGTCTTTTGCGCCAAGGCATTCACCGTACGCCCTTATCTCGCTTTTACTTCGACGAAATTGCCATTTCTATTCAATTGTTAATGTACAATATCAAGAATTGAAGATCTCTCTTCTTTTCCTGTTAATCTTGGTGGACCTGAGGAGAATTGAACTCCTGACCTCATCATTGCAAATGATGTGCTCTAGCCAACTGAGCTACAGGCCCCTCTCCCATCCTGGTGGGCGCACCAAGAATCGAACTTGGGACCTCAGTCTTATCAGGACTGTGCTCTAAACCAACTGAGCTATGCGCCCAAAATTCCTCGATCCTTATAAATAAAAAGAACAACTCTTTAAAAGCAAAAAATGGTAGGAAATCGGGTAACTCCTTAAAAGGAGGTAATTCAGCCGCAGATTCCCCTACGGCTACCTTGTTACGACTTAGCCCCAGTCATAAGTATTACCTTAGTTGTTCCACTGCAAGCAGCAAAACACCTTCGAGTATCACCTACTTCCGTGGCTTGACGGGCGGTGTGTGCAAGACCCGAGAACGTATTCACCGCAGCATGGCTGATCTGCGATTACTAGCGAATCCAACTTCATGTGGGCGAATTTCAGCCCACAATTCGAACTGAGATCGGCTTTAAAGGATTAGCTCCACCTTGCGGCTTGGCTTCCCGTTGTACCGACCATTGTAGCGCGTGTGTAGCCCAGGACATAAGGGCTATGCGGACCAGACGTCATCCCCTCCTTCCTCCCCGTTTTACCGAAGCAGTTTCCTAAGACACTTGTAACATAGGATGGGGGTTGCGCTCGTTTCGGGACTTAACCCTACATCTCACGACACGAGCTGACGACGGCCATGCAGCACCTGTGTATCACCCTCGAAGGCCTCCCCTATCTCTAGGGGCATGCAGATACATGTCAAACCCTGGTAAGGTTCTTCGATTACCATCGAATTAAACCACGCGCTCCTCCGCTTGTGCGGGTCCCCGCCAATTCATTTGAGTTTTAACCTTGCGGTTGTACTTCCCAGGCGGGATGCTTAACGCGTTAACTGCGGCACTTAACTCTCCCATTTAAAAATCCGAAGACATTAAACAGTTGAGCCAAACACCTAGCATCCATCGTTTACGGTATGGACTACACGGGTATCTAATCCGTTTTGCTACCCATACTTTCGAGCCTTAGCGTCAGAATATAGCCAGTGAATCGCCTTCGCCGCTGGTGTTCTTCCGAATATCAACGTATTTCACCACTCCACTCGGAATTCCATTCACCCCTCTATATCTCAAGCCTAATAGTTTCCAGAGCTTTTCCACGGTTGAGCCGTGGACTTTAACCCTAGACATGTTAAGCCGCCTACGCATCTCTTTACGCCCAATGACTCCGGATAACGTTCGTACCCTACGCATCACCGATGCTTCTGGCACGTAGTTAGCAGGTACTTATTCAAGAGGTACCGTCATCTATTCGTCCCTCATAAAAGGAGTTTACAATCCTAAGACCTTCCTCCTCCACGCTGTGTCGCTGCGTCAGGGTTGCCCCCATTGCGCAAAATTCCTAATTGCTGCCTCCCGTAGGAGTATGGACCGTGTCTCAGTTCCATGGTGACTGACCGTGCTCTCACACCAGTTACCCGTCTTAGCCTTGGTGGGCTTTTACCTCACCAACTAGCTGATAGGACGCAGGCCCCTCTTAAAGCGCCGAAACTTTACTCCAAAGCACCGAAGTGATTGGAGACCATCAAGTATTACCCCATCTTTCGATGAGCTATTCCCGACTTTAAGGCAGGTTACCTACGCGTTACTCACCCGTTTGCCACTGTGACATCCAACCAATAACCGCAAGCGGTTAAAGATTAGAGCACCGTTCGACTTGCATACCTAAGGCACACAGCCAACGTTCATCCTGAGCTATGATCAAACTCTCATTGAAAAACGTTTTTTGTATCACACTAGTATACAAAGGATACCGAAGTATCCAAACTTACAGATTTAACTCTGACCAATCAACGTTATAATTGGATTTTTATTGCAAATGAATTGTATAGGACTTTAAAAAAAAGCACTACACGAAAATCAAAATGTTTTGATTTCCTACCAATCTTTAGCTTTTAAGGAGCTTTAGAGCGCTGGAAAAACAGAAACGACACCTTTGTTTATCGTTTACTCAAGTAATTCTTCTGAAATTTTTCTATATTACCTGACTATCGTTTTCCCAAACTCGTGCGTGATTTTAACATAATCAATACCTCTATGCAAGCCTTTTAGCAAACATTTCTACTTATTTCTAGCATTAAAAATATTCGCCAACTCTTCAACTGTTGTGATATTTTCTATGCCCTTTTCTCTATCCCACTCCACCAATCTAGGAAACCTCAAGGAGAGGCCATTTCCTACACCCTCCTTATCTTTACCAATATCTCTAGTAACCTCGTCAGCATCAACCGTGATTACGAAATGAGGTCTAACCCACACATCGGGCTTTAGCAAATCATTTACAACAACATCATTAGTTTTTTTCAAAGTTTCAAACTCTCTTAGATCCTTCACTATTTTTTTGAACATTTCGTCGGAGATACCTGTACCTACTTTACAAATCGCATCATACCTGTCCTTTTCTTCATTATATATAGCACCCAAAAGTGCTCCAATACCCAACTCTGCCCTTCTGCCAGAACCATAGTAGTAGCCTACCACTACAAGATCTACCGTATCTACAAGCCCAGAATCCATACTCTTTTTAAGTTTGATCCATTCAAAATTCCGCTTACCTGCACTGTAACCACCACTTAGTTGCTTTACTATCAACCCTTCCAAGCCTTGTTCTACATATTTATCAAACAGCTCTTTAAGCTCCTTTATCGATTTTACTCTCAATGTTTTAGCAACTCTCAAACTGTTATCTATATCACTGAATTTCTCTTCAAGAATTTTTACTCTTTCTACAGTATCTGTTTCTGTTAGATCCCTACCATCTAAATATAGCAGATCGAAGATCATCGCTTTAACAGGTATCTCTTTCCTAATTGCGGCAATCCCATACTTCCTTCTGCGTTGCATAGTAGTTTGATAGCTCAGGAAGGTGTCTTTCTCATAATCCCAACCTAGGACTTCCGAATCAAAAATCACGGTATTCACAGACAAGGATCTTACATCATCAACCACCTCTGGGAACATATCTGTAACGTCATCGAGGTTTCTAGTAAACAGTTTAATTACGCTACCTCCTTGCTCGGGACCTTTGAATAAGTTTAAGTCTTGAGACTTATCTGCAAGGTATCTTTTCCATATTACTCTTCTTTTGTCTATGTCCTCTTTTCTATATTTATGTATCTGTAATCTCAAACCGTCAAACTTACCCTGTACCAGTAAATCATTTCCTAAACGCTCCACAGCTTCCTCAAAGGATCCTACCCTCTCAACTAATCTAGAGAGAACAGGGAAACCAGGCGTGATAGTTATACTCTTTAATTCTTCCTCCACTTTTCCTCTTTGGAAACTATCAAGTTTACTAGCTACGTACCCAATATCTGAACAGACTCCATAAGCTCTATTAAATTCATCACTAAGCTCCTTGTCCCCTGTAACAATATATGAAAAAACATCCATCATTGTTCTAGAATGTAAGCCAAGTCGTAATTGCCCACACACTATCCTTACAAAATATCTAGATTCTAAAGCACTTGCCGTAGTAAGAAAGTTGATGATTAAATTGTTTTTACGTTCTACAGAACCAGTACCCGAAATATTAATTATGTTCCAAAGAAGCTCATAAACATCTTCTACACTCCTTCGTTTTTCGGTTTCTATTAAGTTCTCAGATAAGCGAAATACTGTATCCCCTATATCTCCCGTTACTTGCCTAATCTCAGATACGTTAATATCTAAGGCTTTGTTCTCAAAGTACCGGTTTAAGAGATTACTTAAACTCTTCTCAGAATAGTTAAACTCGCTCTTTACAAACATAGGCGCAACCCTACCTTGTACAAGATATGAAATCATTTGTATTTCACCTATAGAGCACTGTTTTAAAAAATCCCCCATTAAGGATGTCATATCAATCCTTCCAGGGGTACCTTCGATAGTATTGAACAGTTTACAAAGTTGTTTAAAGCTTTTTGCCATATTAACTTCCTATATATACATAGTAAGTTGATTTTGTTGTACCCTTTTGTTTTACTAAACCTTGCTTTTCTAAGCTAGTCATATCGCGCCTGACTGTTCTAGCAGAAACCTCTGGAAGCAAATCTTGTAACTGCGAAGGAAACATTTTTCCTTTTTGCATCAATCTTTCAACTATCCTCTCTTGCCTATCTGTAAGCCTTATACCCTCTGTTTTACTTTCGGTAACTTTTACTTTGTTCACTTTTTTAAGTGGCGCTTCTCCTTTTAACATTAAGATTTTCTCTCCTGTTAAGATTCCACCTTCATTGCTTTTCCCATGTTTAATGATTATGTACAAAACAAAGCCAAGGATGAAGGCTAAAAGAGTAAAGAAATTTGGGAAACAACTTTTATTGTTACAATTCTCTTTTTGCATAACATATGATATTTAAATTTATCCACTTATAGAGTCCCTTTATGAACCCTACTCTATTATATATGAATTTCGGACATTAATTAAGTTTGTCCCAAGAATCCCCTACAGTAATGTGTGTCTGTAGTGGCACATCAAGTTTTACGGCATTTATCATAATCTCGTTTGCCTCTGCTTTAAAATCTTCTACCACAGATTTTTCTATTTCAAATATAATTTCATCATGTATCTGTAGTAACATATATGCCTTATCTTTATATTTTTCGTCAATTAAATCCTGAAGTTTAATCATCACAAATTTCATAATATCTGCTTCTGTACCCTGTATAGGCATATTTATAGCTTCCCTAGCGGAGGCAGAGGATATCCTCCTATTTTTAGATCTGAGCCCAGCCACATTGCGTGTAGTACCAAACATACTTTGTACATAGCCTTTTTCTCGAGCCTGCTCCTCAGTTTCTCGCATATACTCTTCTACTCCTGAATATATCTGAAAATACTCATTAATATATCGAGTGCTTTCTGCCACATCTATACCTAAAAGATTAGATAGACCGTAACCTGTTTGTCCAAATATCATCCCAAAATTGATTGTTTTTCCTAAATTACGCTCCTTTTTGCTTATTTCATCGAGTTCTTTACCAAGTATTCTAGAAGCTGTAGCAGTATGAACGTCCCTTCCCTCCAAGAAGTCTTGTGAAAGGGTCTTATCCTTAGATATGTCTGCCATTATCCTAAGTTCCATCTGCGAGTAGTCTATTGCCATAAGATCAAACCCTTCTTTTGCGACAAAGCAGTTTCTTACCTTATCGGCCCACTTACCAACTATTGGGATATTTTGCATATTAGGGTTAACCGAAGAGAATCTCCCAGAGCTTGTTCCTGTTTGTTTAAAATCTGTATGAACAGAACCATCTCCCGACTCGTTAGCTATGCTTAAGAGTGGCTCTACATATGTAGTAGAAATTTTAGATACCTCTCTGTAACTTAACAGATCATCCACTACTGGATGCATACCCTTCATACTGCTAAGTACAGATTCTTTAGTTGACAGTTTGCGGCTTTTAGGTAGCTGTAGTTCATTAAAAAGAATGCCTGCTAGCTGTTTAGGTGAATTGATATTGAATTCATGCCCTACGAAATCATATATCGTTTTCTCTAACTCTTCGACGCTTTTATCAACCTCCCCTTTTAACTTTAGCAGCCTATCTTTATTCAATTTCATTCCCCTATCCTCCATTTTTGCCAATATACAAGAAATCGGTTGCTCTATTAGTTTGAGGGAATTAATAAGGTAGTTGTTTTTCACATCTAGATACCCTTTTATATTCTTTTTAGTATAGTCGTATAGCTCCAAATTATTTGCTCTCTCAACCTGTTTCTCATATGTCAATTTCATTACCTCTATTACTTTGAGATAATCATAGGGGGGTATCTTCTCACTTAACACATAATCGCTGTAGTCAAATGAGAGATCTTTTAGCTTAAAACCCCTTCTTTCCGACTTTAACAAATGTTCAAATAGAGAGATATCAAATACTTTAGAATTATCAAATTTATAAAGGCCGATGTCCGAAACAAATTCTTCCCAATTGTAGAAAATAATGTCCGAATTAACCTCCTTAATCCATGCGTACTCCTTAAGAAGATAATTTTTATCCCCTGCTCCAACTATTACAAAGGGCACTGAATCGAAAGCTTCTCCTTCAGAAATATATGCTATATATATTCTACTGAATCCTTTAAGCTCTTCCTTTATATCAACAAACTCACTCCAACTATACTCTTTCTCTTCATTTGAAGTGAAAATTCCTAATTGAGAACTATTACGATTAATATCTAACTTAGTTTTACCGAAAAGCTCATCTAACTTAGGAAGCAGTGATTTGAAATTGTATCTTTTGAAAGTATAGGTTAACTTATTCCTGTCGAAATCCACCAACTGACAATCTGCTAAGTGTATATCTAAGTTCATTTCTGTATCTATTTGTGCGAGTTTTCTACTGAATTCTGCTTGCTCTATGCTCTCTGTAAAGAGATTCTTATGTCGTGTAGACAGATCATCCACGTGCTTATATACCTCATCTAGGGTCTCATATTTCTCTAAGAGAATCGTAGCTGTCTTATCACCTATCCCTTTAATCCCTGGTATGTTGTCAGAACTGTCCCCCACTATAGCTTTGTAATCTACTACTTGGCCAGGCAGATATCCATATTTCTCTTTTACTTTTTGACTGTCATACACAACAATGTTTTTGAAACTACCATTAGGCAGACAGACATATACATCCTCCTGTACGAGCTGAAGGAGGTCTTTGTCACCACTTAAAATATACATATCCATGCCTTCATCTTGCCACTTGCCCGTAGAGATGTATTTAGAGAGTGTACCTAGGATATCATCTGCTTCATAGCCTGGTTTCTTTATAACAGGAATACTGAATGAGTTTAGTAGCTCTTCTACCATGGGCATTTGATCTATTAATGATTGGTCTGTTGGAGCCCTAGTCCCTTTATAGTCTGGATACATTTCGTGTCGGAATGTTGGTTGTGCAGTATCCATTGCACACATTACATATTCTGGGTGGAATGTTTTTAATGCACTAAGGAGCATAGTAGCAAATCCATATACCGCATTTACTTGTAAGCCGTCTTCTGTCTGAAGGGTCGGTGGATATGCATGGAATGCCCTGTGTATTATTGCGTTAGCATCTATGGCTAAGAATATTTTCTTCTCTTTAGAAGTCGGTAGTGTCATATATAGATTATACTAGAGAATCTACTTCTCGAAAATCTCTTCAAATTCATCTCCACTAACAACTTCTTTCTCTATCAATATTTTGACAAGCTTCTTAACTTCCTCCTCATGCTCTTTCAATACCTTCTTAGCATCACTATATGCCTCATCCAGCAAGCTCTTAACCTCGTCATCTATTCTTTTAGCGTACTCTTCGCTATATGCTCTGCCACCTCCATAGTTATAGCCCAAATGTTTTGTTTGCTCCTCATCCCCATATTTAACCATACCTAGATTATCAGACATCCCATACTGAGTAATCATCTCCCTAGCCATCTCTGTAACATGCTCAATATCAGAACTAGCACCAGTAGAAATCCTACCTAGAAACACCTCCTCTGAGGCCCTACCAGCCACACCGCTCCTCATTCTAGCCAACATCTGATCTTTGTACATATGCTTCGTATCCTTCTCTGGGAGATACACTGTAACCCCACCAGACATACCTCTGGATATTATTGAAACCTGCTCTACAGGATCAGACTTAGGAGTGAAATGAGATACTATCGCATGACCAGCTTCGTGGAAAGCTGTTGTTTTAACATCTTCTTCATCATTCTCTTGGTCTCTTTTTTTTCTACCAAGTCGAACCTTAAGGTATGCCTCAGACAAATCCTCTTGACTAATTACCTTACGATCATCTATAGCCGCCATAATTGCTGCTTCATTTAAGAGATTCTCTAAATCGGCACCAGAATACCCTATCGTTTTCTTAGCTATCGCCTCTAAATCCACCTCATCTGTAAATTTTTTATTCTTAGAATGCACCTCCAATATCTCTCTCCTACCCTTAAAGTCAGGCATCGGGACAGCGACAGTCCTATCAAACCTCCCCGGCCTTAGAATTGCGGGGTCTAATACATCTGGCCTATTAGTAGCAGCAAGTATAATGACGTTGTTCCTTGCCTCTAGACCATCCATCTCTACAAGAATTTGATTTAAAGTCTGCTCGCCAGCACCAGAGTGTAAAACTGTACCCCTCTTTTTAGCTACTGCATCAATTTCATCAATAAAGATAATACATGGGGCAGCCTTCTTAGCCTTTTCAAAAAGATCTCTTACCCTAGAAGCACCTGCACCGACTAACATCTCTTCAAATTCAGAACCAGAAGAATGAAAGAATGGTACACTAGCTTCGCCAGCAACAGCCCTCGCTAAAAGCGTTTTACCAGTACCAGGTGCACCTGTTAACAGAACACCTTTAGGTATTCTAGCACCAGCAATGGAGTATTTTTTAGGGTATTTTAGGAAATCTACAATCTCTTCTAACTCTTCCTTAACTTCATCAATACCAGCAACATCATCAAAACTAATACCTGTTTTCTTTCCCATTAAAAGCCTTGCTTTACTCTGACCAAAATCAAATATCTGCCCTCCAGATTTCTTCATATTGTTGATAAAGAAATAGCCTAACACAAAAGCACCTATTATCATTATTAAAGTAAGGACATCACCAAATGTAATTGCAAGTTTAGGTTCATAATAAACGTTATTTAGGCCCTTGATATCTATGCCTGCATCAGTAGCAACACTATAGAAGTCTGTGTTATCAGAAATTAGTGCATACTTTTTAACCAGTTTCTCTTTTTCCTTATCCTCTGCAGCATATTCTAGTGTAATAACATCATCTTTGATTATAATTCTGTCATACTCTTCAGTAGCTATGTCAGAAACTATTTCACTTAAACCCACCTCTTCTCCTGCATATGAGAAAAGATTAACAAGAAGATTTATAGCGAAAGTAACGATGATGGAGCCTATTAATATTCCTATTATGCTAGGGATATTGTTTCTTTTCCTCACAACCCTTATATCTATTTTTTTAGCCTTTTTCTCATTTTCTGCGTTTTTTTTGTCTGCCATTTTATAAAATTTCAAATAATATGAGAGTGGTGAGAGGCGGAATCGAACCGCCGACCTTAGGTTTATGAATCCTATGCTCTAACCTTCTGAGCTATCTCACCGTGTTATAGCCATTATACCAAAAGATCCTATCGCATGCATTAACTAGCCTTTCCTGAATACTCCCCTGTTTCAGTACTAACTTTAATTAGATCACCTTTCTTAATAAAGAGAGGAACATTCACTCTATACCCTGTCTCAACAGTAACCAATTTACTAGCTGAGTTGGCAGTATTGCCCCTAACGGCAGGAGTGGATTCTATCACCTTAAGATCAACTGTGGGACTACCTTTAAAGTTAATCGCTTTACCCTCATGCCTCATTATCAAGCACTTCTCCCCTTCTTTAAGAAAGTTCACATAGTTGCCAAAAATATCCCTATTAATTGTAATGGATTCGTAAGTTTTACTATCCATAAAATAACAACTGTTTTCATCGGAGTATAGATACTGGACTTCTATTGTTTCTGGCTCTATATATTCCACTTTAACACCAGCCTTAATAGTTTTCTCTAGTAGCTGTCCACTATCAAGGGCTTTTATTTTCATAATTATAAGGCCCCCTTGGCGCCCCTGAGTTTTTAGTTTCCTGTCAATAATATGGAACACTCTTCCGTCTTCTATAATATACATACCTCTTGTTGGCTGATCTGTTAATGGCATACGCTTCATCCTTATTAAAAATTGAAACAGCGTAATTTTATCATAAAACGTGGTATATTGGTAAGGAATAAAATTATCTAAATGAGAATGGTAGAAAAAGAAAAAGGGCTATTCGAGACACTTCTATCTGAAAAAGAAATTTTAGATAGGGTTAATGAGCTAGGAGAAGAAATCACACAAGACTATGAGAGCAGTAATCACGATCTTGTTTTGATAGGGATTCTTAATGGTGCCTTTATGTTCACCTCTGATCTCGCTAAAAGCATCAGTCATCCAGATATATACATAGATTTTATGAAGTTATCTAGTTATACAAAAGACCAGAACACTGATGGGGAACCAAAAATTCTCTCTGACACTAAAAGATCTATCATGAATACTGATGTGATAATAATAGAGGATATCGTTGATACTGGATACTCCATGGATACTCTCTTAAAAATGCTATATGCTAGGAATCCTAACTCTATAAAAGTCTGTAGCTTACTATCAAAACCGAGCAAAAGAGAAATATATGTACCTATAGACTACTTGGGTTTCCAAATACCAGATGCTTGGGTACTAGGATATGGATTAGATGAAGGCGGGAAGTACAGGAATGGGAGAGATATAATTAGGAAGATTCAGGTTTAGGATATTTCTGGTTGCGGGGGTCGGATTCGAACCGACGACCTCCAGGTTATGAGCCTGACGAGCTGCCACTGCTCTACCCCGCGCTAATCAAGTATGGGCTAATTATATATCAACAGAGAGGTTAATAGCAAATTTCAATACCCAGTGACTAAGAAGTCTAACCATTCATCTAGAACGTCTTCCTGAGACTCTTGTTCCTCAGGATAAAGAATGGCTTGAATTTTCTCTTTGCCTACTTCCACCAAGTCCTCCCCTATTACAAAAATTAATTCTCCTTCCTGCCCATAATTTAATCTGTTCCTAGCCTCTTTCTCTAATGTTGTAATACTTCCTGCTTTCTCAACCTGTAGGGATAGATTTAAATTTTCCAGCCTTAAGCTTCTTACCTCCTGTTCAGCCTGTTTAAGTAAAGATACCTTCTGCCCCATCTGTTTAAAAGATCTATATACACTCAAAATCATTAGTATGGAAACGATTATTAAAACTACTTTCCCTATCCCACTATCCAGTAGCCTGTTTGCTATACTGCCTTCTTCCTTACTCTTTCTGTTTCTATCTTTCCTGTTGTATTTAAATTCTTTCATATATATCAATAGTATCAAATATTTAAAACAAAAAGAAATAAGGTATAGATTGTTTTATTCGAAACCTTTGCATTTGCCACCAACTTATAGTATATTATTCAAAGACTATTATTAATTTAGTAGCTACTACATTGATTAAAGTAAAAAACGAGAATTTTGCCCAGTACCATAGAGATTTCATAGAGGACCTTAGCAGTAAGGGCCGAGCTGAATCTACTGCTGTCGCCTATTCAAAAGATATTGAGCAGTTACTCAACTTCTTTTCTGAGAACGGCACAATAAAACTAGAGGATACCTCTATAGAAGATTTAGAGGCATATAAGAAATATTTACAGGACAACAACTACACCCCTAAAAGTGTCTCTAGAAAAATAAATAGCACAAGGACCTTTTATAAATACCTTGCTTCTGTTGGTAAGCTCTCAGATAACCCTTCTGACAAGTTAGCACATCCTAAGTTTGAGACTAAACCTCCAAGAGTTCTTTCTGAGATGGAGTATAGAGCATTGAGAGATGTTAGCAGGGCAGACATAAGGCTTTACTCTATCATTGAGATATTGCTTCAGACAGGGATTAGAATTGGAGAGCTAGCCTCTCTTACCATAGATGATATTAAGAGTAAGGATGTTGACGGAAAGAAATTGAATTACATTTATATTGCTCCTTACGGTAGTCATGATTCTAGAAATGTCCCTCTTAATAAGTCAGCGAAGAAGGCAATAGACGACTATCTAGAGATTAGACCAGAGACAGATGAGGAAACACTTTTTATAACTAAGAATGGTAGACCTCTTCTGGTTAGAAACATTAGAACAACTATAGATAAGGCTTTTGAGAGAGCAAGTATTAAGAATGCAAAAGTTAACGATCTTAGGAATACATTTATAGCACACCATTTAGCTAACGGGGTAAGCTTAGTGACCGTTTCTAAATTAGTTGGTCATAAAAGATTATCTACCACAGAGAAATATTTAAACCTTATAGATAACAAAAATCCTGAGAGTGAAAAGAGTTTAAGGGATTTATAAGGTTTCTGCATCTACACACACATCCTTTTTTATTTCAGACACTGAATAACTGACTTCTTGTACCATAGATCTGTAACATGGTGGGAGTAGATGGACTTGAACCATCGACCGCGGCTTTATAAGAACCGTGCTCTAACCACCTGAGCTATACTCCCATGCTGTCGTGATTTTACCAAAAATTGAGACAAAATACATCTACCCCCTCTAAAAATTCATTGGTGGGAAACTTACAGGAGCTTCCAAAGGAGCCGTTGTTGGTTTATCCAAGTCGGCCCTACTCTTAATATCAGCATTAACTACATTAATATCCCTACCATACCTAGTTCTAGACATCTTCTTTATAAGACCAAGGACCTCTGGATTAACTGGCATATCAAAACCAGACATAGGGAACCTACTACCATAGGATGTATTAAGTGAAAATGGTCCAGGATAAGAACCGTTCGTTAACATCTTCACATAATAATGAGCCAAACCTTGATTTATAAGATCCTCTCCAGTGAGAAGTGGGTCAAACTGAGGCTCTAGAAACTTACCATCCTCCGCACTACAACGAGCAATAAGTAAAGAACCAACATTCCCAAACACAGCACTCTTAATATTCTCTGGTAATTGCCCAATATACTGATGGGCCATAGTAAGATTTAGCCTATACTTCCTAGCCTCAGAAAGTATTGTGCAGAAATCGTCTGTAGCAAAATTTTGGAATTCATCGGCATAGAAAAAGAAATCTTTTCTCTGCTTCTCTTCAACATTTTCTCTACTCAAAGCAGCCGCTAACATTTTCTGAACCAGCAATAGCCCAAGAAAAGACATGTTCTCCTCCCCTATCATACCTTTAGAAAGATTGACGATAAGGATTTTTTGATTATCCATAATGTCTCTAAAATCAAAGGAGGATTCTGACTGACCAATAATATTTCTAATAGCCAAATTGGTGGTGAATTTATCAAACTTGGATATAAAGTAGCCTAAACTCTCAGATTTTGTCTTTTGATCTGTCTTAGCTATTTGATCTGTCCAATACCTCCTAACAAGATCGTCTTGAATAATTGGCAACCACTTGTCCTTGACCCACTGCTCGTCTTGTAAGATACGCACAACCTCTATGAGCGTAGAACCCTTCTCAGACATTGCAGTGAGCATAGCGTTACGTACAGCCTGTTGAAACATAGGTCCAGCGAACCCTTGATTGTTAGGATCAAACATACGAATAAGAAGTGCAATAAAGCTATTTACAATCTGATGTTTATGCTGTTCATTATAAAACTCCATGATATTTAAACCAAATGGTCTCTCAAAATCTGCAGCATTAAAGTAAATCACATCCTCTGCTCTTTCTGGTGGTATACGCTCTAACACCATTTCCGCCGCATCTCCGTGAGGATCAATAAAACACACTCCGTCGCCATTATAGATATCTTGAACTATCATCCTTGCTAATAGCCATGATTTACCAGTACCCGTCTGCCCTAAAATATATGTGTGCCTACGCCTATCGTCTCTTTCAAAACAAACTCTTTTTACCTCTCCTCTATACTCATTGTTGCCCAACCAAATGGTATCAATACTGTTGATATCGGTATTAATCTCATTAGAGGCAGGTATTTCTCTTGAAAGAAGCCAATGGATATTAGGAGTGGTAATCTCCTTATTAGGGAAATGGTATATCGCTGCTAATTCCTCAGTATTCAAAATCGTCTTACAGTCCAATGGAGTTCTACGATATATAACGTCATGGATAAACTCTTCTTTTGCACTATCCTTTACTTTCTTTTTCTTAAAACTGTTAACTCCTGGATTACTAAATTGATCGAAAGCACCAACAATATTATCCAAATGCATTTTGGCTAATTCTTTACTAGGAGCACTCGTGACTATACGGATATCTGTCTTAAAACCCGCTTTAGATATCTTCTTGTTAACTGCCTGCAGTTTCTCTTGAGAAACTTCTATTCTCTTTTTCTCAGGATCTGCATTATTTGATTCGATCTTCCCTATATATTTCTCTCCATTCTTTCGCCATTTATTATCTGTAGGAGTAATAATGATTTGCACCATAGCACCCTCACCCTGGGACATTTTACTCAAGCTACTTAGTAGGTTGGATAGCGGGTCACCTTCAAATCCTTCAGCTGTTCTAACTGGGAAGTAATTTTCTTCCTCTAGCTCTAATCTCGTATATTCAACCTGGGTATTAGTATCAAAAATATTATAATCATTGACCTGCTTAACCTCTGCGTCTTGGTATGAACCTAATATCTGTTTCTCAACCATCTCTGCCAACCTTTTTGGGCAGTGTACATAGAACCTTATCTCTCCTGGTATAGCCATCAATTCAAAGCTAATCGAGTTGTTTACTGTGAATTTACCAGCTAACCCATCACCTTTTCCGCCAATACTAATAAGATTAGCGAACATCTTTTCTGCCTCCCCTATTTCAATCTCATTAGTTCTTGGTACTCTTACTTCAAATAGGGCCCATTTGCTAGCTTTATCATCCCTATCTTTTTCCTCTAATCTTTTTTTAACAATATAGTAGACAGCAATTATGATGCCGATAAAGAGAAAAACAAAGGTAATCCATCCCCATGGGATATCTATTTCTCTGTTGTTGTAAGAGTCTTTGGGGTACTGTACCTGTGCGCCAGGTCTTACTTCTTCAGTAGGCATAGGGCCCACCTGTGAAAAAAGTTGTTCTTTAGAATATTGCTGCGTTACCATACTAGGTATAGTTTATCACAGAAAATATGTGTTGAGAATTTTAAAAAGGTTAATTTTTTGAGACTTTAGTAATATCTACACTAAATCTACCACCACTTTTGCCATTTAGTATAGAAGCAAAACCGTTTGTAGCGTCAATTTCTCTCTTCTCTCTTGTAGTTGTAGGCCCCTCCTGCAACGCAGACACCGTCTGCGGAGAATCTGAGACCTCTGATGATTCTTTGGTTGATGGGATAGGGGTAATTCCTTTCATCTCTCCCATCTCAGGATTAACACTATTAATTTCATTTGATTCGACAGGGAATGCAGGATCCCCCTCCTTTAGAGTGTCCATTTTTGTTGGCATTACATTTTCTATTGTTGGATTCATACTACCAAATCCGTCTAATTTATTATTCATAACCTATAACAATTATACCATGTGTTTTCTCTTTATTCTAGCCATCTCTCTCTTGACATCCCTATCTTTCTCTACACCCTTCCTTTCATACTCTCTCTTACCCTTGCCTAATCCTACTTGAACCTTTATCAGATTTCTAGTGGTATATACACTCAAAGGTATTAAGACAAGCCTACCTTGCTTAATTTTACCTCTTAATGTATCCATCTCTTTTTTCTTAAGCAAAAGTTTCCTACTTCTATTACTATCGTAATCCTCTCGACCATCATGAGTATATCTAGCTATATCTGCATTAACAAGCCATAGTTCATTACCTAAAAATTTCACATACGCATCAGAAAGGTTGCATCTCCCACTCCTAATAGATTTAACCTCAGCACCCGTTAAAACAATACCCGCCTCAAAAGAATCCTCAATACTGTAATTGCGATAGGCTTTTTTATTAACAATTTTCATTCCAGATTATACTACAAAGAGATTCTCCAGACATTATTACCATCCAATACATACATATATTTCTCTGCTCTATCAACAGCAATTTCTTTTACATTATCCCACATCGAGTTGTTATCTCCTCTATAGACATACTGATTAAGCAAAACTAACTCGTTAGGATGTAATTTGTCATTGTAGCTATCTTTTGGCTTTTCTAATTTCAACACTCTCTTGTTTCCCTGATCAAACATATAGAACGCGAAGTCCATATTCCCAGAAGTGTTTCCACACGTTAGTTCCCCCATTTCGCCATTAACCCCTACAACAGTAATAGGTACATAACTACCTGCAGAGTATCTCAAAACCCCTTCATTACCTGAGGTAAGTATATATATACTAAAATCCGCAAAGAAATCATTGGCCTTGCTAAAGTTTTCATCATTTATGACTGTAGTTACAGTACTACTATACCCTGTACCGTAATTAACACTTTTTACGATCCTAGCATTATCTCTATCAAGATAGTAAAGGTTGTCAGTAGCAGTAAGGACTGCAAACTCCACTACATCTTTAATACCTATATTGCTAAGACCTACTCCTGTAAGCTTTTTGAATGGACTCCAATCAGAACCAGAAACTGTTGCCTTAAGTACACCAACCTCTTGATCATACACGAAAATATCTCCTTCATTACCTACATCTACATATTTAGGAGATTTAATTAAGCCCTCGTTATCAGCCATCCTACTCTTACTTCTGTCATATATAGATACTCTCCATACAGAACCAGTCCCCTTATCTGTAATAAGTAACATTTCGTTACCAGAATCATCGAGAATATATTTCATATCTGTAAGCTCGGTACCATTTTCAAAAAAACCTACAAATGATTCAGGTGATGCTACCACCCTTTTGTAGAGGCTGTCTTCTACACCCAATACTTTTTGTTCTAATTCATTCATTTTCTTGATATGCTCCTCGTCTATCCCCTCCGGGACATCATTTAAAAGGTTGCTCGCTGAGAAGACTTCTTTTTCTGCTTCACTTGTATTGGTAGCAAGATTTCCTTTAGCACTATCGAGTTTCTTGTTGACTTCTTCAAAAACCTGGTCTGCTTGAGCATGCAACTCTCTTAACACCTTCTGCTTCCTAGCATATTGATAACCAGCAACTGCAACTATTACAGCAATTGTCCCAAGTATAGCGACCTTAAACCTCTGTGTTCTTAAATCTTTAACCTTATATCCATCTATTCTTATTCCTGGAGCCCGTTTCTTGAGTCTCATCTCAGAGGCTTTAGCGGCATATTTTTTAAACCATCTCTGATTGCCCAGCTTCTTGTTAATGAATACCCACACCTTTGCAAAGGTTTTTTTAAAGAATAGGATTACAGGGATGGAAATCTTTTTCAGAAATGCAAATATAGTAGAAAAAAACTCCTTAATTCTATTTAGTATCCTCTTCAAATCGATTTTTTTACCTTCTTTCCTTATCTTCTTAGGCTCTAAGGGCCTACTCCTCAGCTCGATCTTCTCTTCAATTAGCTCTGTATTGAGTGGTTCCGCTTTACCTTCCTTTTCTGAATATATAGAAAATACAGCTTGGTTAGGAAGTAGTGTCTTCCCTAGAAGATTTAAAGCTTTCAGAACATCTTCCCTGCTATTTTTACCAACTAAGGTATGCATGTTCTCCGAAATTAATGAGGCAGTAGAAATTACTAAAAGATCACTGTCTGAGATTATGAAGCCTGCTGTCTGAGCATTATTTTTTTCCAAAATCTCTATAATATCTACGACCTTTTCTCCTCTGTAGGCATAAATCTCATTTTCTCCTAAATTGGCAACATATACTCCCTCCTTGGTAGCTGAGATGATTACCAGACTTGCATCTATTCCGGACTCCTCTAGCTCTTTACTGTTTCTCATCAAATCCTTAAGTCTTCTTGTGAATTCCTGTATTCCTGATTTAAGAGATTCTGAGATGGATTTACTCTGAGAGTACATATATCCTTCTACTACTCCGTCCCACGCTATATGTGCGACTCTTTCTGCAGGGAGATTCCCTTCACTTGATATTGTTACAAAACCATATAGTTCACCCTCTTTGGAAGATTTAACGCCAGAAGTTTTTAGATATCGAAATACCCCAATAAAGGAGTTGCTATTTTTACTGTTTTGTACAAATTGTAAGGCAGTAAATGGCATGCTGTTTTTTAGAGTAGAATTAATATGAAAGCTAATATTGCACCCAGTAGGGATATCACTAGATTTACTGTAACCACTAGTTTGGAAACAGCGCTAGATGATATATCTACGGTGTCTTGGAGGACTCGGAATTTAAGGATAAACATGAAAGAGTAGAACACAATGGCAAAAAGGATTAATCCTACAAGAACCTTAACGAGGCTTCCTGTTACAGATACTCCTACGTTTATACTGTCATATATGCTTGTATAGTCAATATTCATATCTTTATTTAGAGCTCTCCGTCATGAGCTAAATCAACTAAATTATTAATCACTTCCTGTACATTCCTTGGCTTAGGCACAAATCTCAGGGTAAGATCAATACCTTCTCCAGCAGTATCAATATATATGTTCCCAATATCAAATATTGAGCTTAGTAGCCCTATACTGTCATGGCTTACATCCTGTATCTTTCTCCAAAGGATCTCGGTATATGAGTGTTGGAATATGCTTGTTACCTTAAGCGACAGAATTCTTTTATCCGTAATTATTGAAATGTTGTAATACCACTGCACTATCGCTGTGATAATTACATTCACCGAAATAACAATGGAGGCTACGAAAAGGCCCAAATATATTGTAACTTTTCCATAAATGTCTGTAGAGTTTGATGAAATGAATAACAGGGCTATTGGAACTATTGGTATGAGTATGGCAACTAGGATATGAGTGAAATATGCTGTCCAATGTTTTCTGGTAATCATTATTATCTCTTCACCCTCTTCCTTCCTATCGAATCGTACATTTTTAGGGAAGATGTCAACATTTTTGTCTCGGTCAAAGGATTCAGGGAGAGCCCTTATAAAGGCAAATCTCTTATCTCTAAATTTTTTTGGTACATCTGTTTTTTGTGCCATTCTATATTAGTTAAGATATCATAAAATTACTATAAGAACAAGGAATTGACAATCATTTAATAGACACTTTTAGATCCAGAATGACCCCCTATATCGATAATCAGGATTAAAAGATTTTTATCATATAAATACCATAAAATTCTAATATCCCCAGTTACTCTAGAGCTGTAAGCTTCCCCCCACTTTCCGGTATTTACCTTGTGTGTTTTTAAAGACTTATAAAAAGGGTTCTTTTCTAATTGCTTGAAAGTTCTTCGCATCTCCTTATCTAATCTTTTATTACCTTTTCCCAATTTCCTAATCTTTTTATCAACACTTTTAGTTGTATTAAGAGAGTATTTATCTTTACTCATTTTTATAAAGATTGTTAAAGTACTCATCTACGTTAACAACCTCCGTTACCCTACCCGCTTTTACATCCTCCATTGCCTTATCTAATTCTTTCTCCTGCTCCTTAGTTAATTCCATAGTTGGTAAATCTTTAGGTACCTCTATTGGTAATCTATCTAAATCTTTTAATACAAGTAGTCTAAGATAATCAGACATTGTCAAGCCAGTTTTTTTAAGCTTAACCTCTATATCTCTAACTACAGAGGGGCTTAATCTTGTTTGTGCAACCTTTGTTTTATAATCCATTATTTGAATATTAAAAACTTAATGTATACATATGTATACACCTGTATTTTACTATATGGATTATTTCTTTTCAATATTTATATGCACAAACCCGTTTTGAGGAATATGAAGATGCCCAGGGGCCCTCATATTATAGATTGTCTTAAAATAACTAGCTGGAATCGTTATATTCCCAGCATTAGTATAGAAAGTAATGCTTCCAGTTGAACCGTTACTGTTACTCGTGACAACGGCAGATATCGACGATACCGGTTTCGCAGCCAACTTTCTCAATTCGGAGTAAGAATATGGATTGCCACTAGAGTGGCAAGCATCATATACAGGAACTATACGACCATCACTTCCACCATTAGCTGCCCATACCTGGTACGCATTAACAATATCTGACATCTCTGTTTGTGTCATCCATGGATTCCTACCACAAGTACTAGATCCTGAGGTATACCAAGTCTGATAAAACCAAGATACCCTGGAAATACTGTCATATGCCCTAGCCATCCAATCACCACTACCTGAACCATCGGTAGTATCCCAACCAGAAGTATTACTCCAACCTCCATGTACAGCAGCATACTGACTAAAAGCTGCACTACCACCACTTGTTAAGACTTGACCCTTTGTAGCATTTACAGCATTTATCCAACCAGATCCATTACCACAGTTCTTATAGACCTGATCTGACTGATTCGGTCTGATATATCCATTCCTGTTTATTTGGTGAATAGCGAAACTCCTTGTTGCAATAGCTTGAGCTTTAACCGCTTCAGGATTCCAAGAGGCAGGCATCTCAAATATACGATTCATATAGGTATCAAAATTTAAAGTCTCATTGTAATATTTAGCATTATTATTACAATCAAGGCCATCCCCTCTAATTGTAACTGTAGCAGGCTCAGGATAACCAGATGTAATTATAAATGATGGATAGTAGTGATTTAATATTTGCGTATATGATTGCCCTGAATCAGCCCTTGCCCTTGCACCCCACTGACTCATACCATTTCTATGCGTATATGCCCCTATTGAAAATACTGCAAATGTGTCACTAGGCGCATTTGCCAAAAACCCAGGTAATGTAGACTTATTATCCGTACTCCCTGGTACTGAAGATGCATTTACATTAGTTCCTCCCTGTCTAACCACAAGTAAATGATACTGCAAATCGGAAAGTTCAGACTTAAGACCATTAATGGTCCTACTAACCAAATTCCTACTGTTATATGTCTCATTTAACTCTCTTTGCAATTTAGCCCTTTCAGCTAAAAGAAGATTATGAGAGTCATCTAAATCCTTCTTCTGACTATCCAATTCAGTCTTCTCACTCTCTAACTCCTGCTTAAGAACAGTAAGACTCTCAAACTCCCCTGTAATCTCAGTAATCTCATCCTTTAGTAATGAAATAGTGCTCTTCTTAACAAAAAAAGAATGTATAACATCATCTATACGACTATTTGAAAAGAAGAATTCTACAGTACCTACTCTACTCTCCATATACAATTGACTAGAAACAGAAGCAACCAAATCTTTCTTCTGTCTAATTACTTCTTCTTTCTGAGCTATTTCTTCCAGCTTCTCCTCTATTTCGCTATTCTTTGCCTCTAGTACTGTTTCAATCTCCTCTACTTCAGCACTTAGTAGGTTAATTTTCTGACTAACAGAATAGTTACTATTTGAGATCTCTTTAATCCTGGCTTCGATACTTCGCAGGTTAGATTCATTCTTTTTAATCTCCTCCTCTGTCTGCTCTATATCTTTTTCTAGCTCGTCTGCTGGGCTAGAATATGCAGGAGTAAACTGAAAAAGAAGAAGAAAAAAAGAAAGAAGAACAAAAGCTGTAATGTTAAAGATAGGCAGTTTACTCATATCAGATTATCCTACATTCCGACAATGTAATCAATCAAAGTCTTAAGCAGGAGTCCTGAAATTAATACAAAGACTAGACCAATGATGGCCCATGTAAGTGTGCCTTGGGCTTGCTTAATTTTATCTGGATTACCAGCAGAAGACATCCACATATAACCGCCAATAATGACAAAGGCAAGAGCAAGTATAACTCCAAAAGGAAAAAGATACTGCAAAACCCTGTCTAGTCCTATAAATGCCTCTTCTATTCTTGCAGGTTCATCCATTTAATTATTAAAGCATAAAATTACTATTCAACACCCATTAAAGATGTAATGTATTTTACAAGTAAAGGTGCAATAAATACAATTACCAGGCCTACTAAGGCAAATATTAGAGATCTAGTAGCATTCTCAACCTTCTCTTCATCACCCATTGCTAGTATATATTTGAATCCTGCAAGTATTAATGCAGCTACGGCAATGATAACAGAAAAACTAATGGCTAGGTTAATAAGATTTATTACGAAACCACTTAGACTCTCATAATCAGTTGGGTTATTAAGCAAAGAAAAATTTAACATATAAAGCTATTATGCTATTACTGTAGTAACCAACGCTTTTGTTTTCATCAAAACCTCATCAAGGACAAAGTTTACTAACAACACTGCTATAAATGCTATAGCTAAGCCAACAATTGCGAATGTTAATGATTTACCAGCTTTCTCAATTTTACTCTCATCTCCAGCAGCGGTAATATACATATAACCACTTCCGATTAATACTGCAACACAAATTACTGCGGCTGCACCAATAGCGAAATTTAAACCCTTTGTTACCAATTCTCCCATTGTGCCAATAGTGAGTGGGTTTGTAATACTGTCTATATTCATGTTCGTAATTTAATAATAATTTATTTATAATTTGAATTTTACCAAAGAATCCCTAACTTATCAATATTAGCCAACTTCAAGCAGGGTTAAAACAAACTTAATTATCAAACCTGCTATCCACACCACTATCAAACCTATGATAGCAGCTGTTAAAGTCTTCTGCCCCTGCTCTATCTTGTCCGGATTGCCCATAGCAGTAATCAAAGTATATCCAGAGACAATAATCATAGCAACTGCAACAACAGATGAGAACATAATAAAAGCATTGATTATGTCTTTGACATCAAGAATTACTTCATCCAAATCTTTCCATTTCTCAACTATTGGGAAGTCTACAACTTGACCGCCTATAGTTACAAATAAGCCCCCCTTAAAAAAATTCTTAGTTGATTTTTTCATTAAGCATTTATAGCATCTAAATTAAACACATTCGATATTAAGAGTAATATTGCTATAGATAACAGTATAAACACCAACCCTATTATTGCATTAGTTATCATCTCCCTAGCATCTTTAAGTTTATCAGGATTTCCCTGGCTGCTCATCATCTTATAACCAGCAACAATTAAAAGTACTAAGGTCACAGTACCTGCTAATGGTAGAGCAATCGCTAATATCGAAGATGTAATGTTGCCTAATGCATTTCCATCTTCTACACTAAATTGCGAAAACAGACCTCCATCTGAGTTGATTGTTCCCTGCAATTTATCTGAAAGAGTGTCCGCATATATTTTATTTACTATACTATTCATGTTTCGTATTATACACAATCTCGCGGATTAACTAAACCATTGCGTCTTCACATACTGTATTATAATCGCAGTACCTACACAGATATCCAGGCGTAGCTATAAAGTTTTTCTTTTTAATCTCTTCAATTATCTCAACAACCTTCTCCCCCGCCTCTTCCTTTCTCTCTTCTGATACGTTAACCTCCACGACCTCTGAATGCTCAACAAACACATATTTAGCACTTACCACTTTTAGTCCCAGCTTCTGCTCAGCAAATAGTGCATAAAGTGGCAATTGTAAATCTTTTTTTACATTAGCCTCATTTTTTACCTTACCAGTTTTATAGTCAATGATTTCTACCTCTAACATTTCCTTACTATCATCCACCACATCTATTCTATCAATTTTCCCCACAAACACACTCTCTCCTACATGCACAGAGAATGGCTCCTCAAGTCTATACGGCCTTTGGTCTTCATTAAAAAGATTTTTATAGTAACTCTTTAATATCGCTATACCTGAAGCCTTCCTCTTCTCTTCGTGAGCCTTACTATCATAACCATGGGACATCCAATGAGACTCATATAACTCGAGCAGTTTCTTTTCATCTGGTTTCTCTACGATTCCTTCCAGCCCCTCCTTAGAATCTTTAAATAGTGTATAGAAATCTTTGAGAGTATTGTGAATAGTACTACCAAAGGATAGCGAGGCATGAGGCCTCGACGGAACCTTAAGGACGTATGAATACTTGTACTTCTTTGGACAATCTTCATATGTGTTAAGTTGTGAGTAGCTAACTCTTTTAGTAGTATCAATATCTTGCATATCTCCTTCTAATATATCATCTCCTTCCTTAAAATGGGCCATCCTTTCTTCGGCGCTTTCCTCTATCCCTCCAACAACAGGATTGCTAAACGACTCGTTTACATCTTCATCAAGAATTTCATATAAAAAAATGCTTGGCTTCTTCTTGCGCTTAGCATCTCCATAGAAATGAGAGGCTGTTAAATACAACTTCTCTTTTGCTCTAGTAGCCCCGACATAGAAAAGTCTTCTCTCTTCAGCTATCTGCTCTTCCTTGCTATCAAGCTCTTCTGAGATTGATTCTTTAATCAACTCTTCTGGCAGAGCTATCCTATCACTCATATTTCTGGTAGGGAATCTGTCCGACACGAGATTGCAGATAAACACAACAGGAAATTCCAAACCTTTAGCACTATGTACTGTCAGAATATTTACTCCATCGAAATCATCAAAGTCTGACTGATCTACCGCTGGAGAATCCCCTACTTTTATTGAATACTCTAAATAGTCCAAATATTCATAGATATTGGTCTGAGGGTTATTCTTCTCGAAAGTCTTAATTAAATCAAAAAATTTGGCAATATTAGAAATTTTAAACTGATTCTCATTACTCTCATTCTCAACAAGGTATTGTATATAGCCACTCTCCGTAACGAAATTATAAAGTATTTCCCCAATAGATTTCCCCTCCTTTACCATCTTTAAGCCCTTATCGATTAATAGAAGGAAGTCACTGATGGACGAAACAGAAACAGGGGACAAAATCTTTTTAATCAGATTACTCTCCTCAACCTCTAATTCATCAATCTGCCAATCTTGCTCTCCTAGTTTAATTTCCCAAAGATTCTCCAGTTCCTCAAATAATGAGATCTTTTTCTCTCTGGCAAGTCTATTGAGTTCTACAAACTCTCTAGGAGATACGCCCCATATCTCCATACTCAATAGGTCGTACATCGCTATACCATCTGTGTAATCTGCAAGAATCCTCAGAAAAGAAATCAGGTTTTGTATCTCCTCCCTTGTATATAAAGCCCTTTGTCCTCCAAGCTTATATGGAATTCCGTAATATCTAAGTGTTTGTACAAAAATGTCTGATTGCGCATTAGATCTAGTAAGTATTGCAAAATCAGAGAAGTGATATCTGCTATTCCTTTCTTTCTTAAAATCTTTTCCCGAGAGAGAAGATTGACCAGACTCATTAAAAGAGGCAGAACCCTCACTCTCTACCTCTATATCTTTGTTGCCCGTAAGATTAAGAATTTCCTCTGCTACCCACTCCGCCTCGGCATTCTCGTTCCCAGCAACTACGAAATTTACAGCATCTTCATCACTATTTTCAAACACATTGCTAGCTACTAGTTTCTTATCTATCTTCTCAGTAATTTCTAATCTATGCGGGTCGTTGTGTTTAATTAACCTGTAAGCACTATCTAATATCTCTTGTCTAGATCTGTAGTTTTGAGTAAGGACAATTTCTTTAGCATCTGGATATTTCTCTTTAAACTGCAGAATGTTAGAAATTGCTGCGCCTCTAAATTTATATATGGCTTGATCATCATCCCCTACTACAGTCAAATTCCTTGGCAATTTCCTTTCATTTTTATAATCTTTCCCTAAAACTAAGGTGTTTACTAAAACATTCTGTGTATAGTTGGTGTCCTGGAACTCATCTACAAGAATATATCTAAATTTATCTTGATACTTCCTTAACACACTTGGTCTCTCTCTAAAAAGTTTCAGCGTGAGAATTATGAGGTCACCAAAATCCAGCTTGGACTCCTCTATCTTGATTTTGTTATACATTTCATATGTTTGTGCAAGCTCTTTGAGTTCAGCATATCTCCCCCTTTCTTTCTCTGTTGTTTTAGGTAGTTGATTAACAAATTTAATGTATTCTCCTGGCGCACAATCCTCATCTTGTAGTCTAGAGAAGTGTTTAATGAGATCCGTTATGAATTGCGTCGGGTCACCTTGTGGTCTAAAAATATCTAATGGAAAGTCGAATAGATGCTTTCGCATAAGGATATATGCTTGCGCTTGGGTCATTAAGGAAAAATTCGTATCAAGTCCAATGTAGTGACCATCTTCTCTAAGTGTCCTGTCGCAAAACGCATGGAATGTTGATATCCAGGGCTCTTCATAGCCGTACTCCATAGCGATATCTATTCTTTCAACCATCTCTTGGGCGGCTTTTTCAGTAAAAGTAAGTGCTAAAATTTCAGATGGCTTCGCCCATTTTGATTTCATAATGTGTATCACCCTTTGAGTAATTACTGCTGTCTTACCTGTACCAGCGCCAGCTATTATCAAAAGTGGGCCTTCTTTATGCTCTACGGCCTTCTTCTGATTTTCGTTAAGCCTTATCTGTGCCATATTTATTTAATTGAGAATGATAGTAAGCAGGAAATTGCTAATATACTAAGTCCTATTGCTGTCATTGTTAGCACCCTAATTATGCAAATATCTCGTTTTGTTTTTTCTTTCATAGTTCTATCTTAGACTATTTTGCCAGTTTTTTTAACATCTCTATTTCCGCCCTCATATCTCCACCTTTTTTAAGTGCAGGAGTTTCTAGTATAAAAGGGACGTTTTTGAATTCCTTCCTGTGCAATAGTTTTTTTATCGCCTCTCTGCCTATCTCTCCCTCACCAAGGTTTGCGTGTCTATCTTTGTTTGAGCCGAGTTTCATTTTAGAATCATTAAGGTGTACTGCTTTAACATTCTCTATACCTAATTCTCTATTCATGTCCTCAATTACCCCCTCTAAATCATTAACTAAATCGTATCCCGCAGCATACATATGCTGTGTATCTATTACGAAACCTACTCTACTCTTGCCTTTTACTCTATCTCTCATTTTCTTTAATTCCGTAAAGGATTTCCCTAAATTGTTTCCAGTACCTGCAGTAGTTTCGATTAGAAGTTTCTGTTTGCCACTAACCTTCTCTAGTACCCAATCTATTCCATATGAGATTCTTTCGATACTGTCCTCAAAGGAAAGCTCCTTTTGAGAGCCTGGATGGAAGCATATCCCAAGTATTTCACAATCTAACTTTTTCTTCTCTATTAATTCTGCTGTTCTTTCTGCAAAGTCTAAATATACTCTTAGCCCCTCTTTGCCCAAGTGGAAGAGCTTTTTGTCCTCTCTTGCTAAGTTAGTTAGATATATTCCATGTATTAATATCTTTTTTAATCCGGAGCCCCCTATTTCATTAACAAACTTTTCAATATCTTCTTGCGCTATCTCTTTTGTAGCCCATCTCATTGGCGCGGTAGGCATCATTTGAATGCTATTTATATTGTATTCTTTAGCAGCCTTAACTGCGTTCTCTATCCCTCCTGCTGATGATACGTGTGCTCCTAAATACATACTATATTTTAACTTTGATGAGCATAAAAAACAAATTGGAAAATATGGTGTTAGATAATGTATAATACATGGTGCTGTGGAGAGGTGCCTGAGTGGTCGAAAGGAACTCACTGCTAACGAGTCGTAGGCCTTATAGCCTACCGTGGGTTCGAATCCCACCCTCTCCGCCAAAAACTTATTACACCTAAATAAAGTTTATCTACTATATAGCTTTTTCTGATATACTTTCCCTGTGAAGACATTTAAAACACTAGCTAAATACCTGACAAAAAAAGAGTACTTGTTGCTAATAATAGCTGGAATCATAGCTCTAATACTCGCCAATTCTGTAAATCTACTCCTTCCAACTGCTCTCTCTAAAATAATCGATGAGTACACAGTAACGCAAAGTATAGATAACAAATGGTATATCTTAATCGGTATACTACTCGTTGTAGGAACGGGCTTTACATACCTAAATACCTATCTAAATACAATACTTGGAGAGAAAATAGGTAAAGATTTAAAAGATAGACTATTTAAAAAACTCCTTAAACACAATTACTCTTTCCTTGTAGAACAGAAACCTTCTAAACTATTAACCATTATCAATAGCGACACTTTATACATCCAAAGAACCTTTGTACAGGCAATTGGCACTACTCTGGTAGCTATATTCCTCCTCTTTGGAAGTCTGATACTAATGTTCTCCCTTAACTCTCAACTCGCTCTTATCATAGTAATTACAGCCCCCACTATAGTTGGGATATTAATTCTTGCTATTAAAGATAAGTTTAAACTCTTTAAGAAAGTCCAAGAATTACGAGATAGACTTAATAAGGTAATTGGAGAAAACATAAAGGCCACTATGCTTGTTAGAGTGTTCGTGTCCGAAAAGACAGAGATCAAGAAATTTGAAGTGGTAAATGAGAAAAATAGAGAGGTAGGGTTAAAGATTAATAAGATCTTCGCCATAGTTATGCCTGTAGTCAACTCTTTGTCAATCATCGGTACCGTACTCATACTCTATTTCGGTGGGAAAGAAATAATATATGGCAATATGAGCATCGGAGATGTCAACGCTTTTAATGCATATGTACAACTTTTTACAATGCCCCTACTCATGCTCGGATTAATGATAACAAGTCTTGGTCAAGCTATGGCCTCCTTACGAAGAATTAACGATATATTAAATGCTCCTATTAAATTTCAAGATGGGAAATTAAGTATAGATGAATTTAAGAGTATCGAGGTACGAAACCTCTCTCTTAAGATTAATGACACAAACGTTTTAAGGAATATAAACTTTGAGATTAAGAAGGGGCAAAAGATTGGTATACTTGGATTAACTGGCTCTGGAAAAACAATTTTCCTTAAGACCTTTCTTAGATCCCTAGAGCCAACAAGTGGCACAATCCTATTAAATGAAAGAGATATCAAAAATTACCAAATTAAGGATGTGAGAGACCTAATAGGCTTCTCCTTCCAGGAGAACTTCCTTTTTAATGGGACCATATATGAGAATATTAAGTTCGGAAGAAATATCCCTAATAAGGAAATTGTTAAATCAGCCAAAATCGCTGAGGTAGACGAATTCGTCAAGGAGATGGAAAAAGGATACAAAAGTAGTGTCGGAGAAAGGGGGAACAATCTTTCCGGAGGTCAGAAACAGAGAATCATGATTGCGCGGGCCATAGCACCAAACCCTGATTTACTAATACTTGATGACGCAACAAGCAGATTAGATATCTCTACTGAGAATAAGGTTTTTGATAATATTAAGAGAGAATATAAAGATATCTCAATAATTCTTGTGGCACAAAAAATAGCCTCTGTTAAAGACTGCGATAAGATATACATATTTGATGAAGGAGAGATTGTTGAGTCCGGGACACATGAGCAGTTACTTAAAAGTTCTATACTGTATCAAGAAATTGAATTAACACAAAGAAACCATGAGTAATGATTACAATCTAAACAAAGAAGAAGAAGTAAATACGAAGAAAGGCTTGACGCTCTTAGTCAGGCACTTTAAGCCTTACATCCCACTCTTTGCCCTTGTGATATTCTCATTGCTTTTGACTAACGTACTATCAACGATAGCCATACCGAAACTGGCACAGATAGCTATAGACGAGAATATTCTTAAAGGGGATATTTCCGGTCTCCTGAACATCCTTATGTATGTTTTGGGGATTCTCGCCCTTACAGCAATTGGCCAGTACATAAGAGTGAGATCAACTGGGGTCCTTTCTCAAAAAGTTTTGTTTAATATTCGAGAGGAGGTATTTAACAAAATTCAAGAGCTGCCAACTCAGTTTGTATCAGACAATCAAGCTGGCGATGTAATCCAACGTCTTACTGGTAATGTAGAGTCCTTAAACACCTTCTTCTCAGAGGGACTTGTCCGAATAATGCAGTTAACCTTTAGTTTAACGAGTATCTTAATTGCAATGTATCTCTTAGATTGGAGAGTTGCAACGATTTCTTTAATTGCAGCTACAATTACCCTTTCATTTATATCTCTACAAGGAAAATTTTTAGAAAAGCCCATAAAGGAGTCTCTTAATAAAGAGGGTATGGTTAGTGCCAAAGTTCAAGAGACTTTGGATGGCTTTGTCCCAATACAGTCAGCTAATCAACAAGATAAATGGTTCACTCAATTTAATAGATTGACTAATAACTATTATGAAATCTCTAAAAAAGTTGCTGTAATATCCTCAACAGCTGACACATTCTTAACCTTTATGAACGTTATTACAGTAGTAGCTACCCTAATTTATTCTCTAAGTTTAATGTCTACAAGTTCTATCACTCTTGGTGCAATAATCCTTTTTAACCTTTATTCTCAACAAATCTTTAGAAATTTAGATAGAGTCTCATATATTTGGAGAAACGTTAAAACTGGATTAGCTGCTGCCTCTAGGTTAGATGATATCTTGAAACTAGAGAGTAATATTAAAAACCCTGAAGTTCCCTACTCTCCTAAAAAGATAGAGGGTAAAGTAGAGTTTGTAGATGTTGATTTCGGATATAACGGGAACGATGTCGTTTTAAAAGATGTAAACTTTGTAGCATATCCTGGCAAAACAATCGCAATCGTTGGTCCTACTGGTGGTGGTAAAACAACATTTGTAAACCTCATTGCTCGACTGTATGACGTTAAGAATGGTCAAATAAAGGTAGATGATGTAGATGTTAAGAATTGGGATCTAGATACTTTAAGAGAAAGTATAGGATATCTAATACAAGATACTTTCTTGTTTGAAGATACAATCCTAAATAATCTGAAATATGATAATCCTACTGTTACAGAGAAAGATGCTAAAGAGATGTTTGAATTTTTGGGGGTAGAATCTTTTATCAATTCGTTATCTAAGGGCTTACAAACAGAAATTGATAGTGAAGGGACTGGCTTGAGTTCCGGGCAAAGGCAAATAATCTCCTTAGCTAGAATACTTCTTCGAGATCCTAAGATATTGATTTTAGATGAAGCTACTGCGCGCATAGATACTAAGTCAGAGAAATTGTTACAAACAGCTATAGAGAAAGCAGTCAAAGGGAAAACTACTTTTGTAATAGCTCACAGATTAAGTACCATATTTAACGCAAATCATATAATTCTTATCAAAGATAACACTATCCTTGAGCAAGGTAATCATCAACAGCTTATCGAGAAGAAAGGCTTTTACTATGAAATGTATTCTAAGTTTACAGGAGATAATTAATTGGCCTCTACCTATATGAAAGACAAAGAAAATTTTCTTTTAAGTTTATCAATCACCCTAGGTGTAATCCTTTTAGGATTAATAAGTTATGTGGTATATTCCGAGTATAGGATACAGAACAGAACATTGAATAGATGCCCCTATCAGGGCTGGTCATATGAACACGGAGAGAGTTTTGATTCTGGAGATGGTTGTAATGTGTGTGTATGCAATGACGGTGTCATAGCATGTACAGAGAGAGCATGCGATATAAATTTAGAGGATAATTTAGATGGAGAATAATAACGCAGAGTCCCCTACCATAAGTAGGCCAGAGGCTACAAAAAATATTGAGCCAAAAGGTGGGAAAGGGAAAAAGAAAGGTATAGTAATTTTAGTGATCGTCTTATCCCTCCTATTCCTTATTCTAGGTGGATATATTGTATATACAGAATTTTTCCAAGAGCCTGAGGAGCAAGAGAACACTCAAGAGACAGAGGAAGAGGATACAGATCTAGGAGTATGTGAAGTTGGAGATGAGGACTGTGAAGAAGATATCGCAGCTAAACCAAAGGATGAATATACAATGTTTGAAGGAGAGGTAATCTCTGCCAAATTACCCAAGGGTTGGAGTATTGTAGAGTACTTTGATGGTGAGGGCACAGAGTCTCTTCCCGATATGGGTGGCAGTTACAAAGGTCTTACAGCAATAGATATTGTAAACCCGAAGAGTAAACAGGTTTTTACCCTACAAGCCGTATCTGGTATAGGATTTGTTGGTTGTCCCAACTACGCCCTATTTGAAGATGATAGTCCTTCATACCATGCTGAGCAACAATCTGCTAGCGATGAGATGGGAGACACCTTAAATATTGTAGATTACAGAGACCAAAAGTATGTTGAGTTTGAATTCCTAGGAGTTACTTTTAGAAGAATTGGAGAGAAATATTTCTATGATATGAAAGAGGGCAACAACTACTTTGAGCCTCCTTGTGTAGAGGGAGTACTTACACTAGAAGGCCTATATTTCACCGATGAAGAAGGTCATGTATATGAGGCTTACTTCTATGGCCCTACAGATGATGCTACTAGCGCTGATCTGTTAGTAATAGATGAAATATTAGGAAGCGCAGAATTGATATAGCGGGCTGTTTGTTTAAGAATAGCTCTTTGTGTTTAACAACAGAGACTTAATTGACTAAATTAAGCAACTCTGAAAGAATAGATTATGACGAAAACGTTTAAAATTTTCTCAAGATATTTTGTTCTTGTATTATCACTGTTATTCTGCCTGTTTCTAACGACAAGGTTCTCTAAAGATATCGAGGTGTCTGCTCAGACACCAATAGAAATATCTACTTTAGAGGAGTTATATGCAATACGAGACGGTTTGGCAGGGGATTATCTCTTAGTGAAGGATTTAGATTTTCGAAATGACTCGCATTATGAGAATATAGCGAACAAGGCTATATGGACAACTGGAGAGGGATGGGTACCAATAGGGACGGCTTCTGCGCCTTTTACTGGCACATTTGACGGGAGTAATCACAAGATAAGCCATTTATTTATTAACAGGGCTGCATTCAACCAAGGCTTGTTTGGATCGAGCTCTGGAACTGTTCGAAATCTAGGCCTCATAGAT
>Ga0265294_10000607_pt1 | contig 47912 bp, 45 predicted proteins | sample MunlanPumphouse3_FD_192504 | JGI IMG/M metagenome (GOLD analysis project Ga0265294, IMG submission 192504) | Groundwater microbial communities from a municipal landfill in Southern Ontario, Canada - Pumphouse #3 | ecosystem: Environmental > Aquatic > Deep subsurface > Groundwater | place...
AAAACCTTGTTTCTTCAACAAAAAGAAACTATTTGTGCCCAGTTTAGTAACCATACTTACCGGAGTTATCCATGCACGAACTTTCCATTGCCGAAGGAATCCTTGATATCATCAAGGATGAAATGGTTAAGAATAATGTTACCAAGCTTCTGTCCGTCACCGTCGTCCACGGAAAATTGGCTACGGTTGTACCGGAAGCCCTGGACATGGCCTTCACCGCCCTGACCATTGACACTCCTTTGGCGGGAGCGACATTTACGATGAAAGAAATTCCCATCCGCGTCAGATGTCGCCAGTGCAAGATTGAATTTTCTCCGGATGAAGAAGATATCTATCTTATGACCTGCCCGGAATGCGGATGTGAATTCGGCCATGAAATACTTACCGGTAAAGAACTGTATATCGAGAGCATTGAGGCTGAATAATCTCCGCTCCACCTGCTAAAAGTAGAGCCGGAGAGAAGACCCGCGACCCAAAGAAATAAGCATCATCTCTGCCAAATTGTACCATCCCCACCAGCCCCGTAAGGAGAGGCCCCACCATGGACATACCTGTTATCAGAAATATTCTGGAAGCCAATGATCGGATCTCAGAGCAGATCAGGAACATGCTCCTGCAAATGAAAATTCTTTCCCTGAACCTGATGAGTTCTCCCGGTTCGGGCAAGACGACTCTGCTTGAACGCACCCTGACGGATTTAAAGGAAGAATTCACCATGGCGGTCATCGAAGGCGATGTCATGACATCAAACGATGCCCGACGGGTTGCAGCAACAGGCGCCCAGGCCATCCAGATAAATACCGATGGGGGCTGCCATCTGGACAGTTCCATGGTCCTGCAGGCCTGTAATCAGCTGAATCTTGATACAACGGATATTTTGTTTGTCGAAAATGTCGGAAATCTTGTCTGTCCTGCTGAATTCGAAGTGGGCGAAGATTATAAGATTACCATCCTCAGTGTTGCCGAGGGTGATGACAAACCGGAAAAATATCCCCTCATGTTTGCTGAATCCGAAGTCATGATCTTAAACAAAATAGATCTGCTCCCCTATGTTGATTTCAGCCTCGAACGGGCCACGCGATTTGCAAAACAATTAAACAATAACATCAAGGTCTTTCCCTTATCCGCACGCACAGGGGAAGGCATGGACCCGTGGTACGATTGGCTGCGCAAGGAAGTCATTGCCAAAAAAAATAAATAGCAGGGGTTGCCCCTCATCTGCCGACATGATGCATTTTCCCAAAGAACTGCCGTGTGAAGCAATTTTAAACAGCATCGGAGACGGTGTTTTCACAGTGGATCTTGCGTGGAACATCACCTACTTCAACGCGGCAGCTTCCCGCATTACCCGCATTCCCGCCCATGCTGCCATCGGCAGAAAATGTTGGGAAGTCTTCCGTTCCAGCATCTGCGATGGCGCATGCGCCCTGCGGCGCAGCCTTGAACAACAAAAGCCCATTGCCAACAAATCAATTTTCATCATCCGCCCGGATGGGAAAAAAATTCCCATAAGCATCAGCGCAGCCCCTTTGCACAACGATCTCGGAACGGTCATCGGTGGCGTTGAAACCTTTCGGGATCTCAGCGACATAGCTCTTATGCGTCGGACCCTAACCGGCACATATACCTTCGAAGATATTGTAGGCAAAAGCAAAGCCCTGACAAAAATTTTTGCTATTCTTCCCCAGATTGCAAAAAACCCGGCTACAGTTCTTCTTTGCGGAGAATCCGGTACGGGCAAAGAGCTTTTTGCCAAAGCCATACATAACCTGAGTTCCAGAAAATCCGGGCCGTTGATAAGTGTCAATTGCGGAGCCCTTCCCGCAAACTTGCTCGAATCAGAACTTTTCGGATATAAAGCAGGGGCCTTCACTGATGCCAAAAAGGATAAACCGGGACGCTTTCAGCTTGCTGAGGGAGGAACCATTTTCCTGGATGAAATCGGAGATATTCCCCTCTCCCTTCAGGTCAAACTTTTACGGGTGCTGCAGGAAAAAACTTTCGAACCCCTGGGAGCAACCAGAAGTATCTCTGCCGACGTACGGATCATTGCCGCCACCAATAAAAATCTCATGGACCAGGTCAAGGCCGAACGCTTCCGTCTGGATCTCTATTACCGCCTCAATGTGGTCCAGTTGGAACTCCCCCCCCTCCGCGAACGTCTCGAAGACCTGCCCCTGCTCATTGACCATTTCATCCAACGCCTCAACCTGCTCCAGAACAAAGATATTCAAGGCGTATCAGAAGACGTGCTCGCCCTCCTGATGCGTTGCGACTACCCGGGAAATATCCGCGAGCTGGAAAATATTCTTGAATATGCGTTCATCCTCTGCAATACAGGATTCATTCAGGCTGAACATCTCCCGGAATATCTCCAGCCCCGGCAACCTGTGACCAGCCTTTCCAGCGCACATGTCAGCATGACTATGGAAGAAATCAAATGCCAAGCGGTCCTCCAGGCTTTGGAACGTAATCACGGCAAAAAGATGCAAACCTGCCAGGAACTTGAGATCTCTAAAGACACACTCCGGCGGATGCTCAAACGCTGTCAGCCCACCTCCTTCTCATATTCCCCCAAACAGACACAAAAAAAACCATAAAAAAATACCAGAACAAGATGCTCCGGCATTTTTTTATGGTCAAATTTATGGTCAGATATACCTATCGTCTGTCAGGAATCATGGACATCGCTGAGCAGTTCGACCGCAGAGGCAAAGGTTTCCAGGCAGACCAGGCAAACCTCATCGCCCATAGCCTTGTACCCGCTCAGCACAGGCTGGCTCTGGATAAGATCCCCAAACCGGGTCAAATGGATAATAAATGTCTTGCGCATACGCCCTCTTACCCAATATTGAACTGCCTGACAATCTGGAGTATATAGTTTAACCGCGTGGTCATGCAGCTCCGGCAGCCCACGCCCAGGAGCAATACACGCAGGGACAATACCTCTCATTCATTTAACCATACATAACGCGGAGGACCTATGGCTCTTTTCACCGATCAGGAAGCGCTGGATTACCATTCCCAGGGTAAAAAAGGAAAGCTGGAAGTAATTCCCGTCAAACCCTGTGCCACGCAAAAACATCTTTCCCTGGCCTATACACCTGGCGTTGCCAAGGCATGCCTAGCTATCAAGGACGATCCCAGCAAGGTGTACGAGTATACCAACAAGGGGAATCTTGTCGCCGTAGTCTCCAATGGGACGGCGGTTCTTGGATTGGGCAACATTGGTCCCATGGCTGGTAAACCCGTCATGGAAGGCAAAGGCGTTTTGTTCAAAACATTTTCGGACGTGGATGTCTACGATATCAATATCAACCAGCCCGACCCCGACAAAATCATTGAATTCTGCACCATGCTTGAGCCCACCTTCGGAGGCATCAACCTGGAAGATATCAAGGCCCCCGAATGTTTTTATATTGAAGAGAAACTCATTGAAACCCTGAATATTCCCGTCTTTCATGACGATCAGCACGGCACGGCTATCATTTCCGGTGCAGCTCTGGTCAATGCCATGGAACTGAGCGGCAAAAAAGCTGAAAACATCAAGGTTGTTGTCTCTGGAGCTGGTGCTGCAGCCATTGCCTGTGCAAAATTCTATCAGAATCTTGGCGTGCGCAATGAAAACATCTTCATGTTCGATTCCCGTGGGCTCATCTATGAAGGCCGCGCGGGCATGAACCCCTACAAAGCCATCTTTGCCCAGGACAAAAATTACGGGACCATGGAAGACGTCATCAAAGGTGTCGACGTCTTCCTCGGTGTCTCAGTCAAAGATATCCTGACCCCTGCCATGGTCAAAACCATGGCTCCTCATCCTGTCATTTTTGCCATGGCCAACCCTGATCCAGAGATCACCTATGAAGCTGCACGAGGAGCCCGGGCCGACTGCATCATGGGCACAGGAAGATCCGACTATCCCAACCAGATCAACAATGTTTCCGGTTTTCCCTTTATTTTCCGAGGGGCTCTGGACGTCCGGGCCACAAAAATCAATGAAGCAATGAAAGTTGCGGCAGCCAAGGCACTGGCCGCTCTGGCAAAAACGGAAGCGCCCAAGGAAGTTCTGGAAGCCTACGGCGTAGACAGTCTGGAATTCGGCCAGGATTACATCCTTCCCAAACCTCTCGACCCGAGACTTCTTGAGCATGTAGCTCCGGCCGTGGCTCAGGCAGCCATGGACACGGGGGTTGCCACTGTCACCATTGATATTAAACAATACAAAAAAGACCTTAAACAGAGGATGAAGGCCTCCAAAAAACGGGTCGCAGCATACGTTGCCAGCTACCATCTGGGCTTCTAAGTTCTCTCCCTGTACAATTATTACCCAGAGGGCCGTGCCTGCATCGTCTTTTTTTGCAGACACGGCCCTTCCACTCCCCAGCACATGCTCTAGATCTCACCCTTCTTCTTCCAAAACAAACTTCCACGCGCAAGACCACTCTTGGGGATGTTCATCCGGCGGACAGCCGATGCAGGTGGTCACAATTCGGGGATCAATCTCATGGGCAAACCCCCGATATTCCACTTTTCCCCCGGATTTACAGGGATAATCATCCATTTTTTTGCGTTTTCTGGCGAGCTGAACACGGCACTTATTCACGCGGAAAACAAAGGAGGTGGCGGTTTCTTCCACAATCTCCCAGGTATTGATGTGGGCGTACATACGATGAGCCAGAGCGCGTTTGAGTGCTTCCAGCCCTCCATTCTCTCCTATATCAAGCAAGGCCTTGATCCGATGGGCTTCCAAGGGCGCAAAACGTGTCCAGCAGGTATCGTTGGCCCGCTTGGCATCGTCCATGCCGCACCGGCTTTCAATGGCCTGAAACCAGACCCCATCGGCAGCCAGCCAGGAAGAATGTAACGATTCCACCAGATTTTCCAGGGTATCTTCATCCATATCCGAAAAAAGGTCTTCTTTGGATTCGCGCTTGAGAATCTTGCACAATCGATGCTCCAAAATACCCTGCAGCCGATCTCCAGCCTCCCTTTCCGCTTCCAAAGCCGTTTCAAGCCCCACCTGATGGACAGATTCAGCCAACCACAACCCATAATGCGACGCCGTCAGACGTAGGGCCTCCACAACCTGGCTGATCAATACGGAACGCTCTTGTGTCATGCTACCCTCCAATTTTGCACTAAAATACAGCGAACTTCACAATTCCATTGAGCTGACGTTCCAGCACAATTTTCATCCAGACCTTCTAACCCCAGGCCCTATCCCTGACAATGCTACTCCGCGGAATCGTCAAACCAAGTTTCATTTCGATATTTTCCCAAATAAAACAAAGGTAATACGTATCCTTCGGATTCAACCCATTTCTTTATTTCGCTTAATTTTCATTTTTTCTCGTTACTCCCGACAGGTCGACCACCTTCCGCCTAAAAGTATACGCCGAGACAACACTCCCATGCTCTTTTCATCGCCATCATAACTTCACCTCATCCAGAATTTTCCCCAACTATCCCATAAAAAATAGTGCCCCCTACCGTCACCCCGCAAAAACCCTACCATCCCAGAACAATCCAAAGATTTTTGTAAGACACAATTCAAAAATATTTCTGAAATAATACTCAATAAATACAGAGCTTCAAAGAAGTTATACGCCATATCGAAACAAAATATGCATATAACTATGGTAGGGTGATACTGTACTTCGATATTCTGATACCCCTACCTTGTATTACCAATACAAAAAGCGTAACAGTTTTTTGAAAATAATGGCATTTCCGGAAGTCATACCTGCACGCATGGCTACCAGAAGGTCATTTTTTGTTTGCTGTACTTTTATCCGTTCTAAGGAGCCAAAACTCCCTGAACGACCATTTTTCCAGACAACCCTTCTGGCCCAACAGCATCGCCGTCGATAATCATAAACGTATCGAACGGATCAGGGAACGCCTGGTGTCTTGTCAGGTGCAACATGTCGTAACTATGTAGCATTGAAACAGCCCTGAAAAATGCAATCCGTATTTCCTGAGAACGCTGACCGTCGGGTCGGCCTTTCGAGCACAGAAAAAGACACTATGCTCCCATTGCATTTCAAGCACTTTTATCCCTGGTTTGTTGCCATCTCAGAAGCGCGTTGCCGAGCAGACGCTCAGCGTTCCCAGGGAAAAAACGCATACGGGTTGAATCATTTATACGACATGCAATCCATGACACGAAACTGGTTTTGGATATGTATGATGACCTATCAAATATATAACGAGGTCCGACTCGTTATCATAGAACGGCAAAGAGAGGATGGATGGCGAATTCACACTATAACGGGGAGATTGTCGCCGGGGCGCTTCTTATCCGGGAAAGCAGACTGATAGCGGAAATGTTACATCAGGGATTAAATAAACAGGAATTCGACAAAGCGATCCTGGAGGACAATATCCTTCAGAAAAGGTCCCCTGCCACTGCCCGGAGACAGACGCAATTGATCAGGAAAAGGCTCCTTGGTCTTGATCCCTCCCTTTTGTCCCTTGTCACCGAAGGAAGTCTTGAACAGGCCACCCAGGCCATTTTTTGTGCAGCCATAAAGCACAACCATTTGATCGGGGATTTTCTTCTCAAGGTTGTCAGTCTTCACATGCGGACATTCAAGGACCAACTGTCATCTCTCGACTGGGATACTTTTTTTGAAGATTGCACCCACATTACCCCGTCTATCGGATTGTGGTCGGATTCCACAAAAACTAAAATCCGACAGGTCGTATTCCGTGCCCTGGCCGAAGCAGGCGTGATCGACTCGACACGCTCACGCAGGATTATTCCTTTCCTGCTCTCCCCTGAGGTCAGAACACTTTTGAAAACCACCAACGAGCCCTACGTTGTGCAATGCCTGGAGGCCCTGCAATGACGGATGATTTCAATGGACGCCTCAACAAGATCACCGATCGACTCCTGTCCCGGGAGCTGCTTGCCAATGCCGGTCTGGGCAACGAAATCGGGTTCTATATTTTTGACTACCCCCCGGTCAAAGAGCTTGAGGTGAGAAATTACCTCACAATCGTTGAGGAACAATTGGCCAAGAGGAAACCGGATCTCAGGTATATCCATATCAATCTGTTTGAACTGATTATCCAATATCTCAAAAAACGAAAAATTCTTGAACCCGCCTTTGCCCTGCAAAAAACCAAAGGGGACGACGAGCTTCTCAATGCGCTCAAGGGCCCTCTCCATTCCCAGAAAATTGCCGAATATTTTGTCCAGGCAGCACATCCCGCAGAACACGACCTGGTCCTCTTGTCAGGTGTCGGCAATGCCTGGCCTCTTCTACGGGGACACAATCTGCTCAACTGCCTCCATCCCCTCATGGGAGATACCCCCTTGGTCATGTTTTATCCCGGTCACTATTCCGGGCAAGGACTGTGCCTTTTCGGGAAACTGGCAGAGAGCAATTACTACCGGGCATTTGCATTGGTGTCGTAAAGACAGGGTGAAGGGTAAAGGACAGTTTTAGGTGTTAAGTTTTATGTTTTAGGATCAATGACGGGAAAAGTGAATGCTTAGCGAACGCAGTGAGGTTAGCAGACCTTATGCAAAGCTGACGAGATCCATAAAAATCCAATGTCCGCAGTCCAGGACCGGAAGTCTTTGTAGAGACAAGGCATGCCTTGTCTCCGGAGATGTCGGCAAGCAACACACAGGGCCTTTCCTGGGAACGCCGACCGTCGGGTCGGCAACGCGCTTTGGATAGGGCACCTGATGAGGCAAATGACTGCCACATAGAGACGCTAGCACGAACCCTTCAGCCGTTACCAGAAAGGCCGAGCAGACGCTCAGCGTTCCCAGGAGTACGGACGATGAAACCCCACCCCGACAAGCACTGGTTCTCCGGAAAAGACAACACACAGGGCCTTTCCTGGGAACGCCGACCGTCGGGTCGGCAATGTGCTTTGAATATGGCACCTGATGAGGCAAATGACTGCCACATAGAGACGCTAGCACGAACCCTTCAGCCGTTGCCCGAAAGGCCGAGCAGACGCTCAGCGTTCCCAAGCATACAGACGTAGCCCATTACAGCCTTCGGCCAAATATCTACAAACATTCCAACCCCCCAAAAACCATGCGTATCAATAATCTGTTCAGCAAAAATCTTTTCCGCCCCATAAACGGCGTTGTCAAAGCAGAGCAGCTGGAAGACGCCATTGTTTGGCAGGAACTTGATGAATATGTCCTGACCAAAGAATTGGATCGTCACTTCCGCAGCTTTTTTGATGCCTATGTAACTGCCATAGATAATCCTCAAGATCCCAACGTGACGGATAGAATGGGGGTCTGGGTCTCGGGATTTTTCGGATCTGGTAAATCACATTTCATCAAGATTTTGTCCTATCTTCTGAGCAATAGGGACGCCCTGAATCCTGCGACCCAGACAGGTAAACGGGCCATCAACTTTTTTACCGACAAGATCAAAGATCCCCTGCTTCTGGCAGACGTCAAAAAATCCGTTGCGGCGTCCACGGATGTCGTTTTGTTCAATATCGACAGCAAGGCAGACGCCAGCGAAGGACAGGGCACCATTTTATCCGTATTCTGGCGGGTTTTCAACGAGATGCAGGGGTTTACCGGAGATTCCCCGTACGTAGCAGAGATGGAACGTCATCTGAGCAGCCTCGGAAAATTTGAACAATTCTGCAGGGATTACGAGAAAGACACGGGGAACACATGGCGTGATGACCGGGACGCCTATCACTTTCACAGGGATGAAATCATACAAGCCCTTTCCCGGGCCCTGGAACAGAGCCTGGAATCGGCAGGACAATGGTTTGACAAGGCAGAGACCAACCTGCCCATGACCATTGAAAACTTTGCCAAGCGGGTCAAAAAGTTTCTGGATTCCCGGGGTAAAGACCACCGCATTGTCTTCCTAGTGGACGAAGCAGGCCAGTTCATTGGTGATGATGGCCAGCTCATGCTAAACCTGCAAACCATCACCGAAGACCTGGGGCGTGTCTGTCAGGGCCGGGCCTGGGTCATCGTCACGTCACAGGAGGACATCGACGCCATACTTGGTGACCTCAAATCCAGCAAAGCCAATGATTTTTCCAAAATCCAGGGGAGATTTTTTACCCGATTGTCCTTGTCCAGCAGCAATACCGATGAAGTCATCCAGACCCGATTACTGGAAAAAACTCCCGAAGCGAGAATCGAACTTGAAAGTCTTTTTCAAGAAAAGGGAGATATCCTCAAAAGTCAGCTCAGTTTTTCCCACGACAGTGCAACCCTGAAAACCTATCAGGACAGTTCCGCCTTCATCCAGACCTATCCCTTTGCTCCCTATCATTTTCAGCTTGTGCAGAAGGTCTTTGAATCCATTCGCAAGGCCGGGGCAACAGGCATGCACTTAAGCCGGGGGGAGCGTTCCATGCTGGACGCCTTCCAGTCTGCTGCAAAAAACATTTCCCGCAAAGAAGTGGGAGCCTTGGTTCCCCTGTACGAATTTTATCCGGCCATTGAAAGTTTTCTGGATACCACGGTTAAAATGACCATAGAGCAGGCAGAAGACAATGCCGGGCTTGAGCGTCCTTTTGATTGCCATCTGCTGCAGACCCTTTTTCTGATCCGCTACGTGGACATCATCAAACCCAATGTGGACAATCTGGTCACCCTGTTCATCGACAGGGTGGATACCGACCGGCTGGCACTCAAACGTTCCATTGAAGCAGGCTTGCAGCGGCTGGAAAAACAAACCCTTATCAACCGCAACGGGGATCAGTATTTCTTTTTGACCAACGAAGAACGTGACGTAGGCCGCGAAATCAAGAGCATGGCCGTTTCCGATACGGAAGAGCTCAAGCTCATGTCCGAACTCATCTTTGAAGAAATTTTCAAAGGGCAGAACAAATTCAAATATACCCCCTATAAACGGGATTACGGATTCAGCCGGATTCTGGATAGTCATCCCTACGGCAGCAAAGTTGATCATGAAATCGGCGTGGAGATCATCACCCCCCTCAACACTGAGTACGGCCTGTTCAATTCCATGAAATGCGTTCTGTATTCTGGAGAACACAATGGACGAGCCGTATACATCCTTCCCGATGATGCCGGGAAAACCCTGCAGACAGAAGTGCAGGCCCATATCCAGACCGAAAAATATATCCGTCAGAAAAGCGATGCTTCAGTCGCTTCCAGTTTCAAAAAAATTCTTCGAGACCGGCAGGAAGAAAACCGCGACCGCAGGATACGTCTCACGGCCTTACTGGAAAGACTCATCCAGGAATCAACAGTGTATGCCATGGGACACCAGATAACCCCCAAAGGGCAAACCGCCCGGGCAGGGATTGATGATGTTTTTGCCTACATTGTCAAAAACCTGTTCATCAAATTCAGCTATCTGACGAGGCTTCACTCCGACCCGAACAAAGAGATTAAAGCCGTCCTTCTGGCCACGGATATCAGCAGCCCCAAGCTGAAAATGGATCTCCCCACAATAAACGGGCAGGCCATCAGAGAAGTGCAGGAGTACATACATCTTCTGACAGACACCAATCGGCGGATTCTGCTCCATGAACTGGTGGAACATTTTGCGGCCAAGCCCTACGGGTGGCCTGAATGGGAAATTGTTCTGCTGGTGGCCCGTATTTTCATGGCCGGTGAGATCAGCCTGCTCACGGACGCATCCCCGCTGGAACCCAAAGAAGCTCTTTCCCCCATGCTCAAGACCGCTCAATGGAAGACCATAAAAATCATACAACGCAAACTTCCCAGCAAAGATGCAACGGAGAAAGCCCGCAAGGTTTGCCAGGAAGCCTTTGGCAAAGTGGGTCCCGAAGATCTGGAAGAGCTGGTCAAAGCAATCCGTGCCCACATGCGCTTTTGGGATGCCGACCTTAGCCAGTACAGACAATTGGCCCTGACCGGAGATTATCCCGGTGCCCATGAAATCGAGAACGCTCTGAAGCTCATCAGAAATCTTCTGGGCATCCGGGATACATTTTCCTTCATCCAAACGTTAAACAGTACAAAGGATGATCTCCTGGAGACATCCGAAGATCTGCATGAACTCAGAGATTTTTATACCAACCAGCGTCCAATATGGGAAAAACTCAGAGAGGCCATGCTGGAATTCAAACCCAATACAACGGCATTGGTCAAGGATTCCGATGCCAGTTCGGCCTTAAACCGGTTGCAGGCAATCATGACCAATCCAGCACCCTACGGCATGCTCAAAGATGTAGGCCCACTGGTGGCAAAACTCGCCGCAATCAATGAAGCCATGCTCGCCGCGACTCGGGAAAAGGCCATTGTGGGCATTGAGTCGAAAATCAAGGCTGTAGCCGATGAACTGGACAAAATCGGAATATCCCCGGATATCCGCAACCGGATTCTTTACCCCCTGCAGCAGATAAAAATCCACATTGGCGAAGAATTCTCCATCCCGAACATTGCGTACCGGCTCACGGATTTCGATGACGCCCTGCCCGAGGCTTGGGAGGCAATGGAAAAAGAAAAACACAAAAACGATCCCAAGCCTAAACCCGCAAAGGAAACCAAGGCCATCAAGCTCTCTTCGGCTGTAACCAAAAATTTTCTTGAAACGGAAGAAGATGTGGAAGATTTTTTAAAGCACCTGAAAAAGAAACTTCTGGAAGAATTGAAAAAGGGAGTGCGCTTGCAGTTGCGATAAAAGACATCGTAATGGCCCTTCCCCGGGAAAAAACTCTGAATCTCATCTCATAACTCAGGCATCCACATGAACAAATCCATTCTGAAATCCTACGCCCCATCTGCCCGTCTGGAGTTTATCCAGGTTGTTTCGGATCGTGCCAAGGCCCTTGGGCTTTCGGCTGATGACATTGAACCGATCGAAATCAAAGGCGATCTGGCCATCATTGCGGGCAGAGCGTTTCCCAAAGACGTTGCGGACCGGCGCAAACGGCTTGAAGAACAGATACGTGCCAAAGGATTTTCTTTGGTTATGGAAGAGGTGGCCTACACCTGGTTCAACCGATTATGCGCCATCCGGTATATGGAACTGCACGATTATCTGGGTCATGGCTGCCGGGTTTTGAGTAATCCCAATGGATCGGATATCCCGGAAATTCTGGAAAAGGCCACCAGCGTTGAGCTCCCAGGGCTGGACAAAGAAAAAATTATCGAACTGCGCCTAGCAGGAGACAAAGACGCTGAATTGTACCGGATGCTTCTGATCAAACAGTGCAACGCCCTGAACGAGGTTATGCCCACCCTGTTTGAAAAGGTAAACGATGCCACGGAACTGCTTCTTCCGGAAAACCTGCTCCAGACCAACTCGCCTATCCGGAAGCTGGCCAACACCATCTCCGAGGAGGACTGGCAGGAAATCGAGATCGTGGGCTGGCTGTACCAGTTTTATATTTCGGAAAAAAAGGATCAGGTTATCGGGAAGGTAGTCAAGGATGAAGACATCCCGGCCGCAACCCAGCTTTTTACCCCCAACTGGATCGTCAAATATATGGTCCAAAACACCTTGGGCAGAAAATGGCTCATGACCTATCCGGAGTCTCCCCTTAAAGAGAGGATGGAATATTATATCGCTCCAGGCGAGCAGGAGCCCGAAGTCGAGGCCCAAATTAAGGCCGTCACCCCAAGCGAGCTTAACCCCGAAGAACTCACCTTCATGGACCCAGCCTGCGGATCAGGCCATATTCTGGCAGAGGCCTATGACCTGTTCCGGGAAATCTATCTGGAACGGGGCTACCGCACCCGGGATATTCCCCGGTTAATTTTGGAAAAAAATCTCTTTGGTTTGGATATCGACGACCGAGCAGCCCAGATGGCACGCTTCACGGTATTCATGAAAGCCCGGGGTGACGATCGCCGCATCCTGAATCCTGCGAAACCGCTCCAGCTCAATGTCATGGCTATCCAGGAAAGCAAAGGGCTGGATCTTGAAAAAGCAGCTGACGTGCTCTTGAAGAAACAGGTCATCAACCTGAGCGGAAAAAGGGAGAGACAGCTCTATTTCATCAATACCAAAGAAACCCAGGGCGACTTGAAAACCGAGGTGGTCCCCAAGGTGAGCAATGATGATTTGGGCCTGTTGCTAGACTTTTTCCATGATGCAAAAACTTTTGGCTCGCTGTTACGTGTTCCTGAAAATCTGCGAGAAAAGCTACCGCTCTTTGAAGAGACATTGAACCTGGCAACAAAGCTGGATGACAGAGGCCGCATGTGGGCTGAAAAAGTACTTCCGCTGGTACGACAGGCTGAATTGCTAGCACAAGAATATAATTTTGTTGTGGCAAATCCACCGTATATGGGCGGCAAGGGGCAGAACTCACAGATCAAAAAATTTCTTAAAGATAACTACAACGACGTGAAGTCTGATCTTTTTGCAGCTTTTATCGTACGCGATACAGAACTGACTGCCCCCAATGGACAGCTCGGGTTCATGTCCCCTTTTGTTTGGATGTTTATTTCTTCTTATGAAAAGCTGCGTACCTTTCTTATTGACCAAAAGACCATGACCTCACTGATCCAGCTGGAATACTCCGGCTTTGAAGGCGCAACCGTTCCTATTTGTACATTTACGGTCGAAAACGCCTACAATCCCCAATTCAAAGGTGGCTATATCCGACTTTCGGATTTCAAAGGGGCTGCAGTTCAGGGACCGAAAGCTCTAGAAATAATCCAGGCAGCAAGGCAAGCTGGCAAATAACTATCGTTTTATGAAAATACTATTTCTCACCCACGCACAACCAAATGAGACCACACCATGAACCTTCCCATCAACATCAAAGATCTCTTTACCGGCAAAATCGTTGAGTGGGAACGCCTGGAATTCAAAGCAGGCTGGAACCCGGAAGACATTCTTCATACCCTGTGCGCCTTTGCCAACGACTTTCATAATCTCGGCGGCGGGTACGTCATCATTGGAGTTGCCGAAGAAAACGGTCAGCCGGTGCTGCCTCCCGTGGGTTTGAATCCGGCCTCACTGGATGGAATCCAGAAAGAAATCTTAAACCTGGGTTACCATGCCATCCAGCCCTATTATCACCCGCTGATGGTTCCGGTAGAATTTCAGGGCAAGACCATTCTGATACTCTGGGCAATGGGCGGGCAAACCCGGCCCTACAAGGCCAAAAAGTCTCTGACCAAGAATCATAAGGACTTTGCCTGGTATATCCGCAAAGGGTCTAGCACGGTGCAGGCACGGGGCAGCGATGAAGCAGAATTGATCTCTCTTGCGGCCACGGTCCCCTTTGATGACCGTTTCAACCAACAGTCAACAATTGAGGATCTATCACGAAAACTGATCCTGGAATTTCTGGAAGATGTTGGAAGCGGACTGGCCGAAGAAGCCCCCGACCTTTCCCTGCAGGACTTGGGACGGCAAATGAACATTGTGGGAGGTCCGACAGAAACTCCCTTTGCCCTGAATATCGGGTTGATGATGTTCCACCCCGAACCATGGAAATTTTTTCCGTACACCCAGATCGATGTAGTCTGGTTCGGAAAGGAAGGTGCTGGCGGAGATCAATTTTCCGAAAAGATTTTCAAAGGCCCGATTCATATCATGACCCGGGAAGCCCTTGATTTTATCAAACGCAATTTCATCACAGAGACCGTAATCAAACACCCGGATCGGGCCGAGGCCACCCGCGTGGAAAACTTTCCTTATCCGGCCATAGAAGAAGCAGTGGTCAACGCTGTTTATCACCGGGCGTACGATGTGCGCGAACCTGTTGAAATTCGCATTTATCAGGATGAAATGTTTATCCTGAGCTATCCAGGCCCAGATCGCTCGGTTAAACTTGAGGCTCTCAGAAAAGGACGGGCCAATCCCCGCCGCTACCGCAACCGGCGCATCGGTGAGTTTTTGAAAGAATTGAAGATGACCGAAGGAAGAGGAACAGGCATTTCCAAAATCAAACACGCCATGCAGGATAATGGTTCACCCGAGGCTGAGTTTGAATTTGATGAGGATCATAGATATTTTCAGGTGCGATTGCCGGTGCATGGGGCGGTCAAGGAAGAGGAAGAAAAAAGGGATCAGAGGATCGGTAGGGACGTAGGGGGCCAGCCGGGGGTAGAGTCACGGCTAGAGTCACGGCTAGAGTCACGGCTAGAGTCCGCCTTGGCGGCGAAAATTTTCTGTTTCCTGAACGACGAGGAATCCGGCAAATCCGGTTTGGCCAAAAAGCTGGGGCATAAAAGCGTATCAGGTGAACTTCACAAACAAATCAAACGATTACTTGAACGTGATTTAATACAAATGACCATCCCGGACAAACCCAACAGCCGCATGCAGCAATACCGGCTCACAGAAAAAGGGAAGCTCCTACTGTCAGAAAAAGATTGAGCTTCTCCGCCAAAAGCTCTCTCAGGGTAGGGCCCAGATAAAGGGTAGAATCCGAGGAGAGACGTCACGGCTAAATAGCATCATCCAAGCTCAAACAAACCGCAAAATAATCAACCCCGTTGAAGGAAACGACCATGGATAACGAGATGACAGCGAACATTGATATTTCAGCGGAAGAAAACAAAGAAAAACGGGCTGAAGATTATTTTTTTCGGGCTTCGGCTGCGGATTTTAAGAAGATACCGGGGAGTCCGATTGCATACTGGGTGAGCGATACCGTTAGAACTTGTTTTAAAAATTTTGAACGGCTTGGCTCTGAAAATGCTCCTAGGCAAGGAATGGCGACAAGTGATAATAATAGATTTCTGCGCTTATGGCATGAAGTTTCTCTCTGTAAAGTAAAAATTAACTCAAAATCACATTCTGAAGCATTGGAATCAAAAGCGACTTGGTTTCCATACAACAAGGGCGGTAAATACAGAAGATGGTATGGAAATAACGAATATTTAGTCAATTGGAAAAATGATGGAGAGGAATTAATTGCCTATGCTGCAGAGCTCTATGGATCACCAACTAGAACAATCAAGAACATTCCATATTATTTTAAGCCCTGTGCCACGTGGTCTTTCGTAAGCTCTTCTTATTTTGGAGTGAGGTATTCACCTGCGGGATTTTTGTTCGACGTCGGTGGCTCATCCGCGTTTTGTCCTGAAAAAATGCTTCCGATTCTAACCGCATTTCTTTGTTCAAAATTAGCCCCCTATCTCTTGTCGATATTAAATCCAACACTAAATTTTCAGGCTGGAACAATCTCGAATTTGCCATTCTCGTGTGGAGACCAATTGCAACAAGAAAAAATTCGTGAAATAGCACAAGCCTGTATTGCAATTGCAAAAGAGGACTGGGATACTCTTGAAATATCTTGGAATTTCTCAACTTTTTATCTTCTTGTGAGTTCAATAAAACAGCAGACTATACAATCGTCTTGTTTAAAATGGAATACATATAATTCTAGCCAACGAACAAAACTGATTGATCTCGAACAATCCAACAATAAAATATTTTTAAAACTATTTGGGCTAGAAAATGAACTTTCATCATCTGTAAATAATGATCAAATCACACTTGTCGAAGCAAATAATGATTCAGATGTTCAAAACCTCATCTCCTACGCCATCGGCTGCATGATGGGCCGTTATTCCCTGGACGAACCCGGCCTCATCTACGCCCATTCCGGGAATGAAGGTTTCGATTCCAATCGCTACACCACCTTCCCGGCCGATGATGACGGCATTGTCCCTGTCATGGACATGAACTGGTTCGACGATGATGCATCCAAACGTTTCGAAGAATTTCTCAAGGTCGCCTGGAACGAAGAAACCCTGGAAGAAAATCTAAAATTCGTGGCCGACTCCCTTGCTCCCAAACGAGGCGAGGAGCCCAGAGAAACCATCCGGCGATTCATCAGCACCAGTTTTTTCAAGGACCACCATCTGCGGACGTACAAAAAACGCCCCATCTATTGGTTTTTTTCCTCGGGTAAAAACAAGGCCTTCGAGTGCCTGGTCTACCTGCACCGCTATAACGAAAGCACGCTATCCCGCATGCGGTCCATGTATGTCACCCCGCTCCAAGGCAAATTCAACGCGACCATCGAGTATCTGCAAAAAGAAAAAGAGGAAGCCCCCTCCACCAGCACGGCCAAAAGCATTCAGAAACAACTGAACACCATGCTCAAAAAGCAGGAAGAACTCCGAGCCTTTGACGAACTCCTGCGCCACTATGCCGACCAACGCATCTCCCTGGATCTGGATGATGGGGTAAAGGTGAATTATGGGAAGTTTGGGAAGTTGCTGGCGGAGGTGAAGGCGGTGACGGGTGAGAAGGCGGAGTGAAAAAATCAGGCTTGAAGGATGTAGGATAGGTAATCATTATCCTGGGAACGCCGAGCGTCTGCTCGGCAACGCGCTTCCGACATAGCACCTTCTGAGGGAAATGATTGGCCACCCAGACGACACCAGCATGAATCCTTTAGCCGTTGCCCAAAAGGCCGAGCAGACGCTCAGCGTTCCCAGGAGAAAAAAACTCTTCCGGCGAGAAGCTAATGAAATGCACCGCAGCACCATAGAGTTTATTGGTCTATGGGAGAAATTAAACAATCCTGAATTTAAAGGGGTCGAATTCGATTCCTTTAAATCTGAAGTCGGCTCAAACGCTTTCACCTCAAAAAAAATGTTTTCAAACCGCTACCTAAATCACCTTCAACCTGAAAAACCATGAACACTACCCAACTAACAGAAAGCCTCACCGACATCTTCCATTCCGAAGGCCATCGCATTGTTTTCTGGTATGATCCGGAACAGGAATTCATCGACGCCATTCCTTCTCTTTCCCTGGACGGGGTGCATACTGTCCGCTGCGATGCCGAAAGTCTTCTTGAACTCAAGATCACATTGGAATTGGAGGACCAGGAAGGCAAATATCTGCTCTATTTTCCATACCCTGAACCCGAACCTGACAAGGACTGGCTGCTGGATATCAAATTATACAGCCGGGTTTTTCATGCCGACCAGGCCTCCATTCTCTTGAGTGATCTCGGACTTGCAAACCAGTCCATGCGCTCCCATCTGGCTCTCAGGAAAAAATTCTTCAACAGCCAGGACCGCATGGCGCGCCTCCAGAAATTCATTATGCCGGATGATCTGGAAAAAGAACTGGATCTGAAAATGATCGCGGTTCTTGTCCGGGCAGAACAGGCTGGCACCTTTGATATTTTAATGAAACTTTTTGCGTCCCTGTGCGCTGAAAAATGCGACCTTACGACCCCGCCCAAGGTATGGGATGACATTGAAAAATTTGGTCTGGCCCCCTTCTTCTGGGATCTGCTGAGCACAACCTTCGGATACAAGGTATCACACCCCAGCCTATCCGATTTCCTGGTCCGTCTGCTGGTCAATGACTTTGCCAATACACTCAAGGGAGATCTTCCCGCCTCCCTGCACCATTTTCTCTTTGAGAACAGGACACGTGCCACCAATGCCTCGGTATTTGCGGCCCAATGGCGCAGTCATCTCGGGCATTACCGCCAGTATGCACAGATTTCTGCAAAAATCGCCTCGGAACTTGGTCTGGATCAATTGCTCACGACCTTTGATGTAACCGATCTTCTGGATGTGATGACCTTTGAGGCCGTTGAACAACAAGTAATCCGTGGATTGCGTTCCAAAATTATCCAGCCCCATCAGGACAGACCGGAAGATCTGAAATCTGCCATAGTGCGCAGAAAAGACGGCCACTGGGCCACCGTCCAGCTTGCCGGATATACGACGGATAGCAACATCTATGCGACAGCCTACGCGGCTCTGGATGCCGTGCTCGATCTACTGGCCCTCAGAAATGTCTATGACGCCGGATTCAGCTATCCCTCCCCCCTTGCCATGTTTCATGCATACACCTCCGAACTGTACCGGTTCGATCAACACTACCGTCTGTTTCACGAAGCGGCAGATACCGTGGAAATGGCAGGCTGGGACGTGCTCAAAACAGTCCAGACCTTTGTGGAATCCTGTTACAGCGACTGGTATCTGGACCAGCTCTCCATCTCGTGGGGATCATTCATGCAGGGAGAAGACGGACTGCTTAACCACTGGTCTCTTGATGACGTGCGCAAACAGCAAAATTTCTTTGCCAACCACATACAACCCATCCTGCGCACCAAATCCAAAGCCAGGGTTTTTGTGATCATCAGCGATGCATTGCGTTATGAAGTAGGCGAAGAGCTCACCCGGACAATCAATACACAATCCCGGTTCAAGGCTCGGTTGCAGTCCCAGCTGGGGGTTTTGCCAAGCTATACGGCTCTGGGAATGGCTGCATTACTTCCCCATGAAAGCTATGGGTATAAAGAAGGTTCAGATCAGGTTCTGATCGACGGTCAGCCCTGTGCAACCCTGGAACAGCGCGGAGCCATCCTGGCCAAACATGAAGGCATGAGCATCAAGGCTGATGCCCTGCTGGCCATGAGCAAGGATGAGGGACGTGATCATATCAAACCATTCCGGGCCGTGTACATCTATCATGATCAGATCGATGCCACCGGCGACCATGCATCCACCGAAGGCGAAACCTTTCAGGCAGCACGGAACACCATTGAAAAACTGACATCACTGGTCAAATTTATCATCAATGCCTTAAACGGCACCACAATATTGATAACTGCCGACCATGGGTTCATCTATCAGGACCAACCGCCGACCTCCTTGGAAAAAAGCGGGCTGGAGATACAACCCCAGGGCAGCATCAAAAAACACAAACGCTTTATTCTGGGAAACAATCTGGGGACATCGGACAAGACATGGACCGGTTCGACACACATCACGGCTGGAACGAACGATTCCATGGAGTTCTGGCTGCCCAAAGGAGTGAACCGGTTTCATTTTTCAGGCGGAGCCCGTTTCATCCACGGTGGTGCCATGCCCCAGGAAGTGATTGTACCTGTTATCCAGATCAAAGAACTGGAAGGCAATGCCCGTGTGGTTGATGCCGTCAAAAAAGTCGGGGTATCGCTTCTGGGTTCCAATAGAAAAATCGTCAACAATCGCCAAAAATGGATCTTCATACAGACAGAAAAAGTGGGCGACCGTATGCTTCCCCGGACCCTGGCAGTTTCCATCAGAGATAATGATGCGCTGATCAGCAATGAAACAACCATCACCTTTGATAGCGATTCCGACACAATGGAAGACCGCAAACGCAGCGCCAAGTTGATGCTCAAGCAGGGCAGCTACGACAACACCAAAGAATATGCCCTGGTGCTGCGGGACCCGGAAACACAGATCGAATACGAACGTATCCCCGTGAACATTGATCTGGCCTTCATGAATGATTTTTAGTGAAGCAGGCTGAAGGTTGCAGAAAAAGCAAGGCTGCAGATTGAAGACAGCCCTTCCCTGGGAACGCCGAGCGTCTGCTCGGCAACGCGCTGTGGGGTTAGCAACAGACCGGGGAAAAAAGTGCTCGAAATGCAACCGGAGCAGAATGTCTTCTCTGGTGCTCGAAAGGCCGACCAGACGGTCAGCGCTCCCAGGAAAAACATCGTTACTCACAGCGGACGTTTACGGGAGCCCTTCAACCTACCCCCTTCAACCTTTAGCCTAAAAAAACAATGACGAATACCACCCCCACATCCACCGATATCTCCGGACTTGATTCCCTGCTGAATACCAACTTTGCAGGCAAAGTCGTGCGCAAAGACCTTACCAAACTGCTCAAGGAAGGAGCAAATGTCCCGACATACGTGCTGGAATACCTGCTCGGGATGTATTGTGCCTCGGATGATGAGGAAATCATTCAGGACGGAGTGCAAACGGTAAAAGATGTGCTCTCCCAAAATTATGTACGTCCTGACGAAGCGGAGAAAGTAAAATCCACTATCCGGGAACGGGGCAGTTTCAAGATAATCGACAAGGTTACCGTAAAACTCAATGAACGGCGGGATTGCTATGAAGCCCTGCTGTCCAACCTCGGCATCCAGGGCGTGGAGATCTCCAATTCCTTTGTCAAAAAATACGAAAAACTTTTGGTGGGCGGCATCTGGTGCATCGTGCTCATCAACTATTTCTTTGAAGAAGGACAAAAGGGTTCACCCTTTTCCATTGCCGAGCTCAAGCCCATCCAGATGCCCAATATGGACATGCACACCATCTATGAGGGGCGAAAAAAATTCAGCGAGCAGGACTGGATCGACGTACTCATGCGATCCATCGGCATGGAGCCGAGCGTACTTGAAGAACGGGTCAAATGGCATTTGCTCGCCCGCCTCATCCCGCTGGTGGAGAACAATTACAACCTCTGTGAACTTGGCCCCCGGGGTACAGGAAAAAGCCATGTATACAAGGAGCTGAGCCCCAACAGCATCCTGGTCTCCGGCGGACAGACAACCGTTGCCAATCTTTTCTACAATATGGGTTCCCACAAGGTGGGACTGGTAGGGGTATGGGATGTGGTTGCCTTTGACGAAGTGGCAGGCATCCATTTCAAGGACAAAGACGGCATCCAGATCATGAAGGACTTTATGGCCTCGGGTTCTTTTTCCCGGGGCAGGGATTCCATCAGTGCCAATGCCTCCATGGTTTTTGTGGGAAACATCAACCAGAGCGTGGATCTCCTCGTCAAAACCAGCCATCTCTTTGCCCCATTTCCGGATGTCATGATCGACACCGCGTTTTTCGACCGCATGCACTGCTATATCCCGGGGTGGGAAATCCCCAAAATGCGGCCGGAATTCTTCACCAACCAATACGGTCTGATCGTAGATTACCTGGCCGAATTTTTCCGGGAAATGCGCAAAACCACCTTTGCCGACGCCATCGATACCCATTTTTCCATGGGCAACAACCTCAATCAACGTGATACCATTGCCGTCAGAAAAACCGTCTCAGGCCTGCTGAAGCTTGTATATCCTCATGGTGATTTCGATAAAAAGGCCGTTGAAAAATGCCTGCGCTATGCCATGGAGGGGAGACGACGGGTCAAGGAACAGCTCAAAAAACTCGGGGGGATGGAATTTTACGATGTGCATTTCAGCTATATCGATAAAGAGACCAGGGAAGAAAAATTTGTGAGCGTACCGGAACACGGTGGCGGCTCTCTCATCCCAGAAGGTCCTCTCAATCCGGGCACCCTGCACACCATCGGCACAGGTACCAACGGCTATCTGGGACTTTATAGAATCGAACTGCAGGTGACGGCGGGTAACGGCAAACTCACCATTTCCGGCGTAGGATCAAATGGCAAGGCCAAAGAATGCATCAAGGTGGCCTTTGACTATTTCAAGGCCCACTCAGGCCGGATCAGCGGATCTTCCACCCCGGCGAATAGGGATTACCACCTGCATATCATCGAACTCCACAACACAGGCGCAAACAACAGCATGACCCTGCCCTGTCTCATAGCCTTTTGTTCGGGTCTTATAGCCAAACCCGTCCAGGGAAGCCTGGTGATCCTGGGCGACATGAGCCTGGGAGGAAGTATCATCCCAGCCGACAACCTGGCCGCAAGCCTGCAAGTCGCCTTCGACGCCGGAGCAAAGAGAATACTCATCCCCATGAGCAGCGTAGGAGACATCCCGTCCATACCCGGAGAACTTTTTGCCAAGTTCCAGACGAGTTTTTATGCTGATCCTGTGGATGCGGTGTTTAAGGCGCTTGGGGTGGAGTGAGATTAGACTTAGAACCGCTGCTTAATGGAGAAAATGTTCACCTGTGAATGGCGGATCAAACCCGAAACCGGAAATCATTAAACCATATATAGAGGCGCATCATGACTAAAGGTAAAAATCAGCATGTCGTCAAACATCCTGATGGCTGGGCAGTTAAAGGTGAAGGTAACAGCAAAGCGACCAAAATCACCAGCACTCAAGAACAAGCCATCGAAGCGGCTGAAAGCATTGCCAGAAATCAGAAATCGGACACCAAAATTCATGGAGTAGACGGCAAAATCCGGGCTGGTAATAGCTACGGAAATGATCCGTGCCCTCCAAAGGACAAAAAATAAGTAAATTCGCGAGTAACTGTCTAAGGAGATTGAACATTATTGCTGCAGGATTTGAGAAATATATCCAGCCCATGTTCTTTGGTGCATTAAAAGTCCTTAATTAGATAATAAAAGAAGGAATTAATATGAAAAATATAAAATTTGTATTTTTAATGTTTTTATTTTTAGCCATAGCAGGATGTACAAAAGTAAAGGTCTGCCCAACGTTAAATTCAAGTTTGAGCTACGATGCTTTTGCAAAAATGAAAACTATAGAAATAAAGAACGCATCTATTGCCATCTACATTGACCCACAACTTCTAAATACCACATCGACACAAACGATCAAAATGGGTGTGTACTCCTTTAACATCGGCAAAAGTCTGGCCGTCAAATTGATCAAGGGACTATCGTATCAGTTTAGGACCATCCATATCATTGATACCCCATCTCCATCTCCTGACATGCACGATCAAGCACTGATGAGGGTTCAGCTTCAAGATATTGACACAAAAATGGATGTGAAGCCGGGCTTTGATTCCGTTTCAGCAGAGAGCTATACCCATCTCGCCGTCCGTGCTGAAATCCAAGACATCAACGAACACCGAATTATCTGGGTCGGCACATCTCAAGTAAGTCAGACCGGAGGTGTCGAAGAAAAAATGCTCACCTATCAGGAGGCAGGACGTGGCTTTGCAAAAGGATTCGACGAAGTCATTGACAAGGCGGTGGGTGATCTTCTGTATCAAATGAACAAATCCCAAAATCTGGCCAAATATTTTACCATCTGGCAGCAGGAAAACAGAGGCTAGGATATGAGAAAAATAAAAATATTCACCCTGATCTGTTCTGCCCTGCTCATCGTTGCCTGCGCCCCGCCCATGAAGGTCGAAGATGTATCATTCATCCCCCCCTCCTCCATCCAAGGATGCCAAAATCTCGAAGGGCTCGAAATCGCTGTTGAACCCATTGATTCCCTTCATGAGTCAGAAAATATCTTCCATACGGACCTTAAAGAAGCCCAAGTCCTCCCCGTTCACATCATTGTTCAGAATACGGGAAACAAAGAATTTGAAATCAATCATCAGCAGATGTTCGGAATCCTCCCCAATGGCCGATACCAGGTGGCTTTCACTCTCGACAACGCAGCAAACAAAATCAGGAACTCCTCAATAGGGACCACCGCTGTCACCCAAACTGTTGCAGGTGCAGCTCTCGGAGCCGCCGTAGGTGCAGGAGTCGGAGCAGGTATCGGCTACGCAGCCGGAGACACGGGCACCGGAGCCGGAGCAGGTGCAATTATTGGAGGAACAACAGGCGCAGTTGCAGGATTGGGAGATGGCGTCTCCGACAGGTGGACTTTTGAATTCAAAAAGCAACTTACGACACACGCATTTCAGGATCGCGTCATATATCCTGGAGACATTCAGCAAGGGTTTATTTATCTTCGGTGGAACAAATACAAAAAACTCAGGATGAAAATTTTCAATATATCCGATAATACAACCAAAGAAATGGTTTTTCCGATGTATGTTGAAAGATGACTATAGAATGTGCATTGTTTAGACTAAAAAGGAAATTTGATATGAAAAAATGTATCTTATCACTTGTTATAATTATTTGCATAGCAGGTTGTACTGCGAACAAACAAGTCAACATAAATGACACTTTGATTGTTCATGAAAATCAAAACAATATAAAATATAAATCGATAATTTCTAAAATTGAAAATGAAGATATTAAAAATTGCGCAATTCGTTTGCAATCAACCAATTCAAGAGTACAAAGACGATATGCTCAAATGATTTATCACCATTATCCAGAAAATGTATATTTATTAAAGGTCGTTAACGGCGTACTGCTAGATGAATATACAAAAAAATTACGTGACAAACAACACAGAGATGCGATGGCGTGGTTGTGCCGCATACTTGGAAATTCTTATGACAAGGAATATATCGCAACTCTTAAAAGAATTATCGACACAGAATGTTGTTCACTTGATGAAGTATATAGTAATTCGAAAAAAAATAAATATTGTACTGCAATAAAAATTAAACGATATGCTAAAAGCTCATTAAAAATATTAAAGTTATCACTTGGAATTAATGAATAAGTGGATTTTATTAATGATACATACATCCATTCATTAATATTAGATTTTCAACAAAGAATACAATAAATATGGCATTCCTTGGAAATTTTAAATAGTTGCAATAAAAAAACAAAATATTTTTTTATTATTTATTATTCAAAATAATAGGTTGTTGTGAAAAGAGTGATAGAAAGAATGGACAGACTCTTTACTCATTTGCCCAAAAAAACATCAATCTAAGCAGCATGAGAAACACAACCCTGCTTCTCACGTCAATTTCTACGTAGCCTTACGGAGGAATCATGTCTGACGATTACGACATCACCCCTTGTCCTGCCAATTACAACATTGACCGGGTTGCTGATCGGGTCATGGATGAACTTTTGGGAATATGCCGAGGAGTGTTGGCAGACGGGGACGTCAATCAGGACGAGGCCAAATTTATACTGAAATGGCTCGGAAAAAACCGGATGGCCTCGGATAATGTTCTCATGCCCGCCTTGTATTCTCGGCTCAAGGATATTTTCCAGGACGGAGTCATGGATGACGATGAACGCCAAGATCTCCTCTCCTTCCTCAAGCATGCGACAGGCAACAACACTGTCCTCGAAAACATGACATCCATGCCCTCTTCCCTGCCCCTGGATGATCCCCAGCCCGAAATCGTCTTCACCGGACATGTCTTCTGCTTCACCGGCAACTTTGCCCTTGGCCCCCGCAAGGTATGCGGGCAGGAAGTGGTTTCCAGAGGTGGCATATTCAAAAACTCCATCAACAAACAGCTCGATTACCTTGTCATCGGCTCCATCGGAAGCAGCAGCTGGATTCACTCCACCCACGGCAGAAAAATCGAAAAGGCCATTGCCTACAGAGAAGAAACCGGTCTGGCCATCATCTCCGAGGATCATTGGGCGTGTTCTATTTGTTGATAGGAGGCTGATGGGGACAGACACTTTACTCATCCTTTAAAAATGCATTTTCTCGAAATTCTGACTTTTTGCAGACGCATCTGTATGTCTTAAAATAATAATCGACATCTCAAAACTGCTCATATCCTTCCCAGCTCAGCAACATTGTGATGCCGATTATTTAATCCTTGGCCAGTTCAAAACTGGAATAGGCAATGATCATGAAATTACCAGGATATAAAATTCTCAAGGAAGTAACAAAAAAGAGAGTCATTACTCTTGGTGAAACAAAAAAAATGTTTCCGACTCATTTCGGTGATGAAAGAGATTTTTTTGCGTTAGCATCCCTCTACACTGACGGATATGTCGACAGTTCATGGAATAAAAAGGGCTGTAATTGGGATACGCACAAAAATTCTTTGGTGGCAAAAGAACTCTACTTGATGTCTCTTGGACCCGGAGAGCATACGGTTGGCGGGTTTCCTACGTTTACTAACGATCGCGACTACAACTTCGAATTTAACATATATTGCACAGCAAAATCTGATTTATTCTTTCACGTACAACGCACACAACGCATCGATAGAATTACTATGTTATCAATTGGAATTTTAGTGGCAATTGTGACAGCAGCGGCAACTGCCTATTTCACAAAATCATAAAGTAAGGGGCCTGTTCGACTTTCACTCTTGCATCTTGAAACGACCGGATGCTGTAAGTAAAATGTCGAAAAGGCTTTGGAAGGGATGAATGGAAATTTTACGATAGATATAGAGGAGGGGTAAAAAATGAGTATTTCTTCAGAAATTATGGACGCATGTAAATTGGGAAAAAAATGGTTCTTCGCTATTTTGAGTGGGTAATCGATTGAGGCAAGCTCAGGATTTTCGCCTTTGCTGGCAAAGCTAGCCCGTGCCCCCAGCCCCCTCAAGGCCAAGCCCTTCGGGTGCTCCACTTCGTTTCGCAGCCTTGACTGGCCTAGGCTCACATGCAGTATGGCCCTTAGAGACGGCGAAGGAAGCGCGACTTTCGCTCCGGGTTAGAAAGCTGTCCACGATGCTTAGCCCAAGTTTAACCCTTCTCAATTGAATATTTTAATTAAATCGATTGGTTATTTAAAATATATAGTTTTCAGAGCTACATGAAAGTTGATTATTCTATAATAAAATCAGAACATTACAAATTTGAGACTACAATAGTGAAAGTTGGGTTAGCTGGCTATATCCGTCTACCCACTTGAAACAGCGAGGAACCAAATGATCTTTCTAGACATGGTGAACCAGGCCATGGATCAGATATCCCTTCTCTTCAACCAAAGATGACAAGCGGGGTGCTCCTCGGAGCACTGGAATCTTTTCTCTGGGGCATGGTCAGCGTGCTGCTTATCGTCCCCCTGCCTGTCAACAATGTGGTTTCCACGAGGCGGTATACCGAGTTCTGGTGGTGACCGGCTGCGGCACTGAGTTTTTTCCCAATCGATCGGGCTGTTCCATGCTTTTTCGGTTCAAGGCTCATGTGTTTGTTCTGACGGGAAAAAATCCTTGCATGGCGATTTATTAGTAGAATCAGCTTTAATCAGTTGTTACGGAGCTTGCGCCATAAGGAATTGACGCTTATTCCTAAAATTTTTGCTGCTTTTGCCTTATTATTTTCTGTCATACCAAGAGTTTCTTCGATTATCTCTATTTCATATTTTTGGAGTTGCTGTTTCAAATTTCTGTTTGTATCTTCAATGTCCGTAATACTCGCAACAGGACGCGTTTCATTGAATAGCTCATTCATAATCTCCACAGCCAGCTTTTGTTCGTCAAATTTGTCCGCGCTGAATAAGGCAAGAAAGCGCTGTATCAGCGAATCGAGTTCACGGATATTCCCAAACCACGGATGATTTTTCATTCGTGAAAAAACTTCTTGAGAAAGAGGGAGTAGGGATAAACTACTTGGCGTGCTGTAACGTTTCAAAAGCGATTCTATGAGGATCGGAATATCTTCGATCCGTTCGCGCAAGGGGATGGTGTTGAGTTTGAGTGTTGCGATGCGAAAGTAGAGATCGGAGCGAAATGTACCGAGCAAAGCCGCTTGAGCAAGATCTTTGTAAGATGAAGCAAGTATTCTGACATCAACCGGTACTATCCTGTCACCGCCCACGCGCATGACGGCCTTTTCTTCTATGACTCGAAGTAGACGGACCTGAATCGAGTGGCTCACGTCGGCCAGTTCGTCCAGAAACAAGGTGCCGCCCGAGGCCAGTTCAAACAAGCCTTGTTTCCCCCCTCGTTTCGCACCGGTAAACGCACCTTCCTCGTAGCCAAAAAGTTCACTTTCCAGCAGAGTTTCTGACAAGGCTGAGCAATTCACTGCTACAAAAGGACCACGGTGTCTCTGGCTTGCCAAGTGAATGCCCTGTGCAAGAATCTCCTTCCCCGTACCAGTTTCTCCTTGAATGAGTATAGATGCCTCCGTCCGGGCGTATTGCAGGGCCTTTTCTCGTAATCGGACGACCGAACTGCATGCACCTGTGAAGTCGTCAAGGCTGTAGCGGGCCATGAACCCTTTCGTGTAAAGCTTTTCTTTGAGTCTGCGATCCAGATCCTGAATACGTGAGGTTCGGGTGAATGTTGCCACCACGGCACGCGTGTCTTCGGAAACATTGACCGGCAGGGAGCTGATGAACATATCCACGCCCGCTACCGTACGGAATTTATCGACTTCGGCTTCACCGCTTTCAAGGACCTTGCGCAATCCCGCACCTTGAAGGTCTTGAGGCATGGGCTTGTTCATGACCGTTTCGGCGTCCAGACGAAACATGTCCGCAGCAACGGGATTGATCAGGTCGATATTGCCCTTGGAGTCGATCCCCACCACGCCTTCTTTAACAGAATGCAGGATGACCCGAAGTCGTTCGGCCTCCTGCGTGGTTCGTCGCTGGGATTCCGCGATGACGCGGGCTTCCTCCAGGGCCTGCTGGATCACCCGGTCACCAGGAACGACCACAAAACCTTCGCCGCCAACGGTTTCCGCAATGGTTTTGCAGACCCCTCCCCCCACGATGCACCGATAGCCATCCTGGACGGCTTGTGTAATGTTGTTCACGAGTTCCGGAGTGGTACGGAATTCCAATAACCGTATATCCACGTCCAGAATCGAGGCCATGAGATCTACACCAGAGGTCGCGCCCCCAAAGCTGGTCAGCCCGATCCGATGGGAGTGTTCCTTGGCGCGCAGTAGTGCATGGATCACATCCATGTCTCTGCGGGCGATAGTCACCACGGGCAGTTTGAGTTTTTCTCTCAAAAGTCGCCCGGTGGCTCCGCCGCCCAGGACAACCTCCACGCCTCCTGCCAGACAATCCTTGGCCACGGGCAGAGCCTCTTCCATGCTGGCCAGTCGGATTTCGATATGTTCGCGTTCAGGGTTTTCGAACGCCTTGACCGAATTTGCGATCTGGGCCGAGTTGGAAACAAAGGCAAAACGAAAGAGGCGGTTTTTAGGCATGGCTGCTACTACCTTGGCATGGCGGTGGTTATGTTTCCGAGAACGTTTGGCCAGGGGTTGACGTGTAACCAGAGGAGCCGATTTTTTTGGTTGTTACTTACAGGGCTGCAACGGATTTGACCAGTATGAAACCGCCAACAATGATACAGACAACGGCAACGATGGTCCGCAATCGCCTGGCTCCGGAATTGTGGGCGATATGTGCTCCAATGGCGACACCTACCAATTCAACCAGGGTCACCCAGGATCCCGTTACAAAGTCGATCCCGCCGAATTCCAGATTGCCGATGGTCCCCGAGACGGCGGCCACGATCTGAATCACCTGACTTGTCGCAATGGCGGTCAGAGGGGAAAATCCCAGAACGACCATTATGGGTACCGAAAGAACCGGTCCTCCCACTCCTGTGAGTCCGGAGCCGAATCCCACAGTGGCACCTATGGCAAAAAGTAGCAACCGTTTGCCCATGGTTTGAACTTCCAATGCCAGCAGCCCGTCTCCCGTGTAGGGGCGATAGGTATAGATGCCTGCAAATACGATGATGCAGGCCAGTGCGATGTTCAGGTGCACGGCATTGGTATAGGATGCCACCATGGCACCCAGGTAGCCGAAAAATACGGCTCCCAGACACACGGGGATGGTGATTCCCCAGTCGATGCTTCCTTTGCGCTGATACAGGATAGTGCCCACGATTCCGGTAAAGATGAAACTGAACAATGCCGTGGCCATGGAAACATGGGTGCTGAGGCCCGAGAAAAAAGCCAGAGCGGGAATGAGCAGGATACCGCCTACTCCGACACAGCCGATCAATGCGCCGACAATGAGCGAGGTAACGGCCAGAAAAAAAATCGAGATCATGTGTATATTCTCCATGTCAGACGGATGCCTGTGCATCCGTCTGACAAAAGGTTTGATGTTCGATGTTCGAGGTTAGAATCCGGGAGGCAGAAGGTAAAAATCCGACTTGAGCACACCAACCATGATAATGAAATACAGTGTGGAAACCATTACGGAGAGAACTCCTCCGACGATGCCATAGAAGAACATTCGTTTGAGGTTTGCACCGAATCCGGCGACGATTCCCTGTGCTCCGGTTGACGATGCCACTGCATAACTCCAGCTGATGGCACTTCCAACGACCCAGATAAACGGCACAGCACCAAACGGGAGTCCACCCCAGTTCTTAAAGGTTTCAATAACCATGGGGATCATAACGCCTGCAGCGGCCGTGTCCGAGGTAACCTGAGACAGAGTATTTCCTCCCAGGCTGAACGCTACGATGGACATGATATCACTGCCTGAAGCAATAAATGATCCCAGCCAGCCACCTACCACAGCGCTGGCCCCTGTCTGGTTCAGGATGCGGCCCAGAGCTACGGAGGCAGGCCATATGAACAGAATGGCGAGAGGGAAGTGTTTTTTGAGGGAATCTATGGAAACCAGGGTTTCGCCAGGTTCGCGACGTGAAGGGATAAAGAAGAGAATCAGGGCCAGGATGAAAAACATTCGTGATGGATGCATCCAGGCAAAGAAGGGGCCTTTGAGAAAATCAACATACAATGGACGAAGTAGTGCAAGCGCGACAATGATTATGAAACCCACGCAGGCGATCTTTTCTTCATAGCTGAATGGCCCCATTTCTCGAAGTTCCTGGCGATAGAAGTCTCGTCCGCCCTTGAATGTCTGCATCTCCGGCTTCATGAAAAACCACATGAAGAGACTCATTGCCAGGATGACCACAAGTGAAACCGGAATCATACGCAACGACCAATCAAAGAAGAAGACTTCCTGTCCTATATAATTCTGCAAAAGACCGAGGGTGACAATCGCTTGTCCACCACCCAGTGGTGTGGCCATGCCGCCTGCAGAGGCGCCCCAGGCTACAGCGATGAGTACATTGGAGGCGGCATTGCTGTTCCAACGCAGTTCAAAGGTGTCGAAGCCTGCGTAAATCAATGCTGCAACTGCGATGGGTGCAAAAACTGCAGCCACAGGCGTGTTGCCCATGATAAAACTGGCAAAGGCTGTAAGCAGAAACCATCCAATCATTTGTTTGCGCGTATCGTTGCCGAAGTATAGCAAAAAATGTAGGGCGATTCGTTTGGCAAAACCCCATCGAGCCCAGGCAACCGTTACAATGCTTGCGCCGACAATGAGAAAAGCATCACGGTGGGCATATGCTTGCATGACCTTGACGATGGGCATGTACTCATGAAAGGCGACCACCATGAGAGGGACGAGACAGGTGACTTTGATATCTACGGCCACGGTAACCCACCAGTAGACCATCCAGAACAGGATACCAAACCCCATTCTGGCATTTGGGGGGCCAAAGACAGGGATGAATTGTATGATTATGAAAATGGCTGGTCCAAGTAAAATATGGAGCCAATTCCTTCCTGATCCCGAAAGGCTTGTGTCTTTTTTCTTACTCATATGGTTCTCCAAAGCAGTTCCGTTAGAATGGATTTGACCTAAATAGTGACGATGTTCTAGTTTTGTAAATGAACATCACCGTTTTTTGTCAAATCAAACGTGCAGATATCCCGCAAACGGTTTTCCCCAAGAGATTTCCTCTGGACTGCGAAATCAGGTCAGTAAGATGGTATGTACATGAACTGGGCAGTGCAACAATCGCTTTACGTTTTCATGCGATCCTGATCCTATTTGTTATGATACATGACTTTTTTCGCAGAGACAGAAGCGGTTTTTTTTGGGACGATGGGTTTGACCTGTTGAAAAAGATTGAGCGGGCATTCAAAGTTTCAATGACCATTCCGAATTTTTCTGACAAAGATTGAGAGCGAGCATCCTTTCTGTTGCAAGAAGACCTGGGCATGTAGTGCATATTTGCCCGGCGTATGCCGACTGTTGCATACTAGACATGCCGGGGGATCGGAAGATTGTTGCCGACGATCCCCCGGCATTCGCTCTAGAGGGCTAGTTTGCCGTTGTATTCTCTCTTGATGCTGAAGTGTTTTTTCCACTTGGTCCAGGCTCGCTGGCCCATGATGAGTTCTTCTTCGGGTGCACCCAGCGGGTAGACGTTTGAAGGGACATTCTCATCTGACCAGAGTCCTTTTTTCTTCCGTTCTGCCCGTTGGTCGATGAGCCAATCATTGTAACTCTCATAAACGATATGTCCTTCATATCCGTCGAGGGTCGCAGCCCGAACCCGGCAGTCCCATTCGTCGTATTTATTCAGGATCTCTTTCTCCGGCAATTCGGGTTGGACGTCCAGTTCATATCCTGCCTCCTGCATCTCCTTGCCTGCGACAGCCGCAAAGATGCGCTGGTCGCGCTGGCTGAGCAGATCCTTGTAGATCCCCACATATTTGTCGCTGACGGGGCTGCCCAAGGGTTTGTGGTCACGGGTCTTCCCGCGTGCCACGGCGATATCCGATTTGTGGAAATCCATCATAAGGGGATCGTATTCTTCCCCAAGAAACTCACACGTTGCGCGCAATACCTTTTCAGGTTCTCGAACGAGTTCTTCGTATTTGATATCAAACCACTGATCTTTGTTCAGTTTTTCCCGCCAGGGCTTGACCGCGTTCATGCACAGTTTCCATACTTTAGCGGCACTGTAGATATTGGTCGGTCCAAACGAGGACTCCAGGTAATCTGCTGAGGCATCGCGACCGTCACGCGTGATATAGACAAATTGTGCGTTGGGAAAATCTTCGAGAATGGAGCCGATAAAAAACAGATTGTACGGGGTTTTTTCTCCCCAGCGCGGCTTGTCGCCGACTTCCTTGGCATAACGCTCGAACATGGCGCAATATAATCCTGCAAAGCTCTGTTCGCGAGCACTCTCTACGATTTCATCGACAATGGTTCTCGGATTGACGTTCATCCCCCAGTAGGGCGTCTTGAGTCCATGGACCATTTCCGTTGCCAACGTGTAGAAGTTTTCTTTGTTCGAGAGGTCGCCATAGGTGTGCAGATAGGGCCTGAATCGGGAATAATACCAGACGACCTCGGGGACGGCTATTCGCGGATGATTGCCGAGCATGGCCATGACAAGTGTGGTGCCGGATCTTTCCGGGCCGATCATGATAATGGGTCTTTCTTGAAGAACAATGGACATATCACCCTCCTGGTGTTTAGGTTTCTTCACTAAAAGCAAGAGGGGTGCCATTTGGTTGTTTTTGTATCTAACTGATATGTAGATATAATTTTTTAAATTATCCTGAATGCACCTTAAAAGAGTATCGGTTTTGAGATGATAATTCCATTATTGATACGGTTTTTTTGTCTCCTCCAGGGAGGGCCTGTTTTGGTTGGTAACGTTTCAAAGATGATCATCAATACCATCTTGAAGGCGGTGATCGTTTGTATCCGTCACCTTGATTCCAAGTCGGTCCATGTGTTTTGAGTTTGAACCCCGAGTCCTGGCTCCAACGAGCAGATCCCCGCTCTCATCATTGTGAGAGCGGGGATCTGCTCGTTGTTTGGTTGGAAAAGAAGTCGTGCAGGGGGATCTATTTGACCACGATCAATTCATACTCCCGGGTTCCCAGGCCGATTTTTTGGGCGTGCTCCAGGCACGAGCGCCATTCGGATTCAGGGGTGGAGTTGGTGAAATGGTCATGGTGGTCTGTAAAGTCCGGATTGGAGAGATTGTCGGCGAGCTGGCTGCCCGGCAGGGGTTTGGCCTTGAGGCAGGCATCCACGCAGGCCTGATCCAGGGCCAGGGGATCGAATGAGGCAAACATGCCGATATTGGGCAGGATGGGGACATCGTTTTCCCCATGGCAGTCGCAATTCGGGGAGACATCCACGATAAGGGAGATGTGGAACTGCGGGCGGCCATCCACCACTGCCTTGGTATATTCGGCCATGCGCCGATTGAGCAGTTCATAGGCGTCGTCGTTTTCAAAGGAGATGGCATCGAAATTACAGGCACCCAGACAGCGGCCGCAGCCCACACAATTGTCATGGTCCACGGTGGTCTTTTTCGTCTCGGGGTTGAAGTGCAGGGCGTCATTGGCGCACTCCTTCAGGCAGGCCTTGCAGCCCGTGCACAGGTCCTCGTCGATGTTTGCCAAGCCGCTGCTGTGCTGTTCGGTTTTTCCCGCGCGGGACCCGCAGCCCATGCCGATATTCTTGATGGCCCCGCCGAACCCGGTCATCTCGTGACCCTTGAAATGGGTCAGACTGACGAAGACGTCCGCGTCCATGATGGCCCGGCCGATTTTGGCCTCCTGCACATATTCGCCTCCCGTGACCGGGACCGCGATATCGTCGGTCCCCTTGAGTCCGTCCCCGATGAGGATGGGACACCCGACCGTCAGGGGGGTGAACCCGTTTTCCCAGGCACATTCCAGATGCTCCAGGGCATTTTTCCGTTTGCCCGGATACATGGTGTTGCAGTCGGTCAGAAAGGGTTTGCCTCCCAGGTCCTTGATCACGTCGGCCACGGCCCTGGCATAGTTGGGGCGGAGATAGCTGATGTTTCCCAGTTCGCCGAAATGGAGTTTGATGGCCACGAATCGGCCCTGAAGCTCGATGTTTCCGATCCCGGCCTTTAGGATCATCTTCTTGAGTTTGGTGGGCAGACCGTCACCAAAGGCCTTGGTGCGAAAGTTCGTGAAATAGACGTGTGCTTTATGCATGAGATTCCCCTTTTTTTGAGGTGAATAGTAAGGCTTATGGGGACAGACACTTTACTCATCCATATTTCTCAGCTACATATCGATAAAATTTCCTCCAAATCTCACAAATCTTTTCCACCGGAGGCCAAAATGAGCCGCATCCCCCGTTTTCTTAAATCCGACACGTCCACCATCTATCATATCATGTCCAGAACCGCCCTGGACGGTTATCCTCTCTCGGATGTCGGCAAAGAAGTGCTCCTCGAATTGATCAGAAAATTCAGCTCTTTTTATGTGGTTGACGTTCTCGGGTTTGCGCTCATGGGCAATCATTTCCATCTTGCAGTGCGTATGCATTCCACAAACGAGATTTCCGACGATGCAATCCGCAAACGCATGGAGACCTGGTACGCCGACGGGAGATTCATCACCCCCGCTGCTATTTCGCGTCACAAAAAGATGCTCACCTCCCTCTCCCATTACATGAAATCCATCAAGCAGGCATTCACCCGGTATTACAACAAGACCCATAACCGTCGTGGCTTTTTCTGGGGAGATCGCTTTAAAAGCGTGATCGTGGAAGACGGCCCCACCCTCATCAATCTGCTGGCATATATTGATCTCAATCCCGTGCGTGCCGGGCTGGTCCAAAAGCCCGAAGACTACAGATGGAACACCCTGGGATATCATACGGGCAACGGAAATATTGACGAATTTTTGAATACGGATTTCGGAATGAAGGAATGGAATGAGTATGATCCTGCGGAAATACTCAGCAAATACAGAGAATTTGTGTACGAAACCGGTGCTCTGGATACGGGAAAGGGCAAGGCGATGGATTCGGCACTTGTTCAAGCCGAACGAATAAAAAAGTACCTGCTGACCAGGGCAGAGCGTTTCAAATACCGCACCCGCTATTTCACGGATTCCGGAATCATCGGCAGCAAGGCCTTTGTCCAGGAAGCCTTTGATGGCATAAAGCACTTGCTCGGCTCAAAGGATGAACGGAGGTTCACCCCCGTGGCCGGAGTAAAGGGAATGTATTCGATGAAAAAGCTGCAGGGGTGAGGGCAGAAATTTGAGTCCCCATGCGTTCTCTCTATGTCCTATTCAGCAATAACAGAAGGGAACGTTTATGGGGTCGGACCAAGTTAATAATTTGAAATAGTTGTCAATAACCACCTAAAAGGGGCCATTTTCAGTCTTAAACCAAACCTACGTTGAAATCCGTACTTTTTAATCTTACGGACATGTGCACCGGTATCAAGGCTGACCAGTCTGACATCAAAACTCACGTTTTCTATCTGGGTTTGGTTTAGTATAAAAAAATTGCCAGGATATTTTTCTGTGTGGATAATAACAGGATGTATCTGCTGCATGAAAAAGATTTGGCATAAAAATAATTTGCGCGCCAAAAAACATCTTGTTATTGTGTTATCGCGCCAAAAAAATGGCGCGATAACATCATTTTTGCTCCCCATGCCAAGGTGCATCATATGCTTAAGACTTCTTTGATCCAAAAATACAAGGCCATTCTGGACGCTATCGAGGGATTTCCCGGAGGTGCCGGTGTCGACCTCATTGAAAAAAATATGCCGTTTTCTATTCCCAGAAGAACGTTACAACGCCATCTAGGTAAATTAGTTGAAGAAGGACGCCTTGAGAAAAAAGGACAGGGCCGAGCTATCCGTTATCTGTTCACAAAGGAAAAATTCCAGGAAACGCAGTCAGCCCCGCCTTTGACAAAAAACACACACGCCGCCTTTCTCATTCCGCTATCCGATGAAGCCACGTTGATTGAAAATCATATCAACCAGCCTCTTCAAAAACGGATACCTGTAGGATACAACCAGGAATTTCTGGACAGCTATCGCCCAGGTGTAAGTTTTTACCTTCCGGAATCGCTACGAGCCGAATTGCTCAACCACGGTCAAGCAGTCAATGCAAATAAACCTGCGGGAACCTACGCTCGCCGGATCGCAACCCGCTTGTTGATCGATCTGTCGTGGAACTCCAGTCGCCTGGAGGGCAACACCTATTCCTTAACGGCCATCCCGTCACGAGAAGACTTATGGGACAGACACCTTACTCACCCCTTACAAAACGGGGTTTTTTACCCCCCGAAGGTGGGCACTCATGGGGTGACCGGGAATTGCTGGGAAACTACCAGCCGTCCATGGACCGGATGAAGAAAGCTATCCACCCCTCCGTGCTCTTCTGCATACTCCCGTGCCTTTGTAAGCATGGTCGGAGAACTTTCCGGGCACCACGCACTTCGGTCCGCCGATTCCATACGTCGCGCACGGTTTTGTCCCCCCCCTGCGCTCCTTATTTCTTCCAGAATCCACGTTTACTGCCAGAAACCAGACTCCAAGACTACGGGGCGACACATGATTTTTCTTTCGATGGAATCATTGTTGACAAAAAAACCAGAACCGCAACCAGACCAATTCCCCAAGCCAGTGTCAAAAAAATATTAGCGATCCCCGGGCCAAAAAGAAGTACGGCGGCCCCGCCGGTAAGAAGAGGACTTGCAAACTGGCCTGCAAACAAAAAATTTGTAACAACCGAAGTGCCCGCCGCACCCGAAGATTTGCCCTTTTTCCGGGTTACCCCATTCATGATCAACGGCACCAGAATACCGAAGCCCATGCCATTGAGTATCAAAAAACAGAACAGCGGTACCGTCGACGGGTAGGCTGACAGGCCATAAAAAGAGACAGCAAATCCGCTCAGGCTTAAGGTAGGAAGCCATGTGCCCAGCCGTTTATACAAACGACCGAAGACAAGGCCCGTTACAAAGGAAGAACCCGTCATAACAGCCATGGCACATCCTGCCATGCGAGAATCCCCAAGGCTTTTTTCCTGAATATACAGGGCGATGTTAACAGGGATAGTATAAAAAGCGGCCATGACCAAGAACATCCCTATTCCCCAGAGGGCATAGAGGCCAAGAGTAGCCGCGACGTTTTCCGGCTGTTTTTCCGACGTCTTTGTGGGCTGCCGATCCGGCAAAAAGGAAAAGACCAGCATCCCAACAGGTATACCCAGCAGATAGATATAAAATGAAGCCCGCCAGCTGATAGAAGCCAAGAGCCCGGACAGCAAGGTCGCTATAATACCGCCAAGATTGGTGGATGCCGAAGCATAGCCCATCGTCTTGGTTTTTTCATATCCTGACCACAGATCCGCGATAAGCCCGGTGGAAAGAGGCATAAGAATCCCCACTCCGATTCCAAGAACAACGCGCATAGAAAGTAAGAAAGGTATAGACGTAGCCATACCCCCGCCAAATCCGCCGAGGATATAGAAGAAAATACCCGTGTAGATCAGCCGTTTTCGGGGAACCCTGGTGCTGACCATCCCCGTAAGCAGTGCCACAGGAATAATGCTCAAGGCCGGTGTGGTAAGCACCATCTTGCCCAACATGGCCGAGGCATCCGGGAAAAAGGCCAAGATATCTGCTAAAGCCGGGGCCACGGCAGCACCGGACATGACAGTGAGGAGTGAAAGGGAAAGTACGGCAATTCGAAGCATGTAATCTCCTTGGTGGCCGGAGGAATCCTTGTCATAGTTTTTTAGGTTTTCATCAAACTATTGGAATGCTCTTGCGAACATCGTCCGGAACGGATGTATGGCCAAAAATACTGGCCACGCACATCTCCCCCCAAGCATCACCTGCTATCGACCGGATTTTGAAGCAATATTAATCAAACTCCCAAAGGGACATTCATAGTGTTCATAGCTAAGCCTGCACCACTTATCAAACAATACATTGAAAATCTCAACGAACAACGGGACTGAATAACAGGACAGGTTAGATGTTGAGGTTCCTCGCTGTTTCAAGTGGGGTAGACGGATAGAGCCCCCTAAGCACAGTGGACAGCTTTCTGACCCGGAGCGAACGTCTCGCTTCCTTACTATCCTCACATGGGTGGGCGCCTGAACACCCTCTATCCTCTCCGTCCTCTCTTGGGAGGACCATCGGGAAGTTCATCGGCTTCGAGATACCCGTCGGAGTTGGTATCCAGCAGGCTGAAATGCTCATCCGGCCCAGGGAACTCCGCTTTGGACAGCCTGCCGTCGTGATCCTTGTCATATTCTGTCAGCAACTCTTCCTTGGTAGGCGGCTGGTCCTTTCCGCCACCGCCAGAGCCTGAATGTCCTGAATACCCCTGCGGGCCGGCACAACCGACCATCAGGGCGATCGCCAGCAGCACTGCCAAAAAAATAATATGCGCGTTTATGTTTGTCCTCATACGTCCTCCTTTGTGAAATATCTTAAAAAAAATCACCCTGCCGGTACGGGATTCAAAAAAGAAGTGAACTGTTTATCAACCCACCCCGACCGACCCGAGGGAATCTCCACATAGATCCAGTCCTGCGATTCATGGTATATCTTCAAGACCTCCCCCTTGTAAGCGAGGGCGATGACCCCGAATTTTTTCCCGGGCCCGGACCTGACATTGAGCATGTCGACAGTCACGAAAGCCTCCCCCTGCACATGCATGGTCTCCACCGGAGTTGCGTCCTTGACCTCGGTCACGACAGGTGGTGCAACCACCATGTAGCCCTCAGATCTTCGGATGTAATAGATACCGTTATAGTAGTGATACTTCACTCCATCGACAATCCTGATCTCGGCCCCAAGGGGCAGCGAGGAAATGACCGCCCCTTGAGGAGCCTCCACCACCACGTATCCCTCCGGGGCCTTCCGATAAAAGGCACCATCCCGCCAGAACAGGTGATGGGTTCCGACTACGACGAGTTCGAACAACGCCCCCGGCCAGAAAAAAAATCCAGGCCCACCGGGTCCGAATCCTCGAGGCGGTCCGGCCAGAGCAGGCACCGACGATATCGAAACACTCAAAAGAAAAAGAAATCCTATGACGGTTCGACGTTTCTTTTTAATGGTCATGCCCCCTCCTGTTTTGCTATTTATTATTTATGTCATGTAGTTGACGTTTACAAAAACAATCACACCCGAAATCCGGAGATATGTTCATGGTGATGCGCAAAATAATTTTCAGCAACATCATCACGCTCTCTCCACTGCAAAAAACACTAGCCCAGGAATGTTAATAAATTGTGATGCCCGAAGGTCATAGTGTTAAAATTCTGTAATGCGCCCGAATCGATGATCCTGCCCGGAGCAGAGGAGAGGATAAGGTGACCCGGAATCACCGATTTCTCGGATTTTGCACGCAAAAATCCAAGAGCAACCTCACCATTGGCCCTGGGGATCTGATCTTTCAGGAAAAATCGCAATCAGGTGTTGGATAAACGTTTCAGGGGAAAAATCCCGTCGAATCCGTCCACATTGCAAGATTTCTTTTCCCGTTTACAGACAAAATAGTCGTGAAATTTTTTGAAATTCCGGGCAACGAACTCCTTCGTTCCGATGACGCCCGAATCCGTGAAATATCGGATCTTGAATCTGAGGCGGTCGGCGACAGTGAGCTTGTATCCTTTTTTTTGCGTTCCTTGCTTACCATCTTCGGGTCCAGATGTGCCCCTTTTCCAGTATCCAATGCGCCGTTTTCATGGATGGATTCTCGGTATTTTTGCAATCAGTTCCGGATCTCGATTCCCCAATCCGCCATGCCCAGATCCAGGATCAGAAACCCTGCCCGATTGCCCGTCTGAACGTGGAGAGCACCTTGCACACTGCCCCCTGAACCCAGGCCATGCCGTGCCATATAGAAAACTAACTTTTCCTGGTTTAATTTTTCATAGTTCTTTTCCACGTTTTTGATTCAACTGAGAAAAAACACTAAGCAGTAACCAGATAAGGGCGATCAGAACAAAGGTGGGAAGCATCCAGCCAATCCCCTGATTTCCCAAAGGAAGCGCAGCTGCAAACACGGAAATGGGGTTGTCCTTCATGCCGTAGAAACCGAGCATGTCTCCAAAGCCAAAAACCAGAGCTGCTATAACACCGGAAATGACAGGTATACGGATCTCATCAAATTTACGGTACAGGGCAGTGATAATAAGGACAATGATTGACGGGTAGAGAAGCACGAGCCACGGTACCGTATATTTTACAATTCTGCTGAGTCCCACCAGTCCGACAATAAAGCCAGCAAGGGTGGCTGCAGTTACAATCACTCGATATTTTAACTTTTCACCGCTCATTTCTGAAAACATATCGCCTGCCATTGACGATATGGCTGCGGACGTGCTCAGGCAGCTAAGGGCCATAATGACGGCAAAACCGATCAAACCGGCCTGCCCCAGCAGCCCTTTTGCTATGTCAGTAGACAACACTCCGATGGGTGCATCCATGAATGCCGGCCCTGACGATTTTCCAAGGTAAACCAGTGAGGTGGAGGTGATGCTGAGTAGCAGCGCTGTACCGATTCCTATAATATTAAGATTGACGCCCATGTCACGGATGTCGGCAATGTGTCTCATTTTCAATTCATGGAGTATCCAGCCCCCAAAAAGGAGTGCGCCAATGGCATTCATGGTATTGTACGCATTGAGCATACCGTCTTTTAAGGGCGTTGCACATCCGGAAATCCCCGGCGTGGCCAGAGGATCAGCGATACCTTTGACCACCAGAATGAGCACAAAAAGAATAAGTGCCGGGGCAAGAAATCGGCCCAGCTTGTCCATCACCGTTGCTCTGGTATACGCGATATAAAAACTTACGAGGAAAAAAACACCCAGGGATACCCCCAGAGGAACCGAAGGAAAAAGAGGGAGCACGGCCATTTCATGGGTGGCGGAAGCCACTCGGGGAAGAATAAAAAAAACCATTATCAGCACGGGAATAGCCGTGTAGATTTTCCCAAAAAATTTTCCTAAAATCTTTGTTGCAATCCCGCTCAGAGATTGATTTTGCTGCGCACAGGCAAGATACGCCAACCAGACACCGATACTGTTGATTAAGGCATAACCGATGGATGCGGTAAACCAGTCGGCCCCCGAATCCCTGCCCAGAATCGGGGGGAAAATAAGGTCCCCCACTCCAAAATGAGAAGAGAACATGGCCCCACTGATAAGAATCAGTATGGGGATCGGTAACAGCTTTTTTGAAGTCAACGTCTTCATCGGTTTCTCCTTTTCACCATGTGGCTTGAATTTGACATATTCCCAAAGCTAAAGCGTTTGGATTTTTTGTTTCGCAGACGGTCATTTGCGGATGGGGGTCGGACCGGACGGCGGGGGCCATGGGAATGGCCAAACCAGAAAAAACAAGTTTGCACAGATTTGATCCGACATCCTATAAATCTACGTCCTAAACTAAAACCAGTTTGAAAACCGTTGTTTTTGGGTCCATACTATCGCAATCCGAGACCTCCGCATGCCCAACGGGGGACATCACGTTGCGTATAGGGGCAGGATTACCGTTGAACCCGGCGATACTGGCTTCGATCCAGCCTTCTTGAAGCAGAATTTCAGGCCTTAAAACCATATTTTTGCCCAAAAAAAACATCAATCTAAGCAGCACGAAAAACACAACCCTGCTTCTCACGTCAATTTCTATGTAGCCTTACGAAGGAATCATGTCTGACTATTACGACATCACCCCTTGTCCTGCCAATTACAACATTGACCGGGTTACTGATCTGGTCATGGATGAACTTTTGGGAATATGCCGAGGAGTATTGGCAGACGGGGACGTCAATCAGGACGAGGCCAAATTTCTGTTGGCATGGCTCGGGAAAAACCGGATGGCCTCGGATAATGTTCTCATGCCCGCACTGTATTCTCGGCTCAAGGATATCATCCAGGACGGAGTCATGGATGATGATGAACGCCAGGATCTCCTCTCCTTTCTCAAGCATGCGACAGGCAACAACACGGTCCTCGAAAACATGACATCCATGCCCTCTTCTCTGCCCCTGGATGATCCCCAGCCCGAAGTCGTCTTCACCGGACATGTCTTCTGCTTCACCGGGAACTTTGCCCTTGGCCCCCGCAAGGTATGCGGGCAGGAAGTGGTCTCCAGAGATGGCATATCCAAGAACACCATCAGCAGATCACGTAGATAGGCGGGCAAATCTTAAATCCTCCGACGTCAAGAATATCAGCTTGAGGAGTAAAAACGATGAACAAAAATAAAATTATTGATGTTCAGGGAACCGATATCACTGTTTATTCTCAAAGTGATCTGGATTACATATCACTGACCGATATTGCAAATTCAAAAGATGGAGATTTCCGTGCCGCCGATATAATAAAAAACTGGATTCGAAACAGAGGGACGATTGAATTTATTGGCACTTGGGAACAATTGCATAACCCAATTTTAACGTGGTCGAATTCGACCACTTTAGGATGAATGCCGGATTGACTTCTTTCGTCTTAAGCCCGGGAAAATGGGTTGAAAGGACTGACGCTATAGGTATAATCGTCAAAGGGGGAAGATATGGTGGAACATATGCTCACAAAGATATCGCTTTTGAATTTTGTTCAGCTATCAGCCCTGTTTTTAAACGCTATCTCATCAAGGAATTTCAACGCCTCAAAGAATCAGAACAGAAACAACTCGGCTGGAACATCAGACGAAATTTGACAAAAATCAATTATCGTATTCATACCGATGTCATCAAAAAAAATCTAATCCCCCCGGAACTGACAAAACATCAAATTAATCTGGTGTATGCATCAGAAGCCGATCTTTTGAATATGGCTCTTTTCAGCAAGACAGCTAAATAATGGCGAGATGAACATCCCGAAGAGAAAGGTAATATTCGCGATTACGCCAATGTTTCCCAGCTTGTCTGCCTGTCGAATCTGGAAAATCTGAATGCACATTTTATACAACAGGGACTGGAGCAGCCTAACAGACTGCGACTGTTAAACAACACAGCCATTCAACCGATGAAGCTGTTAACTGAAGATAAAACGATCAAAAGAATTGAAGGATAAATGATCAGAAGAGTTAAAGATGGAAAATAACGGATGCCCCTGCCGTTTCCTTCTCGAAATGGATGCAGTAAGTTGAGTTCATTGATGATAGGCGCGATTGTTTCGGCGAACAAAGCCTTGTCGTGGGGAAGGAGGGAAAAGGGACAGGCAAACAATGCTTCCTTAACTGGATAAAAAAAAGAAGGAATGAGCAAGAATACGATACCATTGAATAGACAGACCAATAATAAACATTTTTTAATTATCAAAGGAGAAGATACATGGAATGGTTCGCCCTGAGTATAGTTTTGCTCATTGTCATAATTGGCATTGTCATTAAACTCAAATTTTCGGGCAGCTCAGATACGACAGAGTATCCATATCAAAAATGCCACGCACTATTTTCCCCTGCGGAGAGGTCTTTCCTAGGCGTTCTGGATCAGGCTGTCGGGAAAGAGTACCGGGTAATGGGAAAAGTCCGTATTGCTGATATCGTAACCGTAAAATCACTCAAAGATCGGGGAGCATGGCAGCGAGCATTCAACCGGATCAAGGCGAAACATTTTGATTTTGTTCTATGCGATAAAAATGATCTCACGGTAGCCGCAGTGATTGAGTTGGATGACAAGTCCCATAGTGCAGCCAAGCGACAAGATCGTGATGCATTTCTCATAAAACTTTGCGATGTGGTTTCTTTGCCATTGATTCAAATTCCGGCACAGGCAACGTATTCCATTGCTGATGTTAAAAAATCCATCCTGGATGCAATGGGAGTTTCGACCCGAATGGATGACGCAAAATCCACTCCAGAGCATCAAGATGCACCAAGGTGTCCGAAGTGCTCTTCTGTGATGGTGCGTAGAATAATTAAAAAGGGAGAAAAAGCAGGTGAAGAGTTTTGGGGATGCAGTACCTATCCAAAATGTCGCGGTGTTGTGCCCATAACTCCCCGTCATTAACGGGGTCGCCCCCTCCGCCTTTTAGGTACAAGGGGGCAGAGTCGTAACTTCTAATGAGAGGACAAATCAAAAATCCTTCATGGCTCACTGAAAATACATTTTTTTCAGCGGTATAACGAAGGCGGCGGAATATTTTGTAACTGGAGGAAAAATGGAAGATTGGGGAGATTCTTACGACGATATGGATGGAGAAAGCTGGGAAGATTATTCTGATCTTCATGTTGATGGTGAAGATGAACGTTTTTTTGAGATGCAAAATAATCAGGAGAACCCAGAAGAACCAGAAAGCGATGCAGCTTATCGCGATCCAAGGCCAGCTAATTGGGTAGATTGAAAGCCAGCCAATTGGGAAGATTCAAAGCAGAGAGACATTCCCAGATCAATATATCTCATAGCCGATAGGAGTGCTCAGGGATACCATAATAAAAACGCAAAGAAAATTTTGAGAAAGATCGCTATCGCACGCAGGCTATGGATACGGACAATCCATCTCATCTGTTGCCTTATATCGATCTCAACATGGTACGCGAGAGGGGTGTGCAGTCAAACACCCTTCGGAATGGAAGCATAAGGCTATCGCAGAATTATAAACTGAAGTTACGCACGCCACCGAGATCTTTCTGCTGAGCCCGGCATTGCCGGCAAGGAGGTCCCCCCTTGAGGGGGGGAGGGGGGGTGTTCTCAGACTGTGCGGCCATGACAGAGTAACATTGTTGCTGAACCATTGCGTGCACGGACTTTTCAGGCAATGAATGACTCGAACCCGAAAACTCCCTTCGAAGCACGATCAGCCGGTCAACCTTGCTCCTCTCACTGTCGGGCTGTGCCTTTACTCAACTCCAGAACTCCCTCAATATTCTTCCGAACATCCAACTCCTGTACCCTGACCACTGTCAGTCCTCAAGATTCAAGAAACAGCTGCCGCCTTTGGTCATAGTTTTCTTTGTAAACATGGCTCACGCCGTCAATTTCAACGATCAAGCTCAGTGTTGGGCAAAAGAAATCTACGATACATGGTCCCATTGGACGTTGACGTAAAAAGCGAAGCCCGAGCAGCTGCTTTTTCTGCAAGGCTTTCCAAAGAAGAACTTCGCCAAGAGTCCCCTTTTGTCGAAGTTCTCTTGATCGGTCCCTTAACGTGGAATTGTAATAAAATTTCGGCGAGTATGGCATGGTTATGAGCGTAGAGGTTCACATGTACGGACAGAAATACGATACCCACACCCCGCCCGACAACCATCGTCCACGTCCAAGCTCCAGCCAGACACCCCCCTCAAGGGGGGACCTTCTTGCAAGCGATATCGGACTCAGCTCAAGGCTCTCGAAAGGCGTGCGTAACATCACTAAGCAGAACAACCGGAAAGGCTATCTCTGGGGAGATCGGTTCAAGAGCGTCATCGTTCAGGACGGTCGTACTCTGCTGCATTGCCTGGCCTCCATCAATCTGAATCCCGTCCGGACAAACATGGTCCAACGCCCCGAAGACTACCACTGATCTTCCATGGGCTATCACGTACAGTCCAATAATCGGGAAGACGTCCTGAGCATGGATCTGGGCATGGCCGACTGGGGGATCGAACTTCAGGAACGGTTCCAGAAGTACAGGGAATTCGTCTATGAAACCGGGGCACTGGATACGGGCAAAGGGGCTACGTTGGACCCGAAACTGGTAAAAAAAGAGCGGGAAAAAGGATACAGGCTCAGATACAGAACCCGCTACTTCGCAGATTCGGGCATCATCGGAACCAAGGAATTCGTGGCCAGCCATGCCAAAAAGTTCCACGACCATTTTGCCTGCAAAGGGGAAAAGAAGCCCCAGAAGGTGGAAGGCTTGGAAGGAATGTTCTCCTTAAAACGCCTTTCCGAGACGTGATTTCAAAACATTTCTGAAAAATCAGATTGTTCCATGCGCAATCATAGAGGTGCACATGGTCTGTTGCGTCCAAAATTCAAAGAATCCGTGAAAAGTTGGGGCTCTTCACGGATTCTTTGGGCTGATTTGCTTTCCTGTACACAACTGCGCGTAGATTGCTGCTTCTGGAGAAGGAATCCAGCACTCCACGATGAAAATCAGCGCGGAACCAGGAGGGAACAGTATAGGCATGGGCATAGCTTGCCTGTCCCTATTTCCTCGGCTGGAAACCGACGCATTATCCAGATGAACCATCATTTTCAGAAGGAAGGGAGGTACAGCAAGCAGTGTCCGCCCCCCATTACAAAGCAAAGCGTCTCGAAAGGGTTCGGTTTATCTCCGCATCAGTGAGGTAAAATATTCAGGCATCTTTGATTCAAAGGTCATTTTTTCTCGTGTAATAGGATGGATAAGGGTCAAGGAAGTCGCATGAAGAGCCATTCTTTCGATGCCCCGTTCTTTTTTCCCATACTTTGAATCGCCGACGACAGGAAAACCTTTTTCAGAAAAATGAACCCGGATCTGGTTTTTTTTGCCAGTGAACAGTTCTATTTCAAGTAAACTATATTTTTTTGATTCCTGGAGTACCTTAAAGCCGGTTTTTGCAAACGCTCCCTTTTCAGAATCCTTGACGGAATACATCTTGAAAGCACTATTTTCTGCAAGATATGACGTGATGATTCCTTCTTTTTCCGGCAAAATCCCCTCTACGACGGCATAATATTTTTTTACAAAATCATGCCAGTCATCCATAAGATAGCGTTTGGCTTCTTCTGTTTTAGCAAACATGAGAATCCCGGACGTCTCTCTATCCAGCCGGTGAACAACGAACAGCTTGTTTTTTGCTTTTTGATTTCCTCGCCGCACATAGTTCGTGAGAAGATTATAGGCCGTGTTATCTCTGATTTTGACCGTGCTCACGCTCAAAAGGCCACTCATCTTATCCACGACGAGAATGTCGTAATCTTCGTAAAGAACAGAAATTCCCCGAGGCTGATACTTCTTAGGTGGGGCTTTAAATTTTTTGTGATTTTCTTGCATGTATTCGACCTGTATTGCTGGAGATAAACCAGCTTTTCAAATGTTATCTAAGGTAGAAGCGGCTTCCAGCCGTTTTTTTGGGTCGGAAAAAAACCTTGAAATTGAGGTGATTAAACCAAAACCATAAAGTGGCCCCCAAACGTTAAACAGATTGATGGCTCCTTTACGCTTGTCTAGGCATTGGTTGTTATGCTGCCGATTGAGTGGACAAAAATATGCTTGGTCAGG